>Ga0180432_10006962_pt1 | contig 14519 bp, 16 predicted proteins | sample SS_ome_10_FD_132414 | JGI IMG/M metagenome (GOLD analysis project Ga0180432, IMG submission 132414) | Hypersaline lake sediment archaeal communities from the Salton Sea, California, USA - SS_1_MS_2 metaG | ecosystem: Environmental > Aquatic > Non-marine Saline and Alkaline > Hypersaline >... | reverse complement strand
TTGGGCAGGGTGTTGATGGTATGCATGGGCATACCGGTACGATTGAAGAGGTTTTCCGCGCCGAAACGTTCTGCCAGCCACACATTCTCTGCATCTGTGCGGGTATCCATGCCCAGGATCGCGGGGCGCAGGGGGTTGCAATCACCGTCCACCGGGATGACGGCCTCACCCTGGACCGAGAGGGCCAACGCAACGGGTGGATCGTCGCCCGCCGCAGCGACGGCTTCGCCCAGGGCGGCCCACGCCAGTTGCCACACGTTCTCTGCGTCCTGCTCGGCCCAATGCGGGTGCGGCGTCAGGATGGGATACTCCCGTGCGCCTTGACCCAAAACCCGACCGGCATCGTCGAATACGATGGCCTTACAGCCGGTGGTGCCCACGTCCAGTCCTATGATCGACATGTAACTTCGTTAGTGATAGTAGAGATCCCACCCCAGGTAGGTGAGGATGGCCTCGTTCAACACGTCGGCACAGCGGCCGCGCGTCATAGCCACGTGATGTTCAAACCCGTTCTTGCAGATGAAATCCAACAGGCCCTGCAGGTCCGGCACCTGACAGACCGCGGAGCCGCCCTGAATGCCGACGGGGTCATCGGTGAACTCACCCTCCCCCAGGTAGCATTTGATGATCCCCCTTGGGTCGTCGGTGGAGACGCGGAAGAAGGTCATAGGACCTGCAGCCGCCTGGCCTTTGACGGCGCCAAAGCACTTATCCGCCCCCAAGGTCGCGCCCAGGATGTCCAGGTGGGAAATCTCGATCTCCCCCCCCATGAAGCTCTTGGGGAAGTTGCTGCAGTGGGTGTTGATGCACTTCTCTCGATCGTCGGCGTAGTTGTTGTTCCAATCCAGGAAACCGGGAGGGTTCCCCGACGCGAGCAGTAAGGCGTACATAGAGACGGCGCCCACCACGTCCACCTCGCAGGCGCTCGGCAGGAGGCGTTCGCCCATCATGCTCATGGACAGACAGGTGGCACAGCCGTAGTTCTTCTCGACCGAGTCCCAGCACTCAACGGCGCTGGCGTCGCACTCGTTCTCGTTCATCCACCGGTCGATGACCACGGACAGCTTGGCCTGCTTCAGGACGTTCTCCTCCTTCACGTGGGCAGGTATCCTTCCATAGGCCTTGATCTCGGCCAGCTTGTCCTGGACGGCTTTGTCGTCGTCGCTCAGGGCTTGCGCGCCGAAGATGATCTCGGAGAGATCGACGGGGACGACCGTGATTCCGGCGGTCTGGAGAATCTTCTCGCTGAACCGCACCGTCTGGAAGGCTGCCGGTCGCGCGCCGATGGCGCCAATGCGGGCGTTGGTCAGGCCCTTCACGACCCGACATACCCGGGCGAAGAATTCGAGGTCACGCGTGAACTCATCGCTGTCAATTGGATAGGTGTGGAGGGACGTGTTGGTAAAGGGGATGTCGTACTGATAGAGGTTGTTACACACGGAGAGCTTGCCACAGAACGCGTCTCGTCTGTTCGCCACGTCCAGCTTGCCCAGCTCGTCATCACAGGCTTGGACCAGCACCGGCACGCCCAGCCCGGCCATGTCGATGGTCTGCACAACCGCCAGCTCATCGCCGAAGTTGGGCAGGACGACGACGATACCGTCGATCTGATCCTCGTTCTCCTTGAACAGCTCTGCCGCTACCCTGGCATCCGCCCGGGTCTCGATGACCCCATTGGGGGTTGCATCTTCAGGCGGTATCACGTAGTCATAGCCCAGTTCATTCAGCTTGGCCAACAGCTCCTGTCGGCCCTTCGTCGACAGTTCGGTGTTGAAGAACCCTCTGCTGCCCACGATCAGGCCAAAGGTGGGCTCCTTTTCCATAATCCTCATCTCGTCATACTCCTTTCTAGCTCTGATCGAATTCTAATTTCGCAGCGACGTAAGCTATGCCACGTAAGCGCAGCGACGTAAGCTATGCGACGTAAGCTATGCGACGTAAGCTACGCGACGTAAGCTACGCGACGTAAGCGCAGCAGCACCTGCCAGGGGAGACGAAGCGGCTCTATTCCTCATCTCCCGGTATTTTATCCCCACTCGCTCCCTGATCTTCAGCCAGTTTCTTACCCACAGCTCCTCCGGGATGGGTCATGCCAAATTCATCCTGTGAGTAATCCCCTAGCTCAAGTAGCAGCACGCAAAGTGCGTCCTCCGCAGCGCCGTTGACCAGAGAGCTGCCCGTAGCGATCATGCCATAAGGATCCACCTCTCCTATCGTCCTCACGGCGAAGATCGCATCGCTTAGCTGGCCCAATGGCGAATCGGGGTTCTCAGTCTGGGCGATGATCTTCGCCCCCCGGGCGCGCACGATCTCGGCGAACTGGTTGATCTCCGCGCTGTGGCCCCCTTTGGAAATGATAAACACCACATCGTCGGCCGTGATGGCCCCGGAGCCGCCGTGTATGCCGTCCGCGGCGTCGATGCACAGGGCTGGCACGCCACAACAGGAGAGCAAGTGGGCGAAACGGTGTGCCATCGCGTGAGAGGTCCCCGCTCCGGTCACCAGGACGTGCCCCGGGCAGTTCAATAGAAGGGCGATCACGTCCGCCAGCCCGTCGTCGAACTGGCTCGTAAGCGCCAGGATGGCCCGCGCCTCGCGCTCGACGACCTCCCTGGCCCTGGCGATCATCTCTACCCTCTCCAATTTCCAACCTCCGATTTCTCGCCTCTAGTCTTCAAGCAGCGCCTGGGCGTTGACGTGATCTGTCACCAATACATCGAGGATGTGACCGCGTAATGCCGCACGGATGACCTCGTATTTTGCCTCTCCCCCGGCGGCTCCTATGACGCGGGGGATGTCTTTGATCTGTTGGAGAGTCAACCCAATGATGCGGTCGTTGATTTCCAGATCGAGTGGGGCTCCCTCGGCGTCGATATAGCGCAGGCCGATATCCCCGACCGCCCCCGCCTCTATCAGGTGTTCGAGGTCCTGTTGGGTGAGAATCGTGCCATCGCGCAAGAGGATTGCATCGGGTAGGGGGATCCCCAGCCCCACGATGGCCACGTCGGCCCTGGTCGCCAAATCCAACGTCTCCGCGATTTGCCTGTCGGACCTGAGGGCCTGGGCCGCCGCCCTTGTGGAGACGATCCCGGGAGCTGGCAGCAAGCGCAACGTCGCGTTAAGCTTCTGCGCGGCGCGGCGCGCCAGTTCGGTGGAATGCTCCAGCTCGCCAACCGGCCCCATGCCGCCGATCATCTGCACGACGGTCACGTCGGGCCAGGATCGGGGGGGCAAGGCGTCGACCACCGCCGTCATCGTGGTCCCCCAGGTCATGCCGATGACCGCGTCGCCTCGGCTGGCGCGGATCAGGCATTCCGCTGCTGCAGGTCCTAGCTCACGTGCCACGGCGGCCAGGTCGTGAGGATCGCGGATCAAGACGACGACCACCTCTTCCAGCTCGTACTTGTGCTCCAGTGCGTGCTCCAAATCGGCCATGCCACCGGAGGGAGGGACGAGGGTGATGTTGACCACCCGTTCATCCCTCGCTTTCTGTAGCAAGCGGGAGACTTTGGGCCTTGAGAGGCCGAATCGCTTGGCGATTTGCTGCTGGGTCAGCTCATCGACGTAATAGGATTGGGCGATCCTGTACAGCAGCCGGTGCTCTTCTTTGCCTATTGCCATGTTCCATCCTAATAAAGGGAAGCGAAGCGGCTCTATCTCTCAATGCCTCAAGACGGCCATCAGAATGAGAGAGTGTTCAAGGATGAACATCCGCTCATATTATACAACCTGTTCTGCCCTCTGTCAAGATTCCGTACTATCGTAGCGCCGATTGACGCCAGGGTTTGGGCGGCGGCATCAAGTCGTTCGTAGCACGCAGGCTCCAACGAAGCACCCGACCACATCTCGAGTTACGGCCTATCCTCTCCTCGCCGTTTGGCGGGTATGTGGGAAAGTTGGCAGGTTAGCCTCGGCATGATAGAATTCTCCTGCCGGTTACACTGCCCTACATGAGAAGCGTCACGCTGCAAGCGTGACCTCGGAGCATGAGCATGACATCGGATAAAGGGAGGAGGCAAAGATGAGCCAACCAAAGAAGATCCTGAACGATCCCCAGGATGTGGTCGCAGAGCTCTTAGAGGGCCTGGTCGCGGCCTATGGCGGAACGGTCAGGCTGCTGGGCGTCACAGGGTCACTGGCTAAGACGGGGCTGCCCGAGGGAAAGGTCGGGCTGCTGATAGGAGGAGGCAGCGGCCATGAGCCGCTGTTTCCCGGCTTCATCGGGGAGAACATGGCCGACGGCGCGGCCTGTGGCAACGTGTTCGCCGCCCCAACACCCGACGTGATCCTGGAGACGAGCAGGGCGCTCGACCAGGGTCGGGGCGTACTCTACCTGTACGGCAACTACGAGGGCGATAACCTTAACTTCGACATGGCCGCCGAACTGGCGGCGGACGAAGGGATCGAGACGCGGACGGTCCGTATATGGGACGACGTGGCCTCGGCGCCCCCTGAGCGAATGGAGGATCGACGCGGCATCGCGGGCGATCTCTTCGTGATCAAGGTGGCCGGCGCGGTCTCGGCGACGGCGCAAGACCTGGCCGAGGTCTACCGCGTGACCACCGGGGCGCGCGACAACACGCGGACGATGGGCGTGGCCGTCGCGGCGGGCTCCATTCCGGAGACCGGAGAGCCGACGTTTGAACTTCCAGACGACGCGATCGAGATCGGCATGGGGCTTCACGGCGAGCCGGGCGTCTCGAGGGAGAAGAAACTCCCCGCCGACGAGCTGGTGACGAGGATGATGGAGCGGATCATCGTCGATCTGCCGTTCCAGGCGGGCGACGAGGTCTGCCTGCTGATCAATGATCTGGGCGCGACGACCTGGATGGAACTGCTGATCGTGAACCGGCGGGCGCACCAGATACTGAAAGAGCGGGACATCACGGTCTACGATACCCTCATCGGCAGCTACTGCACGTGCCAGGAGATGGCGGGCTTTTCGATCACGATGATGAAGCTCGACCAGGAACTGAGAGGATATTACGATATGCCAGCCAGCTCGCTCGGCTTCAGGAAGTTGTAAGACAATGGGCAGAGAGCAGCTCACGCTGGAAGAGACACGACAGATGTTCCTGTACGTTGCCGATAGGATCGAGGGGAGCAAGGATCTGCTGACGCGGGTGGACAGGGCGATCGGCGACGGCGACCACGGTATCGGCATGGCCAGGGGCTTTGAGGCCGTGCGCGGGAAGCTGGAGGGGCAGACGTTGACGACGATCGCGTCGCTGCTCAGAACGGTCGGCATGGCCCTGGTGACATCTGTTGGTGGCGCCGCGGGGGCGGTCTTCGGCACCTGGTTTGTGGGGGGAGCGAAGGGCCTGGGCAACGAGGAGCACCTCGACAGCCAGGTGCTGGCGCTGGCACTCGTGGGTGGGTTGGAGGCGGTCAAGCAACGGGGCAGGGCCAGCCTGGGCGACAAGACGATGGTGGACGCGTTGGAACCGGCGGCACGCCAGGCTGAGGAGATGGTGGCCTGTCCTCTGGACGAGACGCTGGAAGCGGCGACAGAGGCGGCTCGGCAGGGGATGGAGCGCACGAAGGAGATGGTCGCCACCATCGGCAAGGCCAAGACGCTGGGCGATCGCTCCGTGGGACACCCCGATCCTGGGGCCATGTCGGTCTACCTGATCCTGAAGTCTATGACGGAGTACGTGAAAGGACCCTAGCTGAAGCAACACATGTCTCGACGCCTTGGCCGAGACCGTTATTCTTCTTGACCGTCCAGCCCCATCGAAGACTCGCCCAGGAGAAGAGAACCACAGACCTCCTGCGCTGCGAGCGCCAACCTCGGACCACTCCCCCAAGCTATGCTGAGTGCACCGCCCAAACGGTACTGCGCTACGAGCGCCATAATAGGAAGCCTTTCGGGCATGGGGGTACAGTGTCAGGAAAAGTGTCAGGAAAAGTTGACAAGGGCAGTCTTTTGTATTATACTGGCGCTGTGAACATATATGCAGTGCTGATCAAATGTGCAAGTGAGGGGCTATGAAGACGATTCTGTGCTATGGTGATTCAAATACGTGGGGGTGGGACCCTACCACCCAGACCCGTCTCCCCAGGGATGAACGGTGGCCGGGGGTGTTGAGGCGAGAGCTGGGGGAGGGGTATCTCGTCATCGAGGAGGGATTGCCTGGGAGAACCACCGTATGGGACGATCCCATTGAGGGGTACAAGAACGGCAAGGAATACCTCATCCCTTGTCTGGAGACCCACCGCCCGATCGATGTGGTCATCCTCATGCTGGGGACCAACGACCTGAAGGTGCGCTTCTCCCTTTCGGCCTACGACATCGCCAACGGTGCCGGGGTGCTCGTGGACATCGTCCAGCGGAGCGACGCGGGAATTGGCGGGAAGCCACCGCAGGTGCTGTTGCTAGCTCCCCCCCCTCTTGGCCAGCTCTCGGAGTTCGCCGAGATGTTCGGAGGGGCTGTGGCCAAGTCGAGGGGGTTTTCCGACCAGTATGAACGGGTGGCTGAGGAATATGGATGTGCGTTCTTCGACACCTCGGAGGTGATCGTTTCGAGCGACGTCGACGGCGTTCATCTGGAACGGAGCGAGCACCGCAAGCTGGGGCAGGCCGTGGCCGCCCTGCTGAAGAACGGGTGAATAGAACTTGCTGGCGCGGTTCCGGGTGTGTGAAAAGGCAGAGAAGTACAAGGAGAATGCGTCATGTCGGACTATCTGCTGGGCATAGACTATGGGACGGGGGGAGCCAAAGCCTGCATCATAGATCCCGAGGGCCATGTCCTGGGATTTGCCTTTCAGGAGTACCCGTTCATTCACGAAAGGCCGGGGTGGTCGGAACACGACCCCGCGTTATATTGGAATGTGGCCTGCCAAATGATACAAGAGACCATCGCTCAGGCGAACGTAGACCCTGTGGAGATCCGAGGCATCGCCGTTTCGTCCGCCCTGCCGTCTATGGTGATGGTGGACGCGGACCACAATCCGATCCATCGCGCCTACAACCTGATGGACCGCCGGGCCACGAATGAGGTAGCCTGGTTGAAGGAGAACGTCGGGGAAGACCGCATCTTCCAGATGTCGGGGAACCGGCTGGAGGATCACCCCACGATCGTGAACCTGCTGTGGGAGAAAAACAACCGCCCGGATTCCTTCAACAGGATCTATAAAGCGCTCACGATTGATGGGTTTATCACGCTCAAGCTCACCGGGAGGGCCGTGCTCAACTACTCCGCGGGCGCTTTCTACGGCGTGGCCTACGATCTTCGCCATCTGAGGTTCGATGAGCAGCTTCTGGAGGAGATCGGCCTCGACCCCGGCTTGATGCCCGCCCTGTTCCCGTGTGAGGAAGTCATCGGTGAGGTGACGCCGGAGGCGGCGGAGGAGACAGGCCTGGTGCCGGGCATCCCTGTCGCTGCGGGCCAGGTGGACTGCAACGCGGGCTACCTGGGCGCCGGCGCGATTGAGGAGGGCGACACGCAGAGCAACCTGGGCTCCGTGGGGAACTTCGGCGTGGTCCACAAGAGCGTCGAGTTCAACTTCTCGCCGATCGGCCACCTGATGATCAACTTCCCGTACACGGTGGATTCGGAGGACACCTACATCACGGTGCCCACGACCATGACCGGCGGCCAGTCCATCCGCTACCTGCGTGACCGTTTCTCTCAATACGAGGTAGAGGTGGAGCGCGTGCTGGGCGTCTCGTCGTACGATTTGCTCAACCTGGAGGCCGCGAAGGTGCCGGTGGGCAGCGAGGGTCTGATTATCCTTCCCTTCCTGATGGGAGAGCGGACGCCTATCTGGGACGTGCAGGCCAGAGGCGTGATCTTTGGCCTGTCCCTCAATCACACCAAGGGCCACCTCGTCAGGGCGATGATGGAGGCGGTCGCCTACGCTATGTACGATTCGTTCCGTCTGATCCAGGAGGCCGGGCTTAAGGTCAACCTTCCCTTGGTGCTCAACGAGGGGGGGGCGGTCAGCAAGTTGTGGCGTAAGATCATCGCCGATGTCTTCAACGTGCCGATCGTGCTGGTGAAGCGCAGGACCGGCGCGCCGTTCGGTGACGCCATTCTGGCCGGCGTGGCCACCGGCGTCTTCGAGGACTTCTCGGTGGCGCAGGAGTGGGCCGAGTACATCGAGCCCATGGAGCCCAGCCCGGAGAATCACGAGCGGTATATGGAGTATTTCGCCCTGTACAAACAGTTGTACGAGCACGTGAAGGGCGACTTTCAGGCGTTGGCTCGCCTGAGGGATATGTCGTAGTCAATCGATGGAGCTGAGGAGGTTGCCGTGACAACACTTGGTAAAGCGGTTCGCATAAACAGGCTGCAGAATCCTGCCTCGGGACGTATCTTCACTGTGGCGATAGACCATGCCCCAAGCTATGGCGTCCTGAGCGGATTGGAGGACATACAGGCGGTTGTGGATCGGGTCGCCAGCGCCGGTCCTGACGCCATGGTGATGATGAAGGGGGTGGCTGAGCGGTGTTTCCGTCCCTACGCTGGCCGCGTCGCGCTGATGCTGAAATGCTCTACGCTGTCCCCCCTCCACCCTGAGCGTGACGTCTGGGTCAGCTCGGTGGAGGACGCCCTCCGGCTGGGAGCTGATGCCGTCGCCATGGCCCTGACGGTTGGCAGCCCGCATCAGGCGCAGCTTCTGTCCAACCTGGCCGCGCTCGTGCGTGAGGCGGAGCGGGTCGGGCTGCCGGTCGTCGTCCACGCCTATCCCAACGGTGAGCTTGTCCCGCCCGACGAGAGATATTCACCAGCCCGGGTGGGGTATGCGGCTCGGTTGGCCATGGAGCTGGGCGTCGACATCGTGAAGACGTTCTACACGGGCTCGGCGGAGACCTTCGCCCGGGTCGTCGAGGCGGCGTCGCCGGCGTTGGTGGTGGCCGCCGGCGGGCCCAGGCTAGAGACGGACGCCGACGTCCTGCGCATGGCCTACGATGTCGTGCGGGCAGGGGCGGCAGGTATCACCTTCGGACGTAACGTTTGGCAGAGCGGCGACGTCGCCAGCATGGTACGTGCTTTGAAGCACATCATCCACGACGAGGGATCCGTGGATGAGGCGATGGCCCGACTCGCCGCTGGGTGAGATAGACGGGTGGGGGATAAGGAGCTGAAACCGTATGGAGATCTATAGGCACCTGCAGGAGCGGGAGGCGGAGGGCGATCCCATTCGAGTCGGCCTGGTGGGGTGCGGACAGATGGGGTCAGGTCTGGTGCACGTGGTGCACCAGATCGTGGGGATGGAGATCGGGGCCATATCCGACATCGACGTCGCCCGTCCTCTGGCCACGCTGGGGTCGATGGGGGTTCCTGAGTCTGGAATCTGCGTCACAAACGAGCCAGGCCAGGCCGAGGATGCTGTCAGGGCGGGCAAGTACGTCGTCACCGAGGACGCGTTGCTCCTGACGAAGTTGGACGGACTGGACGTCGTGGTTGAGGCCACCGGCCTCACCGAGGTCGGCTCTGAGGTGGCCTGGAACTGCATCCTGCACAGCAAACACGTCGTGATGTTGAACGTGGAGACGGACGTGACTGTGGGGCCTTTGTTGCATCGCCTGGCCAAGAAGGCCGGTTGTGTCTACACCGCGGCCTCCGGCGACGAGCCCGGCGTGTGCAAGACGTTGTACGATTTCGCTCGCACGATGGGCTTTGAAGTGGTATGCCTGGGGAAGGGCAAGAACAACCCGATCGACCTCGAAGCCACGCCTGAGTCGTGCCGGGAGGAGGCGGAAGGGAAGGGGATGAACCCCAAGATGCTGTCCGCGTTCAAGGACGGGTCCAAGACGATGGTGGAGCTCGCCGCTATGTCCAACGCCACCGGTCTCGTGCCGGACGTGCCGGGCATGCACGGACCCAAGGTGGACGTGGAGGATCTGAACCGGGTTTTCGTGCCGCAGCAGGACGGCGGCGTCCTCAGCCGGCGCGGGTGTGTCGACTACTCCACCGGCAAAGTCGCCCCAGGCGTGTTCGCCATCGTTGCCACGCCCGATCCGCGCATCCAGACCGATATGAAGTTCTTATCCATGGGAGATGGGCCGTACTACACCTTGTACCGTCCCTATCATCTCTGCAATGTGGAGACACCGGTCTCGATAGCCGAGGCCGTCCTCTATGGCGAAAGCACGATCGTGTCGGAGCGAATGGTTTCCGAGGTGGCGACCATCGCCAAGCGCGATCTGAGGGCCGGTGAGGTCGTGGGCGAGATCGGCAGCCCGGATATCCTCGGTCGCACCTATGCCTACCGGGAAGCGCGCGCTCAGCAGGCCATCCCTCTGGGCATCGCGCCCGGAGGCCGGGTCGTAGAGGATATCGCCAAGGGCGAGACGTTGAGCGAGGAGAACTTCGCCCCTGACCCCGACAAGTTCGTGTACAAGTTGCGTCGGATGCAGGACGCCCATCTTGCGTTGGAGAAGTAGGGCATTGGACGGAAAGGATATACGATGAAAGAGACCATGAAGGCCGTGGTTGTGCGGGCGCCGATGCAGTTCGACGTGGAGGAAGTGCCCGTGCCTGCCTGCCCGGAGGGCGGGTTCCTCATGCAGGTGATTGCCTGTGGGCTGTGCGGCTCGGACCTGAGGACGCTGCGCAGCGGGCACCGAAAGGTGACCTTCCCCTGGATCATCGGGCACGAGATCTGTGGGGAGGTGGTGGAGCTAGGGGAGGGGTACCAGGGGCCGTGGCAGGTGGGCGAGCAGTTGGCCGTTGGCCCCGTCGCCTACTGTGGCGTCTGCGATTTCTGCGTCGATGGCAGGTACGAGCTGTGCGAAAACTATCGCGAGATTGCCCAGGCGTGGCCTGGGGGCCTGGCGGAGTATATCGCCATCCCCGAGGCCTGTGTGAGGCGGGGGACGATCCATCGCCCGCCGCAAGGATTGGACCCCGCCTTCGCCGCGATCTCCGAACCGATCTCCTCCTGTGTCAACGCCCAGGACAGGGGCCGGATTGGACTGGGCGATACAGTGGTCGTCATCGGCGCCGGGCCCATCGGCTGTGTGCATACCAGCCTGGCGCGCGCCAGGGGGGCCGACGTGATCTTCATCGCCGAAATCTTGGAGGACAGGCTGAACATGGCCGAGGCGTTTGGTCCCGATGCCACGATCAACGCCGCTGAGACCGACCTGGTGGAGGAGGTGCGCAGGCTGACCGATGGCAAAGGGGCGGAAGTGGTCATCACCGCCACGCCAGCGCCGATCGCCTCTGTCCAGGCGGTGGAGATGGCCAGGAAGGGCGGGCGCATCCTCATCTTCGGCGGATTGCCCAAGGATAACAGCAAGCCCGGTGTGGATATGAACATCGTCCATTACAACGCCCTGCACCTGATCGGGACGACGACCTTCGCTCCCAGGCACCAGCGCACCGCCTTACGCCTCATGGCCTCCGCCAGGATTCCGGCGGACAAGTTGGTCACGCATCGCTTCCCTCTATCTGATTTCAAATTGGGTGCAAAGCTGGCGCTGGAGGGCAAGGTACTGAAGGCGGTGTTCTTTCCATAGATCGTTTGGGGATAAGGAGCGATCCAAATGTCTGACGCAGATGACAAGCAGGACCTCCCGTTTCTCAAGGACGGTGTGGCGCAGGTAGCGTTGATCGTCGAGGATCTCGATCGAGCGGTCGAGGACTATTGGCAGCTGTTCGGGATCGGCCCGTGGCACATCTACACCTACGGCAAACCCCTGGTCAAACGAATGACGTACCATGGAGAGCCCAGCGAGTACAGAATGCGGATCGCGCTCTCCTACCTCGGCCCCCTGCGGATCGAGCTGATCGAAATGATCGAGGGGGACACTGTCTACGCCGATTTCGTGGAGGAGCACGGCTACGGCGTGCATCACTTTGGCGTGCTGGTCGAGGATGTGGAGGCAGCCATCGCCGAGGCTGAGGCCGCGGGCCTGGCGATGACGCAGGATGGGGCCGGTTTTGGCCGTGACGGGGACGGACACTACGCCTATTTAGACACCGAGGACAAAATCGGCGTCACCATTGAGCTGATCGAACGTCCCAAAGGCAGGATGCCCCCGGAAAGAGTCTATCCACCGGAGGACGATGGGGGATAGGGTCCAGCGATCCGGGTCGGGGCAGTGGTCGTATGAGCGCGACTGAATACGAGTCCGAGCTCCATTGGAACAACCCCTTCCCTCCCGCTCGCGGGGGGAACTGAGGGGGGGACGCCGGGCACATTGGGGGAGTTTGTGATATAATAGGACTGCAAGGCCAATGGTAGTGGAATTCCTAGTGGGGTGAAAGAGAGATGACAGTACTAACCTTGGAACTCCCGCCTGAGGTGTACCGCCGGCTTCACGAGGAGGCGGCCCGCCTGGGTAAGCCACCTCAGATCGTGGTAGAGGAGTGGCTTGCCGAGCGATTGACTTCACCGGACACAGCTTCAGGCAGCGACCGAGAGAAAGCACGCCACGTCCTCCGTGCTGCCGGGCTATTGACCGAACTGGGTCCGAACTTGCGCAGGCTGGCGGACCCCACGGTGCGTCTGGAGGACATCAGTGCCGCCCTGGACCAAGCTGGAGGCAAGACACTCAGCGAGATCGTATTGGAGCAGCGAGGTCCCAAAGGGTGAGCAATTACTACCTGGATGCCAGCGCCGTGGTCAAACGCTACAACCCGGAAACGGGCAGCATCTGGGTCAAAGAGCTGACCGGTTCCTTGGCCGGGCATACGATCATTCTCGGGGAAATCGCCCTGGCGGAGGTTGCCGCCGCGCTTGCTGCCCAACACCGGGCTCCAGACGGCATCACCCGGGTGGAACGCGACCAAGCGCTCGCCCTCTTTCTGAGTCACTGCGAAACTGGGTATGAGCTGATAGCCATCAGCCGCTTCATCATTGACCTGGCCGTGAGCCTGACCCAAAACCACAAGTTGCGTGGCTACGACGCCGTGCAGTTAGCTACGGCCCTGGTCGCCAATGAGGCACTCACCGCGGCCGGCCTCTCTTGGCTCACCTTTGTGGCAGCCGATCACGATCTACTGACAGCGGCCGACGCCGAAGGCCTGGCAACCGATAATCCCAACCGCTATCCGTGAACCTTGCCGGTCAGGATCGTCTTTGTGGGCGTGTCGCTGCTTGAGAGGCAGAGGACTTGCCACCAAGTTGGGCGACCTACCGTCAGTGCGCCCGCCGACGTAAGCGTGGACCTGATCGTCACCGCTCGCATCATCGCGGAGATGTTGGCGGGGTGGGTCGGCGTGCCCGCTGAGGGATTGCTGGCGGGCGACTGATACTGACGATCGGATCAAACCGCCCCAAACACCGCCACAGCCGCGTCTTGCGCGGCCTGGGCGTCGCGGACCAGGTCTACGACGCGGTGCACCTGGTCGGCCCATTGTCGCATCGATGCCTCGGCGCTGGAACCGACGTCTACCAGGACGGCGAACACGCGCGTTCCCGTCCGCTTCTTGAAACTTGCACCTGGAACATAGCACCGGTTCCGGCGAACCCGTGCTGGACCGGATCGTCGGAGTCGGCACCTGGGGACGGTCGCAGTGAACGTGACAGATTTGCCCCGTTTGGGGCGTCGGAGTATAATCCAGGTGTACGTTCGGTGGTTAGGAAACTGGCAGATGGGGATGGAGGGGCGAAAATGGGGACAGACAGCGCGACTCTTTTGATTGAAACTGAACCCATTCCGCTGGAGACGGACGCTGATGGCGTGGTGCGCGTCGGCGGAACTCGCGTGACGCTGGATACGATTGTGGCAGCTTTCAGAGAAGGCGCCACTGCCGAGGAGATCGTATACCAGTATCCTTCCTTGAATCTGGCCGACGTGTACTCGGTGATCGGCTATTACCTGCAGCGGCATTCACACGTTGAAGCATATTTGCGCCGGCGGCAACGGCAAAGGGCTGAGGTTCGTGAGCACAACGAAGCTCAGTTTGACCTACGCGGCATACGTGACCGCCTGCTGGCTCGTCATGCTGGAGAAGAGGCTGTGAGTGATGTTGCGACTGGCCGCTGACGAGAACTTCAACAACAACATTGTGCTGTGGTGGAGTACAGCCTTGATGGCGAGTGGGAAGGCCAGGTGCGATACCTGCCGCTGTAGGGGCTGAGCGGAGTTACCGTGAGGTGGCGGTTCGCTATGTATTCAAGTCAAGCCTATCCCGCGCACCTGTTGTTCGGCACCGGTACGCTTCCAGCGCCTTCACCAGCCAGTGGAAAACTACCTCCCCATCTGCTTGCTGTGCCAGGTCGTTCACGTCCCCCACGCTCTCTGGCAGACGAAGCACGTGATCGTGCCCCACAGCTTCCCGTCGCCGGGCGGCAGCCGCCTCTCCCGCCTCGTCGCTGCCCGGTACGAACATCACCCTCGCGGCCTGCGCCAGTTTCCGGGTGTCCTGTGCTTTGATCGAAGTCCCCAACGTGACCGCGGCCCGGTAGCTCCGCTGCCACAGCGTGACGTAGTCCGCGATGCCCTCGACTACGAACACAGGGCGCGAGAGGTCGAGCCTCGCCAGGCCGTAGACCGGTTCCACCACCAGCGACCGGACCTGGCAAGCGGGGACCGCGCCGGGGCCAAGCCAATGAGGTGT
>Ga0180432_10006961_pt1 | contig 14522 bp, 17 predicted proteins | sample SS_ome_10_FD_132414 | JGI IMG/M metagenome (GOLD analysis project Ga0180432, IMG submission 132414) | Hypersaline lake sediment archaeal communities from the Salton Sea, California, USA - SS_1_MS_2 metaG | ecosystem: Environmental > Aquatic > Non-marine Saline and Alkaline > Hypersaline >... | reverse complement strand
GGTAATTTATATTTTCCTTCTTATAACCATAAGGAGCATTTTCTTTACGAAAAATTTCCCATAGAAGACAAGAATGAGTTCTTTAAGAAGAGCATTTTGCATAGAGCAAAGAAGATTCTTAAATCAAAGTTCAGCGAAGATGTTTATAGAAAGAGATTAGCCTATGAGTATAGAACGCTTGTCGCCCTTGGAGCTGTTGATTACTTTCTTATTTGTGACGATCTTCTTAATTATGTTAGGAGCGAGGGGGCTTTTTCTCTTATTAGGGGTTCTGCTAACGGTAGCCTCATTGCTTTTGTTTGTGGATTTGGATTAATTGATCCAATAAAACATGGTATTATGTTTGAAAGATTTATAAGTAAATACAGGTCATTGAATGATGTTGATATTGACATAGATGTTCGGTCAGAGTTTAGAAGTAAGGCTGTGAATTATTTAAAGAAAAAATACGGTGAAGATAGGGTAGTTTCAGTTGGCACATACAATCGTATGCAGCTAAAGGGTGCTGTAAAAGATGTTACGAGGATTCTAAAAGATAGGCTTAAGAAAGAGGCAATTAATGCTTCTGCTGAAGAGAAGGAAGAGATTTTTGATAAACAAAGAGATTTTGAATATTCAGTTATCAACAAAGTCACTTCTGTTATGGATGGAGATTTGACAATAGAGAAAGCAAGGAAATCGTATAAAGTGTTTGATGAATGGTGCAATGCTAATTCTGAAGTTGTTGAGAAATTAATTACGCCTTGTGTTGGAACAATAAGGAATGTTTCTATTCATCCTGCTGGAGTTGTTTTGACCCCAAATTCTGTTGATGAATTACTTCCCATAAGAACACAGGCTAATCCTTCAAACAAGTCATCAAGGGTCATTTCTACAATCTGGGAAAATTCACATACAAGCCGAGAAGATTTAAATGAAATTGGAGTTATGGTTCTTGATATTCTTGGAGTTAAAACCCTTTCCGTTGTTTCAGATACAATTTCGATGATTAAAGAAGCAAGAGGAGAGGAATTTGATCTTACAAAAATTGATCTTGAAGACACTCAGACATTAAATGCTTTTAATAGTGGAGAGTTACTCGGTGTTTTCCAGTTCAGTGGTGGTTCTGCAAGCAAAATTGTTAATCTAATAAATATAACTGAGTTTAATGATTTGATCGTGATAAATGCCCTTGCTAGACCAGGGGCTCTTTCTGCTGGAGCTGATGAAGAATTTGCTAAGAGAAAAGAAAACAGCTCTCTTGTTTCTTATACCCATCATTCACTTGAAAACATTCTTGGCGATTCCCTTGGGGTTCTTGTTTTTAGCGAGCATATTTTGAGAACAGCAAATGAGTTTGCGGGCATGCACCCTAAAAAAGCAGATAAGTTGAGGAAGATAATTAAAGGCAAGAATCCCACTGCTTTTAAAAAATACAAGAAGGAGTTTATAAAGGGGGCTGTTAATAAATGGAAATCTGAACCTGGGATAGAAGGTGTTGCAGAAGAAGTATGGGAGCATTTTTCTCAAGCAGGTAGTTATCTGTTTCCAAGGGGCCATGCTTCTAGCTATGCTCTGCTAGGATTTATATGTCAATATTTAAAAGTCCATTATCCAGTTGAATTCTTTACATGCCATCTTAGACATGCCATCCATGAAAAGTATGCAAACATTAGAAGTGTAGCAAATAAGCATTATGGCATTCATTTTAATATGCCCAAGGCAAACACCCCAAAGCTTACTTTTGAGCCTTCAGGAGGGGCAATAGATTGGCCTATAACCGCCATTAAGCATGTGGGAGATAAAGCCGCGCAAGGTATTGTTAAAAATGCTCCTTTCGGTTCAATAAAGGATTTCTATGATAGGATAGACAGAAGGGCATGTAATAGTAGGGTTGTGGAAACGCTAATTATTTCCGGGGCTTTCTCTGATTTTGGAAAGAAGAGAGATGTTTTAATGGCGTACAGGGAAATGAAGGGCAAGAAGGAAGTTGAAAAACCATTGCCAACTGCTTTCTTATCAAAAGAAAATATGATGATTGCTAATGAAGAGCTGTATGGTTTTGAAATAATTCCTCTTAAAGCATTATACAAGAAGAAGATTAAGAAGTATGGGAAGCTTTGTTCTTATGATGAATTTTTACGCATTGGGGATCGAAAATTAGTAAAGGTGTTCGGGAAAGTTATTAGAAAAAATACCTTTAGAAATAGAAACAAAAAAATGATGGCGTTTCTCAATATAAAGAATGGAAACGAAACTTTTAAAGTTTCATTATTCGAAGATTCCTATAGGATTCTTGGAGATAAAGTACAAGAAGGAGATGTTGTTGTGATTTCAGGAGAGAAAAATACCTGGAAAGGAGATGTTTCAATAGTTGTTCAGGGAGATAGATTTTCTGGCAAATTAAAGCCAGGCTCTTGGATAAATGTTTTGGAGTAATGTTATGGAGTAATGTTATGCCATATAATAATAAAAGCATGCCATATAATAAAAGAAGAGGAAGTTCTAATAATTACATGACTGATAAAAATTATAAAGAAGAGTTTCTCGCAACTCCCATAACTTCATTTAAGGGTGTGTATTATTATTTTCCAAAGATAGTTGGAGTTGTCTTTTTGTGTTGTCTTGGGGATGGTATTTTAAAGAGGAGATCAGTTATAGGAAGTTTCTTTAAAAAATACGGAGATAGATTTTCTCTTGACAGGTCCGACAGTGGCAAAATTTTGTCTGGAATTGAAAAAGGAAGGCTTTTAGATTTAAGCATAGAAAAATATATCTCTTTAAAAAGAGATCGTAACAATGAATATGATCCCAATGCCATAAGGGTTGATGTTGCTTATAATAGCGGCCATATGGATGTTGGATATATTCCGGCTTCTCATTCAGAAAAAATATCTAATATGAATATTAAAAGAATGGTTCCAATTGGCATAGAAAAAAGTGGCATGGGGCTGAGGGTTCATACAATAATGATTGAAGATGGAAGTGAACTTTTAAAAAGTACAATTGTTGACAGGAATCCAGATTCGGAAAATAATTTAAAGAAATTTTCATTCCTGTCATTAAAAGAGATAAGAAAAAAAATGGAGGCTTAATAAAATGAGAGCAGAGGTAGTTGGGGTTACATTTTGTGACGAGGATCTTGGCGTTAATCGCCAAGATGTAATTGCTTCGTTAAGTGGAAATGAAAAGGTGTATCTGAGGAGAGAGCCTCAGAATAGATTTGATAAAAATGCTGTTGCAGTTATGTTGAAAAGGAAGGATAAGGATTTTAAAGTTGGGTATATTAGGTCTGAATTAGCTGCTTTTCTTGCAGGGTTTTGGCCTAAATACAAATTTTTTGCTAAGATAATTGAAATAAGAGCTGGAGATGTTGACCAGGGCGTGCCATATGGAATTTCAATTGATATTGTCCATAGTTTAAGAAAAAATATGCCAAGAAAAAAAGATCAATATACAGCGAATAAGGAAGAAAAGATCTTTATTTAGTAAGGAGTTTGCCATGCCAATATATGAGTATTCTTGTAAGAAGTGCGGACATATATTTGAGGTTCTTGAAAATCACAAGAATGTTTCTTGGAAATTGCAAAATAAACAAGCTGTATATTGTAATGCATGCAAAACTAAAAATGCCTATCGAATTCCATCTGCATTTAAGATTGGAAACAATTTGCTTGAAACCACAGGAAAATCAGGATATGAAACAGATGACTTGACGTTGGGCAAGTTAGTTGATGAGGGCGGAATCCCATATGAAGAAAAGAATCGCCTAAGAGACAGAGAGAAACTTATAAAGCGGCAGAAGAAATATACAGAAGAACTTAACGAAAGAGCAAAGCGATTTAATTTTGAGCCTAATGAGTTATGATTCATTATAGATATATTAATGAGGAAGAAGTTGCTCATGAATTAGGGTACAGGAACTTTGTTTCTCTCATATCAATTCTTTATTATAAAGAGAAGAGGCCACTTATTTACATACAGAAAGAAACTGGTTTATCTAAATCTAAAATAAGATCAGAAATGGTTAAGCGTGGTTTTAAGCTAAGAAGGAGAGGTTTGCTTCCAGGGGTATCTCCTGATAATAAACGGAAGATTAATATTGAAGCCATTATTAAAAATAAGACAGATTTTATTTTTCCATGGTGTGCAATATATTCTTTTTATAATAAAAATCTAATGACGGGAGGTGAAATTGCAGATTTATTAGGAATTTCGAGCTTTGTGGTCTATAAATTAATGAAAAAATATGGGATAAAAGTAAGATGCAGAATGAGGAAAGAATGAATAAAAAAGAAAAGATTGGTTTTTTTGATCGAGTACAAAAGCTTCGGTGGATTGAAAGGTGCAGCAACACACAACACATAAAGCCGTATTCCGTTGCTCAACATTCGTTTTATGCAGCTCTTTATGGGATTATCTTTTCTGGGCTTGAAAATCTTCGGATTGGCAAGCAGCTATATGATCCTGGAGTTGTTTCAATGAAGTGTGTGTTTCATGACATAGAAGAAAGTGAAACTGGAGATATTTTATTTCCACTTCATAATGAGTATAGTGAGTTTAAAGAGAAGCTAGACTTCATAAGAAATGAGTGCGTAGAGAAAACAGTGTTTGCTGAGTTTGATGTTTCTGTTCGCGCATATTTAATGTGGCTATGGAAGCATGCAAAGGATGATTCTCCTGAAGGCAGAATGGTTGCATGCATGGATAAGTTTGAAATTCTAATGTATGCTGTTAGCGAAATGGAAATAGGCAATAATCTTATGTATCAGATATATAACAATGCAATCAATATCATTAGAGATGAATTTAATGATATTATCAGTGTTATAGATGTCATAGAAGAAATTGAAGACATTTATGGCGAGGCAGTAAAATAAAAACAAAGAAAGGAGGGCAGTGAGCATGGTTCCAATGTCTGAAGTTGCAAAGGAGGTTCATCTTAGGATTGACCAGGAAGAGGACTTAGGGGTTCCTTCTCTTACGCGCAGTGGAGTGCTTGAAATTGTCAAGAGTGTTTTTGACATTATTGCGCTCGCAGTTGCTTCTGGAGAAAGTGTTATGATTCCGAAGTTCGGCAAGTTTGAATCAAAAGTTTCTCCTGCAAGGCAAGCAAGAAATCCAAAGACAGGAAAGACAATTGATGTTCCAGAGAAGCTTATAGTTAAGTTTCGTCCGTCAAGTGCGTTACGCGCAAAGCTCTTGGAAGCAGAAATTCCTGAAAAGTCTGAAAAGAAAAAGCCTCAAAAGAAACAAACTCCAAAGAAGAAGGGAAAGAAGTAGGAAAGCGATGTATGCAGCTTAATTGTGATAGTTAGGGAGGATTGTTTTCCTCCCTTTCTATTTCAATGAGGAGAAAAGAATGAAATGAAAGAAGAAAAAATTAAAAAGAAAACAGAATCAATAAAGGCAGGCTCAGTTGGCGAAGATTTATACGGTTCGCTAACAAACATTGTTTTTACATACAAGGGCAAGAAATATGAGTTAGATATAGGTGAAGAGCTTCTAATAGATACTGAAGATATACATTCTCAGGTAGAAAGAATTCCAGCAATATTAGGTTATTTGAACTCAATCGTTTCTAAGCTAGAAACAGAATACAGGAACAAAAAAGATCTATTAAAGAAAGTAGAAGCTCTTCTTGATAAAGAAGCAAGAGAATCTGGTCTGGTAGGAGAGCAGAGAATTTCCAGAGCAATAAAAAGGAATGAGGAGTGGATTGAAGCATGTTTTGCTGTCAATAGAGCCAGAGAAAAACTAACAAGGGCAAGAGGGCTTTGGTATGCTCTTAAGGAGAAGTCAGTTGTTTTGTTATCACGCAGTTCTGACATAAGAAACATGCCTTCGGATAGCATTAGGGGTGTATCAAAAAAAGACATAATGGGAGTGGGCTCTGATGAGGATGAATATGATGAGGATGAAGACGAATACGAAGAAGACTAATTAACATTGAATTCTTAGTTCGCCTTGTTGTATATTTTTATGTGGCTTTTAACTTTTATTAAATAGGAGGTTTGATCATGGGAAAGTTTTCACTTAAAAAAATTAAACAGAAGGAAGAGGAGAATGCTTTAAGGAGAAAGAAAAACCAAGAGAAAATGAACAAGAGTTTTGTGAGGAAGCTCCCGACTGTTTCTGGTAGAAATATTTTCAGGTTTAAAGAAACAAATAATGATGGTGATTATCCGTGGGAAGAGTTTGGGATTCACTATAATTGTGGTCCGGAAGGTGATGAACAAATTAGGTGCCTCAGAGATGTAGACGAAAAAGGTAAACCGGGATACCTTCCTCCTCAGAAATGCCCTCAGTGTCTTGCGATTGAAAAAGATAAGAAGGCTGCGAAGAAAGGAGATTCCAGGGCAAAAGCAAGGGCTTTAAAGAGAAGAAGGGTTCAGCGCATGATTCTTGAAGGAATTTGTCTAACCCCTCTTCTGAAATACTTTGATGAAGAAAAGAAGATTCCTGCTCCGAAAAAGTGCTTTGGAACTTATGCCTGGAAAGAAGATGACGAAAGATATAATGAGTGCCAGTCTTGTGTAAAGAAAACTGCCTGGGGGAAGGTTTGTCAGAACGGGGTTGGGATTCTTGTTGTTGGTCCAGTATTGGGAGATCCTATTGTTTCGATGTCCAAGAAGATTTTTAAATCCCTTAAACATAATCCATTTGACCTGAAAGAAGGACACAATTATGAGTTCAGAAAAGCTGGCGAGGGGATGCAAACCAAGTATTCTGACATTGGCTTTTCTCTTGAATCATTTGAACTTCCGCAGGTGGTAAGAAAGGCAGTTAAGGAAAATAGTTTGGATTGGGATAATGTTTATCCGAAACTTTCTGCAGAAGAGACTGAAGAAAAGATGAAAGGGATCCCGATTGATGATGACGATGAGGACTATGATGAAGATCTAGGCAGTGAGGCCGAAGAGGAAGAAGAAGAGGCCGAAGAGGAAGAAGAGGAAACCGAAGAAGAAGAGGAAACCGAAGAAGAAGAGGAGGAAGCCGAAGAAGAAGAGGAAGAAGAAGAGGAGGAAGAAGAGGAGGAGGAAGAAGAGGAAGAAGAGGAAGAAGAAGAGGAGGAAGAAGAAGAGGAAGAAGAAGAGGAAGAAGAAGAGGCCGAAGAAGAAGAGGAGGCCGAAGAAGAAGAGGAGGATGACAGTTTTTTTGAAGAGATAGAAAAGGAATTGGAGAGCAGTGAAGATGAAGATTCTTCTCTTAAGAAGAAGCTGGAAAAACAGTCTTCGGATAAGAAGAAGAAGTCTAAGAAGAAAAAATCTAAAAAGTAAGGATTAATTATGCCTAAAGAGAATAGCGAAAGCTTGTCTCTTGCTATGCGTAATGCAATTAAAAAAACAAAGGGGGTGGAAACATTGTTCTTAGGAGATGATTTTACCCCCTTGACTGTAAGTGCTGTCTTGCCAACTGGTCTCCCTAATCTTGATAGAATATTATGCATGTCTGAAGATGGGGATTGGGGACTTCCAGTTGGAAGAATTACTTCTATCAAAGCCAAGCCGGGAGTTGGTAAGACAACCTTTTTGCTTACGATTGCAAAGCAAGCCATAAATATGGGAGGGGCCGTTCACTTTATAGAATCAGAACATGCCTTAGATCTTAAATATGCAAAGAAGATTTGCCCTCAAGTAAATCAATTTTTCATAACCCAACCAGATACATTAGAGCAAGCTTTTGATGCCGCTGCTGTTGCTGTTAAGATGTGCCAGAAAGCAAGGCTTACGGCTAAGACAGAGGCTCCTTTCTTAATAATAATGGATTCATTTTCTGGGTTTTCTCCGGCTTCTGAATTTGAAGGAGATTTTTCTTCAAGCGGAAAGGCCCTTGGAGAACATGCGAGAATAGCTTCTATGGCTTGTCGGAAATTGACTGGCCCACTCTCAAAAGCAAAGGCTCTGCTTGTGCTGAGTCACCAGACTAAATCAAAGCTTGGTGTATATTGGGGCAGTAGTGAGACTAATATAGGCGGCGATGCTTTTAATTATCATGATAGTATTTGTCTTAGCTTTTATAGAATGAAAGCGGTCAAAGATGATAAGAAAGTAATAACAGGCCACTATGGAGGCATAAAGACTACGAAAAATAAGCTTTTCCCTCCTCATAGAGAAGTTAAATTCAAACTTATAAACGGGAAGGGATTTGTTAATAGTTTTTCAATTCTTGATTTTTTAATAACAAGAGGTGAAGTTGTGAAGAAGTCTGGCTGGATGCATTTCAAAAAAGATAAAGATTTGAAATGGCAGGGCGCAGATAATTTCAATGAGTTTGTTAAAGGAAGCAAAAAAGCAAAGAAAATAATTAAGGAAGCACTGAAATGAAAGTTGGAATATTCGGAGATGCACACCTAACAAACAGTCTGCCTTATACTGTTCCTGGTAATTCTTTCAGAAAAGAGATGTTGGTAAAATACATAGATCATTTCTTTTCTGAAATAAAGGAACAGGAAGTTTCTTTCCTAATTGTGCCGGGCGATCTTGTTCATTCAACCAATCTTTCCCCAGATGATAATGATCTTTTGTTTTATTTTTATCTGAAAGTTTCAAAGCTAAAGCTTCCAGTTATCATTTCATCTGGAAATCACGATATTGATAATGAGGATAGTGCTCTTAAGTTTCTTACAAGAGTAAAGAATAAAAATATATTTTATAAAGATAAGCCTGTGTCTTGGAGTCTTTCTTTTTCAAATTCAAAAATTGCAGAGTTTAATATCATTAATTTTTGTGATCATAAGAAATTTATCAAACATTCTAAGAAGGCAACTTTCAAACACGACAATTCCAAGAAGATACTTGTTGGTCATGTTGGTGTTAAAGGCTCCCTTCATGGAACAACTAAGTCAATTTTTGGAGTTAAAAAAGAGGATATAGAAAAGCTACATTCAATTTATGATCTCATTGTAATAGGGCACCACCATAATATGCAATGGGTCACAGATAAGTGCCTTTATCCTGGTTCAATACACCAAACAAGAGTTGACGAAGTAGACACAGTTCCTGGAGGAGTAATTGTCGATCTGAACAAAACAAAGGCAACGAAAATAGAGAATAAATTTTCTCCCAGATTTATTGTTGTTGAAAGCTATAAAGTTAATCCAGAAAAAATTAAAGGATCAATTGTAAAGCCCGTAATTGATTTGGAAAGCAAGTCAGAAGAGTATAATATTAAGTTCCTTAAAAGACTTGAAAAATATGATCCTTATTATTTGATCAGACCAAGAATCAAGAAGGTGTTTGTAATAAACAAGGGCAATAAGTCAAGATTCAAAAATAAATTAGATGCGATAAACAAAACTATCGATGATTTTAATTTAGAAAAAAAGAAGAGGATGTCCTATAAAAAACATACAGTTGGAATATGGGATGATGTTTGTAAAACAAGTATATAAGAACTAATTTGTCATGAAGTGATGACAGGTATGTTCCCATGATGCAAGTTCGATTCTTGCTGGGAGCATCACAAAACAAATTAGATTTAAGGAGGAGTAGTTATGTCAGGAGTAACAGAGAGCAGGTTTTGTCCTATTTGTGAGCAGATTGTTCCCAGGGAAATAGAAGGGGTTGTTGTAAAAATTTCTCCAGCAAGGAGAATCTTGCTACATCCTGGTTGTGCGGAAAGGGTGTATAATTCTTACCTTAAATCCACAGACAAATCCGCAGATATGTCTGATTCAATGTCTAAGAAGGAATAGGCATAATGTTTGAGATAGAAAGAATAGAAGCAAAAAACTTTGTTCTGTATGAGAATTTAAGTATAGATTTTTCTTCTTTTGAGGGCAATCTGGTGTTTATCACAGGAAACAATCTTGATGTTTCTGGAACAGATAGTAATTGTTCTGGCAAAAGTTTAATTGGTGACTTGATAACAGATATTCTTTTTGATAAGACAATAAGAAGGCATTCCCAGTCTAGTTTCATTGGCAAATTTGGCAAGGGGTGCTATGGAGAAATTGTAATTAGAGATACAATATCAAATAAGAGATATTGGATTAAGAAATATAGGAACCACCCTTCATTAGGAGACAGCCTGAGATTTCTTGTGGCCTCTGCCTCTGGGAGTCAAGACCTTTCTAAGAAAAGGAAGGCAGATACATACAAAGAGATCTGGAAGACATTCAACATAAATTGGAATACTTTTAAGAACAGAAATTATTTCGGACAAGATGATCCAGATAGATTTCTTCGGGTAACAGATGCAAAGAAAGCAGATATAATTGTTGACATTCAAGACCTTTCTGATTTACAGAAAGCTAAGAAAGTTTCCCATGAAAACGTTAAAAAATCTGTTGAGGAGATTTCTTCCTTAGATTTGAAAATAAATAATGTTAAAGATCAAATTAAGTTTCTTAAGTCTCATATTAAAGATGAGAAAAGTAAGTCTGAAAAGAAGAAGAAAGATCTTGACAGTTTCTTGGATAAGAACAAGAAAGAGATCATGTCACTAAAGAATCAACTCGCTAAGGTTTCTTCTGAATTTTCTTTATCAGAATACAATGAAATTAAATCTAACATAGAAAACTTTTCAGATCTTAAGGATGATTTTAATGGCCTGTTAGGTGACAAAGGAGAAAATGAAAGGAAACTTTCTGTTCTCAAGAATAAAAAGCAAAATGAAACGAAGAGAAAAGATGAACTGATCGCAAAAATTTTGCAGATAGAAAATGAGATTAGCGATTTAAAAAAACGCTTAATTATTGTATGTTCAAAATGTGGGTCAAAACTCAACAAAGAAAGCACAAAAAAAAGCATACATAGCCTTGAAAAAACAATAGAAGGCAGAGCTGAAGAATTAAAGAAAACCGAAGAAAAAATTTCAGAAATTATAGAAAAGGAAGAATCTTTAAAATCTTCACTGAAATCATTAGGCTTGAAAATAGAAAAGATTAAGCCTAAAATAAATAAGTTCGATGAGCTTGAATCTAAATATATCTTTCTTAAAGAAAAGAAGGCTAAGAAAAAGATTCTTTCAGAAACAATTAAAGATTTGGTTAAACACTCTAAGAACATTAGCAGCGAGATTAAGCTGTTAATTAGAAATGAAGCAACTAGTTCTCTTGAAAAAAGTCTTTTGAAATCAGAAACTTGGCTTAATGAATTAGAATCTGAAATTAAGAAGAGTAGAGGGAACAAGGAGAAAAATGAATTTTCTAAGTCTGTTTTTGATAAAACAATTCGAAATCTTTTTAATGATTTTCTCGACAATCTTAATGTTTATTGCAATCAGTTTTTGGATGTGCTATGTGACAATGATATCAATGTTTCTTTCTCTCCGGTTGCTCATAGAAAGTCCAAAAAGGTGGTTGATGAAATTAGAGTCCTCGTATCAGTTGATGGCGGAGAAAGCAGGGATTTTCGTACCTATTCGGGAGGTGAAAAAGGACGTATTGACCTTGTTACTCAACTTGCTTTATTTTCTTCTGCTGATTCTACTTTTCCTTTTCTTTTTTTAGATGAACCATTTATTGGTTCCGATAAAACAGGAAGGGATAGAATGATCCATTTACTCCAGGAAATTTCTGAAAAAGGAAATAAAGTATTTGTCATTTCAAATAAGAATGTGCCCACTGGATATGGAGAAAAACTAGAAGTCGTAAGAAAGAACGGAAAGGCGGAAATTCATAATGGCTAAATCATTAAGGATAGAAGAAAGAAGGTTTGAATTCTTATTTGGTGCAAAATGTATATATAAATTAGCTACTGAATATTGTGGCATGAAAAATGAGAGCTGTGAAATCCTTGCTATTGATCCTGCCAGAGGAAATACTGGATATGCCTTTAGAGATTCTGATGATGAAATTAAGACAGGAAATATTGTTCCTGGGACTAAAGGGTTTTCTAAAGTGATTTATGTAGAAAAGAAATTACGGAAGTTGCTTGAAGATTCTTTTCCTTTTGTTGCAATAGAAGGCTATGCAATGAATGCTAAGTGGGGGAGAGAGCTTGCTGGAGAACTTGGCGGAGTAATAAGGCGTCTTTTATATTTTAAGAAAAGACCTTTGCTTGTCATTTCCCCTTTGACAATTAAGGCATGGATTAAAGCAAAAAAGAAAGAACAAATTATGCTTGAGATTCTTGACAGATACAAAGTGAAAATATCAAACTCAGATGCTGCAGATGCATTTGTTTTACAGGAAATTTGCCATAAATCAATTCTAATGTCATCGGCCGTTGTTGGAAGTGGCATATCCGAACCAGAAGATATTAGAATTTTTTTAAAAAATGAAGATTATAAATTAAGAAAAGGACTCGAAAATTTATATCGATATCAAGAAAATTCATTATTTAATTTAATTTCTTCTCAAGGAAGGAACATTGGCTTTTTCTTAAAGAATCAATAGGAGAATATTATAATGAAGAAAAAAACAAAGATTAATAAAAAAGACAAAGAAAATGAAAGCTTAAAGAAGAAAAAAAAGAAAGTAATAAAAAAGAAAGCCCTTACAGAGGAACAGAAAAAAGAAAAAGCAAAGAAAAAGAAAATAGAAGACTTAAAAGATAAGCTCAAAATTCAGCTTGATAATTTTTCAGAAAAACACAAAGTCTACATGCCTTGTTATCCTTTTGGTAAGAAGAACAGCAGTAAAGGCGAATTAAAATCAGCATTTCTATATCAACACATATATATATGCGAAACGATATGTGATCATAAGTGCAAGGAGTTTATTGCTAAGTCCTATATATGCAGAGAGATTGGGTGTACCTACTACCCTATGTGCTCAAATGAAGATGTTACTGGACGAAATTCTTTTTGTAGAGGAAGAGGTCTTTTGAAAGAAAGAAAGCGATTAATTAAGCTGTATAAGAAGTATTTTAAATATATGGCAATTTATAGAGGTTTGAAGATTGACCCTGACCAGACCCTTAAATATTTAGAACACAAAAAGGAAAAGAAAAATGGGAAAGTTTAACATAAGGAAAGTGGAAAAAAAGGAAAAGGAAATAAAAAGGCTAAAGGAAGAACAGATTAAGCTATCCCTACAAACAAAACCATTATTATCTACTATCCCTAAGAAGATTTCTAAAGATACTCCTATAAGAGACGGGATCCTTTTATTTGGCAAACATAAAGGAAAAAAGATAACTGAGCTTATGAATTCTTGGGAAAATTCTTCATATGTGTTTGATTATTTGCTTCTAAATAAAGATCTCCCTAAAAAATTCAGAAATCAAGTATCAGATATAATTGATAATCAAGATCCGTTTGATGAAGACCAATTTAATAAGCATCGTAATCTTTCGTTAAGAATAAAGGAAGTAGAAGTAGAATCAGATTCAAGTGATAATAAGATGCTTTTTGGCTATGATGATAATGACGACGATATCCCTTGGTAGTTTTTTGTGTTGGTGGCAGTTTAAAATTTCTTTTCTGATCTCGCCTTTTTTCTGATCTCGCCTTTTTTCTGATCTTGCCTTTTTTCTGATCTCGCCTTTTTTCTGATCCGAACGTTTGCTCTGTACAGAAAATCCATTACATTCATAGAATTTATAAATTTTACCCATTTTTTTTACCTTGATCATTGATCGTATACATAGAATCTGGTACGCAGAAAGGAGGGTTTGAAGTTGAAATTTAGAGTGAAAATATAAAGTCGTTGTTTCTGGAGAGTTGCAAGAAGGAATTGAGTATGAAACTGGATGGTTTTTAGTTGATCAGCAGGGAAATTTCTATCTTAACAGTCCTGTTGAGCCAATACGTCCGCGTGGTCATTCTTATAAAGATCTCATTCCTCTTATTAAGATAAATGATGAGTGGCTTACTATAGAAGAAATAGAAAACAGGATAGGCCCTAAAAAATCGTAAAAAATAGCCCTATACCTACATATGCCTTGCCCTGCTGAAGTGCGCTGTGGGCCATCTCAGAAAGCCCTATGCTACAGACCATGTGTTATTTGTGGCGTAATTTTAAGCTTGCCATATATTTCTTTCCTAAAAGCTCAATTCATAAAATCTTAAAACCAAAATTACACCTTCAAATTTAAAGCCTATACCTACATATGTTTTATTTTTTTGAAGCCTGTACAGGCCATCTCAGAAAGCCTAAATACAGGCGATTTACATAGGTTTTTAGTGGCATAGGGTTTAAGGCGTATAGCAAAAAAATAAAGATGCTTTTTAAGCGCCCTAATGCTGCTCTGGACAGGGGTTATTGCATAGGGCTGTATGCTGGTATGTTTTTTTATTTAGAGGCTGTTTAAGGGCGTTCTTAGAAGGTTTGCGGAAAGTAGTTAATTAGTCAAAAAAAACCCCGGTTCGTTAAAACCGGGGCAATTTTCAAATAGTACGAAGTTATTTATCAGAAGGCAAGGTCAATTGTTTTACTTCTACCAAAAATTTCTGATTTTTCATAACCTAAGACATTTATGAAAACATCGGATATTTGATTTAACTTACCAATTTCTTCTTCTTGAAGATTTGAAAACCTTGTCCAAATAGGATAGCTTTCTCTATCTTTAATTTTAAAATCGTAATCTTTTTTAGATGGTTGGATTTTTTCTTCAAGGTCTGGAAATAATTCGTCTTTGATTAACTTGTATGCG
>Ga0180432_10006960_pt1 | contig 14523 bp, 14 predicted proteins | sample SS_ome_10_FD_132414 | JGI IMG/M metagenome (GOLD analysis project Ga0180432, IMG submission 132414) | Hypersaline lake sediment archaeal communities from the Salton Sea, California, USA - SS_1_MS_2 metaG | ecosystem: Environmental > Aquatic > Non-marine Saline and Alkaline > Hypersaline >... | reverse complement strand
TATGCAATGGATATCACCCTGGATACCTGCCCGGACTGCGGAGAGATGTCCGGTACATTCGACGTGGACCGGATGGCCGGGCCGGACGGTTGCGATTATGGGGTCCTCAACACGCTCTGGGACGGCACGGCCAGTTGCTCCCTGGAATCCAATACGGACCTGACGTGCGCAGCCGGCGAGTGGGGCTTCGAGTTGCTCGTCACTGACTACATAACAGGTGGAACGCCCACGTACACGGCGGAATACACCAAGACGGCCAGCAGCTGTCCGGACGGTACGTATAACCTGGGTGCGAACACAGGCTGCACTTGGCCGTCCACCCTGACGGTGTACTGAGGAGGAACGCTATGGCATTGACCGGAACCGGACTCGCACGGCTGCGCGTGTGCCACCAGTGTTTGAACTGGTACGCGCGGTCGGGCAACGTGGAGAAGTGGCCGCACTGCGATGCGGTTGACCCGCCCGTTGAGCTGAGCCGCGAGACCATGGAGGGGCCGGACACGAACTGCCCACGCGGCAAGTGGGCGGGCCTGGACCCCGTGGACCTGGAGGCCGAGGCGGACGCACGCAAGGCCGACAAGATCAATAGACAGACCGAGGCGTGGGAGCGGATCGTGGACGACATGCTGCCCGGCGAGACGGCCACCGAGACCCGCAAGCGGCTGGACAAGCTCGTCGCGCGCGGCCTGATCCTGACCGAGACCGCGCAGAACGTGGAGGCGTATGTCGCCGACCGCAACGCCGCGGAACTGTAGGAGGCAGACCATGCGATGGGACTGGGACGACGACCTTGGGGGCCTGATGGCCTTGGCGTGGCTCGCGCTCGCGGTCGGGGTGCTTGTCGTGATCTCGATCCAGCTCACGGGCTGCGCGCCGTTGCCGTTCCAGCCGCTGCCGTAGGAGGAGGGATCGTGAGAGCAAAGAATCGCCGAGTCCTGCGAGAGGCCCTGGCCGCACGCGCCAAGTTGGAGCGTCTTGGCCTGGCAACGGACGGTCCGGTCTACAGGTGCGCGCCGCCCTTTGCGCCCAGTCCCCGCAGTAGGAGAGGGCCATGTACCGCATGCTCGCCATCCTATGCTTAGCCGCGCTCGCCTGCGGGTGCCGGGAGATTCGCTACGGCGTGCGCGAGGGCGAGACCATCTTCCCCGAGCGGGTGTCCGAGACGTGCGAGCCGTTCTTCAAGGTGGATGTCCCGTTCGGCGGCGACAAGGACGAGTTGTTCGGAATGGAGGAGTAAGAGCCGCACCCTGCGCGGCCCGAAGGCCTGCGTACCTACGCAGGTACATCGCTAGGGATGGGGCTGGGCGGAACGCGATAGGGTCGCGTGGGGCGCGGCACTTTGGAGGACCGATCATGGCACGCGCACGACGGGGCAAGCGGGACGGAACCGGCCCGTACAAGACGAGCTACCAGCGGCGCACCAAGGGCAGGGGCAGGCGCGCAGAGCGCGGCGAGCCTTGCCCGAAGCAACGCAAGAGGTAAACCAGGACTCCGGAGGGGGAAGGCGTATGAGCAAGCGAAGCCCGGCAGGCGAACTGGCGAGAGAATATGTCGCCCGGTTCCCGGCGACAGAAAACCGCCAGCTTGCCAAGATGCTCTGCCAGGACCATCCCCAGGTGTTCTATTCGCTGAACCAGGCCCGCACCAGGATTCGATACTACCGCAGCGCGCAGGGCGAGCACCATCGGGACGCCGTGGCGGAAAAGCAGTTCCATACGCCGAAGCCCCGCATCCCCCCGAGCGATGCCGAATCCTGGGAGCCCTATGAGCTGCCCGATATCACGGCGACCTGGGCCGTGTTCGCGGACCTGCATTGCCCGTACCACGACGTGGACGCGCTCACGCAAACCGTCAAGCACGCCAAGGCGCGGGGCGTGGACTCCCTGCTCTTCCTGGGCGACGTGAACGATTGCCACGAACTGAGCTCGTTCGAGAAGTCGCCCCTGCGGAGACGCTTCCGCGAGGAAATCGACGTCACACAAGACTTGATCGAGGGGATTCGGGACTATCTCCAACCGGAGCGGACCATCTGGAAGGCGGGCAATCACGAGGACCGCTACCGGCGCTATCTGTGGAAGCACGCACCCGCCCTGTTCGGCGTCGAGAACTTCGAGTGGGACCGGCTGTGGGATCTAGAGAAGCGCGATATCGTCTGGGTCGGCGACCAGCGGATTATCACCGCGGGCAAGCTCGCCCTGCTGCATGGGGACGAGTACATCCGCAACATGCTCTCGCCCGTGAACCCGGCGCGCGGGGTGTTCCTGCGCGGGCACGAATGCGCCCTGGTCGCGCATAGCCACATCCCGAGCAGCCACAGCGAGAAGACGTTCCTCAACCGCGTGATTTCGACCTGGAGCATGGGATGCCTGTGCGATCTGCACCCGCAATACGCCAGGCTGAACCGCTGGCAGCACGGATATGCAATCGTCCATACCATGAAGCGGGAGTACGACGACCTCGACTGGGAAGTGGAGAACTTCAAGCTCGTCAACGGCCGCATGCGCCATGCGTAGGGGACAGGAAAAAACATGAACGACGAACATTGCCGCTGGATGCACGACACGGGCGAGCCGTTCCGGCCCGGGTGCGAGGCCACCAGGGTGTGGTGCCGCCACCCGACCTGCCCAGCCGGCCGCGCGGACGTGCACAGGCGAAGCGACATGTGCACGCCGAAGCGGTGCCGGTACTTCGAGGCGGGCGCGCCGCCGACCGACTTGCCTGACTGCCCGGTGTGCGATGAGCTCAATCGTGAGGTGCGAGTTAGCTCACCTACCGTGCGTGGGCGGAGTAACGAGAGTGTTCGGGGCGCGGACGCGCATCCCGAGCATCCTCAGCTTATCTCGGTCTGCATCAACAGCGCGGACGAAGGGATGCGGCTTAGGCAGACTATCCGAGAGGTTGCGATTGTCGAAAACGGCGAAGTCGAAATCATCGTAGTGCTTGACGGTACGGATGGTCGCCCCGACATGAGGGGCTGTATGCGATTCATATCGAACCCCGAGCCCGTGGGATGCGGCAAGGCGAAGCGGCAGGCCACGGCTGCGGCCACCGGCGACGTGCTCATCTTCATGGACGCGCACATGACCGTCGAGCAGGGGTCGCTTGCCGCGCTCGCGCACCTCGCGCGAGAGACGAACGGCATCGTGTGCCCCGCGCTCCAGAACATCCGGTACGATGACGACTGGAAGCCGCATCCCAAGGACCAGAAGCCCTTCGTGCCCAGCGACGCGCACTTCCACTACCCGCCGAACAAGAAGCAGTATCGGTTCCTCAAGGACAGCGAGCGCGGCAAGCGGCTCATCCCGTCCAAGGTTGCGGGCTGCGGCCTGGCCGTGCAAAAGGACGTGCTGGAGCGCATGGGCGGGTGGACGGACTTCATCGGCCGCCACGGCGCGCAGGAGCTCGCCATGAGCCTGCGGGCCTTCCAGGCCAAAGTGCCCGTGCATATCGCGCCCCAGGTGGTGCTCGGGCACGAGTTCCGCAAGCACTTCCCGTACAAGGCCCCCACCATGCGCGACGCCATCCGCAACGCCTGGCAGGCGGGATTCGTGCATGTGGAGCCCGAGACCTGGGAGAAGTATCTGAAGCCCTTGCTCGACGGCTTGAAGCACAGCGTTATGGGCGAGGGCGTGACCCGGCATCCCGACGTTCTGGCGGAGCGAAACCGCTTTCTGAGAGACCACAAGAGACGGGATGACAAGGAGCTCCTGCAACTGTGGGGGCTCTCCGGGCCGCCCAAGCCCCATATCCACCCCGAGGCCGTGCCGATGGACTACGAGGCCCGAGGCGACGAGATCGACGTGCGCATCCCCTACCGCGCAGACGGCGACCTGGGGTTCGAGTACAACCGGCTCATGGGCCAAAGCGACGGATGGGTGCTCTTGCTCGACCATGACGTTCTGCTTCTGAACCCGCACTGGTACGAGCTCTGCCAGCAGGCCATCGAAGAGGTGGGCGAGGATGCCGGGATCATCACCTGCCGCACGAACAACATCGCCTGTCCCGGACAGAAGGACAAGCACGCGCCCGGGAATGCGGACCTGGACGCCCACCGCAAGCGGGCCGTGGAGCTTTGGAAGGCCCACGGGGCCCACACCACGGACATCACCCGGGGCAAGAAGCTCATCGGCGGGTTCTTCATGCTGGTCCACCGCAAGGTCTGGGAGCGTGTGGGGGGCTTCAAGCGGGGGTTCCTGGGCGTGGACAACAACTTCCATCAGCGCGTCATGCGCGCGGGCCTCAAGGTCTACAGGCTCGACGGGCTGTACTGCTACCACAACCGGCACGAGGGCCAGCGCAAGGAGTGGACGGAAGAAGTCCGAATAATTGATCCGAATTATTCGAAGCGTCATAACCCCAACGCTTCAGCGGGCTTGCAGGCCGATTCCGAAGAAGTCCGAATAATTGATCCGAATTATTCGGAGCGCCCACAAACGCCCAAGAACACCCGGGTCGTGTACACGGTCATCACGGACGGATACGACGAGCTCAGGGCGCCGAGCGCACCGTGCCCGGGTTGGGACTTCGTGTGCTTCACCGACGATCCGGCCAAGCTGGGCGACGTGCCCGCGCCCTGGCAGGTGCGCACGTTTGCGCCCCCGGATGCCGCCGGCCATGCCGGGCCCACGCCTCCGCCGGAGCGTATGCAGGACCCGCGCTACACCTCGCGCGCCCCGAAGATGTTGCCGCACAGGTACTTGCCGGAATATCGGTACAGTGTGCATATCGACGGGAACATGCAGCTCCACCACAACCCATCCGAGATGTGCGAGCGGGCGGGTTGGCCGATGTTCGCCACGGTGCGCCATCCGTACCGGGACTGCGTGTACAAAGAGGCCCATATCTGCGCGCTTCTCGGTAAGGGGTTCAAAGACGATTTCCGCGGGCAAATCCAGCGGTACCGGGACATGGGCCAGCCCGAGCATACCGGACTGTGGGAGTCGGGATTCCTGTTGCGTGAGCACAACCAGGCCTGGGCCAAGGAGTTGGGCGAGGCATGGTGGGCGGAGTTCTGCGCGAGCTCGCACCGGGACCAGTTGGCCTTCGCGCATGTGTGCTGGCGGACCGGAAAGCGGCCCCAGAACATCTCGGCCACGGAGCGAAGCCGGTTCATCAGCATTCAGAAGCACAACGGGAATGCGGCGAACGCGGCTGACGCGAGGCCTCGGCCGAGCCCGCCGCCCCCCGCCCGCGCGAGGCACGTGCGGTGCCCCACCACGTGAGCGGGTGCGGCGGAGCGATGCGGGGGAGAGCGCGCCTGGAGAGATTGTCATCGACTGACGGAATTGCTGCCCCTCGGCCAACGAAGTCCATCAAGCGGTCCGCGCGAGTTGACAGCGCCGCGCAAGCGCAGTACCATAACTGCCAAGGAGAAGAACCGTGGTGGGCTCAACCCCGTTGAACGGTGCAGATGAGGGTGGCCTCGGCGCGCCAGAAAAGGCGCCCGCCAAGGTGAATCCTTTCATTGAGAGGCAGCTTGATCGCCTTTCGCAGGAGATCGGGGCCAAACTCACGGCAGATGTCCTGGGCATGGTCGGCCCAATCCTGCGCGGCTACGACGACGCTGTCCGGCAGGCACTTGAGACCTACTCGGCCAAACGCGACGATCATTCCCAGAGCGTTGCTGTGGTGCTTGATACCCAGGGCGGGATTATCGAAGTAGTCGAGCGGATAGCGAAGACAATTCGCCACCACTATGACAAAGTAATCATAGTCGTACCGAATGAGGCGATGTCGGCCGGGACCGTTCTGGCAATGGCTGGTGATGACATAATGATGGACTACTTCTCCTGTCTTGGGCCGATAGACCCGCAGATAGAGGTAAAGGGGGCGCTTGTACCCGCGCGCTCCTACTTGGTTCAGTTCGAGCGGCTCAAGGAGCGCTCCCAGAAAGGGGAGCTGACCACGCCTGAGCTCATCCTGCTCCAGAAGCTCGACTTGGCCGAGCTACACACATTTGAGGAGGCATGCGAACTGTCCAAGACCCTGCTCAGGGAGTGGCTCGCGAACTACAAGTTCAAGGACTGGGAAACAACGGAGACTCAACGCAAGCCGGTAACACGCGAGATGAGAGCGAAGCGCGCAGAGGAGATAGCCGACAGCCTGATGGACAACGAGAAGTGGCACTCGCACGCGAGGCCGATCTCCATGGAGGTTCTGCGCAACGACATCAACCTACGGATCGTTGACTTCGGGGAGGATGCGGACCTTCGCCAATGCATACGCGACTACTTTCAGTTCGTTACCGACTATATGGGCAAGATCGGGATTTCCGGTGTGGTGCATGCGCAGGGAATCTGCGTGAAGCTCTATTAGGAGGGCGCGGCCATGGCCACCCCTTTGGACCACCGAAAAGTAGCCGAGACGAACCCGGGCGTTGACGCCAAGATGATCGACCAGCTTGCTGCCTACCGGGCCTTGCTTAAGAAGGTCGGGCTCGCCGAAGGCCCCGACTACAGGCTGTCTCCGCCTCTCGGTCCGGGCCACGAGGTGCGAAGCCGTTCCCGATCAGGTAGGGGATCGCGGCTGCGGTCTCTGTAGCCCTACGCGCCCGCTCCTCTCCCTTATGAGAAAAACTCGGCGTACAGGCCGCGCACGGCGGCGGGCAGGTCCGCGGCGGATACGCCGAACATCATGGACAGCTCGCTCGCGCCTTGGTTGATCATCTCGATATTCACGCGCGCGCGCGCCAGGGCGCCGCACGCGCGCGCGGCCAGGCCCACCCGGTGGCGCATGCCCTCGCCCACGAGCATGACGAGCGCCAGGTCGCGCTCCACGCGCACGTCGTCCGCGGCAAGCTCGGTGCGGATGCGGCGCACCACCCGCTCCTCGGCGCCCGGTCCGAACGCGTCGGCGCGGAACACCACGCTCATGTTGTCGATGCCTGAGGGCGTGTGCTCGAAGCTGACCGCCTCGTCCTCGAACAGGGCCAAGAGCCGCCGGCCGAACCCGACCTCCCGGTTCATGAGGTACTTGTCCACATACACCATGGCGAAGCCCGGGTGCGCGGCGATGCCCGCCACCGGCCGGGCGGGATCGGCGGGGCGCGCGGGCACGATGCGCGTGCCGGGCCCGGCGGATCGCTCGACGCTTTGCACGGCCACGGGAATGCCCGCGTGGCGCACGGGCTCCAGGGCCTCGTCGTGGAACACCCCGAACCCCGCGTACGCGAGCTCGCGCATCTCCCGGTAGGTGAGCTCCTCGATCGGGAGCGGACCGTCCACCAGGCCCGGGTCCGCGCTGTACACGCACGCTACATCCGTGAAGTTCTCGTACAGGTCGGCCTCCACCGCGGCGGCGAGCACGGCGCCGGTGATGTCCGACCCGCCGCGCGGGAAGGTCACAAGCCGACCCGACGGCGTGAACCCGAAAAACCCCGGAAACACCGTGACCCCGGGCCGGGTGCGCAGGGCCTTGAGCCTGCCGTAGCTCTCGCGCAACACGCGCGCGTTGCCCGGCTCCTCGGAGAGCAAGAGCCCCGCCTCGCGGGGGCTCACGTACCGGGCCTCGCACCCCCGCGCGCGCAAGAGCGCTGCCACGAGCCGCGCGCAGTTGTCCTCGCCCCCGGCCTTGAGCGCGTCGAGGTACAGGTCCTCGTCGGCGGCGGGCGCGTCCAGGCGTGCGCGCAGGTCGTCGCCGATGGGCGCCACGGCCTCGGCCGGCAGGTCCAGGCCGTGGGCCACGGCCTCGTACCGCGCGATGGCCTCCGCCAGGGGGGCGTCCCCGGCCCGGCCGGCCAGGCGCGCGCGGCCCGCGTCGATCAACAGATCCGTGACCTTCCGGTCGCCGGGGCGTCGGCGGCCCGGAGCGGAGACGACCACCACGCGCCGGTCGGGCTCGGCGGTGACGATGTCGCACACGCGGCTCGCCTGCTCGGGACCGGCCAGCGCGCTGCCGCCGAACTTGGCCACCCTCACGCCCCGACCTCCCGGTCGCAGGCCGCGAGCACGGCCAGGTACGCGCGCACCGTGTCCGCCAGGCCCGGGCCCAGCAGGGCCTCGGACACGATCGCCTGGCCGATGGAGACCTCCAGCACCCGGGGCACGGCCCGGCAGAAGGGGCCGAGGTTCTCTTGATTCAGATCATGGCCCGCGTTCACGCCCAGGCCCGCCTCGTGCGCGGCCTCGGCCGCGCGCGCGTACCGGTCGAGCTCTTGGCGCGCCTCGTCCTCGCCGCGGGCGAACGCGGCCGCGTACCCCTCGGTGTAGAGCTCGATGCGGTCCGCGCCCAAGTCCGCGGCCCGGCGGATCTCGTCAGGGACCGGGTCCATGAACAGGCTCACCCGGATGCCCAGGTCCGTGAGCTCGCGGACCACGGGCGCCACGCGCGCCGCGTCGCGGGACAGGGTCCAGCCGTGGTCGCTGGTCAGCTGCGCGGGCGCGTCGGGCACCAGCGTCGCCTGCGTGGGCCGGGCGCGGCGCAGGATTTCCAAGAATCCGGGGTACGTGCCTTCCGGCCCGGCGAAGGGGTTGCCCTCGATGTTGAACTCCACGGCGAGCATGGACTTGAGGTCGTCCACGTCGCCGGGGCGGATGTGGCGCTGGTCGGGCCGCGGATGCACGGTGATCCCGTGCGCGCCCGCGTCCACGCACACGCACGCGGCCTCGGGGACGCTGGGCTGGGCGCCGCCGCGCGCGTTGCGCACCAGAGCCACCTTGTTCAGGTTCACGCTCAGTCGAGTCATGGTCTCCTCCTCTACAGGCCCGGCCGGGAGCGGACCGCGGCCACGAGCTCGGCGACCAGGCGGTCGGGGTCCTCGTGGGCGGCGAGCGGCGGCCCGGGCTTGGCGAACGATGCGAACAGATCCGCGGCGCGATCGGTAATCCCGCCCGTGCCCGCGAACAGGCCGATGGGGCGCCGGGTGTCGTACGCGATGGTGAGCTCGTTGAGCGTGCCGGACTCGCCGTGGGCGCTCACGACCGCGTCCGCGCTTCGCACGAGCACGACGTTGCGGCCCTTGAACCCGAACCCGGTGTAGAGCATCGCGGCGAAGCAGTCGGGCTTAGGCCCGAGCACGCGATCGTGCTCGGCCGGGCTCGCGAACGGGCTCACGCCCAGGCACAGGGCCCCGGCCTCGCGCGCGGCGCGCGCCACCGCGTCGCCCACGCCCCCGCCCGCGCCGGTGAGCACCACTGCGCCCGCCTGCGCGAGCGCCTGGCCCAGGCCCGCCAGCCGGTCCGCCAGCCGGTCGGCCACCCGCTTGTCCGCAGACCCGAGCGCCGCGATCTGCACCGCAGCGTGCGACATGTCCATCGCGCCCTCCTCGCCGTTGAGGCGTTGACTCCAGAATGCGCCAACGCGGCCCGCGCGTCAAGATGGCGCGCCCGCCCCGGGCTATGGATACGTGGCCCAGCAGCCGGCAAACAGGCCCTGGCCGCCGACGGCCGCCGCTTGCGCGGGCGCGCGGCGCGCAGGCGCCTGTTGCGGCCACAGGGCCCGGGCCATGGCCTGGGCCACGCCGGGCCCGAGCTCCAGGCGGTCGACCCCGCGCGCGGCCAGCCACGCGCTCACGTGGGCCCACAGGGCCTGCGCGGCCTCGGCCGCGCACCTCTGTGCGGGGACCGCGAACAGGCGCATGGTTGCGCGCGCGGCGCCTGCCGCGGCGTCCACGGTCACGAGCGCGCAGCCCGCGGGCCGCCCCTGGTCCAGGGCCACGGCCGCGCACCGGTCCGGGTACGAAGCGCCGTGCGCCAGCGCTTCGAACAGATCCCCCTCGCCCGGCGAGCGGGCCTGCGGGGGCGCGTGGGCCCGGGCGCACAGGCGCGCCAGGTCCTGCGCGTCCGCGGGGGTCGCGGCGCGCACGGTCAAACGGTCCATCGTCGTCCTCCTTCCACCGGGAGCCAAAAAAAGAAGCCTTCCGGGCCCGGCACCCGGAAGGCTTCTGAAGGTCTCGCGACTCTGTCCGCCTGTTAGGGTGCCGTTCCTCCGCCGAACAAGGGCTTAGCGATATCAATAAGCCGTACGGCCACGGCGCCGGCAAACGCAGCGGTCCTCGCGTACCGCGCGCACGCGCGGTTGAGAGGCGTCGAATGGGAATGGCGCTCGCTCGTGCTCATGGCTCGGACCCCATACAGGTTCTCCAGTATAGCACTATGCGCGTTCGCCGCGCGGAGTCAAGAGAATTCCGAGGGATTCTCCGCGTCCGCAAGCTGCGGCCTTCCGCCGAGACGCGAGGATGCGCCCCTGTCGGAGCACGCGCCCGGGTGCAAGGCTTGCAGCGCAGCCCGAGAAGTCTAGAATGGACTGCGTTCGGGGAAGAGAGCAAAGCGACTCACGCGACCGCACCAGGAAAGGACCAAGCCATGACCGACCGGCCGTCATCCCCCATAGACGGCTACACCCCGGGTCGGATCGCGATGCGGTTCGCGGTCGGAGCGTTCTTCGGGCTGTTCATCGACTTCTCGCTTTTGGCCACAGGATACTACGGCCCCGACTTCGAGCTGATGGCGTCGAAGTGGTTCTGGCTTCTCATGGCCGCGGCCCCCGTTCTGTGCGGACTCGTGGGCGTGTTCTTTCTGCGCAAGCTGCTCGCGTTTGTTCGCGATTGGTTTGAAGGGCCGTCCGGGATGCCCTGAGATGCATGCCGCGTTTCGGGCCCGCGAGCATGCACGCCCGCACCGTGGCGGCGGCCTACGGTTCCGCCGCATGGCGTCGGGTTGTGCCCGGGCGCATTCCCGGCTCAGCACATGCGCGCCATCGAGCGTGATGCAGAGATCCGGGGACCGCGCAGCCGGCTAGCGGTCTTCCTGCGCGGAGGCGTCCGCATGCGGTCCTCGCTCGCCGGTCTCTGGCCCGCCCTCGCCCGCCTCCACCTGGCGGGCGCGCGCGCGGGCCTCGCCCGGGGCGATGACCCCGGCGGAGACGATTGTCTTGATCGCCGCCTCCACGGGCACGTCCAGGTCGATGACCGCTTGGGGCGGGTAGTACAGGAGCACCCCGGTAAACGGCGTGGGCCCGAAGGGCACGAGCACGCTCACAAGCTCTCTGCCCGCGCGCGCGTTCAGATAAGCGACGGACTCGTTGGTGACGAACCCGAGCGCGTACGAGGTTTCACTCGGATACGGCACGAGCACCACGCGGTTGAAGTGCTTGCGCTCCTTGGTGGTGAACACCAGGTCCGAGAACTCCTTTGCCGACGGGTAGATCTGCGAGACGAGCGGCAGCCTGCGCAGGAGCCAGTCGCCCACGGGCAGGAGCTTGCGGCCCACGTACAGGCGCGAGACGTAGCCAGCCACCAGCACCACGAACACGATGAACACCACGCCCAGCCCGGGCACGGTGAAGCCGAGCTCTTCGCGCAGGATAGGGTTCAGGTACTTGCCCACCAGCTTGTCGGAAATCTGCACCACGAGCACCACCACGTACCCGGTGATGAAGATGGGCAGGACCGTGGCCAGGCCGGCGATCAGATAATACTTCAGCGCCCGGCCCACGGCCAGGCCGGCGCGTTTGAACATGCCCATGCGCGTTGCTCCTCCGTTGCGCGCCCGTCCGCGCGCGCGGACCGGGCGCGGGTCAGCCGCTCTTCGCCTCCCATTGCGGTCCGCCCTCGGGCGCGGGGCCGGGCACCTGGCGGCCCAGGATCGCGGTCTTGCGCGCCTGGCGGTCCTCGGCGCCGTCGAGGGCGAGCGCGGTGTCCACCAGGGCCAGGTGGCTGTACCCCTGCGGGAAGTTGCCCAAGAGCCGCTTGGTGGTGAAGTCCAGGTCCTCGCTGAACAGCCCCAGGTGGTTGCTGTGCGCGAGCACGTTCTCGAGCATCTCGCGCGCGCGGTCCCGGTCGCCGATGCGCCACAGCGCCCGGATCATCCAGAACGTGCACACCACGAACGAGGCCTTGGGCAGGCCGAAGTCGTCGCGGTTGCGGTACCGGTACATGAGCCCGTCCACGCACAGCTCCTTGTAGGTCTGGTGCACGGTCTTCACGTAGTGCGGGTCCTTGGGCGAGAGGAAGTGGTAATGTTCCATGAGCAGGTTCGAGGCGTCCAGGTGCTCCTCGCCGTAGGCCTGGGTGAACGCGCCCCGCTGTGGGTGCCAGCCCTTGTGCATGATGTCGCGGCGGATGCGCGCCCCGAGCCGCCGCCACTCGCGCGCGTAGGCGCGCTTGCCGAACTGCTCGGCGATGCGCGCGCCGCGGTCGGTGGCCACCCAGCAGAGGACCTTGGAGAAGGTGAAGTTCTTGCGCTCGCTGCGGAACTCCCAGATGCCGCGGTCGGTGCGGGTCCAGTTGTTCTGCACGTGGCGCACCAGGGTGCGCACGACGGTCCACAAGTCCTCGCAGTTGTCCAGGGTATTGCGGTACAGGGACAGGTACTGGTGGATGACGTCCACGAGCACTCCGTAGATGTCGTTCTGCTTCTGGAGGTACGCGGCGTTGCCCACGCGCACAGGCCGCGAGTCCCGGTAGCCGGCCAGCCAGTCCAGGGTGCGCTCCTGGAGGCGCTTCTGGCCGTGGATGCCGTACACGATCTGGATCTTCTCGTCCTTGTAGGGCACGATGTCCAGGATGAACTGCAAGAACCGGCGGGCCACGTTGGCGTGTCCGAGGCGGTTGAGGATGTTGATGGTCATACTGGCGTCGCGCACCCAGCAGTAGCGGTAGTCCCAGTTGCGCACGTCGCCGATGGTCTCGGGCAGGCTCGTGGTGATGGCCGCCAGGATCGCGCCCGTTTTCTGGTACGCCAGGAGCTTGAGCACGAGCGAGCTGCGGACCACCGCATCCTCGTAGTGCACGATCGGGTTCGCCTTGGCCACCCAGTTCATCCAGTAGACCTTGGTGCGCTCGTACTCGAGCCGGATGTCGTCGAGGTCCGGGCGCAGGATCTTCTGGTTGTAGCTGATGAGAAAGTAGTGCTGGCCCTCCAGGCGGATGGGGTCGCCGGCGGCCACCTTGCGCATGTCGAGGTCCGTGTACAGGTACAGGGACTCGTAGTTGCCGGCCGTGGTGAAGCTCTTGATGTACTCGTGCTGGACCTCGGTCTGGGTGCGGTACTGGGCGTAGCGCAGCCGGGGGTCGTAGCGCACCCGCACGGTCGGCTTGCCCCGGATCGTGCGCACGAGCCGGACGATCTCCGGCGGGCAGTGGTAGCCGCCGTTCTCGGGCTTGTACCGGGGCATGAAGTCGATGATCTCCCAGGCCTGGCGCCCCGCGCGGAAGGTGGTCACCAGGACGTTGGTGCGGTCCAGGTACCGCTGCTCGGTCTCGTACTCCTGGGCCGTGGGCTCGATGGCGAAGTACCCGCCGCGGTCCGCGTCCAACAGGCGCGCGAACACGCTCGGCGACTCGAAGTTGGGCAGGCATGCCCAGTCCATCGCCCCGCGGCGGCTGACGAGCGCGGCGCTCATGCAGTTGCCGATCACTCCGTAGTCCAGGTTGTCCATGCGGCGGCTCCGTGCGGCTGGGGAGGGAGGCCCGGCGACGGTCAGTCTCCGGGCAGGGCGTCCAGGGCCCGGTTGAGGATGTCGCGGAAGTGCTCGGGCGAGTCGACCCGGTAGGCGGCCTCGGTGTCGCCCTCGCCCACCTTGACGCTCAAGAGCCGGTCGTCGCGCAGCCGGAACATGCTCTCGTCGGTCTGGTCGTCGCCCGCGCACAGCACCAGGTCGTAGGGGGTGTCGGCCACGAAGTGGCGCACCGCGGCGCCTTTGCTGACCTGGACGCTGCTCACCTCCACGATGCACTTGCCGTGGTGGACCTCGGCGGGGAGGTTGCCGAGCATCTCGTACAGGCTGCTCACCAGCTGCTCGGCCTTCCACCGGCCGAACTCCGGGTCCGAGCGGCGGTAGTGCCAGACCACGGCCGAGGCCTTCTCCTCCACGAACGAGCCGGGGGTGGTGCCCACGTACTGCTCGAAGATGCCCTTGACCTGCTCCTTCCAGGACACGTCGATCGTGTCGTCGAGCGGGCCCCACTGCGCCTGGCCTGCGAGCCGCACCGCGAACCCGTGCTCCGCGATCAGGGTGAAGTCGTACGGCGCGAACCAGGCGCCCAGGTCCTCGTGCGTGCGGCCGCTGATGATGTAGGTGTCCACGCGGCCCTCGTGCTGGAGCCGGTCGAACAGGTCGTGCATCCCGCCGGTGGGAAGCGCCCGGTCGGGCGCGCTCTCCAGCTCGCGCAGGGTGCCGTCATAGTTGAGAAAACACGCGATCCGCGTGGAGTTAGCGAACCGCTCCACGACCTGGGCGCCCACGTCCGGCGCGGTGATGGCAAGCGTGCGCCGCTGCTGGGGCCGATGCTCCAGGTCGTGGAGGAACAGCCCCGCCCAGGCCCGCGCGTCGAAGTCGATCACGTGCCCGCGCATCCCGTCCATGCGCTCGCGCTGCTCCTGCTCGGACATGGTCAGGGCCTGGTGCAGGCTCCTGGCCATGCTGTCCACGTCGTAGGGATTGACGATCAGCGCATTGAACAGCTCCCCGGCCGCGCCCGCGAACTCGCTGAGGATCAGCACGCCCGGCTGGTCGCGCTTGCAGGCCACGTACTCCTTGGCCACGATGTTCATGCCGTCCATGACCGGGGTGACCATGGCCACG
>Ga0180432_10006959_pt1 | contig 14524 bp, 5 predicted proteins | sample SS_ome_10_FD_132414 | JGI IMG/M metagenome (GOLD analysis project Ga0180432, IMG submission 132414) | Hypersaline lake sediment archaeal communities from the Salton Sea, California, USA - SS_1_MS_2 metaG | ecosystem: Environmental > Aquatic > Non-marine Saline and Alkaline > Hypersaline >... | reverse complement strand
TGGGGATCTCCTGGTCGCCGACGATTCTCATTCGCTTCACCGAGAGCCTCGACCCCGCCAGCGTGACCGAGTCGGCCTTCCGCGTCCGTGGGACCGTGAGCGGACCCATCCCCGGATCCCGGCGCCTGTCTGCTGATGGCCGGCGGATGACCTTCGACCCCTCCGGTCGATTCGCCGCGGGTGAGTTGGTGGAGGTGACCGCGACCCGCGGGCTTCGGTCGGTTGGCGGCGATAGCCTGGTGGTCCCCTACGGCTGGCACTTCCGCACCTGGGCGCAACCGGCCACCGACGGATTCGAGACGACTGTCATCCTCGATCCCGGATACGGGGCAATCGCGGTCGCCGCCGGGCACCTCGATCAGGATGGCCGGCTTGATCTGGCTTGCGCTCGTCTCGACGGACACCTGGCGGTCTTCATCAGCACCAGCGAGTCGTTGGACTACGTATCCTACGACTTCGACATCGGCACCGGTCTCAGCTCCGTGGTGGTACGGGATTTCGACAATGACGGGCTCATGGACGTCGCCGCCGCCGACCAGTACGCCAACGCGATCCGTGTGGGCCGCAATCTCGGCGATGGAACCGAATTCGAATGGGCGGCCACCGCCACGTGCGATCACCCGCAGCGTCTGGCGGCCGGCGACCTGGACGGCGATGGCAACCTCGATCTCGCCTTTGCCTGCCAATGGTCGGACGACATGAATGTGCTTCTGGGTGACGGCGCCGGCGGCTTCGTTGCCCCCGGCACCTACCCGCTGCCCGAGTATCCCTCCGATGCGGGCATGCGCGATCTCGATCTCGACGGTGACCTCGATCTGGCCATGCTCACCCGCTATTACGACCCGCAGCTGGTCACCCTGAGCAATGCCGGCACCGGCCCTCCCCCCGGTGAGATGTTCGCACCCGCCTGTTCGGTCGCCGTGGCCGGGCTGCAGGGTCTGCTGCTCGCCGACTGCAACGGCGATCGCCTCCCGGACCTCGTCGTGGCCACCGAGGACAGCTCACACGTCGCGGTCTGCATGATGCAACCCGGCGGCTGCCAGCCAGAACCACCGATCGCCTATCCGACCGGCGGCGGTCCGCTCGATCGGGTGCGGGGAGTCGCCCCGCTCGACTTCGACGGTGACGGCGATCTGGACCTGGCGGTGACGAACTCGGACGCCAATGTCTGGGTGCTCATGGAAAACGACGGCCAGGGTGCCTTTGCCCCCCGGGCCGAGCACCCCACCGGAGACCGTCCGATCCTGCCCTGCACGGCCGATCTGGACGGCGATGGTCTGGTCGACGTCGCGATTCCCTCGCGGATCGTGGGGGAACTCCACCTCTACTCAGCGACGAGGCCGGCGGCCGGCTTGGCGGACGAGGATCCGGTCGGGCGGCCACCGGTATGGCTCGCCGCGGAGCCGAATCCTTTCCGGGACCGGGTGGAGCTGCGGATCGAGGCGGGGGAAGGACGACTCGAAGTGCTCGATGTCTCGGGGCGTTTGATCCGAGGCTTCGATCTTGCTCCGCGGGTCGAGTGGGACGGGATGGGCGCGGACGGACGCCTGGCACCGACCGGGACGTACTTCGTGCGCGTTCGTCACGAAGGGCGCGTCGCCGTGCTGCGGCTCCTCCGGGTCCGCTAGCATGGATCTTGAAAATATCACACAGTGTGTAATCTATGTCTCATCCTGTGACATGTTCATCGCCCCCGCCTCCCGCAGCAACGATGCGATCTCCCTGTAGCCCTTCCACTCCGCGAAATCGAGCGCGCCCCGCTTGCTGTCACACACCGCGTTCGGATCAGCGCCGGCGTCAAGGAGGTGGGCGACGATCTCCCGATGCCCCATGGACGCGGCCCTGATGAGGGCGGTGACGCGGTTCTCTCCCGTCAGATTGGGATCGCCCCCCCTTTTCAGCAAGAGATCCACGATCTCCGTATGACCGTTCTCGGCCGCGTGCAAGAGCGGCGTGCCGCCGTATTTGTCGCGACGATTGGGATCGGCCCCCGCATCGAGCAACCGCCGGGTGATGCCCGCGAAGCCCGCGCCGGCCGCGTAGGCGAGAGCAGTGGAGCCCGAGCAAAGCATGTAGTTCCGGGTGGCCAGGTCGACCCTAGCGCCGCGATCGATCAGCAGCGCCACGATCTCCTCGTGTCCACGACCGGCCGCCTCCATCAGTGCCGTCAATCCGTGCACGTTCTCCCGACCATCGACCTTGGCCCCGCGATCCAGGAGCAGGCGGGCGATCTCCACGTGACCGCCTCGGGCAGCGAGCAACAAGGTAGATGCCCCGTACTCGAACTGCTGGTCGGTCCAGTCATTGATGGCGCAGCTCCACCGCGCGCTTCGCAGCTTCCCCTTGCGCTTGGTGTTCGGGTTGGCGCCCTCGTCTAGTAGCGCTTGGACACGACCCAGGTCGCCCGAGTCAGCGGCCTCGAGGAGCGCTAGACTGCGCGTTCGAGTCACCATGTGCGCTGCTCCCGCGGACAGCCCCCCCCCAACCGAAACCGGCGCCTCTCGTAACCGAGGGTTGACTGCCACCTCAATCTCCCCCATCAACTAACCCATGCGTACCAGGAACATCGTATACCGTCCCTGTCGCCGCAAGGATCTCCTCCCGGCGGTGCGCCTCGTTCTCTCGACGCTCGATGACATCCTCGTCCACACCGGCAAGAAACCCATGAGGCAGCGCGTCCCAGAGGCTCCACTCTTCTTTCACCACCTCTGGCGCACCGACCGGCGAACATTCTACTGCGCCTGGCGAGGGAAACGGATGGTCGGCTTCGGCGCCGCGATCAATCGGGGCCGCCATTGGTACCTGGCGTGGCTCTTCGTTCACCCCCGCTATCAGGGCCGGGGCATCGGCCGGCGATTGCTGGAAAGGATCTGGCGCGAGGAGCGGGGGGTGGTTCACTCGCTCGCCACCATGACCTACAACCAGCAGGCGGTCGGGTTGTACAGCCGCTTCGGCCTCGTACCCGAGGCGCTCTTGACCCTGATGCATGTCTCGCGATCAAGCTTGATCATCCCTCCACCCACGAAGTTGGAGGTGGTCCGCGACATCCGTCCGGCCGATCTGGCCTGGATCAACCGTTTGGAGAAAGAGATTCGTGGGTTCCCGCATCGTGAGGAGTGGAACCACTGGCATCGGGACTGCGAGTTTCACCGGATCCTCGTCTTCAGGAGTCGGAGCCGCCGCGTGGGCTACGGCATGCTGACCCGCCGGGGACACCTCTTCCCCATCGGCGTCGCACGACGATCGGCCATGCGGGCGGTCCTGGCCGAATCGCTGCGCTTCGCCGCCGCCTCGCATCCCGAGGGCTCGGAGGCGGGCTTTACCATCGCGTGCCCCAGCGAGAATCGGGAGGCGTATCGGTTCCTGCACGCATCGGGTTTCCGGAATGAGCAGATGCTCCTGCTGATGTCGGATGCCCCCATCGGGGATCTGCGCCGTTACATCCCCGCGAATCTGGCGGTCTTCTAGCGCCCGACCTTGCCTGGGCACAAGGCCCGTAGCAAGCTACAGATCTGAGCGCCCCCACCCGCGGCAAGGGCTCCCGGGACCCCGCTCCCCGTTTCCGGTGGCTCCTACCACGCCCGGGGAGTATGGTGAGGGGTTGCACATGAAGTCCGAAACACGACTCGGAGGATCGGAAGGTGACCCAAATCGAAAGCGCCCGCGCGGGTACGATCACGCCGGCCATCGCGCGCGTGGCGGAGAGAGAAGGGCGCGCGCCCGAGGAGGTCCGCGATCAAGTTGCGGCGGGAAGACTCGTCATTCCCGCCAACGTGCGCCATCTGGCGAGCGCGTATGGCGGAGGGGGTAACGGCAAGCTCGATCCGATCGGCATCGGGCGATTACTGCGGACCAAGGTGAACGCCAATCTGGGCACCTCGCCGGATGCCTCCTGCCAGGAAGAGGAGCTGCTCAAGATGCAGCTTTCCCTTCGCTACGGCGCCGATGCGGTGATGGACCTCTCGACCGGGGGGCCGCTCGATGAGATCCGCAGCTACCTGATCGCCCACTCCCCCGCTCCCCTCGGCACCGTCCCGATGTACGAGATGATCCGCCACAAGCCGATCGAAGCGCTCACGGTCGGCGACATGCTGGAGGTGATCGAAAAACAAGCGCAGCAAGGGGTCGACTTCTTCACGATCCACGCTGGCATCCTGCGCGAGCACCTGCCGCTCGCGCGGACGCGGGTTGCCGGCATCGTCTCGCGCGGCGGCAGCCTGCTCGCCCAATGGATGACGGCCAATGAGCAACAGAATCCCCTATATGATCACTTCGACGATCTGTGCGACATCATGCGCACCCACGATGTCGCCTTCAGTTTGGGCGACGGCCTTCGGCCAGGCTGTGTCGCCGACGCCACCGATGAAGCGCAACTCGCCGAGCTGCGCACGCTGGGCGAGCTCGTGAAGAAGTCGCGCGAGCGGGGGTGCCAGGCGATGGTCGAGGGACCCGGCCACGTTCCCTTTGACCAGATCGAGAAGAACATGGTTCTCGAGGACGAGCTCTGTGACGGTGCCCCCTTCTATGTGCTGGGACCGGTCGTCACCGATGTGGCTCCGGGCTACGATCACATCACCTCGGCTATCGGCGCGACCGCAGCGGCTTTCTACGGCGCGTCCTTCTTGTGCTACGTCACGCCGGCCGAACACCTGGCGTTGCCCGGACCGCTCGAGGTGCGTGAGGGCGTCATCGCTCACCGGATCGCGGCGCACGCGGCCGACGTCGCCCGCGGTCTGCCGGCGGCGCGCGACTGGGATGATCGGATGAGTCGCGCCCGCAGCGCGTTCGACTGGCGTACCCAGATGGAGATCGCCATGGACGCGGAGCGGGCTCGCGAGCTTCGCAAGGCGTCGAGCCCGGACGACGACTTCTGCAGCATGTGTGGAAAGGAATGGTGCGCCATCCGCCGATCCAAAGAGGTTCTGAAATCGAGCGAAGGCGCGAGAGACTAGGGGAGGAGTTCATGCCCACGCGTTCCCGGAAGACCAAGACCACCCGCCGGAAAGCGACGCGCCCCTCGCTGTCGATCCCGGCTCCCCTTCTCCCCCCGAAGGGTCGAACCGACCATGGTGTCCAGCCCGGCTACTACCGGTTCCCGGCGATCCACGGTGACCAGATCGTCTTCTGCAGCGACGATGACCTCTGGTCCGTCGGCATCGAAGGGGGCATCGCCCGCCGGCTCACAGTGAGCCGAACCCATGTCGCCCGACCCATCTTCTCACCGGATGGTTCCCGAATCGCCTTCACCAGCGCTGACGAGGGAGGCGGCGAAATCTACCTGGTCGACGCCTCGGGTGGCGAGCCGCAGCGTTTGACCTTTACCGGAAGCGTGACGATGGCGACCGTGGGCTGGTCGCCGGATGGGCGCGAGGTGATCTGCGCCACCGATTTCAGCTCGGCGTTCGCCGGGGACTTACGCCTCGCCGCCGTCGACGTCAGGACCGGCCACATCCGCCCACTCGATCTCGGACCGGCGCTGAATGCCACCTGGGAGTCCGACGGACCCGGGATGGCGATCGCGCGCAACGGCATGGACCCGGCTCGCTGGAAGCGTTACCGGGGCGGCACGGTCGGCACAATCTGGATCGATCGGCAGGGGAAGGGCAACTTCCGCCGCATCCTCGGGGCGCTGCCGGGAAATGTCGCCTCCCCCATGTGGATCGGCAAGCGGATCTACTTCCTCTCGGATCACGAGGGAATCGGAAACCTTTACTCCTGCCGCCCGACCGGCGAGGATGTGCAGCGCCACACCGATCACACCGAGTTCTACGCCCGCTTCGCCAGCCGCGGCGGATCACGGATCGTCTACCACACCGGCGCCGATCTCCACCTGTACGACACGGCCACCCGACAGGGCGGCCCGGTGCCGATCGAGATCCGGAGCCCCCGCCCCCAGCGGCAACGGCGCTTCGTCAGCGGCGCCGAAGGGATGGAAGACTTCGACATCCACCCCCGCGGGCACTCGCTGGCGCTCACCGTGCGCGGACGCCCGGTCACCATGGGATTCTGGGAAGGTCCCGCCACCGAGTTCTGCACCCCTTGGCAGGGGCGGCATCGCCTGGCCCGCTGGCTGAACGACGGCAAACGGATGGTCGCGATCACCGACGAGAAGGGTGAGGAGGAACTCGAAATCATCACGCCCGGCAAAGGTGCCGAGGTGATCGCACTTGATCAGGACCTGGGCCGCGTGGTCGACCTGTCGGTCGCGCCCGCCCCCCCGAAGCGCCGGACGACCAAAAAGAAGGCACCCCGCCCCCGTGCCCACACCGATCGGATCGCCCTTACCAATCAGCGCCAAGAGGTGATCATCGTCGACCTCACGCGCCGTCGCGCGAAGGTGATCGATCGGAGCGGATACGACCGCATCGCCGGGCTCTCCTGGTCTCCCGACGGCCGTTGGCTCGCCTACGGCATCGCCGTCGGCCTCCGCAACCGGGCGATCCGCGTGGCCCGGGTCACTACGGGTGCGGTTCGTCAGATCACGACCGGCGACTTCCTTGACTTCAACCCCTGCTTCGATCCCGAGGGGAAGTACCTCTACTTCCTCTCGCTGCGAACCTACGATCCGGTCTATGACCTGATTCAATTCAACCTCGGATTCCCGCGCGGGGTGCGTCCCTGTCTGGTGACGCTGCGTCAGGACACGCTCTCGCCGTTCCTGCCCGGACCGCGGCCGCTCGGGGGCAAACCGGAGGGACACGCATACGGGAGCAATCCGTGGGAGGTGGAGGAGAAGACCGAGGCGCTCGCCAGTGCTGCCCCGGCCGTGAAGAAGAAGCCGACCGCTGCGCCGGTCGAAATCGACTTCGATGGAATCGAGTCACGCGTGCTTGCCTTCCCGATCCCCGAGGGTCGCTACGATGATCTGCAGGCAAGTCCCGGCAAGGTCTTCCTGCGTGCGCAACCCATAGAGGGAAGCCTGGGCGCGTTCTGGCTCGACGCCAACCCCCCGGCCAACGCCTCGATCGAGGTCTACGACCTGACCGAGCTCCGCTCGTCCACCTTCGTGGGGGGCGTGAGCGAATTCCGGATCGGGCAGGATGGTAAGACACTCGTCTATCGGTCCGGGCGGCGCTTGCGCGCGCTATCGGCCGCCACCGAACCGGGCAAACTGCCCTCGGGTGACGATCCCGGGCGGCGCAGCGGCTGGATCCGTCTGGACCGGGTTCGCTGCTCGGTCCAGCCGGCCGACGAGTGGCGGCAAATGCTCGCTGAGGCTTGGCGACTCCAACGCGACCAGTTTTGGGTTCCGGATCTGCAGCAGGTCGACTGGGTCAAGATCTACCAGCGCTACCTTCCCTTGGTCGATCGCATCTCGACCCGGGGGGAAATGTCGGATCTGATCTGGGAAATGCAGGGGGAGCTCGGGACCTCCCACGCCTACGAGTTCGGCGGTGACTACCGCCGTCCGCCCACCTATCCGATCGGCAGACTCGGCGCCGACCTGACCTTCGACCGCAGGCAAAAGAGATGGAAGGTGACCCACATTCCGCAGGGCGACTCCTGGGATGGAGCGCAGGCCTCCCCCTTGGCGGCCCCCGGTCTCGGAATCGTTCCCGGAACCGTGATCCATGCGGTCAACGGCCAGCAGGTGGGGCGAGATCTGACGCCGATGGAGTGTCTCGTCCACCGCGCCGACCAGGAAATCTGGCTGACGGTCTCTGACCCGGCGAGGAAGGGACAGCAAAGCAAGCCGCGAACGGTCACCATCAAAACCCTCCGCACCGAGTTCCCGCTCCGCTACCGCGACTGGGTAGAGCAGAATCGAGCCTGGGTCCACGCGCAGAGCAAGGGGAACGTCGGGTACCTGCACATCCCCAACATGGGGCCGCTCGGTTACTCCGAGTTCCATCGCTACTTCCTGGCTGAGCTCCACTACCCGGGCCTGATCGTCGACGTACGCCACAATGGGGGCGGACACGTTTCCCAACTCTTGCTCGACAAGCTGCGCCGGCAGCGCATCGGCTACGACGTCACCCGCTACGGGCAACCCGAGCCCTACCCGGCCGAATCCCCCCGGGGACCGATGGTGGCGATCACGGACGAGTGGGCGGGTTCGGACGGCGATATCTTCAGCCACAGCTGGAAGATCTACGGCCTGGGACCGTTGATCGGCAAGCGGACCTGGGGCGGGGTGATCGGGGTTTGGCCGCGGCACCGGCTTGTCGACGGGTCGATAACCAGCCAGCCGGAGTTCTCCTTCTGGTTCCGTGACGTGGGGTGGGGAGTCGAGAACTACGGGACCGACCCCGACATCGAGGTCGAGTTCCGTCCTCAGGACCATGCCGCCGGAAGGGATCCCCAGCTCGAGAGGGGGCTGACCGAAGTGTCGAAGCTGATCCGGGCGTTCAAGGAGCCGCTGCCGGACCTGAGCAAGCGTCCGAGCCGCGGGCTGCCGGCATTGCCCAAGTAGACGCTGTTCTCAGGGGGGGCGGATCGGCTTCGCCCCCTCTATATCAGCTTAGCACAAGCCCTTCCGAGACCAATCCCTCAGGTCGTGTGGTATAATGGAACCCACTTGTGCTCAATGGAGGGGTCCGCTTTCGGATCCTTTCTAAGGATGGATGCCTTGGCATGCGTGGAGGATCTCACGATGTTCGGTTCCTTTCCCCCAGGAAGGAAGGTGGTGTTTCTCGGCGCCGTCTGGACGGCGCTTTTCTTCTTCGGACCTCTGGCGTCGGCAGACACCCTGGCCTTGCAGCCGGGGGCGGAATCCGCCGACCTGCCGGTGATCGCCGTGCAGGAGGCGAACTCGGACGGCGTGCGCTTCACCTTTGAGCTACCGGCTCTCGACGTGCAGTCCTACGATCTCGATGGCCGGACCTTTCAAACCCTCGCCATCGCCGGCGGTGCGCTGCACGGCGAGGTGGGTAAACCATCCCTGCCCACCTTTACGCGATTCATCGAGGTACCCGCGACCGCCGCGGTGCAGGTCAACGCAACCTCGGTCGAGGAAGAGGTGCTCAGCGGCTACCGTCTTCTCCCCATGCAGGACCTCGACGGCCATCAGTTCGCCCAGAACGAGGCGGTCTATCGTCAAGATGCCTTCACCGGGAGTGAAGTCGTGACCGCGGGCGAGCCCAGCATCATGCGCGATCTGCGCGTCGTGCCGCTCCGCTTCAGCCCGGTCAAGTTCAACCCCGCACGGGGAGAGATCCGTGTTGCCCGCCGGGTTGAGGTCGAGGTGACGTTCTGCGGCACCGACCTTCGCAATCCGAAACAACCGAGAGCCATTCCCCTGACCCGTGACCACGACAACCTCTACCGGTCGTTGGTCGTGAACTACGACTACGGGCGGGACGGGGAGTACCGTTCGCCCGCGACCCACCTCGGCACCTATGTCGTAATCTCGCGGAACATTCAGGATGTCGTCAACCGCCTCCAGCCGCTCCTCGATTGGCGCCGGCGCATGGGCTACAACGTGGTGCACGTCACGACCGACGACATCGGCAGCACCAGCCCGGTCATGATTCAGAACTGGCTCCGTGACGCCTACGACCAGTGGGACGACCCGCCCGAGTACATCGTCATGGTTGGCGATGCCAGTGGAACCTACGGCATCGGCACGTTCTACGAAACCTACTCCGGATATGGGGGCGAGGGGGATCATCCCTACTCCCAGCTCGACGGCGCCGATCCGGTGCCCGACGCTTTCATCGGTCGGCTTTCGTTCGATTCGACGACGACGCTGGAGAGAATCATCACCAAGATCGTCGGCTACGAGAGCGCGCCCTATCTGGCGGACAGCGGGTGGTTCACGCGGGCCACCCTGACCGGTGACCCCAGCACATCGGGCATTACCTGCGTTCAGATCATGCAGTGGGTGAAGGAGAAGCTCCTGCAGCTCGGTTACACGCGGGTCGATACGGTCTTTACCTACCCCTATCGCAGCACGACGCTCGCCCGGCTCGACAACGGCAACAGCTTCTACGGCTACCGCGGCTACTACAACATGAGCGGCATCAGCGTGACCGACATCCTCGGCCTCGAGAACGGCCCGATGCTGACGTACGCGATCAACCTGACCTGCGGAACGGGCTCCTGGGCGGGCGGCACTTCCCGCAACGAAGCCTGGCTGCGGGCCGGAGTGGGCACGAGCACGGTGACCGGCGGCATCGGCAGCATCGCGACCGCCACCCTCGGCACGCACACCCGATTCAACAACTGCTTCTTCAGCGGAGCCGCCTACGGCGTGCTGTGGGATGACCAGCACAAGCTGGGAATCTCCCAGTGGCGCGGCAAGATGGAGATGATTCTGAACTACTACGGCTACCAATCAGGCATCGCCGAAACCTACAGCTACTGGAACACGCTCATGGGCGATCCGGCAACGCCGATGTGGACCGCATTTCCGGAACCGCTGACCGTGGGCTATCCGGCCACGGTCCCGATCGGCAGCAACCAGGTCACGGTGAGCGTCACCGACGGCAGCAGCCAGCCGGTGGAAGACGCCTGGGTCCATCTCTTGGGAGGGTCGATCAACATCGGTGGGCGCACCGATGCGGCTGGACTCGTCACCCTGCCGATCGACGCCTCGAGCAGCGCCACCGTCCAGGTCACCGTGACCGGCGTCAATCTCTATCCCCACCAGGGGAGCTTCCAGATCGATACGGCCGAGAATTTCGTGGGGCTCTTCACCCTGCTGATCGACGACGACAGCACCCCGCCCAGCTACGGGAATGACGACGGTGTTCCCAATCCGGGAGAAACGATCGGTATCCGCCCGGCCCTCAAGAACTACGGCACCCAGATTGCCCAGAGCGTCAGCTACACGCTCCTATCGGACGACCCCTACGTGACGATTCTCGATGCCGGTCCCATTGAACTCGGCGACATCAACCCCGGAAGCGTGACGCTGGCGACCGACGCGCTCACGTTCGCGATCAGCCCCGGCTGCCCCGCCGGGCACGCGCTCGATCTCCAGCTTCAGATTCGTGCGCGCCCGGTCAGCACCTGGTTCTCGGGGCTCGGGCTCACCGCCGAGGGTGCTGAGCTGGTCTTCGACAGCTACACACTGCACGGCGTCGGCGTGCTCCTGGAGCCGGGGGAAATGGGCGAGCTGGAGATTACCCTGCGCAATGACGGCACCTACGATGCGCCGGGACGGATCACCGCCCACCTGTTCTCGGATAACTACGCGATTCGGGTCACTGATCCGGAGTGCGAGTTCCAGACGATTCCAGCGGGAGGCAGCGGTAGCAACGGCGATGACCGGTTCGGCATCATGTCGCCCAACGATTGCATCCCGGGCGGCTTCGCCCACTTGCGCGTGGCGTTGGAGACCGCCGGTGGCGTGCGCGACACCGCTTTTCTCAGCCTGCCGGTTGGCGGGAAGACGTCCTATGACCCGACCGGTCCCGACGAGTACGGCTACGTCGCCTACGATCAGACCGACACCAGTTACCCCGAGGCCCCGACCTACAACTGGCTCGACATCACCAGTATCGGAACCTCGGTTGGCCTGACGGACTACGGGTGGGATCAGGACGACTCCCGCACCATGTCGCTTCCCTTCGATTTCGTCTTCTACGGGCAGACATTCGATGAGATCACGATCTGCTCCAACGGGTGGATTGCCATGGGACAGACGTATCTCACCAACTACCGCAACTGGCACCTGCCTTCCGCCGGGGGACCGGCCAACATGATCGCCCCCTTCTGGGACAACCTCTACCAGGCAGGGAGCGGCGTGGCCTACTACTGGCACGATGCCGACAACCACCGGTTCGTGGTGGCCTGGGACAACGTGCGCAATCGCAATACCGGCTCGACCGAGAGCTTCGAGCTGATCCTATACGATCCGGCGTGGTACGAAACCCCGACCGGCGATGGGGAGATCCTCTTCCAGTACGAGACGGTGAACGACAACGACAACCAGCAGATGTACTGCACCGCGGGGATCCAGAACGAGGATCACTCGAGCGGCCTCACGTACCGGTACTTCCACCAGAGCCCCGCGGGATCGGCGAACTTCGCCGCCGGGCTGGCGGTCAAGTTCACCACCGGATCTCCCGAGTTCGCTTCCATCGGTGGCCGCGATCCTCGCGTGCCGCTCCGACTGGCGCTCGGGGCCAGCGAGCCGAATCCTTGGAGCAGCGGGACCACGATTCGCTTCCAGCTCGATCGCGCCCGCCTGGCAACGCTGCGAATCTTCGATGTCGACGGGAGAGTTGTCCGCACGCTGAACTCGGGTTCGATGACCGCGGGAGATCATGCTCTCACCTGGATGGGTCAGGACGATTCGGGCCGGCCGGTTCCGTCGGGCATCTACTACTACCGCCTCGACGCCGGCGGACAGACCGCCACTCGTCAGATGATCCGTATCCGCTAGCTCAATCCGGGCTCCCCCACTCCGGGGGAGCCCACCGTTGACCCGGGAGGTCCCGTGAAACGATCCCTTTTTCTGCTCGGCATGGTGCTCAGCGTCGCTCTGACGCTTCCGATCCCGGCCACGGGAGTGGAAGTCTTGACGTTTCATCCGCAAGGCTCGGCAACCAGGGTACCGGTGATCGAGGTGGCGCCGTCGCCCGACGGGAACCTGCGTGTCTCCCTCGAGTTGCCGGAGCTGACCATCGATCACGTGGGGGAGTCCCACACCCTCGGTGTTCCCGGCGGACAGGCGCATGGCGCGCCCGGTGAGCCCGCGCTGCCGTCGTTCACGCGCTATCTCCAGGTGGCCCCCGGAGCGGAGGTCTCGTGCGAGATCCTCGACAGCCAGACCGAGACCTTCTCCAATTACCGAGTCGCACCGATGGGAGATGTGCCCGATCCCGCGTGCTATGCCCGCGATATCTTCCTGGGCGGTGAACCGGTCAGTCTGGGGAACGTCTGCCGGTTGGGAGATCTCCGCGTCATACCGATCACCTTCCGGCCGGTGGAATACAACCCGGTTCGTGGGGAAGTCCGCGTGACCCATCACCTCGAGCTGGAGATCACGGGAGGTGCCGTGGCGTTGTCGGTCGAGCCGGCACGCGCACCCAGTCCCGGGATGGAGCGGATCTACGAGGCGGTGGTCGCCAACTACGCCCGCTCCGGCGACGCCTCCCCCCACCTCGGAACCTATGTGATCATCTCCCGCCACCAGGAAGATGTCACCGAACTGCTGCAACCGCTGCTCGAGTGGCGCCGCCGCATGGGTTACAACGTGGTGCACGTCACCACCGCGACCACCGGCACCGATCCCCAGGACATCCAGGCTTGGCTCCGGGAAGCCTATGCCACCTGGGAGTATCCGCCCCGCTATGTCGTCATCGTGGGGGACGTGACGGGCGGTTTCCCCATCGGCACCTTCTACGAGACCTACTCCGGAATCCACGGAGAGGGGGACCACCCCTACTCGCAGCTCGGCGGTGACGATATCGTCCCCGACGCCTTCGTCGGCCGGCTCTCGGCGGAGACCGAGGAATCACTCGAGCTGATCGTGCACAAGATCGTCAGCTATGAGTCGGCGCCCTATATGCAGGATACGAGCTGGTTCCGCCGCGCCTGCTTGACGGGGGATCCGTCGACGTCGGGCATCACCTGCGTCCAGATTCAGCAGTGGATCAAGCAGCGGATGCTGAGCATTGGCTACGCGCAGATCGACACCGTCTTCACCTATCCCTTCGAGAGCACGACTCTCGATTATCTCGACAATGGCGATTCCTTCTTCGGATATCGCGGCTACTACCACATGAGCGGGATCGGGGCGGACGACATCCTCACCCTGGAGAACGGCGACAAGATGCCCTTCGCGGTCAATCTGACCTGTGGCACCGGATCGTTCGCCTACGGCACGTCCCGCAACGAGGCTTGGCTGCGCGCCGGATTGCCGCCCGACACTCCCACCGGGGGCATCGGGAGCATCGGCACGGCGACGACCGGCACCCACACGCGCTACAACAACTGCTTCTACACCGGCACCGTCTTCGGCCTCTTCTATGAAGGCCAGACCCAGCTGGGTGCCGCCCAGCTACGGGGCAAACTCGAGATGCTGCTGAACTACTCGCAATACGAGATGTCCCAGGCAGCGCGCTATTGCTATTGGAACTCGCTCATGGGCGACCCGGCGACCGATATGTGGACCGGCGTTCCGGAGATGCTCACCGTCGACTACCCGCCGGTGGTACCGATGGGAAGTGGCCACGTGCGGGTTACGGTGCGGGACGAGGAAGACTCGCCCATCGAGAACGCCTGGGTCTTCCTGTATCGCGAGGGCGCGATCGCACAGGGCAGCTACACCGACGCCGCCGGGGTGGCCGAGATCCCGATCGACGCGAGCATCGGGGGCACGGTTCTGCTCACCGTAACCGGACACAATCTCTATCCCCACCAGGGGAACTTCGACATTGCGACGGTCGATCGGTACGTCACGCTGGAGAGCCACTCGGTCGACGACGGCGACGACGGCCAGGCCAATCCCGGCGAGACCTTCGATCTCCACGTCGAATTGAAGAACCACGGCACCCAAAGCGCCGAAGACGTCACCCTGACCCTGTCGAGCAGCGATCCCTATGTGGGAGTGCTCGAGGGGGGGCCGCTGGCT
>Ga0180432_10006957_pt1 | contig 14529 bp, 7 predicted proteins | sample SS_ome_10_FD_132414 | JGI IMG/M metagenome (GOLD analysis project Ga0180432, IMG submission 132414) | Hypersaline lake sediment archaeal communities from the Salton Sea, California, USA - SS_1_MS_2 metaG | ecosystem: Environmental > Aquatic > Non-marine Saline and Alkaline > Hypersaline >... | reverse complement strand
TTGGCCGTCGCCGTCGAAGTCGCCGACGGCCGTCCCGATTCCGTAGTAGTCACTGCCGGTTAGGGTGGTTTCGGGGAGGTCGGCGAAGTAGGGGGGCGTACCGGTGTTGAAGAATATGAACGCTCGGTGTCCGGTCGAAGAATTGGTTCCCAAGAGCAGGTCCGGCCAACCATCCATGTTGATGTCCGCCACCTCCAGATCCCATCCGAAATTGATGTACTCCGACCAGGTGATTTCCTTGGTGAAGGTCGGATCGATTTTGTCGACGGGTGTGTCGATCCCGGAGAATAGGTAGACCTTTCTCAGATAGGACGCACTCACCACCAGGTCGCCCATCCCGTCCCCGGTCAAATCAACTCCGCCCACCGCCCGGATACCGAACCCCCCGCAGAAGCCGCCGTCGTCATAGGGATCCCCATAGGAAATCACGTCCACCGAATCCGTATCCGGGTCCACGTCGCCGGAAGCGATCCCCGACACGGTGGCCCCGTCGAACGTATACACCTCGTTGATCTTCGAGGCCACCAGGGCAAACTCCCCGTACCCATCGCCGTCCAGATCGCCCAGGGTGGTGTTGCCGTGCCGGTAGCCGAACCAGTCATCCACTCCCACACCCAGGATATTTATGTCGGCGTCGCCGGCCGGAATGTAGACTCCGGCGGGGTGCGGAGTGGTGTCGCTGGCGGTCGCCGCGGCGATCCAGTCGTTCCGCGACCGGCCGAAGAAGATATAACCCTGTCCGCCGGCGCCGGCCAGCGGAGCCGCCACGAAAAGATCGTCATAGCCGTTGTTGTTGATGTCGCCGATGATCTCCGCGCTGCGCCCGAAAGCGTGGTTGGTGTCAATCACGCCGCGTATCTCCACGTCGGGCTGATCGGGAAGTTGGGCTCCATCACGGCCGAAGTATATGGAGATTCGTCCTCGATTGCCGTCAAAACCGCGCCCGGTGGCGACCAAGTCGGCAATGCCATCTCCGTCCAGGTCGCCCGCTCCGGCAACGTCCCAGCCTAAAAACTCGCCGCCACGCCCCCGGCTGAGCTTCTGGGGCGCGCCGGGACTGCTCCAGTTGGTAAGGCTGGCTTCGCCGTAGAACACGAAAACCGCTCCGGCGTTGCTGTCCAGCGTGACCGCGTTTACCGCCAGGTCGTCCCGGTTGTCGTTGTTTACGTCTCCGATGCTCCAGATGTTGTAGGCGAAGTTGCCCCCGGGTCCGTAGTGAAGCGTCTCATCCCACATGTTGACCACGGCGACATCCGCCGGTATCGGGCTGTGGTTGCCGACCTCGTCCACCGCGCGAACCGCCAGGTGGTAGGTGTTCAGCGGCGGGAGCCCTTGGGCGGTGAAGTTCTCGCTGGCGCCCGCCGAACCCGGGGAGAGTGTGTTGGCCACCTCGGTGGCCTCCTCCCAGGCGAGCTCGCCGCTGACGGCCTGGTGGTCCCAGCGAACGGCGTAGGCGGTGGCGGTGCCGGTACCGCCGTCGTCTCCCGGGGCGGTCCAGGACAGGTCCACGTCCGCGTGGCGGGTGTGGGCTATAGTCGCGCTGGACACGCTGACCAGACCCGGGGCCAGCACGTCGGCCTCCACGGTCATGGGGATCGACACGGTGTTTCCGGCATAGTCGCGGGCCACCACGTTCAGCGCGTGGGTGGCGTCATGGGCCAGCTGGACGTTGGTGTAGCCGACCATCTGCGGGGAACCGATCAGGCTGGTGGGGCCGGCGATGGGTGAGCCGCCCTGCTCGATGCTCATCGATCCCGGGTAGGTCATGTCGCCGCCGCCGTCGACCGTGAAGGCGAAATCAATCTCGCAGGGTATTCCGTCGATCTTGTCGGCCAAGACTACCGATCCGTCTTCGTTGGGATTGCCGCGGAAGGCCACGCAGGTCACGTCGTCGGCCCCCGGGGCGTCGCGGACGACCTGGGGCGGATAGAGATCCACCAGTTCCACCGTGAATATGTCGGTGTTGACGCCACCGGCGCCGTCGTCCAACTCCACTTCCACGTCTATCCCGGCGTCGTCGTGGGCGAACTGGACGTTGGCGAAAGTGACGTTGCCGGACGAGTCCAGCGGCTGGGCCGAGCCGAAGGGAACGCCGTTCAGCTTCAGCGTGGCCAGGCATGCCGCGCAGTTGGTGCTGTGGCAGTTGCCGCTCTGGGCGGAGACGTCGATCTGCAGGCCGTTGTCGGGATTGCCGTCGTTGTCGTCGGCGGCGTTGAAGACCTCCAGGCCCGAGTAGCCCAGGAAGGCCACGTCGCAGCCGGTTATATTGACGTTGACGTTGCTGATGGCGTCCGGATCGGATGTATTCCCGGCGGGATCGGTAACGGTCACCGAGAGATCCTGAACGCCGCCCAAAAGGGTGCAGGTGAAGGTGGTCGTATCTGAGCCGTCGACGGCCGCCGAGCAGCGCTGGCCGCCCACCGTCGAGCTCACCGTGATTCTCTGGGTCGAATCGGTGCCGGTGGTGGTACAAATGAACTGGACCTGCTGGGAGGTGAACACGTCGCTGTCCTGAGGCTGGGAGCAGGAAACCGTCGGCTTGATGGTGTCCACGAAGATCCCCGCGGTGGCCGGGGTGGCCGGGTTGCCGCAGTAGTCGCCGACCGAGGCGCTCAGGGTATGATTCCCCTGCCCGGTCGACGTCTGCAGCGAGGCGGCTCCGCCCGAGACCGCCGGGCTGCCGACCGGGCTGCCGTCGATCTCGAGGAGAACCGGTTGGGCGTCCTCGGCGTTGGTGGATATGACGAAGTTGAAGTCGAGGTCCGGGGTGGAGGCGTTCAGGTCGTCTGACAGGTTGAGAGTGGGTTTGCCGGGCTCGCTGATGGAAATGGTCGGGGCGATGGTGTCCACCGTGACAAAGAACTGGGCCTGCGGATCCAGGATCTCGGGCGTGATGCTGATGTTGGGGTTTCCGAAGGAATCCGTCACCACTATGGTCAGGTCGTGGTCGCCGTCGGCCAAGGACGCCGACAGACTGGCAGAACCGCCGGAAAGAGGCGCCCGGGCGATTTCCACTCCCGGGGGCCATCCCTGCATCAGGCGCACGTTTTGCCCGTCCGCCGCCCCGGAAACCGTGACCGCCGCCGTCAGGCCGCCCTCGGCCAGGGACAGGCAGCCGTCGCTGTTGGCGTCCGAGGTGATCACCACGCCGTCCACCGTCGGCGGGACGCTGTCGACGTGCACGGTGACCGGATCCGAGTAGGTCCCCTGGCCGGGGATGTTCTCGGCAAAGGCCACCAGGGTGTTGTCTCCCTGATCCAGGTTGACGCCCCAGGCGATGGTGGGGACACCGGTGATGGTGCCGGTCCACACTTCCCGGCCATGCCCGGCGCAGCGGCCTTCGGGGTATCCAGTGCCCGGCGTGACGCAAATCACCAGGAGATCCCCCGCCTCGGTGTGGTGGGTGTCCACGTTCACCTGTATCTGCATCCCCGTCTCGCTGCCCATGTCCGAGTTGATATTCAGGTTCTGTCCGTTGGTCGGGCGGGTGATGGTGACTTCCGGGGCCACGCGATTGACCGTGACGGTTATCTGGTCGCTGTCACTGTTGGCAACCGCGTCGGTTATTGTCGCGCGCAGCTGGATGTTCTGGGGATCATCGGTTGTGTCTGCATCGGCGATGGTGGCGTTATCGAACATATAACCACCGGACGCCTCGGAAGCGGTGAGATCGTGGGTGGCTATCTGAGCCCACGGGTCTGCTCCGACCTTGCGCTCCAGTACGACCGTGTCGTCCTGCTGGGCGCCGGCGAAGTCGCAGTCCACGTCGATCTGCAGCCCGGGTGTACCCGCGCTCTCGTCCGAGGAATCTCCCAGCCTGTCCAGATCTGCGGGGGAGGTGATGGTTACGTCCGGGGCCGAGCGGTCGACCGTGATGTTGACCGCGGTGGCGTCGGCGCAGTTGCCCGCCTTGTCGCAGACATTGGCGCCCAGCAACTGGGCGGCGTCATCGGCCACGGTCACCGCGCTGAAGTCGATCTGCCCGGAGGCGAACTCCGGGGCCGCGCCGATGATCTCGGCCGGGGAGCCGTCCACGGTCAGCGCCGCCCCCTGGCCGTCCTCGACGTCGGCGGTAAGCTGCACGCGGATCTGGAAGCCGGCCTGGCCGGAACGGTCCGGACTCTGGGCGCTGTAGACCGCGCCCTCCAGGGGTTCGGTGAAAACCACCGTGGGAGGGGTTTGATCCACCACCACCCGGACGGGGACCGACGTGCCGGTCTGGGCGGCCTGGTTGGTGCAGCTGGCCCAGAGCTCGAAGTCGTCCTCGGAGAGGGTGACGCTGACGGTCGCGTCGCCGCCGGAGTCGGTGGCCCCCTGGGCGATGGGCGGGCTGGCTGCGTCGCATACCGGCGGCAGGGTGGGCGTCGTCGGGGTGACCCGGGCGCAGACGTAACAGGTCTGGCCGGATTCCACGTCGCTGTTTACGGTTACGTCAAATGTATTTTGCTGGGTGTAGGTCTGGTCGGGCGGGTCGGTGATGCTCACCACCGGCAGGGTGGTGTCTCCCACCAAGAGATCCACCGTGCTCTCGCCGGTGCCCAGCGCATTGGTGGCCGAGGCCTTCAGCTGCACGACGCCCCGGGGCAGAAGAACACCCAGGAAATTGGCTTCACCCTGGTCGTCCAGGTTTGTCTCGATGGGCGTGCGCTCGATGCCGTTGTCAACCACGATGAGCTCAACCGGAGCGCCCTCGATCAAGTTGGCCACCCCGACCTTCACGTCATAGGTCCGCTGGCCTTCGAGGATTTCTATGGGCTGGGTGTCGTTCTCGTCGGGATCCATGAATGTCACCACCGGCGGGGCGCTGACCACCAGGACCGTCACGGTGATGACGTCGTCCAAAGAGGGATTGCCGGCCTGATCCTCCACCGAGGCAGTGATGGTATTGGTGGTTTCCACTCCCGCCTGGGCGAAGAGGGTGATATCGCATCTGGCGGTGTTGCCGGTTACCGTGCACTGGAAGTCCTGGGTGTTGGTCCCGTCGGTGACATTCACGTTGGCCTCGACGCCGTCCTCCACGCCGGTGGTCGACAGGTCCACGGTGATGTCAGTCTGGTCGAAGGAACTCTGATCCGAAGGGCTGCTGATCTCCATGGTGGGGGATTTTCCGTCTACCGTGACAGTCACCGCCGGAGAGGCTTCTCCCGTGTCCAGCACGCACTGCAGGGTCTTGTCCTCCGAAAACACGTCCGCGGTTGTAAAAGTGACCTCGTTTACGCTGGCGTCGTTCTGCACTACCAGGCCGGTCTCCGGATCCTGGCCGGTGATATACAGGGTGAAGGTGGATCCGTCGGGGACGTTCTGGGTCACCACGCTGACGTCATACTGCAACCCGTTGGTTTCGTCAGAATCCTTGTCGTCTCCGGCCAGCAGCACCGCGGCGTTCTGGGGCGCGGCAATCGTGCAGGTGCGCTGCTCGGTCTGCACGCCGACGGTGTGGATCTGCCCCAGCTGCATGCACAGCTGATCGATGCACTGCTCACCCGCGGCGCAGTCGGTGTCGGTGGTGCAGTCGGCAACGCAGGCATCGGCGCCCGCCACCTGGACTGTGTAGTCCTTCGACAAGGCGAAGGTCGCGTACTGGAACTCGAAGTTTCCGTCGGCGAAGAAGACCGCCGGAACCAGGGGATCGACTCCTTCGGTGACCACCGCCCCGTCGACCAGCAGCCTAAGGCTCTCGGCTTCGGGTACTCCGGTGGTGGTCCCCTCGACCGCCACCTGGATGCCCGTCGCGACCGGGTCGCGGTCGGCGGCGTCGGTGATGGTCAGGCCGTCCCGGGGTGCGGTTATCTCCAGCGCCAGCGGAGAAGCGCAGACGAAGTATCGATTGGTGAGCGACTCGCCCGTGCGCCCGCCGGCGGGCTCCTGGGCGGTGGCGTAGACCGGGATGGTTCCGTCGCGCAGGGTGACCTCCAGGGCCAGCGAACCGCCGGCCAGCGTCCCCTGGTACTCGTCTCCGGCCACAAACAGACTCACGTCGCTCCCGTCGGCGCACACGAACGTGCCGGCCGTGTCGGTCTGGATGGTAATGGCAACCTGCAGACCATCGGCTACCGGATCCTCATCGTCGTCCGCCCGGAACATGCTGCCGTCCTTCGGCAGAATGCGAAGGGCGCACGACCCGGTGGCGACGGTGACGCCGATCTCCGCCGACACGTCTTCTCCACCCGTGCCGATAGTCTCGGCCCGCAGGGTGTTCCTCCCCTCGGCCAGGTCCACGTCATCCCAGCTGACCTCGCCGTTGTTCAGGCTGCCCTCGATGGGCGCGAGGTCGCGATCGTTGATGATCAACCTGACCACTTCGCCGTCGTTGACTCCCTTGCAGGCCACCCGCACGTCGTGCTGGAAACCCCGGGAGGGATTGGGATCATCGGTCAAGGTTGCGCCGTCGGTGGGCTCATCGAAACGGCAGGCGGGAACGCCTAGCTGCACATTGACGTCTATGCAGTGCTCGACATCCTTCATCGACAGGCTGCAGCTGGCGCTGCCGTCCGCCATCCGGTTGACATGCACTCCGCCGCGGACGCAGATGTGATTGGAGCCCTCCTCGAAGGTCTGGTCTCCAAACTCCACGTAACCGGTCTGGGTCTCCTCGTCGTCCAGGACCACCTCGCCGCGGACCTTCTCGTCCACCCGCCTGTCGTTGTCGTAAATCAACTCGGTGCCCGCGGGCACGCCGATGGTGCGGACGGTCACCGGATACTGGATGCCCTGCTCGACCGCGTTGGTATCGTGAAACTCGGTCAATTCGGTGGAGCCCGGACGGGTGATGTTGATGCTGGGCTCCATGTCGCACTTCTGCTTCTCACCGCCGCAGTCGCATGCGCAGGCAAACGCAGCGGTCAGCAAAATCAACATGAACAGGCGAATATGCCTCATCGTGTAAACCTCCCCAGGTAATAAAGCCCTCAATACTAGCCCGAAAGTCAACTCGGGATCAATCCCGAGTCTGGGCAGATCCTCCTTGCAAAATCAAACAAAAGCTCTGGAATTAATTCTATAAGGCCGGAAGCTACGGGTACTCGATCAGACCCTTCTTGGCCAGGCATTCGGCGAACCACAGGGTGTCTTTTTCGGCTCGATCCTTGTCGACTTCGAATTCGACACACAGAACTCCGGCCACCTCGCGCAGCGTGCGCGTCCCGGTCATCAACTCCCAGATGCGCGTGCCCACGTCGTTGAGGGTGTGCATGGTGCTGTCCGCCGGAGTGATAATGACCGCCTCGCCGTCGATCATCCGCCAGGCCACGTCTTTCTGGCGCTGAAACTTGCTCTCCAGCGAGAAATCCCCGAGATCCTTCGGGGCCGGCGCCGGCCGGGACTTGGTCTTCTTGGGCGGAGGCGCCTTCTTGCCCTTGGCCTTTTTCTTGACAGCGGCCTTCTTCTTGGGCTTGGGTTTGGCCTTGGCCTTGGCCTTGGTCTTGGCCTTCTTCTTGGGCTTAGGCTTTTTCTTTGGCGTGGCTTTTTTCTTGGGCTTGGCTTTGGCCTTGGCCTTTTTCTTGGGCTTGGCCTTGGCCTTGGCCTTCTTCTTAGGCTTGGCCTTGGTCTTTTTCTTTGTTTTTCTTGCCTTTTTCCTGGTAGCCATGAGTTCCCTCGTGGTCCGATGGTTCACCGTTCGCCTTCGAGTCTACGGGGGCGAAACGGGCTTGTCAAATTTGAAGCGAAAAAGCGCCTCCGGGGTGGTAATGACTTCGAATCCGGGCCTTTGCCGGCCCACGGCCTCGGCCAGCTGAATCAGGCAGCCCGAGCACTCGGTGACCAACAGGTCCGCCCCCGACGACAGAACCGATTCCACCTTCCGCCTGGATATGGCCTGGGACAGATCGTAATGGGCCACATTGAAGCTACCACCGTGCCCGCAGCACTTGCAGGGGTGATCCATCTCGACGAAACCGGCCCGGGACAGAGAGGTCAATAACTGGCGGGGGGCGTCCTTCTCCCCGAAAGTCCGGGAGAGGTGGCAGGGATCGTGGAAACAAACCCTCGGCCCCTCAACCTTTTCCCCCCGGTCGGCGCCACCGCCCAATTTCGCAGCCAGGCGGCTGAAAGGCACCACCCGGCCGGCCAATTCCCGGGCCCGGGGGTCGTCGGGCAGCAACTCGGGCAGATGCTCTCTGAGCATGGCGGCGCAGGAGGCGCAGGGTGTGGTTATGGCATCCGGGACCGGTCCGCCTTCGGGCATGAGCGCCTCCAGATTCCTAGCTGCCAGTTTCCGGGCCGACTCCATCTCTCCCACACCGAATGATGGCAGCCCGCAGCAGCCCTGGTCCCTTGGCACCCACACGTCGGCTCCGAGCTCTTCCAGCACCCGGACCGTGGCCTCGGCCGCCTGGGGCCTGAGGTAGTTTGAAACGCAGCCGACGAAAACCGCCACCTTCAACCCGGCCCCCGGGGGCTTTTGTGGTGTGCTCTGCACGTCCCGGTCCTGAAAGAATTTACTGGCTATCGGAGGAATCCGGCGCCTGGGTTTGCCGGAGAAGCGGATGTACAGGCCGGAGTCTTCAGGAATCTTTTTGGCCCACAACGCCCGGCTGCGCCGGGCACCCCGCAGCAGCGCCGGGAGCAAGCGCCAAGAGGGCATGATTGTCTTGAGCACGAACCGCTTGAACCAGCCGATCTTTTTCTCTGCGACCAGTTCCGCGCGGGCCGCCTGCACCACTGCGGCCGTATCCACCTGGTTGGGACAGCTCTGAGTGCAAGAGCCGCACAACAAACAAGAGGTGATCACCTGTCGGTACTTGCGAGTAAGGCCCAGATTCCCCTCACGGTGGGCCTGTATGAGCATTAGCTTTCCCCGGGCCACGTACGCCTCGCGCCGGGCGATTGTGTATACCGGGCACACCGCCATGCACGCCCCGCAGCGGACACAGCGGGAAAGCTCCTGTTCGATCCGGGAGTCCGTGGCCGCTCTCCTCAGGACGGGGGGAAAATCTTGCCGGGGTTCAGGACGCCCCGGGGATCCAGCGTCTGCTTGATGCGGACCATGGCCGCGATGACCTCGGGCTTCAACTCCAGGCCGATGAAGCGCTGCTTGGTCGTTCCCACTCCGTGCTCCCCGGTTATGCTTCCCTGAAGCTCGATCACCAGATCGAACATGGAGTCCACCGCCCGGTCCGCCCGCTGCAGCGCATCCGGATCCCCGGTGTCCACCAGCAGGTTGACATGAATGTTTCCGTCGCCGGCGTGGCCGAAGCACGCGCACTCAACCCGGTTCTGCCTGGCCAGACCGTGAATCCCCGCGACCGCATCGGGCAGCCGGCTCAGGGGAACCACGATGTCCTCGTTCACCTTGATGGGGGCGATCCTGGCCAGTGCCGGCCCAACCGCCCGGCGGGCCTTCCAGAGGACCTCGGCCTCGGCTTCACTGGCACTGGTGCGGACCTGCCGCGCCCCGCCTTTTTGCATGACCGACTCGACTTTCTGGGCCGAACGCTCCACCTCCGGAGGGCTTCCGTCCACCTCCACCACCAGAACCGCCGCGGCGTCCTTGGGCAGGCCGGCGGGCTCGTACTCCTCCACGCAGCGGATGGAGGCCTGGTCCATGAATTCGATGGCCGCCGGCAGCACGCCGGACTTGAAGGTGGCGGCCACAGCGGCGGCGGCGGCCCGCATGTCGTCGAACACCGAAAGCAGGGTGCCCCGGGACTCAGGGAGCGGTATGAGCCGCAGGGTCGCCTCGGTAACGATCCCCAGCGTGCCCTCGCTGCCGACCAGCAAAGACAGCAGGTCATAGCCCACCACCGACTTCACCGTACGCGCCCCCAGGCGCACCAGAGTGCCCTCGGGCAGCACCGCCTGCATGGCCAGCACGTAGGCGCGGGTCACGCCGTACTTGACCGCCCGGGGGCCCCCGGCGTTCTCGGCCAGGTTGCCGCCGATGGTGCAGTACTCCCGGCTCTGCGGATCCGGGGGATAGAAAAGCCCGGCCGCCTCCACCCGGTCCTGAAGGTCTTCGGTGACCACTCCCGGCTGGACCACGATCTGCAGGTTGTCCGGATCGAGTTTCAAGATCTGGTTCATCCTCTGGGTGCTCAACACCACGCCGCCCGCGACCGGCCGGGCCCCCCCGGTCAGGCCGGACCCGGCCCCCCGCGGAACCACCGGGAACCCCGCCCGGTTGGCCAACTGCAGCACCGCGGCGACTTCCTCCGCCGAGCCTGGAAACACCACCGCATCCGGGCGGGCCAGCGGCGAGAAGGGCGTGGCGTCATAGGCGTACAGAGCCACCTCCTCGGGAGCTGACTGCACCTGCTGCTTGCCCACGATGCCCCGCAGCTCTTTTAAGACGGTCTTGTCCATCCTGGAGATAATATGGATGTAATTACTTCCCGATGCAAGTAACCGGGAACCTGGAACTTGGAACCTGGAACTAGCCTTTGGCCTTCTTGATCTCCTCGATCATCTCGGGAACGGCCTTGAAGAGGTCGGCTACCAGGCCGTAGTCGGCCACGTTGAAGATGGGGGCCTCTTCGTCCTTGTTGACGGCCACGATGACCTTGGAGCTCTTCATGCCCGCCAGGTGCTGGATGGCTCCGGATATGCCGACGGCGAAGTAGAGATCCGGGGCGACCATCTTGCCGGTCTGGCCCACCTGGAGGTCGTTGGGCACCCAGCCGGCGTCCACCGCCGAACGGGTGGCGCCGATGGCGGCGTTGAACAAATCGGCCAGCTGCTCGATCAGCTTGAAGCCCTCCTCGCCCTTGGTGCCGCGACCGCCCGAGACTATCACCGAAGCCTCGGTAAGCTCCGGGCGTTCGGACTTGATCTCCTCGAAGTTGAGGAAGCGTTTTTTCAAGGCCCCGAAGTCAACCTCCACGGACACGTCCGCCTTGTCGCCTCCGGAAGCCCCCTTCGGGGACGGTTCGAACTCGGTTCCGCGTATGGAAACCACCTTGACCGGCGTGGTTATCTCGGTGTCCACGATGGCGTTGCCCGCCCACACCGGGCGTTGGAAATAACCCTGGTCGTTGAATCCCAGTATGTCCGAGGCCATGCCGGCGCTCAGCTTGGCGGACAGACGCGGGAGCAGATCCTTGGCCATGGCAGTTGATGTGGCGGCCACCACCTCAACCCCCAACTCCTGGGCCACCTTGGCGGCCACCGCGGCGTGGCTCTCGGCCATGTAGGGGCCCAACCCCTCGTTGTCGGCCACATGCACCTTGGCCGCGCCGTAGCAGGAGGCCTCCTCGACCACCGAGCCCAGGTTGTGACCCATCACCAGGATGTGAAACTCCCCGCCGGTCTTGCCCGCATAGTCCTTACCAAAAGTAAATGCCGGGAGGGAAACGCTGCGAAGCTGTCCGTCCCGGTGCTCGGCTATTACAAGTGTGTTGCCCATGGCTTGCCTCCTTAGAGTACCTTGGCCTCGTCCTTCAGCTTGGACACCAGCGTGGGCACGTCCGGAACCTTGATGCCCGCCTTGCGCTCGGCCGGCTCCGAGAACTTGTGCCACACCACCTTGAGGGACGTATCCAGTCCGAGTGAAGGCAGTTCCATTTCGTTGATGGGCTTCTTCTTGGCCTTCATGATTCCGGGGAGGGAGGCGTAGCGGGGCTCGTTCAGACGCAGGTCGGCGGTGATGACCGCCGGCAGATCCACCTCGACGTGATCGAACCCGCCGTCCACCTCCCGGGTGACCTTGGCGGTCTTCTTGTCGTCGGACAGCTCGATCTTGGAGGCGAAGCACGCCTGGGCGTAACCCAGCATGTCCGCCAGGATCTGGCCGACCTGGTTGTTGTCGCCGTCAACGGCCTGCTTGCCCATCAGGATCATGTCGGGCTTCTCGTCCTCGACGATTTTATTCAGCACCGCGGCGGTGCCCAGCGAATCCAGGAAATCGTCGGTCTTGACCAGAATGCCGCGCTGGGCCCCCATGGCCAGGCCGGAGCGGATCTCCTTGGTGGAATCGGCGGTGCCGATGCTCACCACCACCACCTCGCCGCCCTCCTTCTCGTTGATGCGGATGGCCTCCTCGACGGCGATCTCGTCGAAGGGGTTCACCTTGTAATCGATTCCCTCGGTCACGATCCCGCTGCCATCCGGCTTGACCTTGATCTTGACGTCGGGATCCGTGACCCTCTTCGTGGTAACAAGTATTTTCACGATCGACCTCCCGGTTAATATTAGGGCTTGGGGATTTTTTTATAGTCGGCCAGGAACTTATCTATACCGATGTCGGTGAGCGGGTGGTTTACTAGACGATCGAAAACCTTGAACGGCAGAGTTACTACATCTGCGCCGATCAAGGCGGATTGAACCACGTGGATCGGATGGCGAATGCTGGCGACGATGACCTCAGTCTTGTATTTGTAGTTTTGCAGCATGGCCATCAGATCTCCGACCATATCCATGCCTTCCTGGCAGATGTCGTCCAGCCGCCCGATGAAGGGGCTGACGAAAGACGCGCCGGCCTTGGCCGCCAACAGGCCCTGGATGGGCTGGAACACCAGGGTTACATTGGTCCTGATCCCCTCGGACGCGCATTTCTTCACCGCCTTGAGTCCCTCGGCGGTCATGGGGATCTTTACCACCACGTTCTTGTGGATCTTGGAGAGCTGCCGGGCCTCCGCCACCATGCCCTCGGCGTCCGGTTTCACCGCCTCAGCCGAGACAGGCCCGTCGACGATGCTGCAGATCTCCTCGATGACCCGATTGAAGGGCTTGCCGGTCTTGGCGATCAAGCTGGGATTGGTGGTGACTCCATCAACCATGCCCATCTTGGCGGCCTCGCGAATCTCGTCAACGTCCGCGGTGTCCATGAAGATCTTCATTCGGGGTGTCCTCCTTATATTGGGGCAGACATTGTTACGATCGCGGCACTTCCCTGTCAAGGCAAATTGACTCGTTTGTCAGTCGTCCGGGATTTCTTTTTCGTCTCCAGCGGTTGCTGCGCCCATGCCGACCCTGCGAACCCGCCCACCCCCCGCACCCAGATCGTCGAGCAGCTCGGCTACGGTCTTTTTAAAAAGCGGGTGGCGCACCTGCGGGGCTATGTCAGTCAGAGGCTGAAGCACAAAGCGTCGCTCGTGCATGCGGGGATGCGGCAGGATCAGATCTTCCTCCTCGACCACCCGGTCTTCGTACAACAGGACATCCAAATCGATGATCCGCGGCCCCCAGCGTTCTCCGGGCTTTCGGCCCATCATGTCCTCGATTTTCTTGCAGGCAGACAACAACTCATGTGAGCTCAGCTGCGTTTCGATTTCCACGGCCACATTCATGAATTCGGGCTGATCGGTCTTACCCCAAGGCTCGGTCATGTAAACAGGCGAAACTCTCAATACTTCCATCTTGTGGGCCAGCTTGGCCACGGCGATCACACAGTTCTCCACCCGGCCGCCCTGGTTGGAGCCGATAGACAGATACGCCCGGGCCATGTCAGCTGCCGATCCCGGCTTTTTCGATCCTGAGGATTGCTTCCTGTAAACGACCCTCGTCCAGGGTCAGGCACAGGCGCACGTAGCCCTTTCCGGAGGGGCCGAAGCCGGATCCGGGAGTGACGATCACCCCGGCGGTTTCGATCAGCCGGGCGGCGAACTCCCTATCGTCCCCTCCGGGCACCGGCATCCAGATGTAGAAGGTGGCCCGGGGAGTGGGAGGAGAGTAGCCGGCCTTGGTAAGGCCTGCCACCAAAAGGTCGCGGCGCCGCTTGTAGACCTTCATCAAATCGGGAAGGTGCTTGGGCCACAGCTTCATGGCCGCGATTCCCGCCTCCTGGACCGCGCCGAACACGCCCGAGTCCAGGTTGCTCTTCAGAATTCCCAGCGCCCTCACCACGTCCGGCTGGCCGGCGATGAAACCCACCCGCCAGCCGGTCATGTTGTAGGTCTTCGACATCGAATGGAACTCCACGGCCACGTCGCGCGCGCCGGGAATCGCCAGCACCGACGGCGGCCGGTAGGTGTCGAAGGCGATCTCGGAATAGGCGCAGTCGACGCACAGGACCAACCGGTGCTCCTGCGCAAACGCCACGGCCTTTTTTAAGAACTCCTCGGGGGCGGTGGCGCCGGTGGGGTTGTTGGGATAGTTGATCCACAGCGCCTTGGCGCGCTTGCAGACGTCCGCGGGTATCCCGTCCAGGTCGGGCAAAAAAGAGTTGTCGGACGAAAGCGGCAGCAGGTGAGCCTCGCCGCCGGCCAGCCGGGTGGCGATGGTGTACACCGGGTAGCCCGGCTCGGGGCACAGGACCAAGTCGCCGGGATCCACCAGGGCGAAGGCCAGGTGGCCGATGCCTTCCTTGGTTCCGATCAGCGCGACGATCTCCCCGTCGGGATCCAGGTCGATTTCGAAGCGGAGCTTCATCCAGCCGGCGGCCGCCTGCCGGAATGCCTTCGATCCGGAGTAGTCGGGGTAGCGGTGGTTATGGGGATTGGCCAGCGCCGCCTGGCCGGCCTCGACGATCTCCGGCGGAGTGGGCAGGTCGGGATCGCCTACCGTGAAGGAGATGACGTCCACGCCCTGTGCCTGGGCCTCGGCCTTCTTGCGATCCAGCTCGGCGAACAGGTAGGGGGCCAGCTTCTGCATGCGGCC
>Ga0180432_10006954_pt1 | contig 14532 bp, 13 predicted proteins | sample SS_ome_10_FD_132414 | JGI IMG/M metagenome (GOLD analysis project Ga0180432, IMG submission 132414) | Hypersaline lake sediment archaeal communities from the Salton Sea, California, USA - SS_1_MS_2 metaG | ecosystem: Environmental > Aquatic > Non-marine Saline and Alkaline > Hypersaline >... | reverse complement strand
CTGGGAGGCTACACGGTGCTGGCAGCGTGCGGGTTTGTGGAAAGCGCCGAGGACGACAGGATTTCGGCGGCTCTGCTGCTGTCAGGCGGTGTGTTCATGTTTCGTCCCGAGGAGTTCGGAAAGCCGGCGGTCCCCGTGATGTTCATGTACGGCGAGCGAGAGACAGGCCGACTTCGGGCCAGATTGATCAACCCCAAGGGGATAGACACACGACGCGCTTACTCGTCATGCAGCCCTCCGAAATTTATGCTGGAAATAAGGGGGGCCAACCACTTTTCATTCGGCCAAGTCGTATTCAGCGATAGCCTCATTGGTTCCGGTGCCCGACTTGGAGAGCAGATCGCATCCACAATTGAGGCGTATGGGCTGGCCTTTTTCGAAAGGTATCTTCTAGACCGGGAAGAGGCGGAAGCGGTGCTTTCCAGCGGCCATCCGATGGTGACCAGGCAGTGGTTCGATACAGGGAGCGGAAGTGCGAAAGATTACGCTAGGCCATATCCAGCAGGCAACACGAACACAAAGTCACGCCGTTATGCCAGGCCGTGAGTCTTAAGGTCTGCCTCCACCATCATCCTTACCAGGCCTTCAAAGGAGACAGTCGGCTCCCATCCGAGGACCTCCCTCGCTTTGGTACTGTCGGCCCTAAGGCAATTAACTTCCGCCGGACGGATGAATCGCTCGTCGCGTTCGTAGTAGTCTTCGACGGTTCCCGGCAGACCGGCAGCGTCGATGGCGTGTTGAAAGAAATCTCGCACCGAGTGACCTTCCCCCGTGCCAATGACGAAGTCGTCGGGCTCATCTTGCTGCATCATCAGCCACATGGCCCTAACGTAGTCGCCGGCGAATCCCCAGTCCCGTCGGGTGTCGAGGGTACCGAGCCGAACCTTTTCCTGTAGGCCGGCTTTTATTCGGGCCACCCCGTCGGTGATCTTCCTTGTTACGAACTCCAGCCCGCGTCTGGGGGACTCGTGGTTGAACAGGATTCCGCAGCACGTGAACATGTCGTAGCTCTCGCGATAGTTCTTGACCATCCAATGCGCGTAGAGCTTCGCCACTCCGTAGGGAGAACGAGGATAGTACGGCGTGTTTTCGTTCTGCGGTTCCTCGACGACCTTTCCGAACATCTCCGAGCTGGATGCCTGATAGAACTTGGCAGCTTTGTCGACGATGCGGACCGCTTCCAGGAGCCTGGTCGCGCCGAGCCCGGTGATGTTGCCCGTCAACTCCGGCTGCCGCCACGAAGCTCCGACATAAGACATCGCGCCAAGGTTGTAGACCTCGTCGGGGTGGGTTTCCGATACGACCTGAACAAGGGAGCCCTGGTCACTCAAGTCCCCGTCGACCAGATGGATTTTCTCGAGGGTATGAGCCAACCGGGGATAGGATCTATCCGATTTGCGCCTCACAAGCCCGAAGACCTCGTAGCCCTTCTCAAGCAGTAAGTCGGCAAGATAAGACCCATCCTGACCGGTGACACCCGTTATTAACGCGCGCTTCATTTCATCCTCCGCCAACCGCATGGAGCCAACAAGGCACAGACAAAAACTGTAAGGTAAAGCAGGGGCAAGGTCAACGCATTTCCGCGCCGGAGCGTTGACTTCGCGCCCAGCCGAATAGAGAATAAATGCGGGTGGGAGTTCGGGCCGGTTATGCGGAAGCCAGGTCAGAGGAGGAGCGGAGTGCCGAAGATCGATGTCGTCCGCGACGTGATAAGCTTCTACAACATCGTGGGGAGGATCAACTGCGACCACTGCGGAGCGTACAAGGGACCGTCGCACATATCAGGCCCCAGGCCGGGAGCGACTGCGGATGGGATGAACTGCTTTTCGAGCCCTGACGGAGTGTTCATTGTCAATGGGCGACAGAAGCGAGTGCTGCGAATCTGCGACGGGCATGAATGGGGGATAGACGAGGAGCGCCGGCTGGTTACGGTCAAGGGAGGAAAGGGGCCATCCACGTACCCTATGATAAGCAGGCAAGAGCCGCAACTACGGTAGGAGCACGTGGGAGGCCTGGAAGACTGGGTCGGCGGCCGCGCGAGAGATCATCGTCCGTGGCTCGATTATGGTTTACTCCCCAGTGACCTCTTTGAGAAGCTCTAGAATGGCGTTGTAGAGCTTTTCGGGCGTCATGTAAGTTCCCTCTGCAATCTCCTTCTTGATTCGGTCAACGAGTTCTTGCCGAATCTCAGGAAGCTCTTCGAGGTCCCTTCTGACCCTTTCTTCGAGTCTCAATTCGGCATCCCCCCTCTTGCCGCGCGGGCCGCTTCAGGACTGTCCTCCGGAGGCCCGCTTTGAGCCGACGCATATCGAGTCCAGACAGGCGTCGAGATGCTCATCCTCCGCATCCCCCACGGCAAATTGACACAAAGGTAGCGCCATGAGATTCTTCCTGAATCCCCCTGAAAGGGCTCCCCTTGCCCTTCCATTTCTTGTATCGACGCACCCTGTAAGAGGACTTTAGAGGAAATCCAGGAGGTCGTGCAGGCCAGCGAAAATAGTCGCTCTTTGGCCTTCTAGCCCGCTTCCAGAGGCAGCGCGACCGGCCTCCTCTCGGCGCTGGAGGCATAGATTGCAAGTATGATTTCGAGGGATTTTATGCCTTCCTCGGCGTCGACAAGAGGAGGGCGGTCCTCGGCGACGGCAGCCAGAAAGTCCTCGAACTGCTTGCGGTGGCCGACATGCGAGATTCCAGCCGGATCAGCTGATCCTCCCTGCGCGGAACGGCGCTTGGCGAATCGTGCCCGCAGTTCATCGTCTGTAGGGGCCGGAGGGTCGAATCGCCAGAAGGTTATGTCCTCTTCCTCCAGGATCGCCGAGCCCTTGGTTCCCGATATCTCGATCCTCTTTCGGAAGCCGGGGTAGACGCTGGTGGCACCGATTATCACGCCCAAGGCACCGTTGGAGAAGCGAACGGCGGCAGCCGCTGTGTCCTCGACGTCGACGCGTTCATGTGCCAAAGTATCGCAGAAAGCCGTTACCTCCCTCACCGGGCCGACGAACCACTGTAGAAGGTCGATGGCGTGGATGGACTGATTGATGAGCGCACCGCCGCCGTCGAGGGCCCTGGTGCCTTTCCACCCTCCTTTGTCGTAATATGCCTGGTTCCTGTACCATTTCACGTAAGCATCCGCGATGGTGAGACGACCGAATCTGCCCGTATCCGCCGCGTCTTTGAGCAGGCGACTTCCCTCCGTGAACCGCGATTGAGAGATCACCCCGAGCTTCACCCCGGCTTCGTCGCAAACCTGGGCCAGCTCGCGGGCGCGAGCAAGCGTTATCTCAATGGGCTTCTCGACGATCACGTGCTTCCCGGCTTTGGCCGCGGGGATGGCGTAGTCGGCGTGAGTGCCGCTGGGCGTGGAGATGTAGACCACATTCAGGTCTTTCCTGTCGAGAAACGAGTCATAGTCGGTAGAGACTTCGGCGCCGTAGGGTTCTGCGACGCTAGTTGCCCTGGACTCGTTGCGTGAGAAAACTGCGGCCAGCCTCGCCCCGCCAATTTCGCTGACAGCCTTGGCCGCAAAAGGAGCGATCATGCCGCATCCGACGATGCCGAACCCTACGTCCATCTTCCCCTCCTTCGAAGAAATCGTCTGCGTGGTCCCGCTTGTCCCCTCGAACCTAAAGGACGACCAAATGGACGAACGTAAATTTCGTGAGCGATGCTGCTTGCCAAAGCCAAGTCGGATTCCCCCACAGAGATGACGAATGAGGGGCTGCGTTGCTCGAGACGAACCATTGCCCCGGGGAGGAGGCCCAGAGAGGTGAGTCTGTCGAGCCTGTGATTGCGATGACTCAAGATGTATGCCACTCTGGCCTGCTGACCGACCTGAAGATCGCTGAGGGGGACAACAACCGGAGACGGGGCTGTGTCACGGGCCAGACAGCAGGGTCCTGGGGGAATTGGTTTCCCGTGAGGGCAAGTCTTCGGGTGCCCCAAGAGCGTACAAATACTGTCGGCCACCTCGGCGCTGAGACAGTGCTCAAACCGGCACGCGGAAGACTCTGACTCGGCCATGCCGACATCGAGGACATCGGTGAGGAGCCTTTCGGCTAAGCGGTGCCTCCTAACGACTTGCTCTGCAAGCTCCTTCCCTGTCCGGGTCAAGGTGAGGCGATGGCCGTCCTTTTCAACAAGCCCGCCCCCTATCATCTGCCTGAGCGTCTGTTCGAGCGGGCCGGGAGCGAGGACCGAACCGACGTCTTCGGTCGCGACCTCCCTCCCCTGCTCGGCAACCGTCCACATATGCTCAAGCACTTCTTCAATGGGCTGCTCAGGCATGGCGATTTCCTTTCAACCCGTTATTCCGATGGCGCGCGAGACGAACCTGACAACGGCTCCGATCGCGAAAGCGTAGGGTATTATGAAGCCGACTATGAAGAACGCCCTGCGAAGGCCCTGCTCTTTAATTATCACGAGTAGGTTTGCCAGGCAAGGGACAAAAAGGGTGATGACGACAAGAGCCACCAGAGCCTGAGAAGCGCCAACGGAGCGCAAGCGAAACATATCGAATATCGCGACCGCGCCGTAGTCACGCCTGAGGAACCCCAAGAGAAAGCCCTTTGCAGTTTCGGCCGGGAGGCCGAGAACGCCAACCACAACAGGACTCATTATTCGTTCGGCCAGGCCGAGGAGACCGATTTCGGTAGAGAAGAAGAGTGCGGCCGTTCCGATCAAGAAAAGGGGGACGGCTTCGAGCAGAAACCAACGCACGCGGAATAGGGTTTTAAGAAGGACATTGCCCAAGCGGGGAAAGCGAATGGGGGGAAGCTCTATGAGGAAGTCGGACGTCTCCCCCGGTATGACCCTGGAAGCCAGGAAACCAACAAGAAAGAGCTGAGACGATATCGCGAGGATGTAAAGGGCAATCGCCTTGGGGGACACCTGCGAGAGGATTCCGGCGATGATACCGAGCTGCGCGGAACACGGAATGGCGAGAGCAAGGAGGAGGGTTGCGATTATACGTTCCTTGCGGGTGTCAAGGATGCGCGTGCTGAGAGTGGCCATTGTGTCGCAGCCCAGCCCCAGAACCATGGGGAGCACGGCCTTGCCGTTCATCCCCATGGCGCGGAAGATGCGGTCCATCAGGACCGACAGCCTGGGGAGATAGCCGCTATCCTCCATGACGGCGAACGCGAGGAAGAAGAAGAAGACAATGGGGAAAACGATGGCGACAGAATATCGGAGTCCCACGCTTATGAGGCCGGCGTCCTCGTCCATAAGAAGCCTGTAGACGAAGCTGTCGGGTTGCAGCACTCTTAGCATGGCGTTGGAAAGATAGTAATTGATGCCGTCAAAAGGAACGTGTAGCAGCTCGATGCGATCAGCCTTGAAAGGAATCGGAACGGCAACATCAAACCCGCCTGAAGGAGTTGAAGGGAGACCGAAGACCTTTCCCTCTACAAAATCCACCACCGTGCCGGCGCCAAACTGCCCAACGATCACATATATGAGCCAGAGAACCACGACGATGATCGGGATCGCAGATACGGGAGAAAGAGCCAGTCTGCTGAAGGCCTCCCCGGGCGTGCCCCTCCCCCGAATAGGCCGTCTGTGCCAGGCGATGGCAGCGGCCAAAAGGATGGCAATGCCCCCGGCCCATCTGGGCCAAAGGGCCGCAACTTCCAGTCTGGTCACGGCCTGAACGAGAACGAGGAGGAGGTCGGTGAACTTGTAGCCCACGAAGAAAAGCGCGACCGCGAGCAACCCGAAAGGAATGGCGCGGGAATAGGCGGTCCTCGGCTGCTCCTCTTCCGTTCTCCTCATCACCTCGGCGCACATCCGTCTTACCGCCAGTGCCCGGCGCTGCCTGAGGAAATACCCCGCGGGCACAGGCAGCTTCTCTTGAAGTGTCTGAACCGTGTCTTCGATGTCGGACACCGACTCTGACCCGAGGCCGGTAAACAACTTCTTGAGAAGCGGCTCGTCTCCGGCCAGAAGCATGAGCGAAGCGCCTTTGGATTTGGCATCTAAGAAGGAGAGGTGCTCTCTCACTCCGGCGGACGCCTCCAACACCGCCCCGCCGTAATCCACCTCGACAGAGGGGACCTCGGCGTGGGGGATCGCCTCCCTGACATAATGGAATCCCATGCCCTGCGTAGCGACGGTTCTTATGACAGGTATGCCGAGAATCCGTTGGAGTCCGGCGACGTCGACGGAGATGAGGCGTGAGGAAAGCTCATCCCACATGTTGAGCAACAACACCGTCGGGACACCCAGCTCGCCCAGCTCGACGGTGAGCATGAGAGCGCGGTCAAGATTCTTCGCGTCGGCGACCTGGACGACCGTGACGCCATCCCTGTCGAACAGGATGTCGCGCGCAACGCGTTCGTCTTCGGAGCTTGGTGTCAGACTGTTGGCTCCGGGAGTGTCTATCACCTCGTACCGGGTGCCGTGAATACTGATGTTGCCTATGGAAAGCTCCACGGTGGTTCCGGGGTAATTGGATACGACCGCGTATCGTCCCGTGAGTATCCGGAAGACCGCGCTCTTGCCGACGTTGGGATTGCCGACGAGGGCGATCACCGGCATTCCCGCAGCCGTCGCTTTCTCTTTTGACCTGCCATGACAGAAGATCATCGTTTCGCTCCGCGCTTGCGCGACTCCCGACATTCGCTGCAGTACCCGACGATTTGCAGCGTGTGTTCAATCGGGTCGAAGTGGTGGCGGGAGCATACCTTTCGTTGGAGGGACTCGATTCCGGGACTGGCGAACTCGATCACCTTCCCGCAGGAAAGGCAGACCAGATGATCGTGGTGACCTTGTCGGCGGGCGGGCTCGAATCTGACCTCGCCGTCAACGTTGACTGCTTCGCGAAGCAGCCTGGCGTTAAGGAGATGCGTGAGTGTTCGATAGACTGTGGCGCGCGACACGCGGACGCCGCGGTCGGTCAATTCTCTGTGCAGTTCTTCGGGTGTAAAGTGCCCCTTTCGGGAGGCAACGTGCCTAAAGATCTCCACTCGCTGATGGGTGGCTCGGAGACCTTTTCGTCGGAGATATTCGCTGAATATCCGGTGATTCATCGGGATCCCGCGCAATTGAGACTCAATCTCAGTATACGCGCAGGACAGATAAGCGTCAACGCCGTACGCAGAAAAACCACGGCTCTGGCAGGATAAGGCCATGCGGCGCGACTTCTTTTCTCGGCCGGGTAGGCTGAGAGCCTCGATGAAGCTCGTTCCAACGGCCCGGGATTACAGAGAATGCTCGCCCGGGAAAGCCTGTCGGGGTCAAGAGCTGCAAGGGGCAGCCCGACCTTCGTCTACGCGCGGCACCCCTTGGGGAAGCAGGCACGCGGCAGTCGCCAAGCATGACAGGGAAAGAGAGACCGAAGGTGGAAGTGGTTGTTGCTCCGGTCAGGCGTAAAGCTCTTCGATAAGTTTCTTGACTACAGAGACGGCCTTGGGGTGACGCATTCTCAGTATGTCAGCCCCGGACTGAAGCAGAGTTATGGCCGTGGCGGCCTCCCACATCGGGCCGCGATAGGACGCGGGACCCCACTGCGGGGCTTCATCGTCGGGGGTCTTAGCCTCTTTGGCGCGCCAGGTCTCATAACCTACGTCACAGATGACGGGCATGGCCATCATCTTGTCTCCGGTCAAGGCGGCCAGGCGTTCCCGCTCCTGAATGGAATAGGCGTACTCTATCCCATATCCCAGCGCTCCGGTGGCCTGGAACATCACAATTCGCGAGAGCGGGAAGTCCATATCGGAAACCAAGATATTGACCTGCTTGGCAATGTTGATGTCGATGGGGGCAAGGGAGATCAGCGCGTGTCCGTCGGCGAGGCAGACCGCGGTGATGGTCTTGTAATTGTCTTGCGTGACGGGGCCGAGGAGAGCTTTCTCTCCCCTCAGCGCCTCGCTGACTTTGGGAAAAACCTGATTGTCCTTCTCGTCGTCCCCACAGCCCCATATGATTAGCGGGACCCCCACGGATTGGGCAACCGCACGTACGGCCTTCACGGCGTGGTCAGCGCCGTAGTCTCCCTGATCCGGGTGAATGCCCTCGAGCCTGACGCAGATCATATCGGCACCGAAATCGTCGACGCATTTCTTGGCCCAAGCGCCGGGGTCCTCGTATACGTCTCGGTAGGGCTCCTGCAGGACTTCAGGCCAGTAGGTTGGAGGAATGTCGAGAACGTCCATGGCTACGACGATCTTGTTGCCGGGATCGCCTTCAAAGGCGATAAAGGGAAGGGTCTTGGCTCCGCCAATTGTGACGGTGCTGGTCCGAGTGCCGCCCTCGTCCTTGGTAGCACCGAGGACCAGCTCGTTGACCTGGCTCGTCCACTTCTCCTTGATGTCCGGGAGCTGCATGCCTGTACTCCTTTTCAGGCTACGCCGAGAAGCTCGCGGGCCCTCTCAACGGCCGACGCTGCGTCAGGCGCATAGCCATCGGCGCCGATCTCGTCAGCGTACTCCTGTGTGACGGGCGCGCCGCCGACCATCGTCTTTACGCCGTCGATATCCGCCGCCTTCAGCGCCTTTATGACCTCGGCCATCTGAGGCATCGTGGTGGTGAGGAGAGCCGACATGCAGATCAACTGGCACCCCTCTCTGGCGGCGTTGACGAACGCTTCGGCCTCAGCATCGATCAGAAGGTCGACCACCTCGAACCCTCCGCCTCGAAGCATCATAGCAACGAGGTTCTTGCCTATGTCGTGGAGGTCGCCCTTGACCGTGCCTATGGCGACCTTGGCAATAGGCTTGATCCCGCCGGCCTCCAGCGCGGGCTGGAGGACCTCCATGCCGAACTTCATCGCGCGGGCGGCGATGAGGACCTCGGGCACATAGAACTCGTTGGCTTTGAACTTCCTGCCCACGACGTTCATTCCTGCGATTAGTCCCTGGTTCAACACTTCGCCCGGCCCAGTTCCCCCATCCAACGCTTGCTTAACGAGGTCTTTGACCTCCTGAGCTTTTCCATTGATAAGGTTGTCCGCTATCGCTTGAAGATCCGCCATGTTTCCTCCTGAAGAAATGCTGTCGTCCATCCTCAAACCTCAAATATTATCAGCGGCATAGGTGAAGGTCAAGCCCGAAGTCCCTTCGGCCGGCAGGGGCCGGCGGGGTTGCGGTCCGGCCGAGGCCCAAATATAATCCCTGAGTGCCCGCTTCAGGAGAGAATCGTATGCTTTGCGTCCCCATCACCGCGCCAACCACCGAGTCCGTGATACTGGATATGCACCGCGCCGCCGCACTCGCGGATGCAATCGAGGTCCGGTTGGATTACGTCCGAAATCCGTCACTGGAAAGGATATTCGCACACCGCCCTGCTCTCCCGCTGGTAGCGACCTGCCGTCCGGCCACCGAAGGCGGGCACTTCCAGGGCTCGGAAGAAGAACGGATTGGCCTCCTGGAAAAATCAGATCGCCTGGGGGCGGACTACGTTGACATCGAGCTAACCGCCGCCCAAGGTTTCAGGAGGAGAAGCGCCAAAGTAATCGTTTCCCGCCATGATTTCAGCGGGACGCCCGTGGAGCTTGAGCCCATCCTGACCCGGTTGAAGTCTGCGGGAGCAGATATCGTCAAGCTGGTAACTACCGCGCAGAGCATTACGGACAATGTCCGGGTTCTTGAGCTTTTGCATGACTCGGAGGTTCCCACAGTGGCGTTCTGCATGGGAAGGCTGGGCCTGGTGAGCAGAATCCTCGCGGAGAAGTTCGGGTCGGTGTTCACCTTCGGCTGTCTGGAAGCGGGGAGGGAGTCGGCGCCCGGTCAGCCCACCGCCGGAGAGTTGCGGGAGATTTACCGCGCGGGAAAGACCGGGCGGCACAGCCGGATATTCGGTCTCATTGGAAACCCCGTGGCGCACAGCGCAAGCCCGGCGGTTCACAACGCGGCTTTTGACGCGACAGGAACTGATGCCGTTTACGTCCCGTTTGAGGTTGAGGACATCAAGGAGTTCCTGAGGACGTTCAAGAAGCTGGACATCAAGGGCTACAGCGTGACGGTGCCTCATAAGGAGGGGATAATCCGCGAGCTTTCGTCTGTGGACGATATGGCAAGGAGAATCGGCGCGGTGAACACGGTTTTTGGGAAGGGCGGCAAGCTTTTGGGCACCAACACCGATTGGGAGGCGGCCATCGCGCCATTGGAGGAAGCGGCGAGGCGCGAGCTTGGCAGCAGCGAGGGCCTCCGTGGAATGGACGTGGTGGTGCTGGGTGCCGGCGGGGCCGCAAGGGCTATCGTGTTCGGGCTGAAGCACAAGGGCGCGAAGGTGCGTATTCTCAACCGGACCCTGGACTTGGAGAGGGCGGTGAAGCTCGCGGAAGAGACAGGATCGGAATGGGGCACGCTTGATGAGGCCGTTGGATTGAGACCGCAGTTGCTCATCAACGCGACGCCGGTGGGAATGCATCCGCGAGTGGACGAGTCTCCAGTGCCTTCATCTGTTCTGAGGTCTGGAATGCTGGTTTTCGATGCGGTGTATAATCCGGCTGAAACGCGGTTGATGCGAGAGGCCAAAGCGCGGGGTTGTTTCACCCTGGGGGGGATGGAAATGTTTGTGCGGCAGGCGGTGAGGCAATTCGAGATATGGACCGGAAAGAGGGCACCGCGGGAAGTGATGCAGAAAGCCGCCGAAGGGCGCATCTTCGGGAAGGCAAAGAAAGGGAACATCTTTTTGACCGGTTACAGGTGCACTGGCAAGAGCGTCGCGGGAAGCAGAGCGGCCGAGTTGCTCGGCTACGGGTTCGTGGACATGGATGAGATGATCGAGGCGGAGTCGGGCATGACCGCAAGCGAACTGTTCGCACGCAAAGGCGAAGAGTACTTCAGGGACATGGAGACGGCGGTGCTGGGAAGACTGTGCGATGGGGACGGCCAAGTGGTGGCAACGGGAGGCGGAGCGGTTCTGCGAGAGGCAAACGTTGATGCGATGAAGAGAGCAGGTAAGGTCGCCTTGCTAAGCGCCCGCCCTGACACCGTACGCAGGCGTATGGTAGACGACGGAAAGACGAGTGAACTCAGGCCGCCACTCTTGGGGGCGGACGCTTTGGCCGAGATCGAAGAGGTGATGGCGGCAAGGATGAAGACCTACGAAGCGGCAGCAGATTTGAAAGTGGAGACGGACGAGCTACCCATCGAAGAAGTGGCGAAGAGGATTGCGGCGTTGAACAGGCCGGGAAGAAGTTGAAGGTGCTTACATGGGGCTATCGCCAGGGGGCGGCAAGCTATTCTCAGGGGACTATCGCAAGCTCCTGTGTTTGACGGGAACGGTTGCCGAGGCAAGCCGCCGAAGGGCCGACGGCGTGCCGGAGAAGGTGGTTCAGTCGATATGGCGCGGCGGCTATTTCAGGAAGCAGGATGCGTTCACTGAAGACGGGCGGCAGATAAGCGTGGTGTCCCCGGGGGATTGGAATTCCTTGGAAGGGCCTGATTTCAAGGGGGCGGTGGTGGAGCTTTCGGGCGAACCCGTTCACGGCGACGTGGAAATCCATCTGAATTCGTCCGATTGGGTGCGTCACGGCCATGATTCCGACCCGGCTTACAGAAAGGTGATCCTTCACGCGGTGGTGGAAAACGATCTTGCGACGCCGTACGTGAAGAGATCGGATGGAGAGCAAATACCGCAGCTTGTGTTTGAAAAGTTGCTCGACCTTGAGCTTTCGGTGTTGTCCGAGGTCGTAGATTCCGAGATGCAGCCGGACGGAGCGCTTCCGAAGGATCCTCTGTGCCGTTTCTACATGAAAAAGCGATGGGATTCCTGGGAACGAATCGAGAGGGTTCTCGACACTGCCGGCGATGAGAGGATGCTGGCAAAGGCCGGCAGGCTTCATAGGGCATTTGCTGCCGGAGGAATAGACCAGGCAGCATATGAATTGATCATGGAGTCGCTGGGATATTCACGCAACAAGGTTCAATTCCTGGTGCTTGCCAGAAGGCTTCCGTTCAATGAACTGAAACAGCTTACAGGGCGCGAGCAGGCAAAGGACGTGGGGCCGAACCTTATGGCCCTGTTCCTGGGTGTGGGCGGCCTGCTGGGGGCGGGAGACGACGAATACTTCGATGAGCTTAAGTCCAGATGGGAGAAACTGCACGGGGATTTCGGCCAACGTGCTATGACGGAATACGAGTGGCACTTCGTTGGGGGACGGCCGACGAATTCCCCCCTTCGTAGAATGGCCGCCGCCAGCCAATTCCTGGCGGCGAATATGAACAAGGGGCTCTTGAGCAATTTCTTAAGAAGAATAAGGGCCTTGGGTGGCGGGGAAGAATCCCTTGCGTCACTTAGAAAAGCGCTGAAACAATTGGAATCGATGTTCACCTCTTTGGAGGATGCTTACTGGAGCTACAGGCTGTCGGCCAGAGGCGAGAGACTTGGGAAGCCGCAACGGCTGGTGGGTCAGCAGCGGTTCAGAACGATTTTGATCAATGCAATCATACCGCTTTTCCTGCTCCATTCGCGGAACACGGGCAATGTGTCGCTGGAGAGGTCGACGCATTCGCTTTTCCGCACGGTCGGCAGGCTAGCGCCTGACAGGATCACCCGGCGAGTCTCGAGACTGGTCTTCGGAACGGAAGAGGAGAGGGAGGTCGTGGCGAACGCTCGGCGACAGCAGGGGCTCCATCAGTTGTATCGAGACTTCTGCGCCTTCGGCGATGAGGGGTGCCGAAGCTGCGCGGTGAAGGATGCGCTGGCGTTCTGATGCCGAATTGGAATTGAAATCCCCCATCGTCTCCGTAAAATAGCGCTGATGAACCGTAAGGATGTAGAGTTATGTGGTGGGAGACCCTCCTATTCTTCGCTCTAGGAACTTGTGTCGGCAGCTTTATGAACGTGTGCATCTACAGGCTCCCGAGGGGGCTGTCAATCGTGAAGCCTGGGTCGCACTGCCCGTTGTGCGGAACACCGATAGAATGGTACGACAACATACCGATATTCAGCTTCCTGGCGCTGGGGGGGAGGTGCAGGAGGTGCAAAGCGGGCATATCCGCGAGATACGTGCTTGTCGAGAGCGTGACGGGCGCATTGTTCGCATTTGCGGCCTACAAGCTCAGGGCTTTGGAAGGGTATTCATATGGCCTCGTGGGGGCATATCTGTTTCTCGTTGCCGGGCTGGTGGTCTCGACGTTCACCGATATAGAGCTCCAGATAATCCCCGACAGGATCACGCTCGGAGGAATGGCGCTGGCTCCCGTGATGAGCGTCGTTGTTCCCGGGCTTCACGAGGAGTTCTCTTTGCTGGGATCTGGGCCGGGGAAGGAAAGGCTCGATTCGCTGATCGCTTGCGTGATAGGAATCGCGGTGGGCGCAGGGATGCTCTACATCGTCGGCTTCCTGGGCAAGCTTGTTCTGCAGGAGGAGGCAATGGGAGGAGGCGACGTTAAGCTGATGGGAATGGTTGGTGGATTTCTGGGGTGGCAGGGAGCCATAATGACGTTCTTCCTCGGAGCGATAATCGCGGCGGCATTCGGCATTGCGCTGCTGTTAAGAAGAAGGCAGAGAGTGATTCCGTTCGGGCCGTTCCTTTCCGCTGCGGCGGTAGCGGTTACCTTTTACGGCGACGAGATTTGGGCTTTTCTGGCGGCGGTTTATGCAGGCGGAATGTAGTCGGACCTAGTAGAGCGGGTGCAAGAAAGGAGAGGTGTGGAAATGCGGTTTCATGCGCGAGTGTACCTATTGGGCTTGGCTTTGGTGTTGACTGCTGTGTTGGCCGCGGGTTGCGAGACGCGTGGGCAACTGCGGGCCAAGAATCGGCAGTATGAGAGCTTGCTTCAGGAGCTAAAGGCGGAGAATTACGAGGTGGAGCGGCAGCTCGCGGCGATGCAAGCAAAGAACCAGGAACTGCAGAGCCAAATGAGCAAGATGGCACAGCGCGAAGGCGAGCTCGAGAGGACCAAGTCGAAATTGGAGGAACAGTTGAGGGGCACGCAGGTCGGCGTCAGCATCAAAGAAGGTCGTCTGGTGATGACGCTGCTCTCGAAGGTGTTCTTCGATACGGGGAAGGCGACGATCAAGGCGGACGCAAAGGCGACGCTGGACAAGATAAGCGACGTTCTTAGGACGGATTTCGCAGGGAACGCGGTCGGGATAGAGGGTCATACTGACAACGTGCCCATAAAAAGGCCGGAGACCAAGAAACTGTTCCCGACGAACTGGGAGCTATCGACCGCGCGGGCACTGGCGGTGCTTCACTATCTTGTCGAAGAAAAGAAGCTTCCCGAGGAGCAGTTCTTTGTCAGCGGCTACAGCAAGTTCAGGCCGGTGGCCGACAACAAGACCGAAGAGGGGAAGAGCCAGAATCGCCGGGTGGAAATCGTGATCATGCCGTCTCCGGAGGAGGCCGCCGAGTAGTCCAGAACGAGGACGAGCAGTGAGTATCGTAGTCGTTGATTACGGGATGGGGAATCTTCGGAGCGTTCACAAGGCACTGGAACATGTGGGCCTGAGCGCGAGGGTCAGCAGCGATCCCAAAGATGTTGAGACGGCGGATAAACTGGTCCTGCCGGGTGTGGGCGCGTGCGCCCATGCTATGGACGAACTTGTTTCGAAAGGTCTTGTGGCACCGATTCTCGATGCAAT
>Ga0180432_10006953_pt1 | contig 14534 bp, 5 predicted proteins | sample SS_ome_10_FD_132414 | JGI IMG/M metagenome (GOLD analysis project Ga0180432, IMG submission 132414) | Hypersaline lake sediment archaeal communities from the Salton Sea, California, USA - SS_1_MS_2 metaG | ecosystem: Environmental > Aquatic > Non-marine Saline and Alkaline > Hypersaline >... | reverse complement strand
TGGTCCTCATCCTCGCTGACGTCACTGTCGACCATCTGCTCCACGGATTGATCCGAGACCTGGATGAGATGCAGGAAAACGTCCTGCTCGCGCGCCGCGCCGGGCTTCACCTCCACGCGCCATCGGCCCATCAGCTCGGGCACCTCCTGATTGAGTGCGCGGCCTGTGTACACGGGCCAATTCCGTCCATCAGACCAGAACTCCTTGCCCGGCCCACCCACCTTCACGAGCTGCGCGTCCAGCGGGTAGTGCGTGCGGCAGAAGAGGCGCCCCTGTGCCTGGTCCGCATGGAACGCCTTACCCGCGACGACCGGTTCATTGGCCGTATGCAGGAGCCAGGTCTTGGGGTATTCCGCCTTGGTGGACCTCACCCGGTCGAAGACCACGAAATGGTCAGGGCGCAGGAACAGGAACTGGCGCACCATCTGCGCGCACTTGTCCGGGTGATAGGTGGCCGACGCGTCGCTCGCCGCATAAGCGAACAGCGGGTGACTCTCAAAGGCCAGCGTCTGGGCGGGCGTACTTTCCTGCCCCCCCTGGCCGGCGGCGTTGCTTTGCGCCGGCTGGCCCTTGCCGAACATGCCGTAGAACGCTTCGCCGGGCATGCGGATGAGCACGCAGTTGTGCGCCACGGTCTGAGAATAATACTCTGTCTGGTGGGGCATGGCATTCCGCGTCCCCGTATCCAATGCCAGAAAGCCCCGCTTGTAGATTCCGAAATGCGTGTTGTCGAACTGGTCGGAGTCGAATTCCTTGTCGCCCCCCGCCAGGAAGAGCGCATACGTGTCTGCCGGCCCGTTGCCGGAACGCATGAAGATCTGGCCGGAGCTTTCGAAATGCCGCGCCAGGAGCAGGCTTTCCGGAAGCTCGGCCGAAACCCCTTCCTGTACGGGAGACCAGATCGCGCTCCCGAGCGGCACGAAGCCGTACTTCCCCTGTCGCTGGAAGTCCATGCGCGCCCACAGCCAGCGTGAGAGCTCGGCCATTTCGGGGTGGGAGTCCTTGCAGAAATGGATATGCTGGGCGAGGTAATTGCCCACATAGCGCTTCGTCAGATCTTTGCTCCCTCCTTCCGGGTAGTTGTCCCTATGCCAGGCGCTGGCCACGCCGAAATGCCGCAGGCCGGGCACCAGGGTCCAGAAGACAAGGTTCGGATAGAGCGCAGACTTCGACAACCAGGGCTCGGGGATCGGCTCGAGGATGCCGGACCGCCAGGAATGGTAGAAGCTCCATTCGGCGTGAGGGCTCGCAGGGAATACATATTCGACGTGCACGTATTGGAAGTCTCCGTCGTCTCCTGCTGCGCGGGCTCGCAGATTGAACATCTTGCGGTGATCATCGTACCCCCTTTGCAGAATTTCTAGAGCAAGCTCATGGTCCCCGGGGGGCAGCTCGTCGCTGAACAAGGTGAGCCCTGCATACCACACCATGTTGTCGTACTTGTAGAAGGATGTGGTCCAGCTGTAGCTCAAGAAGCGTGCCATGAACGCATGAACATGACGAATCATGCGCGAGGACAATTCCTGCCGCTTTTCGGGGGCCAAGTCGTTCCACACCCAGTCGAGCGCGGCTAGCCAGCTGATGCGCGTAAACGGGTAGTCCAGATGCGCCTGACGCACCGGCCCGTTCCAGGTAGACGCGCCTTCCGGCTGGGCGGCAAGCGTTCGGTCATAAAAGTCCATGCTCCGCTCCAGCATTCGCTGTATCTTGGCGAGCAGGAGCTCATTCCCGGTCATCCGATACACGAACGCGCTGCGCGCGAGCTGCCGGCCCCAGTCCTGGGTGCCGATCTCCTCCAGGGGCGGCAGGCCCTGCGCGATCTCCTGCATTTCCCGGTACTCTGCGTTCGCTTCGCCGAGCGCGCGCGCCCTCATCCCGGGCCACATCTCTTCGTTCATGAAGAGCCGCGGGTGGTCGGGCCGGATGAGCTCGGGCAGTTCAGCCGCGGACGGGATGGCGCCCTCGAGGTCGAGCAGCGCGCGCGCCTGGGCGCCGGGCTCCTCGGGCTGGCCCGCCGCGGCCTGCCCTGGTAGCCAAGCAAAGGCCAAGGCCGCAACTGCGAACGTGGTCCCGATCAATGCAAACGCGCGCCGTACCGTTGCCATGATCTTTCTCCGTATTTCCCGTCCGGTCCGCTGTCCCCATCCTCTGCGCAGACCGCCGGACCGATCGCCTGGCCTGCGGGACCGCGCCCTTGTCGAGCCCGGTCCGCACTCACTCCTCGAGCGCCAGGCCCGCCTGCGGCATGATTCTTTGAGTAAGAGGCCGGTTGACGAGCATCGCTCCATCTTCTTCGATGCGGATGTGGCCGCCGACTTCACCCGTCTTGTTGAGCGCGATCGTGTAGGTGCGTGCACCGACCGTGAAGGTCAGCTCGATGCGGTCCCCGACCTCGCGCACGGAGCTGTCCACCATCTCTTCCACAGACTGATCCGAGACTTGAATGAGATGCAGAAAATAATCCTGCTCGCGCGCCGCGCCGGGCCGCACCTCCACGCGCCACCGGCCCATGGTCTCCGGAATGTGGAACGCCTCCTGCTTGAGCTCTCGCCTCACCCATTCTCGCCGTTGATCGCTCAACGGCCAGTTCTTCCCGCGTGCCCAGAATTCCCTGCCCGGCCCGCCGATCTTCACGAGCTCTGCATCCCGCGGATAGACCGTGCGGCAGAAGAGGCGCCCCTGTCCCTGGTCCGCATGGAATTCCTTGCCCGAGATGACCGGCTCGTTCGCGGTGTGCAGGAGCCATTTCTTCGCGTATTCCGCCTGGGTCGACGTCACCCGGTCGAAGACCACGAAGTGGTCCGGCGCCAGGAACAGGAACTGCCGCGTCATGTGCGCGCACTTGTCGCGCGGATACATGGACGTGGCGCCGCTTGCCGCATAGGAGAAATGGTCATCCGTCTCGAACGCGATGGCGAAGCTCTCTGGAAACTCGCGATTGTCCGCCGTCTGGCCGCTGTCGTCGATGAGCACGCAGTTGTGGGCCACGGACCGGTACGAGTACTCGAAGTGGTGCATGCCGGGCTTGAAGCGACCACGCGTCCCCGAGTCCAGCGCCAGGAATCCCTGTCTGTAAATGATAAAATGCGTCGCGTCGCACTGCCCCGAACTGTACGGTCCGCCGCCGCCGTTGTTGAACAGGGCGTAGGTGTCTTCCTCTCCGTTGCCCGAACGCATGAACACGATGGTCGATTGTTCGAAATGCCGCGCCAGGGGCAGGTTGTCCGGCAGCGTGGCGCCGCGCGCCTCCACCGGCGACCAGATCTCGCTCCAGATGGGTAGGTACCCGTACTTGCCACCCCGCTTGAACTCGGCGTCCTTCCACAGAGCGCGGGCCAGCCGCGCCACCTCCGGGCGCTGATCCTGGAAAAAGTAGATGTGTTGCGCCAGGTAGCCGCCGATCACGCGTTGCGCAAACTCCGTGCTCGGGGTCAACATGATATAGTTGCCGCAGTGATGCGACCGGTACAGACCGAAATGCCGATACCCGGGCAGCATGTGCCAGAACACCCCGAGAGGAAAGAGCGCAGTCTGGGACGCCCACGGCTCGGGAATCTCCTCCGAGGTGGCCGCGCGCCAAGAGTGGTAGAAGCTCCACTCCGCCTGGCTCGTGGCGGGCACGGCGTATTCGACACTTGGATACTGGAAGTCCCCGTCGTCCCCGCGCGCGCGACCCCGCCACGCGAGCATCTTGCCGTGGTCCTTGTAGCCTCGCTCCAGAACCGCCAGCGCGAGGCGGTAATCCTCGGGCGATAGCTCGTCGTTGAGCAGTGCGATCCCCGCGTACCATGGTATGGCATCCCACTTGTAGAAGGACACATCCCAGTGATAGTCCGTGTAACGTTCCATCATGGCATGAACGTACCGGATCATGCGCGACGACAGGGCCGTTCGCTCCTCCACGGTCAGGTCGTTCCACACCCAGTCGAGCGCGGCCAGCCAGCTGATCCGCGTGAACGGATAGCGAATCCCGATATTATCTCCTCGTTCATGGTTCGAGTAGCGGGCAAACTGCTCATCATAGAAGTCCAGGCTCTTCTCCAGCATCCGCTTGACCTTCTCCAACAGCTCTTGATCGCCGGTCAACCGGTACACGAAGGCGCTCGCCGCCAGGATGTTGCCCCAGTCCTGAGTCCCGATGTCGGCCAGGGGCGGGAATCTCTTTTCAGGCCTGACGCCCGCATTGTTGTAAAAGAAGTAGATCGCATCCGGTCCGTCCAGCCCCTTCTCCAGCGCGCGCGTCTTCATCGCCGGCCACATCTCTTTGTTGAAGAACAAGCGCGGATGGTCGGGGCGGATGAGCGATACGAGCTCCGAAGTCGATGGGATCGACGACGCGCCGGCCGAGTGCTCGGCCCCGCGCTCACCATTCCGAGAGTCTCTGTCGTCCGCCGCGTTCGCTGTCAGGCACACGAACAGCAGGCCCGCGAGACCGGTCAACACACCGGCCACCCCCACCATACTTCGATTGGCGTTCATCGTCTTCCTCCGTCTGCGAGACGAGTTCTGTCTCTCGTACGCTTCCGAGGTCGCCGCACCGCGTGGCCGGCCCGTGAGCGCGCGCACTGGCGCCTGTCCGCATCGACTGCGGGCCCCGTGTTGAGCAGGTCGGGCCCTTGTCGAGCGATCGGGACGCGTGCGTCACGTGCCGAATTCTACCACGGCCATGCCGTGGATGTCGATGCGCGGCACGGCGATGCGGATGCGCGAGCCCGTCTCCTGGGTCCACTTCAGACGCTTCTTGTCCGGGGCGAGATAGACCTTCCTCACCTTGCGGCCCCGCGAGATCTGCGCGGTGACCGTGAGGTCGTGGACGGGCAGGATGTGGTCGATCAGGGGCGAGCGCTCAGTGAAGTACCCGCGCAACGGAATGGACTGGTAGTTGACCATGTGCACGACCAGGCGGTCGTGGGCCTGTTGTCGGAACGCGGTCATCTCGACGCAGGGCGGCGCGTCGACCTCCACGAGCTGGCGGCCGCCCGCCCAGCGCAGCGCGCGCAGCATCAGCTTGTGGAACGGCGGATGGCCGTAGGTCTTGTAGGATGCGGCGAACTTGGCCGACAGGTACACGACCCGGCCCTTGCCGAAGCGATTCGTGACCAGGACCGGGTTGTCCGTCACCTCGGGCCGGCCGCGTCCGCTGATCGCGTCGCCGCGGCCCGTCCAGGGGCCGCCCTCCTGCCAGTGGATCGTGTACCGGCCCACGGGCTGCGCGCCCTTGTTGGCCAGCACGCGCATCACGGGCGCGGGGCAGCTCATGCGCTCGCCCGGCACCAGCAGGTCCTCGAAGAACTTGTGCTTGCCGTCGATGGAGATGAAGTACTGATCGCGCTGCGCGGGGTTCGTCTTGCGCAGGTCGTAGTCGCCGTGCGCGCCGTCCTGATACGATACGCCCAGCACGTCCGCGAGCGCGAAGTCCGGGCGCTCCTTGCCCGTCTCGTCGAAAAGCGACGTGCCGAAGGTCGCCACCAGCCCGCCGCCCTGCTCCACGTACGCGCGGACCGCGTCGGCCTGGCCGTCGGACAGGCACGCGATGTTCGGCATGACCAGCACCTTGTACGGCTTCAGGTCCGCGGCGGTCAGGCGGCCTTCGCTGGTCATGTCGTGGAGCACCTGGCCATTGACCATGCCTTCGTGCCACCCATAGTAGCTCTCGGTGTAGGGCTCGATCTTGGTGTGATACCGGAAGTCTCGCGTGCGGCGCGAGTGGAGCTGCACGGCGTACCGCAGCTTCTCTGCGTCCACGAGCCACGGCTCGCGGCGCTGGATCTCCTGCGAAGCCTCGAAGTAGATCTTGTCGTACGTGGGCGAGCACATGGTCCGCTTCTTCTTGTCCCAGAAGCGGCGGTTCGTCCAGCCCATGTACTCGAACCCGGGGGTCACGCCGTTGGCGAGCGCGGTCATCACGTCCGCGAGGAACATATCCCGCGGCTTGGGGATGCTCTTGTCCGAATAATGATAGTGCGTGTAGCTGCCGACCTCGAAGGAGATGCCACACGCGATCTCGGGGCGGCGCCGGCTCATCGCCCGGCGCCAGTGCGAGGCTTCGCTCACCTTGCGCACCCCGGCGATGTCGTTGACGAGATACTCGTAGATCGCCCCGGTGCGCTCCGAGTCCCACGATCGCTTCCAGCTCACGCCGGGGTTGCCTTTGTAGATGCAGGTGTGCGCCACGTCCGGGTTCACGCGCTTGATGGTGCGATCGATCTCTTCGATGAACTCCACCACCTTGTCGTAGCGCCACTGCACGAACTTGACCCACAGCGGATTGTCCCAGTCCTCCTCCTCCGGCATGTCGTCGCCAATTTCCTCGCGGAAGATCCTGCGGCACGCCGGGCAGTAGCACAGGGCGCCGATGTAGCCCCACTCTCGCAGAAGCTCGTCGTAAATGATGGACCCGATGTCGTACCGGGCCATCTCCTCGGTCTGAGCGAGGACGATGGACCGCCACTGAGGGTTGTTCCAGCACAGCAGGAATATGCAGCGCTCGCCCGTGGCGTCCATCTGCAGCCACTCGGGGTGCAGGTGGGCGTGGAGCATGTCGGTGCAGACCTGGTACATGGCGCCGGGCACGATGCCGCCCTTGCGGCAGGCGGCGACGAGTTCGCCGAAGAAGTCTCGATCGCCCATGAGGGAGAATCGGTGCCCGACGTTCGTGGCGTAGCACGAGATGCCGCCGTGGTTCTTGGCGTGGTGATGGAGCACCTGGATGCCCGTGCGCTGGAGCGCCCGCACGTAGATCTCCGGGTCCAGGTACTTGTCCGCCTCGGCCTGCATGGCCGCGCGCTGCGCCTCGGGCACGGGCTTGCCGGTCATGAGCTCTCGTTGCTTCGGGTCCCGGAACGAGAACGGCAGCATGAGTCGCCGGAACGTGTTCTCGATCCACGCCTTCGGGTCTTCTCGCTTGGTCGGCATGCGATTGCCTCCCCTTCTCAGACAAGGTGCGCGCTTCAATCGGTCCCGGAAACCGTGCTTGATTGCGCCGTCCCCCAAGATGCTCGTCTACTCGGTGCCCGGCTCTTCCCCCTGGCAGACCTACTCCACAAGCGCCAATCCCGCCTGCGGCATGACCTCCTGGGTAAGCGCACGGTCGACCAGCACTTCACCGCCTTCCTCGATGCGGATGTGGCCGCCGATCGAGCCGGTCTTGTTGAGCGCGATCGTGTAGGTGCGCGCGCCCACGGAGAAGGTCAGCTCGATGCGGTCTTCGGTCTCTCGCACCGAGCTTTCGACCATCTCCTCCACGGACTGGTCCGCCACCTGGATGAGATGCAGGAAAACGTCCTGTTCGCGCGCCGCGCCGGGGTGCACCTCCACGCGCCACCGGCCCATCATCTCGGGGATGACCCTGTTCCTCCGTTGCCCGGCCGGAAGCGCCCCCGTGTACGTGTTCCACCAATCGTCCGAGAGCGGCCAGTCCCTGCCGTCGGCCCAGAATTCCTTGCCCGGCCCGCCGATCTTTGCGAGCGTTGCATCCGAGGGCGCCAGCGTGCGGCAAAAGAGGCGGCCCTCTGCCTGGTCCGCGCGGAACGTGCTGCCCGTGACCGTGGGCTCGTTCGAGGTGTGCAAGAGCCACTTCTTCGGGTAGTCGGCCTTCTGGGATCGGACACGGTCGAAGACCACGAAGTGATTCGGAGCCAGGAACAGGAACTGGCGAACCATCTGCGCGCACTTGTCCGGATGGTAGGTGGCCGTGGCGTCGCTCGCCGCATAGGCGAACAGGGGCCTGGTCTCGAAGGCGAGTGCCTTGGCGTATCCGGGCCGGCGGTACTGGCCCCCGGCGTTGCTGGTCGTGTCGCGGCCGTACATGCCGCGGAAGGTCTCCCCCGGCATGCGGATGAGCACGGCGTTGTGGGCCACGGTGTGCGAGTAGTAGCTCTCCATATGCGGGTGGGACTGCCGAGTGCCGCTGTCCAGAGCCAGAAACCCCCCTTTGTAGATCGCGAAGTGCGTCGAGTCGAACTGGGGCGAGCAGGACACGCCGCCTCCGGCGTTGAAGAGCGCGTAGGTGTCGCGGCGGCCGCTTCCGGTGCGCATGAGCACGGTCCCGTTGCCCGCGAAGTGACGCGCCAGGGGCAGACCCTCCGGCAGCGTACCGCCCCGCTCCTCCAGCGGCGACCAGATCTCGCTCCAGAACGGGATCGAGCCGTACTTGCCGGCTCGCAGGTACCCCATCCGTTGCCACAGGAACCGGGACAGGTTCGCCATGCCCGGGTGCGAGTCCTCGTAGAAATAAATGTGCTGCGCGAGATAGCCGCCAAACGCCCGCATCCATCCCGTCGGCGTCATGTAGCCCGGGTTGTGCCATGCCTGCCCCAGGCCGAACTCGCGGGGCAACTGGCCCGGCTGCGCGGGCGGCAACAGGTTCCAGAAGGCATGGTTGGGCATGAGCGCACTGTGCTGCCATGCTTGCGGAATCTCCGGCCCGATCGCGGCTCGCCAGGCATGGAAGAACTTCCACTCCGCATGCGGGTACGCAGGGAGCGTGTACGCCAAACGCGGCTGGAGCGCTCCATCGTCCTGGCGGGAGCTCTTGCGCGAATCGAGCATCTTCATGTGGTCGTTGTATCCTTCTTCGAGGAGCTCCAGCACCCGGCGCGAGGCGGCCTTGTCCAGGTCCTCTTCCAGCAGCGTCAGCCCGGTGTACCAGTACAGGTTGTCCGCGGTGTAGAACGACCCGTGCCAGCCTCGGCTCCGGGTGGGGTAGATCAAGAGATGCCTGTACACGCTGTCGACCATCCCCGAACCGAGCTGCGCTCGCTCGGCGGGGTCGAGATCGTTCCAGATCCAGTCCAGGGCCGCCAGGCACGACATCCGATTGGGCACGTGGGAGACGCCGTATCTGCGCGCATCCTCCCAGACCTCGCACCGGTCATAGACATAGCTGTAGTACGCGAAGCTCGCGCGAAGCATGCGCTTGATCTTCGCGAGCAGACCGGCGTCGTTCGTCATGCGGTACACAAAGGCGCTGGGCGCCAGCTCCCTGCCCCAATCTCTGCGCCCCATGGCGTTGATGGGCGGCAGGCTGTCCACGACCTGCTGCATCTCTTCGTAGGCGGACCGGCCTGGCCCGAGCGCGCGTTCGCGCATGCCGGGCCACATCTCGTTGTTCATGAACAGGCGCGGGTGGTCCCGGCGTATCCGGGGAATGAGCTCCAGGATCCTCAGTTTGCTTTCCGCCCTGGATCGGCTGATCTGGTGGCGCCTATCCTCCTTGCTCAGCGCTTGGAGGACCTTCGTGTACTGCGTCGCTGCTGCCTCGTGGTCGCCCTCGCACAGATACGTCTTGCCGACGCCCAGCCGGGCGAGCGCGTGGTCTGCCACGGTGGCGTTCATTGACAGCACCTGCTCGTACGCTTGCCTGGCTTGCGCGTAGTTGTCCTCTTCCATGTAGGTCCCGGCGACTTCCAAATGCGTCTTGGCCAGAAGGTGGGGGAATCGGCCGACCTCCTCCGAAGAGGCCGCGGTCAGCACCGTGTCGTACTCGGCTCGGGCTGCTTCGTAGTTCTCCTCTTCCAGATAGGTCTTGGCGATTTCGTGATGAGTCTTGATCCGCAGCTCCGGCTCGAGTGCTCGGTCTTCCAGCAGGCGCCTGTAGGCCGCGCGGCGCACGGCCGGGAGATGCGCAGGCCGGTCCTGTGCGCGCGACTGGCCGGGCCGGCCGGCCACGAACGCGAAGGACGTCCTACCCCGGACCACGCATGCGGTCAGGACGTGTTCTCCCGGGCTCAGGTGCGCCGTGAACGTGTGGTCGTTCACGGAGATGGGGTACGCCTCGTTGCCGAGGGTCAGCGTGTCATACAGCGGCTCGCCGTCGAGCCACCATTTCATGTACCAGTCCGACCCCGATCCGATTGTGATATCCGCCTCTTCCAGGGCCGTGACCTTGCCGAAGAGGTACACGGCATCCAAGCGCTGCGTCTGGCCCAGGACCTGCTCCAGGTCCACCACGATCCCGTTGGGCAGGATGGCAGCCTTCCCTTCGAAGACCTCTCCCTGGATCTCCAGGCGTTCGGGGACGCTCGTCATCTGCGCTTCGGGAACGAGCGCGGCCATGTCGGGGATGTCCACCGGGCCGTCGGGCCGCACGGGCCCGAAGGCGGTCCATTCGAGCGGCCAGTCGACGGGTTGCTCTGCCGCTCGGGCACCGGACAAGAGAAGGATCGCGGCGCTGAAAACGCTCACCAACACGCCCGCTGCCATCCGTCGGCTCGATCGCGCACTGCGGCTTGCCTGCATCATGGTTGCGTTGCCTCCCGTCTCTTGCGCAGGGGATGCCAGCGGGTCCTTGGCCGTGCACCCCTGCGCGCCAATTGGTTCCCCTTCCACTCAGTCCGATAGGATGCCCATGGTCCGCCTGCCCCAAGTCCGTCTACGGCACCTGGGTGTGTCGTGCCTACGTGCTCTCCTGCTCGATCCGAGGCCATACTTGAAGCTCGTGCTCGCCCGCGTCCAGGCCCGCAAAGGGCCCGGGCGCGGGGTTCGTGTCTTCGCGCCGCCTGCCCAGAAGATCGGTGTCGACCATGATCGGGCTTCCGTCCGGGTGCTCGATGCCCTGGTGTACGAGCGGGAGCTCGCCGATGAACGCGTTGGTGATCAGGGGGCACGCGGCCTCGCCCACGGCCGTATCCAGGCTCAGGCGCACGGACACCCTCCCGCACAGGGTCTCGATGACCTGGACCAGAGGATGGAAATGCGCGTGCGCCACGGACTCCTGGTCCCATTGGCTTGGCCGGGCGCCCGCGTAGTAGACGTTGTGTGCGGCGCGATACCCGGGCTTGGCCACGTCGGCATTGGCCAATCCCCCTTTCATGCGCACGTCGTTCTCCTTGCCGAAGGGCGCGTACAAAAGGTCGTGCCAGAAGGGGCCCGGGGCCGCGACGAAGACGTTGTTGTACCAGGCGTCGTTCTGGTTGTACACGTCCTTCTTGCCGATCTGCCGGGTGGTGTGCGGCTCGTAGAACGGGGTCTGGCGCGCGTCATATCCGCGGAACGGGCTGTCGCCGCTTATCAGGTTGTGGACGATCACGCACCCTTCGGACCACTGCTGCACGCCGTCCATGAACAGGTTGTTATCCACGAGAATCGGCCCATGGTTCACCTCCATGAACAGGCTGATGCCCGTGTTGTAGATCACGTTGCCGCTCACGCGCGTGCCCTGGGCCATCCAGTCGAGCCAGATGCCGAAGTAGGAGTAGGCGTACTCGTTGCGCCCGTACACGTTGTGGATGCAGTTGTCTCGGATGACCACGTCGATGGGCGCATGCAGCTTGATGGCCGCGGTCTCCGCGCCGCCGAATTCGGCCTTGGGGTTCGTGAACCCGATGTGGTTGCCGTAGATCCGGCTGAACACCGCGCCCCGATGGCCTGCGATGCCCGACTGTCCGCAGCGCAGGATAACGTTGTTGCGCACGACGTGGTGGCCGGGGTCGGAGGACCACTCCTCACCCGGGACATTGCCGAGACAAACGCCGAGCGTGCGCGCGTCCGTGACGGTGCAGTCCTCGATCACCCACCCGCGGCTCCAGTTGGGGCCGATGGCCCCCTTTTGGTGGCTGCCCGGGGGCGACCACCGATTGGCGGCGTGCTGGACGATGAATCCTCGGACGGTGATGTAGTCGATGCCCGTCTTCTCGGGGGAGAACACGCTTTCGCGCACATGGATCTCGGTGGGAATCCCGTTCGGACCGACCCCGTCGCGCACGCCCACCCAGATCGTGGTCATGACCTCGTGCACTTCGGTATACCAGGTCCCGGGCTCGATCTCCGCGCGGTCGCGCACCTCGGCAAGCGGCTCGCCGGTGAGATACACCTGGCCCGTGTGGTGCCAGTCGCCGAAGTCGCACCAGGGGCCCTTTACGTTCTGTGCATAGGGGTTGTAGCCGTCGAAGTATCGGTTGGGCAGCTCGAGCTTCCACACGCCCTCGGTCTCCTTGGTCCATGCGGTGATGCGCTCCGAGCCCTTCAGGATCACGTCTTCGCCGGGCGCGGCGCGATACACGATGCGCTTCTCCTCGGAGGCTCCTCCGCGAGGCGGCTTGATCCATTCGCGGTACGTCCCCGCCTGCACCGTCACCACGTCGCCGGGTCGGGCCTGCTCGGCAGCGGCGGACAGGGTGCGCAGCGGGCGTGCGGCGTCGCCCGGGTTCGCGTCGTCGCCGGAGGCGGCCACATGGAGCTCCCGCCCGCCGGACACGTCCGCGGACCGGGGCGTCGCCTCAGGCGGCTGGACCTGCGGCACGCGGAAGTCCAGGTCGGAGAGGGGCTCGCCCTGTGCGTCCGTCAACTCGAAGTAGACGCGCGACCGGTCCCGCTGGACCGCCTTGATCCACACGTGGTTCCAGCCCTGCTCCAGGCGCACGGTCGCCCGGTCGGTGCGCGCACGAGCTTCGCGGCGGCCGCCGCGGGGCGCGCCCTGCCCGCCGTGCTGGATCGCGAGCGCGTCGTTGAGCCACACGGCCAGCGCGTGGTCGCTCCCGGTCCACGCCACGGCCTCCTGAGCCCGCGGGCTGTAGACCTCGGTGTAGGCGTAGGCCACCATCCAGTAGGGATAGGGAGAGCTGCACACGCCCGCGAACGAGAGAGATCGGCCCGGGACCTCGATCGTGCGCCAACAGGCCGATCCGGGAAACCAGTACGCGGGCTTGCCGAAGCGGAACGTGAGCGGGTACCGCTGCGACGTATCGGGCCGGAACCCCGTCGTGAGCGAGGGAACCGTGTCAGCGGCCTGTTCGAACTCGCCGAGGTACGGCGTCTCGAGGCCCCGGTACTCGGGCACGACCTCGCCCTGCGACCAGAGTGACGCGCGCTTCTCGTTGCGGAACGGCCTCGTATCGCTCGGCTCGCCGAAGGGACCGAGCACCAGGAAGGGGATGCCTTCGGCCTCTCGCACAGGCAGGCCCTCCATGTTCAGAGACGGCCGGCCCGTGGCCTCGGCCAGCATGGCAAGGACCTTGAGCCGGTTCTCGGGCTTGGCCAGGCTGATGTGGTGACGTCGCCGGTCGGTCTTCAGCGCCTCCACGACCCGGGCATACGCTCGTGCCGCCGCGGCGAAGTCCTGCGCGTACATGCGCACCTCGCCGATGCCCAGTCTGGCCAGGCCCTTGGCCTGGGCATCGACGTCCAGGGGCAGCACGTTCCCGTACGCCGTCGCGGCCGGCGCATAGTCCTTTTGTGCCAGGTACGTGTCGCCCACGCCCAGATGCGCCCTGGCCAAGAGACCGGCGTCCAACTCGCCCGCCGCTGCGGCCGGCAAGGCGAGCAGGCGGTCGTATCTCTCTCGAGCCGCGGCGTAGCGCCCTTCCCGGGCATAGGTCTGGGCGACCGTGAGCCGGACCTTGGCCTCCAGGTCCGGGCCCAGGTCGCGCTCGGTCAAGAGCCGCGCATACACCTGCCTGCGGCCGGCTGGAGTCGACACGTCCACGGCACCTGCGGATGTCTGGGAGGCGTCAGCCGCCGCAATCACGAACGAGGTGCTGCCTCGGACCACGCACGCGGTCAGCACGTGCTCGCCCCGGGCGAGGTGGACCCGGAACACGTGGTCTCGAGCCGAAACCGGGAACGCCTTGTTGCCGCCGGGCAGCGTGTCGCACACCGGTTCGCCGTCGAGCCACCACGTCATGAACCAGTCCGCGCCCGCGCCGATGGTCATGTCCATGTCCCTGGGCGCGGTGACCGTGGCGAAGAGATACGCCGCAGTTCCGCGCTGCGCCTCGCCCAGCACCTCCCCCAAGTCCACGGGCACGCCACCGGGCAGGAGGAAGGCCTCTCGCTTGGACTATCGTCCCTCGATCGTCAGGCGGTCGGGAACGGCCTTCATCTCGTCCGCGGGCACCAGGTTGGCCATGTGCGAGATGTCCAACGGCCCGTGCGGCTGCACAGGCCCGAACGCGAACCACTCGAGCGGCCAGACCGCGTCTGCCTGCGCGCTTGCCGCGACCCTGGAAAGCAGCATGCCGCCAGCCAGAATGCCGAGGGTCACAAGGCTGGCAATCGTCGGACTACTCCACAGGTGGACCATTCCCTCGGTCATGTGTGCGTCTCTTTGCTCGATGCGGACAGGCCTCGTAGTTTCGCCACCTCGTAGTTTCGCCAGAGGTAAACCCCCGAGCCGCTGCGCATCCTCGGAAAGCACGGGGAGCCCCCGGGAGCTTTTCGCGTGTCCTGTCGCCAGGGCCGGACGCGGACTCCGCGGTCAGTTCCCAAGTGCAAGCCCCGCCTGGGGCATGATCTCTTGCGTAAGCGGACGGTCGACCAGCGCCTCGCCATTCTGTTCGACGCGGATGTGCCCGCCGACCGGGCCCTGTCGATTGAAGAGCACGCGCACCGTGGCGCCCTGGGCATCGAACTCCACGCCCGCGCCGTCCGGCTCGTCCACGAGCTCCGAATGCGCCATGCTCGCGAGATCCTCCTTGTCCCCGACCTGAATGAGATGCAGGAAGAGCTCGCGCCGGTTCTCCTGTGCGGGCGAAATCTCCGTTCGCCACTGCCCAAGCAGGTGTTCGTCCGGGTCCGGGCGCTCCTCGGGGCGCCAC
>Ga0180432_10006951_pt1 | contig 14534 bp, 9 predicted proteins | sample SS_ome_10_FD_132414 | JGI IMG/M metagenome (GOLD analysis project Ga0180432, IMG submission 132414) | Hypersaline lake sediment archaeal communities from the Salton Sea, California, USA - SS_1_MS_2 metaG | ecosystem: Environmental > Aquatic > Non-marine Saline and Alkaline > Hypersaline >... | reverse complement strand
ATCGAGCACGGGGGTCTTGATCTCGTCGGTAGTGGCGTAGCTGAAGGAGATGGCCAGCACGGCCAGGACGAAGACGATGCGGATCAGGTGCAGGACCATCGGTCGAGCCCCTTTACGCTATGACGGTATGATCGCGGATGACGTCACGGGCGTGATGATAGCCGCTCCCCCGCCCGCCGACCACTCAAATCCGCCGCCCCAGGCCGCCCGCGCGGGAAGGCCCGCCGGGGAGCTTGCGGGGGCGGGGGGCGGCCCCTAAGATTCACGCCACGGTGAGCATGAGGCGATCGGCGGCCGGGCAGACCGTGGAGGCGATGTCGAGGTGGCGGCGACGGCACCGCCGCAAGGGTCTGCTGTACGTCGCGCCGGCGCTGCTGCTGTTCGCGGTGATGATCGCCTACCCCATCGGCCGGAGCTTCTACCTCTCGCTGTTCGACTACTCGATCCTGGAGCCGGACTCGGCGCGTTTCGTGGGCGCGTCCAACTACGGGCGCCTGCTGACGCAGGAATCCAACCGCCTGCCGTTCGCCAACACGCTGTACTTCACGGCGGTGTTCGTGCCCCCGTACGTGCTGGGGGCGCTGCTGATCGCGATGATGCTCAACGCGGTGCGTCGGGGCTCGACGCTGCTGCGGACGCTGATCTTCACCCCGGTGGTCGTCTCCCTGGCCGTCAGCGCGGTGATGTGGACGCTGTTCTACAACCCGTCGTTCGGCTTCGCGCACAAGATGCTGGAGACGGTCGTCGGCGCGGTCAACGCGGTGGCGGGGCTGTTCGGCGCCGAGGCCCCGGCGGCGGCGCCGGAGGCCGGGGTCCTGGGTCACCCGAGCTGGGCGATGATCGCCATCGCGGTGATGTGCCTGTGGAACGGGATCGGGGTCAACGTCATCCTGTTCCTGGTGGGGCTGCAGCGGATCCCGGAGGAGCTGTACGAGGCGGCGGAGGTGGACGGCGCGGCCCCGCGTCAGCGGTTCCGGCATGTGACGCTGCCGCAGCTCCGCCCCACCGTCTACCTGGTGGTGCTGCTGAGCATGATCGGGGCGTTCAAGGTCTTCGGCCAGCCGTACATCATGACCGGCGGGGGGCCGCAGGACTCGACGCTGACGTTCGTGATGCGGCTGTACAACCTGGCGTTCCGCTACGGGAAATTCCAGCTCGGGTACGCGTCGGCCCTGGCGTACTCGCTGGCGGTGTTCATCCTGGTGATGAGCCTGCTGGTTCGTCGGCTGAACCGGCCGGTGGAGTGACCATGCGGGTCGGGCGCAAGAGATCGTCGGTGGTGGTGTACCTGCTGCTGATCGCGGCGGCGGGGTGGAGCCTGCTGCCGTTCGTGTGGATCGTGGCCGGGTCGTTCAAGCCCCACCTGGAGATCCAGGCCGGACGCGTCCTGCCCTGGCAGAGCTACCGCGTCGCCGGCGGGGCCGAGGGAGCCGGCCGGGAGCGGTACGTCACCACGGAGAACTACCGGAAGATCTTCACCAAGCTGTCGGGTCTGCCCACGTACTACTTCAACACGGTGTACCTGGCGGCGGCGGCGACGTTCCTGTCGCTGCTGGTGGGGTCGCTGGCGGGGTACGGGTTCGCGCACTTCCGCTTCTCGGGCCACAAGCTGCTGTTCTCGCTGCTGCTGCTGACGATCATGATCCCGGCGGAGGTGCTTCTGATCGGGCAGTTCGAGCTGATGTTCCGTTTCCGGCTGTACGACAAGGTCGCGGGGCTGCTGACGGCCTACGTCGCCGGGCACCTGCTGCTGGTGATCTTCATCATGCGGAACGTCTTCGCGTCGGTGCCGCAGGACCTGATCGACTCGGCGATGATCGACGGGGCCGGGACGTGGCGGGTGTTCTGGGACCTCATGGTGCCGCTGGGCCGCAACGGGCTGGCGGCGTGCGCGATCCTGACGTTCCTGGGCATCTGGAACGAGTTCCTGTTCGCCCTGACGTTCACGTCGAGCGAGAAGGTGCGGACGCTGCCGGTGGGCATCGTCATGCTGAAGGGCCAGTACGGGCTGTTCAACAGCGGGGTGCTGTTCGCCACGGTGCTGCTGAGCTTCCTGCCGATCGTGATCGTCTTCGTGGTGCTTCAGAAATACTTCGTCCGCGGGCTGTCGGCCGGGGCCCTGAAGGCCTGAGACGCCCGCGGGCGGCGGAAGGGCGCGACCGCGATGTTGCGATGGATCTGCCTCATCCTGACCGGCCTGATCCTGCTGGCCTGCGTCGTCGAGCACGTGTGGCACCTGACGCCGCTGGAGCAGCTCACGGCGCTGCCGGGGCTGCGCGGCGGCGCGGGCGGCGACGACGCCGGCGCCCCGCGGGCCCGAACCGTCATCCGCCTGGGCATCGCCTCCTGGCAGATGGACGAGTTCCCCTGGGCCGCGACGATCCGGCGCTACGAGCAGGCCCACGGGGGGACGGTGGAGGTCCGCCACAGCGTCCTGCCCGAGGGCAGCCTCAACAGCATCCTGCTGTTCTGGGCCCTGCGGGGCTACACCGAGTACGACGTCGTCGTCGCCTGGGCCGACGAGGAGATCCACCCCTTCATCGACTACAACTGGCACACCGACGACCCGTCCCGCCGCAGCCTCATCATCAACGCCCGCGACTGGCTGACGGAAGAGCAGGTCGCCGCCTTCGCGCCGGCCATGTGGGGCGGCTGCTCGCGCACCGACCCCCGGACCGGGCGCGAGAACCTCTACGAGCTGCCCTGGATGGGCGAGGTCCTCGCCCTCAACTACAACCGGCAGTTCTTCCGCCGGGCGGGCGTCGAGCGTCCCCCGCGGACGTGGGCGGAGGTCGAGGCCGTCTGCCGGAAGCTGAAGGGCCTGACTCACGACGGCCGGCCGGTGGCGCCGCTGGCGATGAACTTCGCCCAGAGCGGGTTCTTCGCCCAGAACAGCTACATCCCCCTGCTGGCCGCCTTCAAGAAGGGGCGGGGCGTCACCGACGAGGACGGCCACATGGACGTCTCCGGCCCCGAGGCCGCGCGCGTCTTCAAGACCCTCAAGCGCTGGCACGAGGCCGGGTACATCAGCCCCAACTGCATGGTCCAGGAGAGCCTCGAGCAGGACCTCCGCGTGCTGCGCGCCGCGATGTATCCCCACTGGCAGAGCCGGGGACTGTGGGCGGTCAAGGACCACGGGGAGGACATGATCGGGCTGGCGCCCACGCCCGGGGCGCAGGACGCCGGGTCGCTGGTGTGCACGTACGGGTGCGTGGTCCCGAAGTGCTCGCCGGTGATCCGCGAGGCGGTGGACTTCTGCTACGAGACGTTCTGCACGGACACCTACGGGTTCCAGACGGCGGTGAGCAAGGGGTGGACGGATGATCTGACGGGCCGGCTGAAGGGCGGGGGCAAGATGCCGGTGATGAAGGCGATGTACGAACGGGAGGACCTGCCGGCGGGCATCCTGGCGCTCGGCCGGTCGCTGGAGAAGGGCTACTCCTACCCCGACCCGGTGAACTGGTCGCAATGCGCGGACATCCTCGCGGTGGAGTTCCAGAAGTACCTGCGGGGCGACACGCCCACGGCGGAGGCGGCCCTGGCCGTCGTCCGCAAGCGGATGGCCGAGGAGGTCTACGCCGAGGAGTAGCCCGCCTCCGGGCGGGCGCAGAGCCCCGCGTAAGGACAGCCGGCGCAGAGCCCCCCCTGCCCGTCGCCGCGCGGGGGGTACACCCCGGCGGCCCGGCAGCGGGCGATCTCGGCGCCCAGCGCCTCGAGGCGATCCTCGATCCCGCCCTCGCCGGCGGCGACCGCCACGCTCCGGCCCGCCCGGAGGAAGTACAGCGCCGCGCCGGCGGGGGCCTCGCCGACGGCCCGACCGGCCGCGGCCAGATACACCAGCATCTGGAGCTCGTACCGCCGCGCGTGCGCGGCCGCCTCGTCGGGACCGACCCGGTCGGACTTGTAGTCCACCACGCGCCAGGTGCCGTCGGCCGCCTGGTAGAGCAGGTCGATCCGCCCGGCGATCTCCATGGGCCCGGCCCGGAGGACGAACGCCAGCTCCGGCAGCCGGCGGCGGCCCGCCCGGATGTCCGTCGAGAGCGGGCGGTCCCGGAACGTCTCCAGCATCGCCGCCAGCTCGCCGGCCATGGCCCCCGCGTCGACGTCCAGGTCCATCTCCGACGACGCTCGCCGGATCAGCCCCGGCGCCTGGGCCGGCAGGTCGGCGTCGAAGTCCAGCAGCTCCATGCAGCGGTGGAACAGCGTCCCGGCGAGGACCGGATCGGGCGCGCTGTCCCGCGCGGCGGGCCCGGCGCCGCCGGCGCCGGCCCGCGCCCGCGCGGCCCGGTCCTCGGGCACGCGCAGCTCGTGACGCCAGCGGTACAGCATCGGGCAATGCTGGAAGTCGGCCAGGGCCGTCGGGGCGACCCGGACGACGGCCGCCGGCGGCGGGCCCACCAGCGGCAGCTCGCCCCCGCGCCCCGCCGCCTTCAGCGCCGAAGCCAGCTCCGTGCCGTCCGCGGCGGTCTCGACCGCCCGCAGCCCGACCGGCCGACGGCCCCGACGCGCCGGAGGCTCCGTCGGCGCGGCCCGTCCGACGATCGCCCGGAAGGCCCCGTCGCCGTAGGAGATCTCCCCGCGTCCGGCGTCCACGGCCTCGGCGATGCCCAGCACATCGTCCAGGCGGTCCAGGTAGCTGCCGGACGGTCGGAAACGCCCCTCGCCCGTCCGCCAGTCCGCGCCGATCAGCACCAGATGGTCGCGGTGGCGCGTGGCGGCGACGTAGAGCTTGCGGACGTCCTCGGCGGCCAGCTCGGAGGCCTCGGCCTCGCGGGCGAGGCGATGGCTGACGGGCGCCTCGGCCGCCTCGCCGTCCTCGTCGTCGCCGACCGGCGGCGGGCCGCACGTCAGGCCCCAGTCCTGCCGCAGCAGCAGCCCGCCACCCGGCCCGCGGAAGCCGGCGTTCAGGTCCGGGATCGCCACCACCGGGAACTCCAGCCCCTTGGCCTTGTGGATGGTCATGATCCGGACCACGTCCTCGTCGGCGCCGAGGACGGGCGCCTGCTCGTATCGGGTCTGCTCGATTGCAAGCTCGCTGAAGCGGCGGACGAAGTCGGCCAGGCCCAGCCGGCCCGACGCCTCGGCCGAACGCGCCGCCGCCACCAGCCGGCGGACGTTCCCCAGCCGCCGGCGGCCCTGGAACTGACTGAGCAGGACGGCGTCGTAGCCGGTCTCGTCCAGCAGGGCCTCGACGACGCCCGCGGCGCCGAGGGCGTCCTTGTCGCGCCGCAGGCGCTCCAGCAGCCCGGCCGTGAAGGCGAGCTGCCTCGCCGCCGGCGCCGGCAGCGCCTCCAGCACCGCGGGGCGCGTCAGCTTGTCGACGTACGGGGGGGCGGCGCGATTGGCCACGTGCAGCAGGACGTTGTCGTCCAGCCCGAACAGCCCGCTCCGCAGGACGCCGAACAGCGCCACGTCGTCGAAGGGGTTGTCCACCGCCCGCAGGGCGTTCAGGCAGTCGTAGATCTCCTGCTGCTGGAAGAAGCCGGTGCCCGCGACGACGTAGTAGGGCACGTCGCGCCGCTGCAGCGCCCGCTCGTACGCCAGCGACTGGGTCATGCGGGCGAAAAGCACCGCCACGTCCCCCGGGCGGACCGCCCGCCAGCCGCCGGCGTCGTGGTCCCGGACGAGCTCCTCCCGCCCGATCATGGCGGCGACGCGCTCGGCGAGGAGCTCGGCCTGGGCCTCGTTGGCGGCGTCGGCGTCGGCGTCGGCGCCGACGGCGGCCAGGAGGATCTCCACGCTGGGGCCGTCCGGGCGCTCGGCCCGGGAGGAGGCGATGGGCTCGTAGTCCGCGCCCATCAACTCGGCGAACACGTCGTTGACGAAGGCCACCCCCGCCGCGTGCGTCCGGAACGACTCGCTCAGCGGGATGCGGGCCCCGGCACCCAGCCGGGCGCACAGCCTGCCGAAGACCTCCGCCTCGGCGCCGCGAAAGCGGTAGATGCTCTGCTTCAGGTCGCCGACGATGAAGAGGCTGCCCGGCGGCGGGGTCTTCGTCTCGCCGCCGGCGACCAGGTCCCACAGCATCCGGAGCTGGTAGGGGTCGGTGTCCTGGCCCTCGTCGATGAGCAGTTGCGACAGCCGGCGGCCCAGCTCCGCCCGCACCCGCGGGCGATCGCGCAGCAGGCGCGCCGTCAGGTCGATCAGGTCCTCGAAGTCCAGCACCCCGCGGGCGCGTTTGGCCTCGGCATAGAGGGCGTCGGCCCGCTCGGCCAATGCCGTCAGGACGGACAAGGCCCGCGCGGCGGCCGCGTCCGCCTCTCCCGGCGGCTCGTACCACACCCTGAGCGCCCCGACCTCCCGCACCAGCGCCGCCAATTGCCGCCGGAAGGCCAGCAAGGCGTCCTTGCCCCCCCACGCCCGCGCGCTGCCGACGTTGCCCGGCGTGGCGTCCAGGGGCCCGAAGTCCTCCGCCGTGACCTCCTCCGGATCGGCGAGGATCCGCCGGAGGGCCGGCAGCGTCCGGTCCCGGTAGACCGCCAGCCGGTCGTCGGGTCGGTCGCAGCGGGCCCGGCCGACCGCCTCCAGGGCCGCCCGGACCGCCTCGTCCTCGGCCAGCTCGCGGACCGCCGCGGGGGCCCTCTCGGCCTGGAGGGCCCGCCAGCGGGCCAGCGTGGCCCCGGGGTCGGCGTAGTCGGACGCCCGCCAGCCGATCCGACGCCCCAGCAGCTCGCGGACGTCGGCGACGACCGCATCCGGTCCGGCCGCGGCGACCAGGTCGATCGCGCGGTCGTCTGCGGCATCGACGGCACGACCCACCGCGTCCGCCGCCGCCTCCGACTGCAGTTGCGCCATCAGCAGCTCGTCGGCCAGCACCGCGAAGCCCGGGTCCACACCGGCCTCCACCGCGTACCGGCGCAGCACCGACGCGCAGAAGCTGTGGATCGTCGAGATCTGCGCCCCCGGCAGCTCGGTGATCCACCCGGCCAGCCGCCGGCGGTCGGCGTCGTCCCGGCTGCGGGCGAGGCGGTCCAGCAGCACCCGCCGCACGCGCTCCACCATCTCCAGCGCCGCCTTCTCCGTGAAGGTCAGCGCCACGAACCGATCCAGCACGCCCTCCCCCGCGCCCGCCGCCAGCAGCAGCGTCGTGAACCGACGGGCGAGCACCAGCGTCTTCCCGCACCCGGCCCCGCTGGTCAGGGCCAGGTTCTCTCCGGCCCGGCGCACCGCCGCCTCGCTCTGGCGCCGCGTCAGCTCCGGCAGGTCAGGCATCGCCCGGCCCCCCTTCCGGACGAACACCGGCGGACCCGCCGGTCTTGCGCTCGGCCCGAGGCGCGGCGTAGTGGCAGATGCGGCGGTAGGGGCAGTAGTGCGGGCAGCCGTGATCGGGCAGGGCGTCGAACCGCCCGGCGCGGATGGCCTCGACGTATCGCCCGGCGGTCGCCATCGCGTGCGCCTGCGCCTCGTCGTAGTCGTCCACGGGCCGCCGCCGCCCGCGTATGCGGGTCACGCGGGCGAAGTAGCGATGGCTGCAGTCGCGCAGCCCGTGGTACACCCCCCCCGCCGCCGGCGCCCCGAACATCTCGCCCATCGCCGCCGCGTACAGCGCCAACTGCAGGTCGCGTCCCTCGGCGATGTCCTTCCGGGCAGGCACGCCCCCGCTCTTGTAATCCACCGCCAGCAGCCCGGCGTCGTCGCGGTCGATGCGGTCGATCTTCCCGGCCAGGCGAATCCGCCGCCCGCCGGCGTCGATGCTCACCGGCTCGGCCCGGCTGGCCGGGTCCATCCGCCCGGCGACCCGCTCGCTCACGCCGAAACCCAGCTCGAAGTGCACCCCGGGCCCGTCCTGCCGGCCCGCGCGCTGGTCGGCCAGGTACGCCCACAACAGCCGCCGCCAATGCTCCGTCTGGGCGTCCCACAGACGGGGATAGACGGCCAGGTCGGCCAGGCGGCGGCGCTCGGCGTCGACCGCGTCGTCGAGGACGGCCCGGCAGTCGGCCTCGTCGATGTCGGCGAGCATGACGGCGCCGCCCACGCGATCGCGCAGGGCCGACATCACCCGCCACAGCACCGCGTGGCAGAACGCGCCCCGCGCCGCCGGGGTCACGGGGGCCTCCGGCTCGACGAGGGGCTCCAGCCCCAGCAGGCTGCGGCCGAAGAACTGCCACGGGCAGCGGGCATAGCTGTTCAGCTCCGTCGCCGAGAAGGTCCAGCGGGCGGGGATGCGGCGGGCCAGGTCGGCCAGCAGGTCGGCATCGTCGATCCGCCCGTCGAAGCGGTCGACCTCTCCGCGGGCCCAGCGGCGGTGGACCGCGAGCACCCCGCAGGACGCCCGCTCCAGGGCGGCCGGCGCGTGCCGGGCGACCCATCCCAGGAGCGGGCGCGGGTCGCCGTATGCCACACGGGCCGGGTCGAACGCCGCCAGGACCGCGCCGGCGACGGCGTCGCTCGGACGAGCCAGCTCCTCCGGCGGCGGCAGCAGGTCGCCCGGGCTGATGCGGCGTCGGGTGACCTCGACGCCCGCCGCGGCCGCCGCCGCCAGCAGGTCGTCCACGAACGCGCTGGCGGCGGACGCCGCCCCGGAGGCTTCGGAGCTGAGGAAGCTGACCGTCAGGGACTTCGACGCCCGCGTCGCGGCGAGGTAGAAGAGGAGCATCTCCCGGCAGAGGAGGTCGCTGCGGCGGTCCAGCTCCACGCCCCGGCGGGCCCAGGCGGCGCGATCGGCCTCGCCGATGAAGCAGCGGTCCGCCGTCAGCCGGGGGAACAACTTCTCGTTGACGCCCAGCAGGTACACGTGGTCGAACCGAAGGGCCCGGACATCGAGGACGTCGAGAACGGCCACGGGCGAGCGGGCCCGCGCCGGCGGGGCCGCCGCCACCGCCGCGGCCCGGGCCAGCACGCCGGCCAGGCCCCCCGCCGGCAGGCCCGCCGACGACACGTCGTCGAGCACCTCCGCCAGCGCCGCCAGTGCGCGGAGGTCGGCGGCCACGAGGGCCTCGTCGGCGTGGTCGGCCGCGGCCGCGGGGACCTCCAGCGCCTCGATCAGCCCGCGGAGGGCAGCCACGTATGCGTCGGCCGACGCCGACGCGTCCAGGGCCTCGGCGGCCGACAGCAGGGCCTCGACCATCTCCCCGGCCCGCTCGACGGCGGCGGCGTCGGCGACGAGCGGGCCCAGCTCGACGGTCTCATCGTCTCCGGGCTCGCTCGCGGCGGCACGGGCGCGGGCCGCCAGTCGCGAAAAGGCGCGCCCGTAGGCCTCGCGCCCCCCGAGGACGTTGGCGGCGCGGACGGCCATCTCGGCCGTCGCCACCGTCGCCGCGCCGAAGTCCGCACCCAGGGCCGACGGGCGGAAGTAGCTGCTGCGGATCACCGCCAGCACGTCGTGAAAGGCATAGTCCGGCGGCAGGGAGGCCAGGTGGAGGACATAGCGGACCACCCCCGCCGCATCCAGGCGGCCCGGGCGGGCCCCCACCGGCACGTCGTGGTCGGCGAAGACCCGCTCGACGCACTCCCCGTAGGCGTCCAGGTCCCGGGCGACCACGGCCACGGCGTCCGCCGGGGCACCCGCGGCCAGATCGGTCTTGACCGCGCGGGCGGCGGCGGCGACCTCGGCCTCCAGGTCGGGCGCCTCCACGATGGTCAGGCGCGGGCCGGCGGCGCCCGGCTTCTTCTTCGACCGGGGCGCGGGCGCCCCGGAGGCCGCCGCCGCCAGGTCGAACAGCGCCGGCAGCGGGTCGGCCTCGGGCGCGGCCTCGACGACGCGGGCGCCCGGCATCGCCCGGCGCAGACGCTCCAGCGTCCGCCCGGTCCAGTGCCAAAGCCGGGCCCGGCGGCCGTCGGAGGCCAGCGGCAGCGTGATCAGCGCCCGCTCCACCCGTCGGGCCAGCAGGGCGAGCATCTCGAGCTGCGTCGGGGTGAAGTCGGTGAAGCCGTCCACGGCCAGGGCGGTCAGCCTCTCGCGTCCGACGGGGGCGTCCGGGTCGGCCGCGAGGATGTCGCGCGCCAGCCACATCTGCCCCTCGACGTCGAAGCGGTCGGCCTCGAGGAGATGCTGCTGGTAGCGGCGGTAGACGGCGAGGAGATCGGCGTGTCGCCCCGAGCGGCGGTCGATGGCCCGGGCCAGCAGGTCGGGCTCGACGGCGGCCCGCTTCAGCTCCGCGATCGCCGCGTCCAGGGCACCGGGCAGCCCCGGCGCGTCGGCCAGCGGGTCGAGCGCCTTCAGCTCCCCGGCCGCGGCGAGGTCGGAGACGACGCGGACCAGCAGCAGGTGCCGCTGGGCCGGCCGGAGCCGGTCGGGGCACCGGCCGGCGGCGGCTGCGATGTCGGCGGCGAGGGCGGCGAACGTCGTCACCGCCGGGGCGACCAGGGCGCTTCGGGGCGCGTCGGCCAGCAGTCGGCGGCGGGCCGCCGCGGCCGCGGGGGCGTTCGGGACGATCAGCAGGCACCCCGGCCGGCCGAGGTCGTCCAACCGGCGGCGGTACAGATCCAGGGCCGCTGCCGTCTTCCCCGACGCCGCCGGGCCGGTCAGCACCACCACCGGCTCCCGCGCCGACAGGGCCCGCTCCGTCGCGCCGGCTTGGGACGGAGCGCTCATGGGGCGGCGTCCACCCTCGCCGTGTTCGCGCACCACTCCAGCAGCGGGCGATAGCGTCGAAAGACCCGTGCCGGGACCGCGAAACGCAGCACGAAGGCCCGGTCCCCGGCGATCGTGAAGTACTGGAGGTCGCGGACCGGCAGGTCGCCCAGCCGGAATCGCGCCGACAGCCGGCGCCATCGCCGTCCGCCGATGGTCGCGAAGCCGCGCTCCACCAGACGGTAATCGTCGAGGCCGCGGGCCTGGGCCCGGTTGACGTTTCGGGCGAACTGCTCCAGGTCGTCGCCGCCGGCCGACTGGACGGCGACGCTGAAGTGAACGGCGAACCCGTCCACCTTCGGCCCCGTGAAGCCCATGATGCCGGCCCCGTCAAGCTCCTGCCGGGTCCACTCGCGCGGGGGCACGATGGAGAAGCCCGTCTCGTCGTGACGGGCGCGCGGGGCGTTGGGGGGGCCGTCGCGGCCGCACCCAGCCGCCGCGACGGCCAGGGCCGCCGCCAGCAGGCTCGCCCGGCGACCGATGGGCTGCATGGCGCTCTCCCGGAGCTGCGTCCGTCCGGCGTTCGCCCCCGCGGCGAACGCGCGCGGGCATTGTACCAGAGACCCCGCTCGCCGCCAGACGGCCCGGTCGGCCCCGCCCGCCGGCGGGCAGCGAAAGCCCTTGACCGGCGCCGCCGGGACCGGTAAAAGGACGCGACCGGCCGGCCCCGGCCGCACGTGCCTGCGACCCGAAATGCCCAGGAAACGCCCCGGACAAGCCGACGACCCGCTCAAGGACCTGCGCGACCGCATCGACGACCTCGACCGCCGGATCGTCGAGCTGCTCAACGCGCGGGCGGAGGTCGTCATCGAAATCGGCCGGGCCAAGCAGGCCAAGGGCCGGCAGGTCTACGCCCCCGACCGGGAGCGCGAGGTGCTCGACCGCCTGGCCGACCTGAACGAGGGGCCGCTGCCCCAGCGGACGCTGCAGGCGATCTACCGGGAGCTGATGAGCGGGTCGTTCGCCCTGGAGAAGCCCATGCGGGTGGGCTACCTGGGCCCGGAGGGCTCCTTCAGCCACATGGCGGCGATGCGGAAGTTCGGCGCCTCGATCGAGTACCTGCCGCTGGCGGACATCCGGGCGGTGTTCGAGGAGGTCGTCCGCGAGCACGTCGACCTGGGCCTGGTGCCCATCGAGAACAGCCTGGTCGGGGGCGTGGGCGAGACCATGGACGCCTTCGCGTCCCACGACGTGCGCGTCTGCGCCGAGGTCCTCGCCGAGGTCCACCACAACCTGCTGGCCAACTGCGGGCCGGAGGAGATCACCATGATCGCCTCCAAGCCCGAGGTCTTCGCCCAGTGCCGCAACTGGATCAGCCGGAGCTTTCGCAAGGTCGACCTCATCCCGGTGGCCAGCACGGCGCGCGCGGCGGAGATGGCCCGCCAGCAGGAGCGCCTGGCGGCCATCGGCTCGGCCCTGGCGGCCGAGCTGTACGGGCTGAAGATCGTCTTCGCCAACATCGAGGACACGGCGGCCAACACGACCCGCTTCCTGGTCATCGGCACCGTCTCCCCGAAGCCCACCGGCACCGACAAGACGGCCCTGATGTTCACCACCGCCCACCAGGCCGGGGCCCTCGTCGAGGTGCTTAACGTCTTCGGGCGCGCCGGGGTCAACCTGACCAACATCGACACCCGGCCCAGCAAGCGGCGGAACTGGGAGTACTACTTCTTCGTCGACTGCGAGGGCCACATCGACGACGAGCCGGTGGCCCGGGCGGTGGAGGAGGCCCGCCGGCACTGCCTGGAGCTGCACGTGCTGGGCAGCTTTCCACGGGTGACCGAGCCGGTCTAGGCGCGCCGCACCGCCCGCGACCGGCGGCCCCGGAACGACCGAGATGATCGTCATCATGCAATCCGGCGCGAGCGAGGGGCAGATCGCCCACGCGATCGAGCGCATCGAGCAGCTCGGGCTGAAGGCCCACGTCTCGCGCGGCGAGTTCCGCACGATCCTCGGCGCCATCGGCGAGAAGCGCCCGGCCCACCAGCAGATCCTCGAGGCCCTCGACGGCGTCGAGCGCGTCGTCCCCATCATGATGCCCTTCAAGCTCGCCTCGCGCGAGTTCTGCGCCGAGGACACGGTGGTGGAGGTCGCCGGCGCGGCCTTCGGTGGACCGGCGGTGGCCGTCGTCGCCGGGCCCTGCGCCGTCGAGGACGCCGACATGTTCGCCCGCATCGCCCGGGCCGTCACTCGAGGCGGCGCCGTCATGCTGCGGGGCGGGGCCTTTAAGCCCCGCACCAGCCCCTACGACTTCCAGGGCCTCGGCGAGGAGGGGCTGAAGATCATGCGCTCGGCGGCGGACGAGCTGGGCGTGCCCATCGTCTCGGAGGTCCTCGCCGCCGCCGACGTGGAGCGCGTCGGGCGGTACGTGGACATGTTCCAGATCGGGGCGCGCAACATGCAGAACTACCAGCTCCTCCGGGAGGTGGGCGAGACGGGCCGGCCGGTGCTGCTGAAGCGGGGGTACGCGGCGACGATCCGGGAGTTCCTGATGAGCGCCGAGTACGTCCTCTCGCGTGGCAACCGGCGGGTGGTGCTGTGCGAGCGGGGGATCAAGACGTTCGAGACGGAGACGCGTTTCACGCTGGACGTCTCGGCCGTGCCCGTGGTCAAGCGGCTGTCGCACCTGCCGATCATCGTCGACCCGTCGCACGCGGCCGGCAGCCGGGGCTACGTCTCCGCCCTGGCCCTGGCAGGTGTGGCGGCGGGCGCCGACGGGATCATCGTCGAGGTCCACGACCGCCCCGCCGAGGCCCGCTGCGACGGGCCCCAGGCCTTGCTCCCGGAGGCGTTCGAGGAGATGATGTCGCGGATTCGGGCGATCGCCGGCGTTCTCGGCCGGGACGTGGCCGGGCCGCAGGCCCGCCGGAGGAGTTGACATGGCCAGAAAACCTTTTATCGCAGGCAACTGGAAGATGAACACCACCGCCGAGTCGGCCGAGGCCCTGGCCGAGGCGCTCGCCCGCAGCATCGGCTCGGTGGGGTCGGTGGACCTGGCGGTGTGCCCGCCTTTCGTGTACCTGGCGGCGGTGGCCCGGGCGCTGTCGGGCAGCCGGATCGCGCTGGGGGCCCAGGACGTCTTCTACGAGGACAACGGGGCGTACACGGGCGAGGTCTCCGCGTCCATGCTGACCGACGTGGGCTGCACGCTGGTGATCGTCGGCCACAGCGAGCGCCGGCACGTGATCGGGGAGACCGACGAGACAGTCAACCGCAAGCTGCTCAAGGCCCTGGCCGGGAATCTGGCGCCGATCCTGTGCATCGGGGAGTTGCTCTCGGAGCGCCAGGCCGGGGAGACCCACGACGTGGCCGCCCGCCAGGTCAAGCGGGGCCTGGAGGGGGTCAGCGCCGCCGACCTGGAGCGGGTGACGCTGGCGTACGAGCCGGTGTGGGCCATCGGCACGGGCGTGACGGCGACGCCGGAGCAGGCCCAGGAGGTCCACGCCATGGTCCGCGGGCTGGTGGGCGAACTGTACGACGGCGCCGCCGCCGAGGCCCTGCGCATCCAGTACGGCGGGTCGGTCAAGCCCGGCAACGCCGCCGACCTGCTGGCCTGCCCGGACATCGACGGCGCGCTGGTGGGTGGGGCCAGCCTGAAGGCCGCCGATTTCGGGGCCATCGTGCAGGCGGCCGAGAGCTGACCGCCCCGGCGGCGAGGGCGGATTGGCCTTTCCGGCCCCGGCGGCCAACTGGTATGATGTCGCCCTGAATCGATCGAACGGACCCGCTCGACGGGCACCGGCCCGTGGACGGTCCGCCGCGGGCGCCGCGAAGGCCGGCGCCGAGCCCGAAGGAAGAGCATGCTGGAAACGCTGCTGGTCACGGTTTTTCTGATCGTCTGCGTCCTGCTCGTGATCGTCGTGCTGCTGCAGCGCGGCCGCGGGGGCGGCATGGGCGGGATCCTCGGCGGCGGCGGGCAGACCGCCTTCGGCACCCGCACCGGGGACGTGTTCACCTGGGT
>Ga0180432_10006950_pt1 | contig 14547 bp, 9 predicted proteins | sample SS_ome_10_FD_132414 | JGI IMG/M metagenome (GOLD analysis project Ga0180432, IMG submission 132414) | Hypersaline lake sediment archaeal communities from the Salton Sea, California, USA - SS_1_MS_2 metaG | ecosystem: Environmental > Aquatic > Non-marine Saline and Alkaline > Hypersaline >... | reverse complement strand
TGGACTGGCTTTTTTTAAAAAAAAAAAAAAAAAAACAACGGGCACCGTGGTCCCCGCGTAAGCGGGACGGATCCCTGCTTAAAACCTAGACCAAGTGTCCTCAATACGTTGGTGGCTGTTGTGTGGTTAGGTAGGTGGGTTACAGACGTAAATACTTAGGTACCAAGTACTTTAAACGGCTACGTAACGCTACAAACGTTACTCACGTGGGGGTGACTCACATTCGTTCGTCACCCCAACAAGAGTATCGGATATACCTCAGACCTTCGGTCTTCGGTCTATCCTTCTCTCTTGTTTGATGCTTTTCAGTGACCTTCGGTCGTACAACTGTTACACACGTAGGTATGTAGGTAGGTAATACGCAGTGGCTTAAAGACGACTACCGTTGAGACTCCACTTCGCTTCGTCTCTGTAGGGCTTCGCGTTGCTCCGCCCCGTTATGACACTCCACTTCGCTTCGTGTCAAGGCGCCCCCACATAGGGTGGGTGCGCTGGGCCCCACGGTCCCAAACTCGCTGATCGCTCGTTCGGGCCCGACACGCGCGATGAAAACACGACTCTGGGTATCTCGTCAAGGAAAATCGTAGGGGTTGAACGAGAAATCGTACTTCTCTTGTGATTACAGGTAGTTATTTTTGCACTATTGTGCAAACGCGCGTAGAAGTCATTTCCCTGAAAGGGTGTCAATGGTCATTTTTTCTGTTACAGTGTATTGCATGTACCGTGCCCGTTTCTTCCGCTCTTGCAGCGTGTGGTGCTCCCACAGGAGCCGTAAGTCGGAGTCAGTAACTTCTCTGGTTTCTGGTTTTACGGTCCTTCGACGTTTCCCGTTTACAATCAAGGACACGGTAGACTCGTCCACTCGGAAGTACTTGGCCAGCGTTTTGAGGCTGGCATGAAGTGTTTCTCGCGCAGCTCGTATAAGCAACACATCTTGATCTGTCAGCTTTGCAGCTGGTGAGTCTTCCCCTCGTTTCTGACCGGGCTTCGGTTTTGGTTTCGGTTTGAGCTTAGGCCCAGGTATGTACCCAAGCTCCTTTTGGACATCGCGCACTGTTTTCGGGCTCCGTTTCAGGTGTTTAGCGATTTTGTGAAACGACCAACCACGGTTAAGCAGGAACCATATTCTACCTTTTTCGCGGCCAGAAACCTGGAACTTACGTATATCCGGACACGTGAATCCTCCGATGTCGGGCTCCACCGTTCCGTTGATGATTTTGCGTATGGTGGACGTGTGAAGTCCAAACTCGTGCGCTATTCGGTCCACACACTTTGTGCCCTGTTCGAATAGACCTCTGCGGGCGGCTTCTCGAATCCGGAGTATGGTTTCTTCTCTGTCTTTTGTTGTCATTCTTCGTTCCTTTTTTCTTGACACCTTCTTTGTTAGTGCTTTACACGCGCGCGCAAACGAAAACAACCGCTACTCCAGGTTTTTGGTCTGTAAAGACCAGGATCGCATCCTGTTAAGGAACAGATCATGACCTGTCGCTTCGGACTCGATCCAAAAATCTGCTCTCTGCTCTCTGACTTCCGTTTGGGGTTGAAGGAGATCGCGCAGAGCCGAGAAAACTACTCGTGTGCCTGGTGTCCTCCCCGAGACCCGGAAGCCTTTTTCCAGCTGCTTGAGGACCCTAGGTTTAGGGAAGCTGTTCAGGAACTCCCTGGTTTCGACTTCTTTGCCGAGAAGGTTCCGGGTTTCCTGTCCAAGCCCTTCTTTTGTGATCTGCTTGACACCCAGGTCACGGTTCCGTGTCAGTTGACTGACTGTCGATATCACACACGTGCTCCGTTCGTCGGGAACTGCTTGCGCCAGATCACCGACACCGAATTGTCTGCGGCTACCGCCGCCTTCTACCTGGGTCTTCCTAAGAAGGAGGCAGAAACCACCTACAAGAACGCTATGCGGAAGCTGCGGTTTGTCGCCATTCAGAACGCGTTGGACTCGGGCGAGATCAAGCCCATGTCCTACGAACGAACGTCGTGTGTTCGGTGTGGTGCATCGTTCAAGAGCCCGTTGGTGAAGTGGGAATACGGACTAGGTTATTGCAGCAAGAGCTGCAAGCGCGCAAAACCCGCTTCGGTCGTGAACATCGAGTACGAGTTCGGAGCCGATATCGTGTCTTTGTTCCGTTGGGCGGCCAAGACCTTCAACACCATGGACGTCTTTTGTGAGACGTTGGGGCTCTCGGTTCGTGAAGCGGATCGAATAACTGACGGTTATATCTACACTGATCACGAGGTGGTGATTAAGGACCTGGAGCAACTGCGTTACGCGCGTCGGAAACTGAACCGCAGGGTCTGGACCGTGCCGAAAACCGGGGCCATCCTCAAGGGAACAACGTCCTACCTCAAGAACCTGGTCGCAACACACGGGGACGTGTCAGAATCCACGTCCCCAGTTCTATACGCATGGAGTTTATTTTTTGCGAACCTAACCACTAAGGGGTAAGAACCATGGACATGAACAAGCGAGGCAACATCCTAAGCCGGTACAACATGGCGAAAGCGGATGATCCCACCAGCCATCGAGCTGACCTCCACATCACCGACAACTACCGGCCGATTGCCAAGGATAGTGCTGAGCTGTTCCTGGCCTACGCCCGTCACCTCGGTCCTCCGTCACTTCTCGACATCAATCAGTGTGTGAAGAACGCGGGCCTGGAGACCGATCCCCAGACCATCAGGGCCCACGAACTCCACGGCGTGATCCAGCTCATTGCCTGGGTTCCTGTTGCCCGGCGTCCCATGGAAGACATCTTCGCCAGTAACATGGTGGAACTGGTTCGTCACGCCAGCTACAAGGACGTGACGACCGGCGCCATCTGGAACGTGCGGGTCTCGGACGACGACACTCGGTTCCTGCTTCGGGCCGCGGACGACGACATCGAGGAGATCCTCCGTCACCGCCGTGGCAACATGGCGTTTGCTCCCGAGCGGGTTCAGGCCTCGGTCCTGACAGCTGGTTACGCTACTGCGGCCAAGGGTGACGTGGTCAAGTTCTACCACGGCAACCGGGTCCACCCCCGTGGCGTGGTCAAGAGCACTGGTCCCGCGAGCTTCACAATCGAGAGCAGTGGCGAGACCATCGAGGTTCCCCGGGAGTCCGTGATCTCCGTCGTCGACAAGAGCCCTGCTACCGACGCGGAAAAGGCCAAGGTCCGGTACCAGTACTACAAGAAGATCTGGCCTGGCTTCACCGACGATCAGCTCAAGTCCTTCGTCAAGATGTCCGCCGTTCCCGACGAGGAGGCGATTCGTGTCGCGAGCTACGTGACCTACGGTGACCTGAAACTGAACATGAAGCAGGTCGGGCGCAAGCTCTACCCCAAGGTCAGTGGGACCGAACGGCGCGCGATCAAGGCATTCGCCGCGACCATGGAAGAGTGGCCGGTCCGTGCCAATCCCAGCCCAGCCAGTTACACGCTGATCAACGCCTGTCACCGCAAGCTCATGTCCATCAACCGGTCCGAGGACATTGCTGAGGAACGGACCAAGATCCCGTTCATCCTCTCTAGCCTGACCTCGGTTCTAGCCGAGACCATGCCTGCCGAGGACCATGGCCCTGCCCGTCACGACTACGAGCAGAGTGTTCCTGGTCAGCAGGCTCCCGAGACCGAGGACCCGGCTACTGCCCGGGCCAAGGGCGACAAAGGCGCGGACGAGACCTCGGGTCCCGGTCGTCACGACTACGACGAGGACATCAGCTCGAAGCTGCCCCGGGGCACTGACGGTGACCCGGCTACCGACGTGGCCAAAGGCGAAGAGGACCCGGACCACGTGTCGGGTCCCGGTCGTCACGACTACGAGCAGAAGACCAAAGACCGAGGCCAGGCCTCCGGTGACCCCATGACCGACGTGATCAAGAAGTCGGCAGCAGCGTCCGGTACGACATACGACTTCAAATCTTGGGTTGACATGCACAAAGGTCTGTTGGTGTTGCGTAGTGTGCTGAACCATGAAGAGCAACCCCCTATCCTGATTCCGTTCTTCAAAAAAGGACACTCAGAGTACCCCGATCTCGAAAAATGTCTGTACAAGTTCAACACCTTCCGCAAGTTGCGCAAGGCTTTGTACAAAGCCATGAACAGCACTCAAGACAACGCCCGTCGGAGTGATGGGACAGAAGAGTTGACGGACTACCTCCATGCTATGGAGGGGATCATCAAATCCGGGTACTCAAACAGCCCAGGGGCTCAACTCGACCTCAACGCCGTAGAAGAAGCGTTCGAGGACGACCGAGATCTGGATGTGGGGATCTCTCGCATGTTCGACAAAGCTCGCAGCAATAGTAGAAACATCCAGCCGTACAAAGGCGGCCGTGTTGTTACAGCCAACCTGCACCGCATCGAGAAAGACGATCACCACGGAGCCGTGTCCAAGATCCAGGGCCAAATCGCGGCCCTGAAGAAGAAGCTCGATGGTCTCGACGACGACGCGGCGCAGAAGGACGTACAGAACAAGATCGACAGCCTGGAGAACCTGCTCAAGGGCCAGACCAAGGCCCTGGAGAAGAAGGCCAGCGCCATCCTCAGAGGGAGGACCCGACGCCCTTTTCCGGGTGATGTGACGGAGGCTTCCGTTTTTATCCCCACGACGATGTTGAACGACCCTCATAGTCTTAACAACATGATCCTACACTTTGCCAAGAACAACGATATAGACATGTTGAGGCACATGCTCGGTGAAGGGAAAAAAGCGCGGGGCCTTCGCCTAGTCGTTACCCCCAAACTACGTCAAGAGGCGTCCAAGTTTGACAAGGTTCTTGCTAAGGGTGTTCAGGAGTGGTCCGATAAAAACCCCGAAGGTTTGAAGCCTGGTGTTACCGTTAAGCAGTTTTTGGACTCCCCTTATTTCGGCGAAGTTTCCTACAACACTCTTTCGTCTCTCGACTCTCGTTTCTACTCCGAGGCTCGTGCTCTGGATGACGTGCCTCCTCTTACTCAGAGGCTTCTGGCCAACAAAGACGCTGTCAAGAGCTTGTTTTCCTTCCTACTCCCTTCTCTGCGTAGGTTTACCCACCCACTGAAGGGCAGCGTCTCCAGGGCGGTCGAGGACGCGTGGAAGCAGACAAAAAAGAAGGATCTCGAACTTCTTTCTGGTAGCGTGAAAGAGGCCGGTGCCTACTCCTACGACAAGTACAAGGAGTACACAAAAGGCTGCAAGCGTCGAGGCACTGCCGCCAAGTCCTATGCCGAGTGGTCGAAGTCCGCACGTGACCGGGACACCGGTGCCGATGAGACCAAGAAGTTGGTCAAGCAACTGAGTCCTCAACAGAAAGCAAGGCTTCGGAAACAGGTGGGTCCCGGGCCCAAGAAACAGACCAAGTCCTCGAAGCGTCCCGGGTCCGAGACCCAGAAGCTGGTCAAGCAGCTGAATCCCCAGCAGAGGGCCCGGCTTCGGAAACAGGTGGGCAAGACCTCTAGTGTGGAGGGAGATAGCCACCCTTTTCGACTGAAGTGAGGAAGGCGAGCTACAGCCTCAAGGATTACCCAAATCTCAACGTCGAGGTTGGTGGGGTTTACTTCCTTGACGGTCACTCCCCTTCCCACCAGATTATTGTCACGAAAGTGAGTCCCAGCTCTATCTCTTATAGATATGTTCGGGACGTGGAGAATGAGAGGAAAGGGAAACGATCTGACATTATGAACCAGATCGCACGGGGATCGGGGTATTGGGTTGGTCACGGTAAGCACGGGTATGATCCAAAGCTGTTCAAGGGTCTGAGTTCTGCTTTGTCAGGGGGGAAGCCCTACAAAGAAGACTGGAAAAAATGGCTCGGTAAGAACGTTACGGACGAGGAGAGGGAGGATTGGAGGGATCTTATAGTGAGAGGTTCCGTAAAAACGGCTAACGACCAGCTGACCGACAACGATAAGGTCAAGGTCTTGGTGCGCGATCTGGCGCTTTTGACCGGTGCTATTGCTTACGCAAAACGCAACATCGAGAAAGTCAAGGCCAAGAACTTCTCGGATCACATAATTCAGAGGTTCGAGGACCGATTGAAAGAGTCGGAAGCCCAACGCGATCAGGTACTTCAGTGCCTGAACGCCAACCACAAAGGTTGGCAGCGCGTCAAGGACGACCCGAATGAGAACCTCAAGCATCTGCAACGTCTGTATCCGACCTGGGACCGAAACGGTAAGTTCCACTGCGACCGTACGAAAACCGCTTCTATGGTAGTAGTCGGGTCTCGTCTCCGCGATTCGGATATACGGGCACATGAGCCTACTATCATCGGGTGGTTGGCGAAGGGGTTGGCGTCGAACCAAGGTATAGACGTTCCTACCAAAAAGGCCGTACAGTCCTACCGCAAGATACCCGGGTTCAACCGTAACAAGCTGAGCACCAAGTTCATGCTACAGGAACTCGACGATGAAGCCACAAACTGGATCGATTCCAACGAGAACTTGATCGACGAGGGCTTCGATCACTACGAAGGTGAAGACGGGGGACCGTTTGACCCAGAGGTGGACGAGGTACCCGATGGTCACGAGTGGGTGGATGGTACTCACATGATTGAAGAGGGTCTCGCCCCGATCATGATGTACTACATGACAACAGGCAAGATCCCGAAGAAGTTGGTATCGAACCAGCTTCTGTCGATGTTCGGGTACAAGAAGTCCAGCTTGAAGAAGATGGTCATGGATCTGTCCAGAAGACCTGTGGTCCGTAAATGGTACGGTATCTTGGCCAAGGAAGTGGCAGACTTTGCTCTCCCCCTCCTTGTGAACAAAGAAGCGTGTGTGGCGTGTGTCCAGATCTTGGACGCGTTAGCGCCTCTTAACGACATCTACATGGGTTTGGGAATGGGCGGAAAAACCGCTTCCGTGACGAAAACGGCATCGGACCTTGGGGATAAAGAGAAGATCGTGTTGCACGTGCTCACGTCCAAGTTCATACCCTCACGGTTCCGTCCGGCAGAGTTCCGATCCCAGGCATTGGGCGCCTACGGTCCGAAGAACTCCCTCATTCAAGGCCTAGCCAACAAGGGCTTGGTCCGGATCTCTGGAAACAAGATCACCGTGACCAAGGCCGGTAAAAAGGCGTTCGACCCGAAAGCAGCTCAAGCTCTGTACGAGGCGAACCGATAACCGGAAAAACGGTGTCCGGGTAGTGACACAAAAGCCTGGACCTGGTACGCTGGGTCCAGGCTTTTCCAAACAGGAGAAAAAGCATGAACAGCTCGATCAAAATCCCGTGGAAGAAGGGCGAGTTCAAGGTAGCTATGCCCCGTGGAAAGACCCGAAAGGTATCGGGCTACGTGGCAGGGAACTGGGGATGGGACGAACGAACCACGCCCGAAGGTGATAAGCTCTACGCGCTCACATTTACTCCGGCGGGACTTGGTCTAGGCCTGTTCGACGACAAGCGTTCCATGCTCAAGGCCGTGGAGCAGATTCGTGACATGCTGGAGCGTTTGGGTCACGACTTCCTGACCGTGGACAAGAAGACGCTGAAACGTAACGGTAGACTTCTCCGCCCCATCGTTCAGAAGTACATGACCGTACAGGCATCTACCCCAGAAGCGTCCGTAAACCTCAAAACCACAAACAGGGAGCAGGTTATGGCCAACACCAAAGACATCAAAGCCAAAAACCCAGGTATCATGGAGATGCCTGAGGGCGCGTGGGACCGGTGGTCGGTCAAGAAGCTCGTGGCCCACTTCACGACCATGGGCAAGAAGAAAGGCAAGCCGGAAACGGCTCGTGCCATCATGAACATCGAACGCTGGAACAAGAACCGGGACCCGGCGCTCAGCGCCAAAGCCCGATCCGTCATGAACGTGCTCAAGAAGTCCAGTGGGTGGGTACAGGCCTCGGTCTCCGTGGACAGGATGATCATGGCGTCTCTCGGACACGGATCCACAACGTCCGTCGAGGCCGCGGCCTCCGGCAAGCTCCTCAAGAAGCTGCCGTCGAAGACCTGGGACCAACACACCAGTCCCAGAGACCTAGTGGACTGGGACGGAAAGCTGGCAGTCGTCTATCCCCCATTCAAGGGCAAGGCTCCTGGTATCGGACCCAACACGGACTTCGACCCCAAGCGTCTGGCACGCAGGTTCGTCGTGAGCTTCGTCTCGTCCGCGGCATCGCCCACCAAGGGCAGTCCGATGAAGGTCAGCGACGCACGGCACATGCTTGGCCTGACCGTCAACCCATTCGGAACGGATGGTGCTCATTTCACGATCACCAAGAACGGTGAGTCGATTCGAGGCGCGTTCCTGAACAAGTCTCACACGTTCTGGATTCCCATCACGTCCATCAAGGACCTGTGGCCGAACGAGATCGACGACTTCCGCAAGCACCTCGAAGCCAGTGGGTGGGTAGACGCCACGGACGTCCCGGCCAAGTCCTCGAACTGGGGACCCATCAAGAAGCAGTTCGGCACCAAGAACATCGAAGACGCGCACGACAACCTGTCCAACGACGCGTCCAACGCACTGTTCAATATCATCGCCATGATGCTCCACCGCGAAAACAAACAGGATACGGAGGAGAACGAGCAGGCTGCGTGGAACCGAATCAAGAAAGCTCCTGGCATGTACGCCCTGGGACGGAAGGGCACGAGCTTCAAGTTCATCACCCCCACACCCAAGAGGAGTCGGTAATGCGACGAGTGAGAAGATCCTGTCCTTCCTGTGGTCGTGAGTCGTTCCTTCACGTGTCTTCCGTAGACGTCCGGTGTCAGCACTGTGGTACGCCTATGCGGGCAGAAGACGAAGAAGAGAACCTTCTCCCGGGTACCGCACCTATAGACATAGATGACGCGGAGCTGGCCAAAGAGTCGTGCCCCGGAGCCAAGATCAACAGTCACGGTCAAGGCAAGGGCCTAGGCAACGGTCTCGGACACGGCCCTGTGGGAAGCCCCAAGCCTGCTGAAGCCGAGGCGTCGATGCAGGTTGTTGCTCGGGACCCTGTGTCCTTCAACCGAAGCAAGGCCTTCACCAGCAAAGAGGTGCTCAGGTGGTTGGCTGAAGGTATCGGCGGTGATGACTACGACTACGAAGAAGTGGATCTCGACCGTCAACCGAAGCTCCGGCGTCAGTTCGAGCGAGGATTCAAACCCACAGCGAAGCTCATGCAGCAAGCTGCGCGCTTCGAGAAAGAAGCTGTGAAGTTCCTTCAACAGTGGTTGAAGGCCAATCCCGACAAGGTGGTGGAAGATGTGGACGTCGACGACTTCTTGGATGAGGGCTTCGTTCTGTCTCTATACCACTCTCTGAACGGGGAGGGTGCGGGGCTATGGGACGGTACCTTCGACCACTTGTTCACGGACGATGACTACGTCAACGACATGGAGAAGTTTCTGGCTTCTCGCTTACGTCGGTACGTCGATTCGATGGGAGGCGGGTCATTGAACGACGCGCTGGCTGATGCCTGGCGTGCGACCATGGACCCATTGTTGTCTGGTGACTCCGTATCCTACGCATCGACTGACAGGCTTCCAGGAGGCCTTGCGGACAACCGTCCTGACTCTGCTTTTGACGGTGATGCTCTGGCCAGAGGCACCAAGATCGAGATGGAGCACACGGACGACGAGGCCTTGGCCCAGGAGATCGCCAAGGACCACTTGGCAGAGCATCCGGACTACTACGACGAGAAGAAGGGCCTCCCCGCCATGGAGGAACGTCTGGAGAAGACGGGTGCTGTTGGTGGTTGGAAGAAGGGCAAGGTCATGACCATGCACCTGGTCAAAGGCAAGAAGCAGAAGAAGACCTTCGACGGACTGGTGTCCGGCAACTGGGGTATGGACTACCGTGCCGACGAGCAGCAAAATGTGATGGACAAAGCTAAAGGCAAAAAGCCCAAGAAGCTGTGGCACATCACGCACCTACCGTCCGGATTGTTCCTTGCTCGATTCCCCTCCAAAGCCGCAGCTCAGTCGGTCGTAAGCAAGCTCCAAGACCTCTTCAAAAAGGAAGAAGACGTCGACTTCATGACGATATCCGAGGCGGACTTGAAACGGTACGGGCGCAAGCACAGCAGGGAAGTCTCGAAGATTCTCACCCTTGGCCAGATCAAACCCAAACGGCAGAAAACAGTCGTCAAGACGGCAGCGCTCAACACCAGACTGATGAAAGGTCTTGCGGCCAAGATCCGGAAGATCGGACACAAAGCCAAGTACCCAGGAACAGACAAGAACACCATCACCTTCTGTCCGAAGATCCGAAGCAACGACGCGTACGAAACAGCCGAAACCGTCTTGGAGCACCTGGGTTGGGATCCTGTCTTTGCAGGACGTCTCAAGAACGGTCGGGATATCATCGACGTCGAGGCCAACCTTGGACCTCGTGGTTGTGTCGAACTGCTTCTGCGTAGCGACTACACCCGGGCAGACACAGGTGACGAACTGGTAATGACAGCAGCCGCAGACGACACGGCCAAGGTCATCCGAAAGATGTTTGCCGAGATCCCGGCTTCTGACTTCAGACTGGCCCTGCAGTCGGACGACGTGTTCAAGGGCCTAAAGCTGGCCATCACCAACAGTCGAGCAGGTTTCACCACGAAGCAGGCAGGGATCTCGATCAGGTTCAAGAAGCTCAACGACCCACACAACGCATTCAAGGTCAGTTACGACGAGAGCGGTCGAAAGGCCAAGATGGTGTTCGAGATATCACCGAAGGCCATCGAGAACGAGATCAGCTACCTCCGTGGTGACTCCCTTTCTCATTGGCGTCACCTAGCTGACACGCTGGTAGATCAGTTGGCGACCGAGGTCCATAAAGCCATCAAGGAAGGCGCGACGCCAGAGGTCAAACGACCAAAGTCCACCAAGGTCAAGCCCTCGGCCATGCCGAAGCACGATACAGACCGAGAGAACCAAACCAACGTCAAACGGCTGGGTAAGCGGAAAACAGGCACCCGACGACACCTCCTCCTGCCCAAGAACATCGCGTCCAAGATTCCCAAGCTGTACAAGACAGAGAACGACCGTGACCCGAAGGTCTGGGTGAAGTTCTTCAGCCCCTACAGCAACTACACGTGGTTGATCACGGAATTCGATGGCAAGGACCGGTTGTTTGGCTACACCATCAGCTCCCATGGTGGGGAGCTGGGCTACCTCAGCCTCCATGAACTGGAGAACGCGACCAAGATGGGTGGTAAGCTGCCCTTGGTAGAACGTGACCTCCACTTCAGCCCCAAACCACTGTCGAAGGCGTCGAAGGACGCGGGACACGCGTGGACACCCTTCCACACGTCCAGTGCTCCACGCACGGAGTCAGGTTCCGTGACTGATTTCCAAGATCATATACAGCTTGTGGCCAAGGTCGGGGCTTTTGTCCAAGCGTCTTCCACGGTCTTTGGTCTCCGAACACCTACCACGGTCGAAGGCAGTACACGACGAGGCATCATACACAACGGCGGTGTCAAGCTCTTGAACAGGCTCAAGTCCGGGACCATCGACCACGACGAAGCCCATGCCATACTCAAAGGCCTAGAAATTGAGTATCCCGATGCCTAGTTCCTAGATCTTCCACCTAATCTGCAGTCTTATCCTCTCAACAGGCGACAACACGTCTTCCTACCGTATCACGTCAAAAATCCAGAATCTACGTTGGAGCACAGGCCATGAAACCCAGTGACCAGATCACCGTACACAACCTCACCAATGGTACACTGTTCCTCACCAACTTCTACAAGATTGAGCGCGGTTGCAGTATCACGCTCATGTACGAGGAGCTGTTTGATAACGAGGACCTTCGTGACCAGATCAACAGCCTCAAAGCCTCAGGCGCCGTATCGGTCTCCTACCCGGTAGGAGGTCAGTCTGTGGCCACGTTCGTCATCAACGGCACTCCTTCCGTCGTGAACAACGAAGATGGTAGACGGTACGTAACCAAAGCCATGACCCTGCATCTGGCGTCCGTGACCCGAGTCACAGCCGGAACAAGCGGCACCTTCACCGCTGCAATCACCGTCAATGGTGTGGCACAAGACAATGTGTCCATCTCGCAAACAGACACCAGCCCACAGACGGAGATCGTGGACATCGACGTGCAGGCGGGGGACGAACTTGGCATCAACATCACCGCCATCGAAGCCGGTGCGCCTTTGGATTACTGCGTCCAACTGTGGACCAACTAAGGAGTAGAACATGACAACCAGACTAGGCGTCAATAAAGACTTCACGATCTACCTGAACGGTGATAGCGGATTGGACACCAACTCCGGTCTCTCGTCCTTGTCGCCGATCAAGACCTGGGCCAAGGCCCTGACCTTGATCCCGGACATCATCTTTGACCGGATGGTCACCGTTCAGATCACGGGTGACTACGACTGTTCGGCCAACGGCTTCCTCGACACGTCGTCGATCCGGACTGACGCCAACGGAATTCTCCGGATTCTTGGCGAGTGGACGTTGGTGAAAAGCGGCACCCTTACCGCTGTCGACACGGACGGGTCGTCTATGACCCTTCAGGACGCGGGACAAACGTTTGTCGCCGGAGACGTGGGCAGAGTTCTCAAGTTCACGTCAGGTGCGTTTTCGGCAAAGACCTACGGAGGGAAGGACGTCGAAGCCAGACGTTTCGTAATTCTTCACGTGGTCGACGCTAACACCGTCGTAGTAGGCGGTACGGAGGAGTACGACCTCACCGTTCCCGGGGTCCTCTCACTTCTTTGGGCTGTTGGTGATACGTACGAGGTCTATGATCTGGACCACACAATCACAGGGGACTTGGTAGATACGAACGCCATCACCATTGGAGACGCTGACGTATTGGCTCTGGGTTGGAGCCAAGGAGACGAAGCACTGGACCCCAAAACCGTTGTGTTGGAGAAGATCCACGTTCTATCCGCGTCGCAAACAGGATGGTACTTTCTTGGGGCACATGTTGATGTCATAGACACCGTCCTTCAGGTAGGAGCATCCAATCCTACGTTGTGCCTATCTTACCAGATGGGAGGCTCGACATACATGCACGGGTTTGGTGTGTTTGGTCCTGGTGGATCCAACACTGTCCTCGGGGTGCTGCTCAAACGATGTATGCTTCGAGACCTGGGACGTCTTCCTCAATACGGAGGTGTTGGGTCTGTTGGTGTCTTCTCCTGCTCTTACGGTGGCCTGAACATGGAGTACGAGACCCAAGGTTTCCTCCGCTCCTACGGTTACTGGGGTGAGGACATAGGAGACACAGCTTTATACATTGGACGAAACTGTCGGCGTCTGGAGCTGACTGGTCTGGCCACAAAACTGGGTGGGGTCCGCATTATTGAGGACGCGTATGCGGTGGCATCCGGGTGGAGACACAACGGCGGCCTTATCGAGATAGCTTACGATTCGCACTTGGCTGTCAGTGGCGATTCTGCTGCGGGTTCCTACGTACGTACCGTGTTGTCGGCGGGTGCAACTACCCAGCTTTACTACCTACACGACGGCGGGTCTTTGGAGTTCGCAGGTGACGCAACTCACACAGGAGGTACGTCTAGAGTCCTTGAGTGTCGAGATGGGGATCTTCGGTTTAACTCCGGTACCGCAGATCTGGACGGGGACGCAAAGGCCGGTGTGGTACTGGCTCTCAACACAACATTTTCCTATCAGACGGGTGACTTCGAGATTCATAACGCTACCGTGTCGGGTATCGACGCACAATGTTGTCGAGGACGTATTGACGGGTCTATTCACCACATCGCAGATGGCGGAGGTGGCGCGGCTGTTGCTCTTGCTTGTACTTTATGTACCAAGCTCTGGGACAACGGCGTGGTCTTCGCCAACAACGATAACGACACGACAACCGACGCTACAAGCGAGGTGGCATGATGAACAAGGAACTAGTTATTCAGGAGTTGGCTCGTCACATTGACCCTCGTCATGCAGAGATGCTACGCAACGTCGAAGACGACAAGTTCAAGGACGCCGTGACACACATAGTCAAGAGTGGGGTCAAGCACCCAGAAGACGAGAAGATCAAGGAGTTGCTTAAATGACCACACGTATCGGTGTCGGAGCCGCATACACGTTGTACGTGGACGGCGTTGCTGGTGATGATGGCAACGACGGTCAGGTGTCGTCTGCTCCTATACAGACGTGGTCCCGGGCCTTGGATCTGCTTCCTACGATCATAGACCGTACGGTGACAATTTACTTCCTGAACGATTACGACACCTCGGTCCTTGGCCCTATCGAGGTGGAGAGCCTGGCCACGTATGGGCATGGTCGTGTCCACTTCCAAGGATCGTGGACAGAAGCAGCTACAGGGTCCATCACGGCCAAAAATCCCGATGGAAGTTACATGTCCATTCGAGACGACAGCCGGGTGTACACGTCCTCGGACGAGGGGCGTATCCTGGTCTTCACGTCAGGTTTCTGTGCAGCCAAACCCAACGGTCTTGGGTACACGGTCCACGCAACACACTTGGTCATTCTCAAGGTGCTCACGGACCACACGTTCCTCGTCGGGGGAACTCCTATGTCCGACCTAGACGACTATACGTGGAAAGCAGGAGACACGTTTACGATCTACGACCTCGACTACACTATCAAGGGAGATATGTCCTTTGCTGGCATGACTTGCTTCGACAGCGCCCAGAGCACAACAAAGATATA
>Ga0180432_10006949_pt1 | contig 14547 bp, 9 predicted proteins | sample SS_ome_10_FD_132414 | JGI IMG/M metagenome (GOLD analysis project Ga0180432, IMG submission 132414) | Hypersaline lake sediment archaeal communities from the Salton Sea, California, USA - SS_1_MS_2 metaG | ecosystem: Environmental > Aquatic > Non-marine Saline and Alkaline > Hypersaline >... | reverse complement strand
GGCGCCGATCTTTTTGTTGAACGCGATGCTCAGCTCGGTGCCGAGCGCCGCAGCCAGGAAAGAGTCCTTCTGGCAGATGAGCTCGCCCTGTGCCTCGTCCAGGTCGATGGCCATGATCGTTCCCGGGTACGGCGCTCCAAAGGCCACGTGCTTTTTGCCTGCCTGAGCCCCGTTGCTGAAATGCGTCATGAACAGCGACTCGCCGGTGATCGCCCGCATGCCGGCGCTCACCAGCTTATCGAAGAAGCCGGCCTGCGGCTTGGAGCCATCGCCCATCTTGGTCTCAAAGCCAATGCCGTCTTCCATGTACATCATCATCCCGGCTTCTGCGATCACGATCTCGCCGGGGTCCAGTTCGATCTCGACGAACTGCATATCGTCGCCGAAAATCTTGTAGTCGACCTCGTGACTTTTCATGGTTTTATCCTCCTGTGGATATGCGACTGGAATCTTGCCCTTGACCTGATAGTATTTTACTACGTAATACGTAATACGTAAAATGTGTAGAGGTGTCTCACCCGTCGCTCAGCGCATCTTCCAGCAGCATCTCGGCGGCTGCCTTGTCGATCTCGCCAAGAACCGCCCCTAGAAGCATGTCGCGCACGTTAGCGGCGGCCAGGCCGCCGATATCACCACTCTCCAGCGCTGCCAATCCGGCCGCCGCCGCTCGCGCGTCTGGATACTGAACTAACAACAGCCGCGCCACTGTGCCATCGACGTCGTACTGGCCGAGGACACCGTCGACCTGCGGACCCAGCCCGAGCAGGTTCTCACCTCCCAGCCAGAGTCGATCCTGGATCGAGATTTCCTCGTGGAAGAATAGGGCGCTGCGCTCGACCAGCCCGTCGGACGGCAATCGGCCCAAGAGCTCAGGCCGCTCCCCACCCGCAGGCAGCGCCGTGGAGACCTCCCCCGCGACCCGCTGCAGTTCGGCCGCCTCCAGTTCCTGGCGTGCCCGCACATGGACAGCGTAGCGATCCTGCCAAAAGAGCAGCCGGCGCCCCGGATCCTGGTCGCCGTCGTTGCCGACGTCGACCGGCGAGCCGGCGATGCCCGCGGTGAACAGGCCGTACGCGTCGGCCGGGGTGGCCAACTGCCAGATCTCGACGCTCAGCGCTGCCCCTGCGGCATTCTCGTAATCCTGCACGGCGACCCGCTCAAAGCCGTAGGCAAAGAAGGACTCGGCCTGGCCGTCCACCAGGTCATAGATGTTCTCCCGATCGTACAGCTCTACCTCCCGCGATGGCGTCCACCCTGGAACAACCCCTGCGCTGGGAAAAAACTCGATCAGCGATGCAGGTTGGCTCTTTCCGCACCCGGCCAGTGATAGTACCAGGATCACAAATCCAAGCATAGTGACCAACGTTCGCGCTCGACTTGTCCCAATCCCTACACCTGCACCCGGTTCGTCTTTCGTCCTTCGTCCATCGTCCTTCATCCCGTCCATCCCCGCCTGTGAGCGTCTCATCGGTCGCGCTTTCACGTGTTCACTTCCTCTACCTTGACGCTGCCCAGGTCCATCGTTCCCAGCCCCATTTCCGCTGCTGCCTTGATGTAGCCGATGTCCGACCCGGCCAGGCCGAATAGCGTGGCCGCCCAGGCGTCCGCGGCGACGAGGTCGTGGCTGGCGATCACGGTGTCCGTCTGCTGCACGTCGTTCAGGCTGCCGCCGGTCGGGCCGTGGGTGGTCAAGATGCGCACCGCGTCCACCACGGTCAGCGTCGGGCGCACCAGGCTCGCCAGATCGGCGACCCGCTGCCCCAGGTTGCGGTGTATCTGGTTGGGTTTGGTAATCGCGCCCAGCAGGTTCTTTGCCCCCAGGCTGAGCCGGGCCAGCGAGTGGTGCTTGGCGATGGGCACGTTGATCAGCACGTTGGCCTCGATCACGTCCCGGTAGACGTCCCAGGCGGTGATGTCCTTGCCAGCGGGGATGTCGAACTCGGTGAACTTGACCGGGCTCATCACCTCCATCGTGCCCCCGGCTGCCTGCACCGCCTCCTCGATCCCGCTCACCGCGTAGGCCGATTCAGGTGTGCCGCCGAACGGCATGTCCATCACGCGCACGCGCCGCGCGCCAGCCCCCAGGCACAGCGTGACCAGCGTCGCGACGACGGTGGGGTTGGTCGTCGCCGCGTATTCCGGTGGGTGATAGTCCACGCAGATGTTGGGCTTGATGATCACGTCGTCGCCGGAGCGCACAAAGCGCTCGATGCCGCCCAGCGCGGCGATCGCTGTCTTTGTGATCGCCGCTGGATCGCCGCCCCGGGCGACGGCCAGGTAGGCCTGATCGCTGGTAGGGGCTGGTAGCTGCCGTCGCCCGGCATTCTGAGCGGGCTGGGCGGCACAGCCAGCGCCCAGCAGCGCGACTCCGGCTGCGGTTGCGCCGGACAGCTTGAGAAACTGCCGTCGGGTCAATCTCGTCATCCCACACGTACCTCCACTAGGTCGATATTCTCTACGTCGTCGGTGCCCAACCCCAGATTGGCGCTCTCCTGCAACCACGTGCTGGCCTGATCCGTCGCCCATCCTGGGTCATCTCCCTTGGCGGCCATCACAGCTATGATTATGTCCTCGTGTCATCGCTCTCTTCTATCGTCCTGTAGATCGTATCAAGAATCATTCAGCGACCTCGGACAGGACTCTTGCAATTCTTTAAAGAGCCGCTGGGTCCGGGGGAGAGCCCGGATCAGGGTTCCGGTCCAGGCTTCCCTAGCGCATGGCAATACGCATTGGCTGGTCAGCGAGAAAATGATTGTGCGGGGGTGTACTGGGGGGCAATGCCATCTTCTCGGCTATGGTGTTCTTCTGACTCATACATACGACAGTGAGCGTTCGACCGCCGGCATACTGTCATACATTGTACACCAGGTGAGTCCTCTGTCAATGACACTCCTGGTGGGTCACGAACACACCATGTCAGCCCAGAAGCTGGTGCCGCAGGATGATGTACTTGGCGTGCGACCACAACAGCGGTCTGGCAATCTCTCCTCGCTGCCGCCGCCACACGTCCAGGTAGTGAGGATCGGTCAAGGTGCGGGGCATCTGCTCGGGCAGATCTCCTTGCTCATCCGCCTGTTCCTCGATCCAGTCCAACGTCTCCCGAGCTTTCGCGAGCTCTGTGATCTCGGCATAGTACCATCCCAGCCAGGCCGTCAGCAGCACCCATTCGCCGCCGCCGTAGTAGGTATCGGCAGCGTAGCGGTGGACGCCGCCATCCCCAAGCCGCAGTTCGGCCTCGATGCAAGCCACTGTAGCTCGCATCAGTGGGTCGCCAGGCTCCAGCAGCCGATGTGGGGTGGCAACCCCGATCAGGTTAGCGTCGACGGCGTAATTCCCGATGGACTTGATCAATCGTCCGTCTCGCACCCCTTGTGCCGTCACAAAGGCTCGGATGGCCGCTGGAACCTCCTCCCACTCTTCCCCCAGGCCCAGGGAGCTCAATGCCCTGAGCCCGCCGTAGATGGCAGCCAGGGTGTAGGGATGGAGGTGGTCCCCGAACTCCTCCCAGCAGTCGTAGCACGGAAGTCGCCAAAGCGCTGTCAGATAGTGGGCAACCAGAACGGCCGCTGTCTGCCAGGCCGGTGGCAGTGCACCCAGGCCGGTCAGGTGCGCGTGCTCCCCCAGCGCCCACAGCCAGGTTCCGAGGCCGTCAAGCTGAAAGTTGGGCCAGGCTGCGTCGTCGCCCTCGAGTCCAGCCAGCGTGTAGCGGGTGTGAAGATAATCCGTCTCACTCAGTGCTTCGCCTCGTCTCGCTTTGTCGATCGCACGCTCGATAACTGGACTGCGCTGATTGATAACCCGGACGCACCAGTCGTGAAACTGCCGGGCGCTGTCTCGCTCCCCGGCCAGGTCCATTGCATACGCGATAAATGATCCATCGCGGAACCAGCAGTAGCGATAGTCAGGGAACGCGGGGCTGGCGAGATACCCGCCGCCGGGATGCTGGTGGCTGAGAATGACTCTGACGCTGTGATGGTAAAGGTTGGGCATAAGAGCTCCTGTGTCGGCAGAGATAGACAGCGCGGCGGATCTACACCGGGTTGTCACTCACCCGTTGGCGGTGAACCGCATGTTCCACTATGATCAAATCCCAGTACATCAACACAGGCACTGCAAACGTCACGTATGTTCCCCACGCGTCAGTGCCAACACCAAAGTCGAGCGCATACATCTGTGGATTCTTGTCGTCCGGTGAGGCCCACCAGATGCGCTGGACTGGTCGATGGGGGTAGCAGCGTACCTGCAAGTTGGTCACCGGGGTCACATGCTGGTCGTGTGGACCGTTCCACGCTGGTTCGCTCACATCCAGCAGGTTGATCAAGTTGATTGCCTCACAGCCAGGTCCTTCTCGAGTGATGACCCATACCTTGTGGCAGAGGTGGTTGGCGTCTGTGTCTATTCCCTCGATTGTCACCTGTCCGGAGCGTCTCGCTGTTGTGTCCCGAGTATCCAGAGAGAGCACGTTCTCATATCGCACCAGGAAGTCATAATAGCGGCGGAGGGCTGTTGCCAGCTCGTCGCTCATTCGGCCGTATTTGGGAAAGTACGGATCAGACAGCATTCCTTCGGTCTCGCCCAGTTCGACGTGATAGCCACCGCTGGCAAAGATCACTGCATCGGTCAGTCTGGCGTTGACTGTTTGTGCTGGATCGATGTACGCTGCCAGCACGACGGGCTTGCCATCACTCAGGGTTTGTGCTTCGATGATCAGCCTGTGCAGGTTCTCGTACTGAGTGTCGGGCGGCCAGACCTCTATGTACACAAAGTCCTGTTGCGATTCTACCGCTCTCTCTATTGGCCAGTTACCCACGCAGTTGAACACAACTGTCGCGTCGGCCCGGATCCGGGTTGCTGTCCTCTTGATCAGATCGATGAATCTCGGCACGATCTGTCCCAGGTCCACCTGGTTCCCGGCGCTATCGCAGGCGAGCTTGGGGTCGCCGTATTGGTCCAGGTGAATCCCGTCGAACCCGGTCTTTTCCAGGATCTGGGCAAACTGGGCCTGGAGGTGCCCGGTCCACGGTGAACCAGGAGCCGGGTTCATGATGGCGAGGAAATCATTGCCAAAGAGGATGGGGTCGCCTTTGGCATCCCGCAACGCCCAGTCAGGATGTCGGCGGAAGAAGCGCATCGAGGCAGCATAGATCGCTGTGTACGGCATGGCTGCCATACCGCGCGCGTGTGCAGCGTCGATCAACTGGTGGACCGTCGTCAGTGAAAGCCGTCTGCCGAGCGGATCTCGGAATACGTCTGTCGGGGGCAGCAGTTGATCGTGGCGGTACATCCAGTCATAGAACTGTAATCCGTTTACGTGATACGATGTTAGCCAGCGCATTGTACTGTCAAAGCTCACGCGTTCGGGGCCGAAATCCATCAGGAAGCCGTACCGTGGGGCCTGGGTCCAATGTTCGAGGACGTCGAAGGCGGTGGACGTGGCCGCAATCACGCGGCCACCCCCGTCAACCGCCCAGGCGTCGACTCCGTATCCACGCGGCGCAACCGGCGGCGGCATCCAGGTCATCTCGATCGTCGCTGCATCACCCGATACCTGATCAATCGGTTCTGACAGTCGTGCCATCTCGTCCGACAGGTAGACGATGGAGATCACAATCTGCACGGCGGGTAACACCTGTCCGGTCAGGCTCACGTCTAGTTGGACGACCTCTCCAGGGCGATAAAAGGCCCGGTGTGGGTAGATATCCAGCATTATGTGTCTAACCCTTAAGTCCGCTGCGGGCGATGCCCTGGATGAAATGACGCTGGAACAGAACAAAGACCGTCACAACCGGGACGAGGCCCACGATAGAGGCCGCGAACACCTGGCCCCATTGGGTCAGGTGCTGGTTCTGGAAGAGAGCGATGGCGATAGGCAATGTGCGGCGCGTGGTCTCTTTGATGGCTACATGAGCCCACGGGAACTCGTCCCAGCTATAGAGAAAGGTGAAAATGGCGACCGTCGCCAGCCCTGGACGCGACAGGGGCAGGATGACGTGCCTGAAAACTTTCCAGCGCCCACCACCATCTATCCGCACCGCGTCTTCCAGCTCTCCAGGAATGCTCTCAAAGAAGCCGCGCAGCAGAAAGGTCTGCATAGACAGGTTCATTGTGACGTACACGACTACCAACCCCGCGTGGCTGTTCAGGAGCTTTAGCGACTTGGCGACCAGAAACTGGGGAATGATGAGCGTCACGGGTGGGATCATCATTCCCACCAGGAGGGCGTAGAACAGCGGCTCTTTGCCCGGAAACTCTAGCCGGCCAAAGGCGTATGCCAGCAAAGACGAGGCCAGGACGGTGCATGCCGTGGTCACCACAGCCACCGTCAGGCTGTTCAGGAAATACAGGAAGAACAGGTCCTTGCTCAGCGCCTGGACATAGTTGTTGAGCGTGACCGAGCGCGGGACGAGGCGTGGCGGATATTCGAATGTGTACTGCTGTGGTTTCACCGAGGTGGAAACCATAAACAGGAAGGGTACAGCCACGATGACCAATCCACCCACGAGCAACAAGTACATCAGGACCTGATAACGAGTTTTTCGTTCTGTGGGTAGGAACATGGCTAGTACTCCATGCGCTGGCGCAACAGGCGGATCTGGACGATACTGACGACGAACACGAACGACGTCAGCAGGTAGCTGGTGGCGGCACCGCCGCCAAAGTTCAGCCGGTCGAACGTCTCTTTGTACATCAGCGTCAGCGCTGAGTGTGTCAGGTCCAGCGGCTGCCCACCATTCGTCATAAGCAAGACGGGGATGTAAACGTTCAGTGCTCCGATGACCAGGACGACCAACAGAAAGACGAGCGTGGGGCGCAAGAGTGGAAGAGTAATGTCGCGCAAGCGATGCCAGGGCCCAGCGCCATCAACGGCTGCGGCTTCCTGAAGGTCTGCCGGTATTTCTTTCAGCGCAGCCAGCAGAATAACCGCCGACCATCCGACACCTTTCCAGATACCGAGGAGGTGGATGGGGACCATAGCCAGGATGGGGTCAGCCAGCCAGCGGACTGGCTCGTGCACCAGACGCAGCACATCGCGCAACATGTAGTTGATCAGCCCTGCCTGGCTGTTGAACAGATACTCAAAGACCAGCGTGGCGATTACCCAAGACGTGACGACGGGCAGGTAGTAGGCGACGCGGAATAGAGTCTTGCCTCTTATCTCTTGGTCCAGAAGGATGGCGACCACGAGCGCCAGGATCATCTGTCCGGGCACGGTGGTTACTGTATAGGCCAACGTGTTGAGGACAGCCCGGCGCAGCACAGGACTGATCAGGAGCGTCTTGTAGTTGTCCATCCCCACCCATTCACTCCTCGCAGGTTTGATGACGTTCCAGTCGTAGAAGCTGATGCGCAGCGAGTAGAGCATCGGGTAGATGACAAAGATGCCGAACAGGACCAACCCTGGGAGCAGGAAAAGATATGCTGTCCGGGCACGGTAGGTGCGCTGCAGTAGTGTCAGGCAGCGGGCCAAAGGTGATGGCTGACCTGGCTGTCGGCTATGCTCTCTGGTCAAAGCTGCCATGGGGCACAAATCTCCTCGAGTCCAATAGGCCGTCCGGGGCACGTTGCCCCGGACGGCGCACTACCATACTGCCTACTGGGCCAACAGCGCGTTGATCTCCTCCGCTGCCTGATCCAGTGCCTCCTGGACGGTCTGCTCATCACGCAATACGCGCTGATATGCGTTGTTGATCGCCCCGTCCATGTCCCCCCACTTGGGGTGTGGCACCCGCGCCTGGGCTGTCTTGAGTTGTTCCAAGAAGACGCCAAAGTATTCGGGCAGGCCCGGGTCGCCGATGATCGTACTAAGGGTGGGGATGACGCCCCGCTCGGCCATCTTAAGCTGGGCCTCCTCGGAGAGCAGGAACCGGACCCACTCTGTAGCCTCTTCCTTGTGCTGGGAGCTGTCAAAGACGACGACGTTCTGACCACCGACCACCGAACTGCTCGTGCCGTCTGGCCCCGTCGGGATGGGAGCAAAGTTCACCTCAAACTCGGGGAAATCGGCCTTATAGATGTCGACCATCCACGGGCCATCGATGATCATAGCGTATAGGCCGGTCGCGAGCCCATCCGAGGTGCCCACGCCGCCACCCAGCAAGTTGGGCGATAGGCATCCCTCATTGTACATATCCACGAGCATTTGAAAAGCGGCGACGCTTTCCGGGCCGTTGACGAAACCTTCGGCTGTGGTGATGCCTTCGTCAACCACCTTGCCGCCCATGGCATAAAAGACCGGCGCCGGTGCCCAAAAGTAGGTGCCCCCCATCGCGTACCCGTACTGCTCTTCCCCTTTGGAGAGAGCGCACGCGATTTGCTTGAATTCATCAAGCGTTGCGGGCGGGGCCTCGATGCCTGCCTCATCGAACAACTCCCTGTTCCACAACAACACCTGCGTGTTGGTGTCTTGAGGCAGGCCGTAGTAATGCCCCTGCCAGTGGTTCGTCGCCAGGGGGCCGGGGAAAGTCTTTGTAGCGATCTCGTCAAAGTCCGACATCGCGCTGTCCAACGCGCTCAGGGCCTCCATCTCGGCCAGTTCGGGCACCCAGATGATGTCCAGACGGGCCGTGTCGGGGCCTTCGCCGCCAGCCAGGCTGGTCAACAGGGCGGACTTGAAGTCGTCGTAGGCGTAGCGGGTCATCTCGACGTGGACGTTGGGATGCTCAGCCTCGAACATGGCGATGACTTCTTCCATCGCCTCCACCTCGGCGTCACTCATCGTGTGCCAGTAGGTGACCGCCACCGGCTCCTCAGCCGGTGCCTCCATTGGAGCTTTGGTCGGTTCCTCCGCTGCCGCAGGGGGTTCGGTCGGCTCCGGTGTTTCTTCGACACCGCATGCCGTCAGGAACAGGCTTAGAATTAGCAGGCCGCCCAGCAGGGCTACAGTCCATTTTCCGTGCTTCATCTTGGCTCCTCCTTAGAGAGAAATGTATCGATCTCGGATGACACTTGAACTGATGCAACCATGGGCAATATAAGGATTCTTCTATAGCGATCACCTCCCCCCTGTCACCGATCCATGTGGCTGCTTCTTTCGGTAACCGAATAAACCGCCGCGAAAAAAAAGTAGCTAATCCGGTAAAGCACCCAGTCCCACCTCAGAACCTCTGGCGTGAATAGGGGACTTGAAGATCTCTTGCAGTACCAGGCTGGCCGCTCCCCACGCCCACGCCTCATCACCCCAGTCCTGGATGACAATCTCTGTGTCCTGTCCCAGACCATCAAAGACACACCGCGCCACTGCCTCCCGCATCGGTTCAAACAACAAGTCGCCGGCCCGTACCCCCTCGCCGCTGACGATGACCAGCGCCGGATTAAAGATGTTCAGCAGGTTAGCGATCCCCATACCCAGTATTTCCCCGGCCTGGCAAAAGATCGCTCGCAAGGTCTCATTGCCGGCCTGGGCCAGCTCCGTCACCCGCTCCACTGTCAATTCAGCCGCAGACACACCGCTCAGCTCGCTTCGTGCAACTGCCTCCTGTGCTGCTCGCACCAACGCCGGGTCGGCCACGTATGCCTCCAGGCAGCCGCGTTTGCCACAATCGCACAGCGGTCCATCTGACGCCAGCACCGTGTGCCCAAACTCTCCCCCTCCCCCCCGCGTGCCCCGATAGAATTGGCCATTGACGACGATGCCGAGACCAACGCCCCGCCCCACCGTCACGACCAGGAAGTCGTCCACGTCTTGACCGGCCCCGAACCACTTTTCGGCCATGGCCAACGTGTTGACGTCATTGTCGATGTACACGGGAATGCCGATCTGTTCCTCGACCAGTTTTTTCAGCGGCACGTCCCGCCATCCCAGAATGGGAGAAAACCGGCACAGGCCACCTTCGGCGTCGATGACACCTGCCAGTCCAATACCCACCCCGGTGACGCGCTCCCGTGGCACAGAGGCCTTGGCGATGACCCGCTCGACTACCTCTCCCAGAGTCACGACGGCCCGTTCGACGGCGTGCATCCCTGCTGCGGGCACCGTCAGTGTGGACAGGATGTTGGCTTCGATGTCGGTGATTGCAGCGCTGATGTGACCCTCGGCCAGCTTGATGCCCACCACGTAAGCAGCGTCCTGTGTCAGGGCCAGCAGGATCGGAGGGCGGCCGCCGGTCGAATCACCGGCTGTTTTTTCGCAGATTAGACCCTCGGCGATCAAATCGGCCGTGATCTCGGAGACAGTCGCCGGGCTCAGACCTGAGAGCCGCACGATTTCAGTGCGAGAAACCGGCCCCTCAGACTTGACGACATTGAGGACGGTGGAACGATTGATCGCGCGAATGAGTTGGCGGTTGGCAGTCCAGAAACGAGGCATAGGCCGATCTACTTTTTTCGTCAACCGAAATAATTGCCTATATCATATCGCAAAATCAGCGATTTGTCAAGGGGCATTTGCTGTGCCTTGCCTGAATCGCCCCTCTAGGTTACAATCTGCAACCGCATGGATACTGCTGTGAACAGCCAACGTCGAGAATTGCTCGTTCTGCTAGCCTGGTGCCTGCTCGTTCTGCTGGCCTGGGCGCTCTGGCTGTGGGATCTGGATGCCAGCGATCTGACGTTCGACGAGGCTGCCACCTATTTCGTCGCTCACCGTCCTTTGATGGACATCCTAAAGTATCTGCGAGGGGCGGTGCGGGAGCATCCACCGGTCTATTACTTGCTCATCCGCGCCTGGATAGTGCTGGCGGGCACGAGCGAGTTTAGCCTGCGCTTTTTTTCCGTCGGCGCGGGCTTGATCGCTTTGGCGCTGACGGGATGGCTGTCTCGCCTGGCGATCGGTCGCTCCGCCGGCACAGGTGGCCTCATCCCGGCGTTCCTCCTCGCCGTCGTTCCGGGGATGGCCTACTATGCCCGCGATGCAAGGATGTACAGCCTGGGTGTGGTCTGGACGGTGCTCTCGGCGGGCCTGTTTCTCCGGGATTGGCTTCCTGCGCGCGGGTGGCCCCGGTGGGCTGCGCTTGTCAGCCTTGGAACTGTCCATCTGCTGGCGGCTCTTACCCATTACTACCTGTTCCTGTTCATCCTCGTGCAGCCGCTTGTCCTTCTCGTCACCCGGCGCTGGCGACCTCTCCTGGCCTGGTGTGCGGTCCACGTCGCTCCGGCGGTGGGAGCCCTGGCCTGGCTGGCGCTATCGCCTGGCCTCCAGATGACGACCCATGGTTTCTGGCGAGATCTCGCACTCGTCGTGCCAACGCGCTTTCAGGTGTTCCACCTGCTGGGCAAGGTTCTCTTCAGCCCGGTGATGCAGGTCAGATTCCGGCTTCTGTATGGCCTGCTCGTGCTGACTGGGGGAGGGGTTCTCGTCGCCCTGTGGCGCTGCCGCCGCGTCGGAGACTGTTTGGCTCTCGTGCTGCTGATGCCACCGGCGTTGGCCTTCCAGGTGCCCCATCCCCCCAGCGCGCGGTATCTGATCTTTCTGATGCCCTTTCTGGCGTTGGCGCTGGGCTTTCTGGGAACAGCTCTGCTGAGGCTGCGACCGCGATGGCTGGCATATGGGGCCACCTCTGGGCTGGCGCTGGGAATGGCCTGCCTGCTTGCAGCCGGCGGGCTTGATCAAGCCATCGTCTTTGATCGTTCCCACTATAGCCGCACGCTGGAGATGATCAAGGCCCATGCCCGTCCCGGCGATGCGATCCTATTCTACGGGCCGTGGCAGTGGATTCAGTATGAATACTATACTCCTGGCGATCTGCCGCCGATTGCGCTGCTGCCACGCCGGGCGCCGCCCCGTCTCAAGCCGGACGAGGCCGAACCCGTGCTCAGGAGGCTGCTAGACAAGTACGAACGGCTGTGGGTGATCCCCGCCGCGGTGGACGACGTGGACCCGGACCGTTTCGTCGCCGGTTGGCTCAACGAGCACGCACACGCCGTGTGGAGGTCGGCGGATTTCCGGCTCTACCTGCCCCCACTTTCCCCCGATGCTCCCTCGCAGCCGGTGCAGGTGACCTTTGGGGGCGCGTTGCTGTTGGAAAGCATATCCTGGACGCGAGAGCAAGTCCCCGCCGGTGGACCGCTCCGCCTGGCCCTCCGTTGGAGCTATCTGCGCTGCCCGGAGCACGATGTACGGCTGACACTAAAGCTGGCCGACGCGTCGGGACATGGGTGGGCCAAGGCCGAACCGATCGTTGGCCGGTGTGAGCCCGGGGAGGAAGGCACCGAGTACGAGGGGCTGCTGATCCCGCAGGGAGCTCCGCCGGGTGAGTACACGCTGCGGCTGATGGCGACCGATGATGAGACCGGTGAGCCACTCCGGGCCGGAGGGGACAAGTGGGCGTCCGCCCTGTCCATTCAGGTGTCCGAACCGGTCAACCCTCCCATCCTGTACGGCCTGTCCGATCGCGAGGCGACTGCCTTTTGCTCGCCCGACGGCGCCGATTGCGTGACGCTGGCTGGTATCGAGCCGGGCGGCGTGCGCTTCCTGCAGGGTCACGCGGTGCCCTTTACGCTCCATTGGTTGATCCCGGACGACCTTTCGTCACAAGTACAGTTTCGCCTGCAGGTAGAGCACCGCCCGTGGCTGCCCGTTCAGCAGGCGACTCCTGTCGTCACTCGGACGCTCGCATTAGCACCGGCTGATTGGGTTGATACGCCCCCGTCCGATGGGACAGCCGGGCCATTCCGTGTCATGCTGCCCATCGTCACCCGTTTGAGTTCGCTGTCTCCATCGGACTCGGCCGGCGCACGCGTGCCCGGCCGTCTGGCCACGCTGCCCTCTGTGCTAGAGCTCCCACCAGACGCGCTGACCGGGCGGGCCCAGGTCACGCTGCAAGTGCTGGGGTCAGATGGGGCCGTCTGGCCAACGGCTGAAGGCGCGTCGTCCGTCTCTCTGTTCGGCATCGTCGTCGAGGATCGGCCCGTGATGCGCCGGCTGCCCGCTGGCCTGGCGCCGATCCAGGCCAACTTTGGCGACGAGGTGGGGCTGCGGGGCTATCGCGTCGAGGGGGACGCTCTCCCCGGCGGCCAACTCGGTCTCACCTATGCGGGGCACGCCAGAGTGCACCCCACGGCGATCTATGCCGTCTTCAATCACCTGGTGGCCGCCGACGGCACATTGGTGGCCCAGGCGGATGGTTGGCCGCAGGAAGGACGCATGCTGACGATCCAGTGGCAGGCTGGCGAGTACATCGAGGATGGCTATCTGCTGGAGATTCCGGCCGACGCGCCTCCCGGCCCATACACGCTCTACGTCGGCCTCTACGACGCGGCGACCGACGAGCGCCAGCCCGCTTTCCTGGACGGCCAGCGCCTGCCGGGAGATCGGGTGCCGATTCCACTGTCCGGCGAGGATACGCGATGAGAGCGAGGGGTTATCTGCTGGGGATGGTCGTGGTACTGTTGGTGTCCACGTTCCTGCGGCTCGCCGCCTTCGGAGAGGTGCCGCCGGGCCTCTACCACGACGAGGCATTTCACGGCCTGGACGCTCTGGATATACTTCAGGGCCGCCTCTCCTTCTACTTCCCGGCCAACAATGGACGGGAGCCTCTGTTCATTTATCTCGTTGCGCTGTCGGTGAGGTTGCTGGGGAAGAGTCCCTTCGCGCTGCGGCTGGTCTCTCCCTTCGTGGGGCTCCTCACCGTGGCGGCGACCGCTGCAATGGGGCGGGCGCTCTTTTCCCGGCGGGTGGGGCTGCTGGCTGCGGCAGTGCTGGCGGTGACGCTCTGGCACGTCCACCTCAGCCGGGTGGGCTTCCGCGCTGTCCTGCTGCCCTTGTTCACGGCGTTGGCGATCTGGCAAGGGGCGCTGGGGGCCAGGGAATCCGTGTCGGCGGAGAGTGGGGGAAGGCAGCGGCGTCACTGGTTGGCAGCGGGCATATTCTATGCTCTTTCCTTCTACACGTACACCGCGGCGCGCTCCACACCTGTTGCCCTGGCAGCCTTCGGCGCGTACATAGTGTTGGCCCAATCTCCAATCTCCAATCTCCAATCTCCAATCTTCCGCCGCCTGTGTCGGGGCATCGGCCTGGGTGCTCTCGCCGCCTTTCTTACGGTCGCGCCGCTGGCTGTCTATGCCGCGGGCCATTCCGACCAAGTGTTGGGTCGCCTGGGGCAGGTCTCTATCCTCAACCCGGCGATCAACGGTGGAGATCTGTGGTCCACGTTGGGGGCGCACACGCTCCGCACGCTGGGGATGTTCTTTGTGCGCGGGGATCGCATTTGGCGGCACAACGTCCCGTGGCGGCCCATCTTTGACCCGCTGCTGGGCGCGGCCTTTATCGTAGGTTTGCTGGTCGCCTTGCGCCGCGCGCGACGGGCACCGGCGATCGGATTTGTGCTGATCTGGACGGCCGCGATGAGCCTGCCGACGCTCCTGGCGGAGGACGCCCCCCACTTTTTGCGCAGCGTCGGTGTGCTCCCCGTCGTCGTATTGTTGCCCGCGCTGGGCCTGGAGTGGCTGGCTGACCGTCTGCCTCTTTCCTCCCGGCGTTCGGGGGAATCTGGCAAGCGGCATTTGTCATTTCTCATTTGTCATTTGTTCATTCTGGCCTTTCCATTTCTCTTCGGGCTGGCCAGCACTGCTCGGGCCTATTTTGGCGAATATGCCCGCGCGCCGATGGCT
>Ga0180432_10006948_pt1 | contig 14548 bp, 14 predicted proteins | sample SS_ome_10_FD_132414 | JGI IMG/M metagenome (GOLD analysis project Ga0180432, IMG submission 132414) | Hypersaline lake sediment archaeal communities from the Salton Sea, California, USA - SS_1_MS_2 metaG | ecosystem: Environmental > Aquatic > Non-marine Saline and Alkaline > Hypersaline >... | reverse complement strand
CGATTGGAAATTGACGTATTGGCTCCAGATTCGCAATCAAAAGTACGTGCGTTACAACATAGACAGTAAATCTCCTTTTCGCACAATCTGTATATCGCTGCGTGAGACGCTTGGATATTTTGAATTTGCGTTTGGCCGACACGCCTGGAGGGCAGTAGAAGAATTTCGCAGGTTGAAAACGGCTTGGAAGAAGATCAGAGAAACAGTATTTCAAAAAGAAGAGGAAAATATACTTAGGTGTCGCGATGTGAGGATTATTATCAATTTTCTCGATCAAGAGGTTTTAGTTCGAAATGGCCCGCTCAAAAAAGGAATCGAAAACTGGATCCCCAAAAGGAAAGCAAGGAGCTTCGACGAACTCGATTTCGCTCCCCCCGCTGAAGCACCCACAAGCGCCAAAAGCGACAAAAGCGATTCTTGACGCCGCACACTGGTTTGGTACAGGATTCGCGCAAATGTATTCACGGTTTCAAACGATCTTTGGTCGAGACTTGTGGGACTTTTGGATCGACAACGTGGCGGGGTTGGATATTGATAAGTTTGATCGGGAGCTCATTCAAAGTGATGGCAAATCGCTGATCAAGGCAGTGCAAGCAAAATATGGTCGTGAAGGCGGTACTATCATTAAACGGCTGTTACCAAAAACGACAGCAATGCGTAAGTTGCGTCGGCCATAATTTGATCACAGGAACAAAATTCGAAAGGATTGACATGAAGAAAAACACAAAAGTCGGCTTCGGCATCGCGATGATGGTGCCGTTTTTGTTATTCATTTTCATCATGTTTGTGAAAGAGATTTCATTCGAGCAGGATGTTCGAGGACATCTTAAACTCGCTGCGGATGCTAATTCTCAGGAATTTGCAATTCAAGAACTGAACAAAGCAATTGTCGGTATCGAGCAACGTCGGTTAACCTCAGGATCCTCGAGTGTGTTGTGGCATACTCCCGCATGTGATCTTGATTTCTGGTATCTGAATATCAAACAATCTCGCGACGATCTCGTGAAGTTGAAGAATAGTCAGATAACAGATCCTCTCGCGGTGTCGAATCAGTTGATGAAACTTCGTGAAACATTGTTGGACAGCTCTGATGGCGAAACCACAGTTACCGCGCCTCCGTGGTCTGTGTATCATCCTTTTCAGTTTGGATTCATTTTGTGGGGAATTGTTAGTTTTATCATGCTGGGCGTTGGTATGCTGATATGCGGCGCCGCTTTCATGGATCCGTGATACGAAGGTTAATTTCCGGAATTGAAAAAAAAAGAATTGGGGTAAGAAGCTCCGCCGCGACAGCGGCGGTGCTTCGTCCTTACAGTATTTTATTTTATGTAATAAAATACAAAGACTGTATTCGATCTTTTTCCGAGTGTGTACCATTATAGTGGTTTTGTTCTTAAAGCTCTATGCAGCAAGAGTCTGGCGCTGCATTCGATGGGAGAATGTGAGCAAAATCGTGTCAGTTTTTGCGCACAATTGGAGAGTCCCCACAATGGGTGCTAAGCAGTAACACGAATTGGGATCTTCATTGTTGGGATTCACGACACAAACACTTTTTAGGAGATGAACATGTCACAGACGGAAGCGATGTCGCAGACACAGTCTGCGGAATTTGCAAACTACACCAGGAAGTTGCGGTCGCTCTGGTTACAGTATCCGGATTCAACTCCGGAAGCTATCGCCGAGATCATTCTCGAGTCAAACCAAAGTGCGGATTTCAACGAAGCTGTGAGGCGAGCTGAATCCGTGTATCAAACCATGAATCGCGTTCGCGATGCAGACGCATACGGTGCGAGCTGGTTATCCACCACTCGCTCGATTCTACATGCTGCGAATTCCCACGGCAAGACATTTCTCGAGAAAACCAGAAAAGATTTGGAAAAAATCGGGATGCTGTCTCCGAACTCGGTGCAGGGTCGGCTTCTCTGGCTTCGCAACAAGGTGACGCGTCGCGACGATCTTCGGATCCTGTACGACTACTGGATGGAACATGGCAAGAAGGGTACGCACGAGGAAGCAATGGCAGCCGTCGAGGCAGCCGGCGTTTCGACGTCGATCAAAACGTCTTATCGCATGATGGGCCAGGTCACGCATGACAAGGCACAGTGGGCGGAACTCGAGCTTCACACCCCCACTGAGGAGGACACGGTCCTGGAGCCCGTAGCGCTCGATCTGTGGGCCTTGGAGCGTTCGGAGTGTCAGAAGCCTTGCAACTGCCTGGAAGCCCGCCAGGAGGCCCGTATTTCGCCTCCTGTGGAGCCTGCAGCGACAATGCCGAGCGCAGGTGGATTTGACCGCATGCTGGAGACCGCGTCGGAGCGAATCCAATTGATTCGCGAGAAGCGACATACGGCACCTTGCGATATCCCCAGCGACATCAACGATGTCGTTCAGATTCTGAAGTCTGCGTACGGAATGTGCAGTGAAGCCTTGCTGAAACTGTAGTTTGTAGCTAACCTGAGGTGCGTCTGCGAAAGCAGGCGCATCTCTTTTTTTGCTATCACAAATTGTAGTGTTTATTTGATCAGCATATTTCTATTGCCACAAACCGTGTGGCGTGGTAGTTTTTATGGCAAAAAAATCGTTCTCTGTTTCGCAGAAAGAGTTTCGCCAGCAGATTGCCAGAGTGATTGCAAAGCACACCGTGTTAATTCCACTACTACAATCGAAGGTATCCGATGCGGAATTTGTGCGTAGCTCTGAGGTAGTGCGTCGTCAGTGGCGTGCGTATTGTCGTCTGTTGTCACATTACGGAATCGAAGCAACGACGAATGCGATCTGCAGTATGAGCAGTTGTCCGCCGTGCGGCTATTATCCGAAGGAGTCGCGACAGCGAGTTGGAATTCCCTGTCGGCGGCTTTTGTGCCCGTTCTGTTATGCTCGTCGTGTTCTGGATGTGTATTGGCGTCTTTACGCAGCGTCCAAGAAAGGCAACTGCTTGGTAACATATGGCAAGGAGATCGGCGGCAACATCGACAAAGAAGATTATTCGCCAATCGTCGAGGACTTCGAACGCATGACGGAGGATTACACGAACATTTGGATAGGTTCTCGAGATACGGCTGTATCCATATATAGTAAAGATTTGTTCAGACCAGTAGGAGGAATATGGAGTTGTGTTCTTATTCCGATGCAAAACGAATTTGAATATTACTGGTTGCGGCGGCATCGTGGTATCGCTATCATGTCGGAGCAATCGACATTTCCAGATTGGGTAAATCGCCACGATTGGCCGAGGGCGATGAAGTTGGCGTGGATTGTCGGATCCACATTTGCGTATCCTGTTGAGTGGCTAAAAGCACCCGCGAGCATCATGTCGATGTATTTCAGCATTGCGAAGAGCACGCGGCACATTAACCCTTTCGGAGCATTGCATGGAAACTCCAATCGAAGCGCTTCGCCGCGTAAGCGAAAAGCACGAAATGACACCTGAGGATCAGTTGCAGCTGTTACAGAGCGCACCTGACATTTCAGATCCTGTGGCGTACGTAGAGCATGTCAAGTGTTTGGATGATATGTTGTCGTCGTTGAGTGCTGACGCGGCAACTGAGCGATTTCCGGAGAACCAGCTCAACGAATTGATGCACATGTTTGATCGGAATTTATCGCTTTCCGAGTTGGCGCCGTTGAAAGAAGTACCGCCGACGTTCCTCGACGACGACGGATTTGAAATGTTACTGACTATCGATGAAGCAACATTTTTCAACTACCATTCGCTGTTGATTGATACCGAGTGGGAACATGACGTACCTCCTGGGCATACGTTGGCTGGTTGGTACGGTAAATTTGCGGATGGTGCTGTCGGCGTTATTATCGTGGCAAATGGCGGTATTGGTGCGGGAGCATCTTACGTGGATGCATTCATTATTTTGCCGAATGGCATGTTCCCCGCATCGCCCAATCCATCATTACCGCCGGTCGAGGCCCTGGACAAGCCATTTGTGTTTGATTATCCTGATGGCACGAAACGTACGATCACTATTGAACCTTATATCAGGTAATGAGTTATGTCGGATTTTCCGGATACGCGTAGAGATGCGAAGCCTCGTACATGTTTGCGGTGTTTGCAAATTTTCTTGTCTGCGCATGCGGGTAACCGAATTTGTCCCGATTGCGAGAGCAAGGATATCCGCATACCCGGAATTCGTCAGGTCATAACTGATGGTACGCATATTCTAGAAAACCAAGGAGACGAAGATGCAGAATGATGAGAAGCCGGGTCGTGTCGTTGTCGTTGGCGACATCGTAATGGATTACTTCGTAGCCGGCACAGCGTCGCAACTCGATCAGACAGCGGCCGTGCCGATTGTGAAGGTGCCGGCCGATTCGTCGTGGATGTCGCCGGGCGGTGCAGCGTTTGCTGCTCGCAATGTTGTGGCTATGGTCACTCCTGCTGCTCTTGTGAGCGCTATGGGTACGGATCATGCCAGCGACCAGTATATGGGATTTCTTAGCCGCGTGGATAGCGTGTTTGGCGGCAATTATTTGTGCAAGCATTACATCGCCCGCGTAGAGGGCTATCAGACGCCACAGAAATACCGCACATATGCGGACAAGCGGTTGGTTGCCCGCTATGACGTGGACGACCCAATTAAGGTGAGTGTCGAAGATTATATCATTGACATGTTTCAGCGATGTGTGGCCGACGAGCCTGCGCGTGTTATCCTGATTTCGGATTACGACAAAGGGGTGTGCACGCCACGTGTTGTCGAAACTGTCTTGAAGTACGGTGTGCAGAACAACGTTCCGGTGATTGTGGATCCTGTCGCGCAGCACATGTCTTGGTATAGTGGCGTACACATGGTTTTGCCAAATACGGTAGAAGTATGCAAGGCGACCAATCAGCCGGAAAGAAATGTGGTAAATGCAACAAAGATTCTCCAGAAGCGGTTGGGCGTCAAGCACTGTGTAACGACGTGCGGGGCGGACGGCTTGATTGTGTGCGATGAAGACCAGAATATCACGCGTATTCCTGCGATTGCTGTGAATGCCGTGGATTCTTGCGGTGCTGGCGATGTTGTTGCTTCGGCAGCGGCAATCGGCACTTTCGCAGGTATGTCGCCAGAGTTGTTGTGGAAAACCGCAATAATAGCTGGCGGTCTGTCCACGCAGCACTGCGGCACTCGGGCTGTCGGTATGCATCATGTGCACAGACATATTGCGGGTACAACGCCCACGGTCAAGAAGATGCCGTTGGAATACGCGGAGTTGCTGCGCATGTCGGTTGCTCTTGCTGAAGAATCCGTGGGTGTTGCCAACGGTGTGTTTGATATTCTGCATGCCGGGCATCTTAGTATGCTGTATGAAGCGGCGGCGCAGTGTAATTTTCTTATCGTGCTGGTCAACGGCGCGGCATCCGCGACAAAGTGTAAAAATCGTGACGTCACGGCGTTGGAGATGCGATGTTTGCAGTTGTCGCGAGTACCTTATGTGGACGCGATTGTTGTGTTTGACGAGGACACACCAGAAGAAGCGATCAAGGCGTTGCAGCCGGATGTGCTTATCAAGGGTCCGGAACTCGAGGGAAAAGAAGACACGATTCCTGGCGCGTCGTTTGTTCGCCAGAACGGAGGTCGTGTGCATATTACGAAGCTATCTTTCGATATCCACTCGTCGGATATTCGAAATGCTGCTGAGGAGGAAACCAACGATGACGAGAAGTCATGATGAGTAGTAGCAGGGCGGCAAGGCGGCAAAGGATGTTTGCCGCCCGTAGAGATTTGCCGATATTGCAAGAAACGTTATCGTTTGAGCGGATAACGATAACGGCTACAGACGCGAAAGACAAGTGGACATTTTACTACGAGTCGCAGATATTATTGGAGTATTGGCCAGCACACAGCCTGAGCCGCACTATTGGTTCAGATAAGCGTAGATGCGGGAGTGCGGCTCAGGCGAAAAGATTCGCGATGGAATCTAAGAAGAGGTACTGCGATGCGCTTCTTGCTGTTTCTGCCGATTCTTCGATTTCTCAAGAAGCTCTTCACGAAGAATCACAACGTCTTTAGGGGCAGTGATACCAAGGCGTACGCTATCCTTGGACGTCTGAACGACAGTGATCACAATGTCGTTGCCGATTAAGATTCGGCCATCTGTGCTGCGAGAGAGTACCAACATAAATCACTCCTTTGTGTAAGAGACAGGCGTGATTGTACTGAGCTTCGCAGCGTGTGACAACCCATGTCTACGAAATATCTGGAAAAATTCATTGGAGGATTTTATGAAGCCATTGATGCTTGTAACAGCGGACTGGCACATTCGTCGACACGACCGTGTGTGGGTTCGCAGGGACGATCTATTTGGCGATACCGCGTTTGGTGTATTCCAGGTCTGCGGCATTGCAAAGAAGTACGAAATTCCAACGGTGTTGCTGCTCGGAGATTTGTTCGAGCAGAAGTTGCAACAGTCCGACGCGCTGCAGCTCATGCGTAGCGCATTGGACAAATTTCAAGAGCAGGGTACTGAAGTTCTGTACGTGCAGGGTCAGCACGAGAAGTCGTCGCCACCGATTTTGCAGGCAATCCATGCGTGGCCGAAGCACATCCACAAGCAGGTGGTGACTATTGGCGGCCACTCTATGTATGGTTTGGATTACATGCCGGCAACAAACGTGGAGGAAGAGCTACGCGAGATGCCGCAGGTGGATATTCTGGCGACGCATCAGGTTTGGCGAGATTTCATGGGTGCGGATATCGGCGATGCGTGGATTGGTGATTGCAATGCCCGCATGGTGCTGACTGGCGATTATCATAAGACAGAACACAAGCTGTTCAGCGACCGCGAGACTATTTCGCCAGGTCCTCTGTGTATGCAGTCTATCTCGGAACCGGCTGAAAAGTATGTCTTCATCATCTACGAAGATTTGTCCGCGAAGAAGGTAAAATTGATCACGAGATCAAAATTCGACGTGTGTCTTCGGACGGAGGAGCAGCTGGAAGATTTCATTGAGACATGGAATAAAAATCCATCGAGGATCCCGCAGTCTGGCGTACCTAACGAGATCATGCGGAATCTGCTACGGGTCGAGTATTCGTACGGTATTCCAAATGCAAGGGCTAGGATCATCGCGCGTGTCGGTAATTCCGTTCACTTGTTTCTCAAACCGATCCCGGCGGATATCGAAGAAATCGATGTCGACGTGAATAGCCGTGTAGATGCTGTCATCGGTGGCGGTCTCGAAGGCTGTATTCGCGAGTTTTACTCAAAAAATGAACAGGCAATGTTGTCGGCCATTCGACTTCTGCAGGCCGAGAAGTCGAAAGACGAGTTGCTGCAAATTTACAAAGAGCTGGTAACCGCGTAGAAGGGAGTTTTTATGATCATTAAAAAGCTTACACTGCGAAACTTCTGCCAGCACGAGAATCGTGTATTCGAGTTCGCACCCGGGCTGAATATGCTAATGGGTTCGAACGGCGCTGGTAAGACAAACGTATTGCGTGCGTTGCGCTTTGCGTTGACTGGCAGTACAGGCACTGATCGCAACAAGGCGGATGATATTCGCCAGGGTAGCGGCAAGGAAGAATCTTACGTTGAAGCGGAATTGTTGCACGAAGGTGCAACCATGATTGTGCGTCGCGGCCTTCGCGGTTCGTCGAATCTGCTTCAGATTGGCGACAGCTCCTGGACTGCCGCGAAGGAGATCGACAGCGAGTTGTTGACTCGGCTGGATGTAACGAAGAGTCAGTTGACGGATTATGTCATTGTGCGGCAGCGTGCGATTGACGAGATTTTTGATCAGCGACCGGCAGATCGAGCAGCATCGCTGGCAAATCTATTTGGTGCTTCAAAAGCGGCGAACATTTACCAAGAGTTGCGGAATCTGTTATCGACGATATCTGTTCCAACGACAACGCTGCAAGAAGATGAGCTGGTAGCCGCGATACAGGAAGCTAACGATGTGTTGGCGACTGTAGCTGGAAAGCAGAAGCAATTGAACGTGCCGGCAAATATTGCGGAGTACACTGCAAAGCAGTCGGAGACTTTGGCGGTGCATGCCGCATTTTCTCAATTGGTTTCACGTGCCGGCGAGGCCAAGTTGAATTTGGAAAGACGCGATCTCGTTGCGAAAAAGCTTGAGCAGCAATATACGGAATTGCAGGAAACTGTAAATGTTTCCACGGAGATGATTGCAGAAACCCAAGCCGCCTATGATGAGGCAAAAGAGGCGATCTGGCAGTGGCAGCAATATGACGAGACTCGCGTTAATAGGGAATCGTTGACATTAAAACGCGATACTCTTATCGCCAAGATGTCAAAGATTGTTGAGCCAGAACCGCCTGCTGTTGAAGAGCCGGATGACACTGAACGCACTCGGGCGGCTGAGCTCGCAGTGCAGATTCAGAATTATGTTCGGGATTTGCGTGCGCTGTCCGGCGATACGAATTGTCCCACGTGTGGGCAGCGTTTACCTGATGCGGATGCTATGGAAACGCAGCGACAGAAGCTCAACTCCGCGTTGCAGGGCGCCCGGGAGATACACGAACTCCTGGATACGAAGATTCAGGTGTGGGATACGTATTCCAGACTTTTGGATAGACACACGCGTCAAATAGAGGAGAGTAATGCGGAGCTCGCGCGTATTGGTGATCGTTTGAAAGACTTGCGAGCTTTCGAGTCTCCGGCGATGCCGAAGGATCAGGCGACGGCTGCGATTGCTTGTCACGAGGCAAATATTGCAGCACACAAGACCTTGGAGCAGCAGCTTCTTTCCGTAGATCGCGAGTTACGGTCTGCTCAGGGTATTGCGTCGCAGGCGCAAACGCAGTACGATACGCTCTTGGATGAGATGGGAGCGATTACGCCCCCGACAGACGAGGAAGCGGCCGAAGCTTCGAAAGAGCGAACGCGGATGCTAACTCTGCAAAAAGAGGTAGCTGAGCTGCAGCAACAGCACTCGACGGCGCAGGTGCAGTTGAATACCGCAACACGACAGTTGCAAGAGCTCGAAAAAGTTCGTAAGGACAGTGCGATGGTTTTGGCCGCTGTCGAGCATTTCAAGGAAGTGCAGAGTATTTTCCATCGGGATGCGGCACCGCGAATGGTGTCGTACACCTACATGGAGGCCATGCTTGACGCGATCAACGAGACGCTGGATATGTTTGAAGCGCCGTTCCGCGTTGAAGCTGACGACAATTTGGCATTTGTTGCGAGGTTCTTGAATGGATCTCGAGTTGTGCCCGACAGTTGGTTGTCGGTAGGCGAACGTATTGTGTTGGCTATGGCATTTCGTATTACGGTGAATGCTACGTTCGCCGGCCAGGTTGGTATGCTTGTGATGGACGAGCCGACGGCTGGTCTGGATGAGCATAATTTGGAGAATTTACCGAAGGCGTTGGAGCGGCTGCGTGAGCTGTCGCACGCCCGCGGGTTGCAGGTATTATTCGTGACACACGAACCTCGCATCTCGCACTTGTTTGACAACACGATTGATTTATCGGCAAGATGACAAATATCGCTGCAAACATGCGTACACTACAACTGCACGTAAGCGGGAAGAAGATCTGGTATCTTGATGCTGCTGATGGTTTGCTTAGGTGTTTGGATGTACCTGCAGAAGAGATTTTTGAGCATGTTTGTTTTCGTGGCGTTGATCGCGTGCAGATGATAGGGCGGCAAAACAGTGTTGAGCTTGCCCTACGTCTGTACGCGAAACGCAACGAAGGTAAGCTGTCTAGTGTACAACTTTGTTCACCATTAGTTTGCAGAACAGCCAGCGAGCGAGCAAATCCGGCGGCGGCGTTGTGGGCGCTATCGAATTTTTCCATGGCGCCGAGTTTAGGCGGTTTTCACGAGATGTCGGAGAGTGACTACGCCGCGTACAGTTTAGCGAATGTAGTGCATTTACTCGCAAGGAGTCACAGAGACAACCCTAAAGTGATCGATAAGCATTTGTATGCGCATCCGGCGTGGCCTGCCATCTCTTTCATTAAGAGTGTGAATAAATTGGCTGTAGCCGGGTTGTTGGCGCATATACTCGATCCTAGGTGGTTTGTAGATCCGTGTAAGCCAGATAGCAACGCAAAATTGTATTCTTGGCTCGGACTGAATCCAAAAACGCAAGCGCACGTATCAGCGAATGCACCAAAGTACAGGTATCATGCGAGATGCAGATTGGTGTTGTTGAGCTGGAAACGCGCCGAATACGAGAACCGTATTCGAGAGACTTTTGACTACAGAGAAGTCCAACCAATAGTTGGAGATATGGAACCTGGCACGGCACCATATGATTTTGTATGGCGTGTCTGGGCAAAAAGGATGGGCTTCGGCACAAACATATTTCCTCAAATTTCAGATACGCAGACAATACCTGATTTACGAGCTTCACAAAGATTTGTAGAGTTTGTTAGAGCTGTGTGGTTGGCGGCTATTTACAAGAATAGCAGAAGTGTGCCCGACGGCGGTGCGTCGCTGTTTCGTCCGGAAGATTTCTTCCGAAACACTATTGAAGCACAAGCATTCGAAGTACAGCAGCTGGGAATTTAGTTGTATGTTAAAAATAAGATGAGCCCCGCGCCAACGGGGCTCATAGGGGAACGCGGCGTGCGGGCCGGCTGTTCAGACTGTTTCTATGTCTGATCGTAGCCTTACGTGCGTCGATTGTCAATATTGCACGTAGGAGAAACCCGAAAATGGGTAAAAATGCTACGATAACAAAGCAGGGTCCGTTCATATCGATAACACGAGACGGTCGCGAGCCGCTGCAACAAAGCGTATACAATCGTTTAGCACGAGAACTCACATACACCCATTTGACATTCAACTACCAGCCCCGCGGCGCTAGTGACGGATTCTCCAGGAATCAGGTCGAGAGTTCGCCGCGCAAGCTATACCAGTATGATAGCAACGGGCATTTCATTTGTCAGAAGGGATTCTACCCGAAGGTTCGAGCGCTCTTGGAGTCGCTGGACTTCTCGCCTATCTATATCGATGTAGATATGCCAAAGGATCCGGATGTGTACCGGACGGATTGGGATGCCGTATTGGCTCGTTTTGATTTTCGTCCGCGTCAAGATGAGTGTCTTATGCAGATTGACGCTCACGATTACGGACTCATTGATGCGCCGCCGGCGTTTGGTAAGACGTACATCATGGCTATGATTGCGATGCTGTATCCAAACGCTAAGGTGGATATCGTCACGAAGCGCAAGGATGTTGTGGCCACGATCCGCAGATTAGTGCTGCGGTGGACACCAAATGTCGGGCAGGTAGGTGGTGGTAAGAATGAGGATGACAAGCGTATTACGATTTATACGGCCGATAGTTTGCACAAGAGTGATTTTGATGCGGATATTCTGCTTGCCGACGAATGTATCACTGGAGACGCGTTAATTGAGACTGCCGGCGGCGCTATTCCGCTGAAAGATGTGGTTGTCGGTACCGAGGTCATGTGCTACAATAATGAAGTAGTGTTGCGACCAGTCACACGAGTATGGTCTCGCGGGTTGCGACCTGTATTGCGTTTAACTACAGCACATGGGCGGACTATAAGATGTACAGACAATCACCTATTAATGACGGAGCAGGGCTGGACAGCGGCCGGCGAACTTCGACCGAATCAGAAGATCTTGTGCCTTGCGAATGTGGATGCGGAAAATTGCTCGGCAAGGGTACCACCGGCAAGCAACTCAGATTCGCGCCGGGGCACCAGGCAACATTGCGAAAACGAACACGCGACGACTGGGTTGATGCGTGGGAAAGTGCCAAAGCCGCGTGCCCGTTGTGCGAATGCGGTTGCGGCCGGCGAGTGCCATTGCGAACAGGACATGCTTTGGAGAGATTTATTGCGAGTCGCGGAGCGAAAGCGCATGGTCGATTTATACAAGGGCATCAACAGAGATCGGAGGCATACAACAACGCGCTTTCGCAAAATGAGCGTGCGGCAATTCTTGGCACGTTGCTTGGCGATTCTTCAATCCTATACCCGCACAACGATTCGCGAGCGCCGCGAATTGTGGCAAACCACGGCGGTCCGCAAGAAGCGTGGTTGCGTTACAAGGCGGCGTATTTGTCCGTTATCGACCCTCAAGTGCTTGTTAAGCCGAATCCTGGCTTTGGAAGAATACAAGTGCGATTTACCAGTAGATGTTTGTCTGCACTTATTGAGATATTTGAGTTGGTGCGTCCAGGGGGCGGCGATAAGAAGATCAGCACCGAATGGCTTGATCAGCTTGGCGGAGTCGGGCTGGCCTGGTGGATTTGCGATGACGGCAGCGGCGACAAATACCAAATGCGGTTGCACACCGAAGGTTTCGACGACGAATCAATCGAGATTGCTGCGGCGTGGTTTAACAAAAATTTCGGCACTGTGGGCGTCTCGCGAGGCCGAACCTGCGGATATGTGCTTGGATTGCACAGAAACTGTCGAGACGCAATGCGAGAGCTTGTTTACCCGCATATTCCAGAATGTATGTCCTATAAGCGTCGAGCGTTTGATTACGATAGAACGTTTACCGCAAGAAGAAAACGTGTATGACATCGAAGTAGAGGAGTGCCACAATTTCTTTGCAAACGGTATGCTTGTTCATAACTGCCACGAGCTTATGACGGATCGTCTGGCGGAGCGTGTCAGTCGTTATTGGTACTCTAGAAACTACGGATTTTCTGCGACACCTGACACGCGGCTCGACAACGCGCATTATCGGATGGAGGGTATTTTCGGCCCTCGTATTTTCCATATGACGCAGCAAGAGGCGGAAACGCTGGATCTTGTAACGCCAGTTTTTGTACAGTGGCTTGACGTGGACTGTCCAGGTAATCCGTGTACGCGGTCAGCAAATCCGGTAACACGTAAGCGTAATGGCATATGGCGGAATGAGTGGCGGAACAAGGTAATCGCTGAAGCTGCTCGTCGTTATCTTGCTGAAGACATGCAAGTTCTGATCATGGTTGACACTGTGGAGCATGCGGTGTATTTGCGTAGGCACTTGCCGGAAGCTACACTGTGTTATTCGGACGGTTCCGTGAACGCGGGCAGGCGTGCGTCCTATGTAAATCAGGGCCTGATGGCAAGTGACGAGCAAATGACAAAAGATCGTCGCATGGAATTGTTACACGCATTTGAGACACGTGCGGAGATGTGTGTGATTGCTACCGGCGTCTGGTCAACGGGCGTTAGTTTCAATTCTCTGAACGTACTTATACGTGCCGACGCTGGCGACAGTAAGACGGCGCACATCCAAATACCTGGCCGTGTTTGTCGTGTCGATCCGAATTCAGGCAAACAGTCTGGTTTGGTGATCGATTTTACAGACACGTGGGACGACAAATTTGCGCGGCGTGCTATTAACAGGCGACGTGCGTACGAACAGCGGGGCTGGACGCAACTAAATCCAGATGGCACTCTTTGGACACCGGAGAACAACCGTGGTAGATCGCGATAAGGATATCAGGTTGGCTGCGGTGATGCAGCAGCCGCCTGCTGAAGAGCATACACCACAACCACCGAAAAAGCTATCGACGGCTTTTATCGCGGCGTACCGACTTGCCAACGCCACAAAGAGGGCGGAGGCGTGGCGACAATCACAGGTTTTGGATATACCAACGCAGGTGCAGCATACAGATAAGCCTGCGCCGATATTTCAGAGTATCGCTAGAACTTGCATGACACACGGAATAACCAACTACGAGAGGTATATCGAGGCGCAGTTCAAATACAGTGTTTCCAGAGACAAGGAGCACGATAATTCAATAGGCAGCCATATAGCTGTACATTATTTCAATTCGCAGCAGGCGCTTGAGCGATTCACGACGCACGATAACACAGCAGATCAGCATTTGTATCAGGAATGGGAGAGCTCGTTGTTGGAGTTTCGTTGTTGTGTGTTAGACACGGCGGCGACGTATCCAGAATACAACGAATCCCAGAAGACGAATTTTGTTCTCAGGAACAAAATGTTTGGATTGTCTGTTTTGTTCAGGTATTGTGTTGCGATGTATTTTGGTTTACAAGATGTTGCGCGTGAGTATTATCCGGCAGCTTTGTTTCAGATTCTTCGCGACCCGGAAGGGTATACGCGTGCGTGGGGCAAGAGAATACCGGAGGAGTTGATTACTCAGGCAGAGGCGCAGATATTGTCCCCACTGAAGGAGTATTTGCAATGAGCATGGGTTACAACCCGTACGCATCGCAGGGCGACGGCATTACATCCTTGGATTTGGATTTGTTGCTTCTGCATATTGTTCAGAGTCCTAGTGTTTTGAATTTCGCGTACGGTCAGCTCGATCCGGAAATGTTGTCGGCACCGGGCGAAGTTGCGCATCGGCACATCTGGGGTGCCATTAAAGAGCACTACAAAAAATACAGCCGGCTACCCACTTACGAGTCGGCGTGTGTGGTTTCGTTGAATTCTTTGTCGACAGATCCTATTGCGTCGTACGACACGCATACCGCGGAATCGCTAGAAGCCGATATTCGGTCCATTTTGAGTTTCGTCTATGATTCGGAAGGTATGGCTAATCAGCTAGAGCCGGATCTGGCGAACGACATTATGCGTCGAGTATTGATTGCTAGGGGTCCGCAGCGGGATCTGCATAATGCTTTGTTGTTTAGTGG
>Ga0180432_10006947_pt1 | contig 14551 bp, 9 predicted proteins | sample SS_ome_10_FD_132414 | JGI IMG/M metagenome (GOLD analysis project Ga0180432, IMG submission 132414) | Hypersaline lake sediment archaeal communities from the Salton Sea, California, USA - SS_1_MS_2 metaG | ecosystem: Environmental > Aquatic > Non-marine Saline and Alkaline > Hypersaline >... | reverse complement strand
GGCACGCGGGTTGTACTCTGTGTGCGCGAGCGACGCGCAGGCGCGCGCGAGACGTTCACGTAACCGCTGAAGAGAAAAGCGGTTGTGAGGACGTGGCTCGCGGGCCGCGCGCACGCGGACGGCCGCTGGGGCCTGTGGGGCGGCAGAACCTGCCGCGCGGGCCTGCCGGTGGCGGCTGTGTGTGCCGCCCCGTGCGGGCTTTCGGTTCAAGGCCGGCGCGCGCGTTCCGATAATCTAAGGTGGACCTGCGGTGCGTGCGCCTCACGCAGGCACGGGTTCCCGACGTACGGTCACACAGAAAGGCGACGGTCATGGCCCTGCCCACGCAGACGATCGGCGGGCTCATCAGCGGGTTCGACACTTCGAACATCATCGAAAAGCTGATGACCATCGAGCGCAGGCCCGTGAAGCTCATGGAGCAGGAGGTCGCCGAGCTCCAGGCCCAGCAGGAGGCCTACCGCGCGGTGAGCCGCGCGCTGCTGGCGTACAAGACCGAGGTGGACACGCTCGGGCGCCTGTCCTCGTACAACGCCAAGACCGCGTCCTCGAGCGCGGAGTCGCTGCTCACGGCCTCGGCCTCGGACGCCGCGGCCGCGGGCAGCTACAGCTTTCGCACCGTGCGCCGGGCCCAGACCGAACAGCTGGTGAGCCGCGGGTTCGCCACCTCGGACGCCACCGCGGTGGGCGCGGGCGAGATCCGCATCGACGGCGCGGGCGCGAGCCTGCGCCAGGGCACCCGGCTCGCGGAACTGAACGGCACCGCGGGTGTGGAGCGCGGCAGTATCCGCATCACCGACCGGTCCGGCGCGTCCGCGGTCATCGACCTGTCCGTGGCCGAGACCGTGCAGGACGTCCTGGACCTCGTGAACGAAACCTCGGGCATCCAGGTGCAGGCCGAGCTCGCGCCCGGGGGCACGCGTCTGCGCCTCCAGGACCTGTCCGGCGGCGCGGGCGATATCGTGGTCGAGGAGGTCGCGGGCATGCGCACGGCCGAGGACCTGGGGCTCTTGGGCGCCACGTCCGGGGCCACGCACACCGGGGGCCAGGTGTACGTGATGCAGGGCCAGAGCGCGCTCTCGTGGCTGCGCGACGGCCTGGGCATCGACGACGGCACCCTGGGCACCGTCCGCATCGAGGACACGGGCGGCACGGCCACGGGGCCCTTTGACGTGGACCTGTCGGCCGCGACCACGGTGCAGGAGGTCATCGACGCCATCGACGCGGACACGGGCGGCGCGTTCACCGCCGAGGTGGACCCGACCGACGCGCGGCGGCTGCTCATCCACCGCACGGGCGGCGACGCGACCACGAACATCGTGGTGAGCGACGATCCCGGCGACGCGGCGGACACCACGGCCACGGACCTGGGCATCGCCACCACGGGCTCGGCCGGGGCCAGCCTCACCGGCGCGTACATCGTGGGTGCCGTGGATTCGGTGCTCGCCGGGACGTTGAGCGGCGCACAGGCCACGGGCCTGGACCTGGACGGCGACTCGGTCACGGACGACAACTTCACCATCACCGACCGGTCGGGCGCGAGCGTGGACGTGTCCCTGGCCGGGTACAAGACCACGCTGCGCGAGGTGCTGTACGCGATCAACCAGCAGACCCAGGCCGCAGGCGTGGACGTGACCGCAGAGGTCAACGACGCGGGCAACGGGATCGTGCTGCGCGACAGCTCGGGCGGGAGCGGCAGCCTGACCGTGGCCGACTTCGGGGACTCGCAGACCGCCACGAGCCTGGGCATCGCGGGCAGCGTGGACGCGAACGAGCTCGACGGCGCGGACCTGGACCGCAAGTACATCGGCCGGGGGACGCTGCTCTCGTCGCTCAACGCGGGCAACGGGGTCGCCGCCGGGTCGATTGCCATCACCGACGCCTACGGCCAGCAGTCGGTGGGCGACCTCACGAGCCTGCAAACCGTGGGCGAGGTCATCGCGGCCATCAACGCCGCGAGCCTGTACGTGCAGGCGCGCGTGAACGACACCGGCGACGGCATCCTGCTGGAGAACACGCGGTTCAACGTGTTCAGCACGTCGCAGACCGGCGGCGCCATCGCCGCGCCCGGGAACACGTTCACCGATCCGGGCAAGGACTTCACCGAGCTTGGGGTGCAGGTGGGCGACGAGCTCGTGGTCGAGAGCGGGCCCAACGCGGGCACCTACCAGATCACCGCCGTGGGCACGACGGACCTCACCGTGGGCGGGGCCGGGTTCGGCAGCGCCGACGCGTCCGTGACCTACCAGATCGTGAGCCAAGACGCGGTGGGCACGATCCGCGTGGACGAGGTGCAGGGCGGCACCACGGCCGGCGACCTGGGGCTGTTGGGCCAGGCCTCGGCGGGCGAGGACCTGGACGGCAGCTTCGAAGAGGTCATTGCGATCGACGACAACGACACGCTCACCGAGGTCGCGCAGAAGATCCTGGCCTCGGACGCGCGCGTACAGGCGTCCGTGCTCAACGACGGCAGCGCGTTTGCGCCGTACCGCCTGACCCTGTCCAGCGAGGACGCGGGCCGCGCGGGCGCCGTGGTGGTGGACACGGACATCGCCTCCTTGGGCTTGGATCAGACCGCGGCCGGCCGGGACGCGCTGCTCTTGTACGGCGCGGCGGGCGGAGGTGCGGCGCCGGTGCTGCTTTCGAGTTCGGAGAACACGTTCCGCAACGCGGTGCCCGGGCTCACCCTGACCGTCCAGGCCGCGCAGCCGGACACTGAGGTGACCGTGACCGTGGGCCGCGAGGTGGAGGAGATCGTCACCGCGGCCGAGGAGATGGTCGGCGCGTACAACGACCTGCACGACCTGGTGCTCCAGCTCACCCAGTGGAACGAGGAAGAGGAGGTGCCGGGGCTGCTGTTCGGCGACAGCCAGATCGCCAACGTGATGCGCGAGATCGACGACGCGCTCACGAACACGGTCTCCGGGCTCGACGGGGGCATCAGCCAGCTCTACGACGTGGGCGTGCGGTTCCGGTACGACGCGACCCAGCGCAAGACGAGCCTGGAGTTCAACGAGAGCACGCTGCGCGAGAAGCTGAGCACGAACTTCGAGTCCGTGCGGGATCTGATGACCCGCAGCGTGGACCGGGCGCTCACCGCCAACTACGCGACCGTGTCCGCGGACAACCCGGCCGGCGGGGGCACCTCGGCCGAGAACCTGGTCAACGGCAACACCGCGTCCAACGACTTCGGCGCGGCGAACGGGTACGAGGCCAGCCTCGCCCTCGACGACCCCGGCAACGCGGACGGCGAGGACGTCATCAACCTGCGCTTCGACCGGGCGCGACCCATCTACCAGCTCGTTCTCCACCATATCGACAGCACCAGCATGCCGGCCGGAGACTACGCGATCCGCGACTTCGTGGTCGAGTACCTCGACGACGCGACCGGCGCCTGGGAGGAGGCGCGCACCTTCACCGGCAACACCGCGGCGATCAACTACATCTCCCTGCCCCAGGGCACGCGCACGAGCCAGGTGCGGCTCACGGTCCAGGGCACGAACGCCGCGGACAACAAGACCCGGCTCGTGGAAGTGGAGGCGATGGAGCGCGACGGGGTGGCCGGCCGCATGCGCACGTCGCTGAGCCGCTTGACCGACTACGCGACCGGGATCTTCGCCACGGCCAACGACACGTTCAACGACAAGATCGAGGACCTGGAGACGAGCATCGACAAGGCGAACGAGCGCCTGGAGATGCGCCAGATCGAGTACCTGCGCGAGTTCACGGCCATGGAAACCGCGCTCGCGCAGCTCCAGGCCCAGAGCGACTTCTTCTTCGCGCAGATGGAGGCGCTCAACAACCAGCGGAGGCTCGGCCCGAACGGCTAGCTCGCGTCCGGCCGCCCTCCGCCTCCCGACCGCTCCCCCTCCGCACCCGACACGGGCGCGCGCCGCGCGCGGCCCTATCCGGTGACCACCGCGTTCGCCTGCGGGTTGAACGGATTCGTGCGCAGCGACAGAGAGAACAGATACGGGTACGTGGCCTGCAGGTGCTCCATGTGCCGCAGCCACTGCGCGATCAAGCGCCCGTACACGCGGCGCAGGTCGCCCACCAGGTGCTCGCGGTCGGTCTGCGGCAGGTCGGCGAACGCGCCCCGGTGCGCGAGTTCATCGGCCAGGTGGAAGACCGCCCACAGGAGATTCGTAAACGTCTCGTGTTCGAGCAGGTTCGGATTCCCCAACAGCGCCAGGAGAAACGCTCGGCGTTCGACCAGGAACGCGCGCAGGTCTTCCAGGTGCCGGGGCTCGGGCGCGAGCGGCGGGCCGTCCTCGCGGAAGCGCGCGCGCGCGGCGTGATAGTCGGCGGCCGACCAGTCCTCGGTGATGCGCAGGCTGTGGGAGAGCTTGTCGGCCTCGGGGTCCAGGTCGCGCAGCCGGCGCAGCAGCGGATTGCCGATCTCGCTGAAAAAGGTCCCGATGGCCATGTGCATCTTGCGGAGGCGGGCCTGGCGCTCGTGGCGCTCGAGCACCCGGTGGATGACGAGCGTGACCAGGAGCACCTCCACGGGCACAAAGGCCACGTCCCCGAGCAGGTAGATGAAGATGTGGTGCGGGTCCGAGAAGATGAGATAGTGGACCCCGTACAGGGCCGCGGACAGGCCCACGAGCAGGACCCCGAAGCGGATCTCCCAGGGCAGGCGTCGCATAGGCACGGTCTCCTCGGCGGGTTGCGGATTTCCCTCACCCTGGCCCTCTCCCGGAGGGAGAGGGGACGGGCGCGCGAACTCAGACCTCCACGCCCAGGAGGATGCGCACCAGGTACCCGATCCCGAAGCTCACCGCGGCCACGGCCAGGCTCAGGCCCGCCATCTCGCCGAACCGGCTGCCGAAGGGCAGGTCCTTGGCCACGGAAATGTAGTAGGTGAACGCCAGGATCACCACGAGCGCGCACGCGAGCGTGACCGGCAGGGCCACGAGCGGGTTGCCCAACACCAGGAACGGCCAGATGAGAAAGAGCACGGTGATGAGGTACGCCACGCCCGTGTACAGGCTGCTCTTGACCGGGCTCTTGCTCCCGTCGGGTTCGGCGCGGGTGGACAGGTACTCGCTCGCGGCCATGGACAGGCTGGCGGCGATGCCGGTCACCAGGCCCGTGGCTGCGATGAGCCGCCCCTGCTGCAGGGCCAGGGTGAGCCCGGCCAGGGCGCCGGTGAGCTCCACCAGCGCGTCCGACAGGCCCAGGACCACGGACCCCGCGTAGCGCAGGCGCTCCTCGTCGATCATCTTGGTGAGCTCGTCCTCGTGTTCGCTTTCCTCGGCGGCGATCTGCTTGGACTCGGGGATGCGGTCCTCCAGCCGGCCGTAGGAGGTCTGGGCCTCTTCTTCGCCCCGCTCCATCAGGCGAACGGCGAAGGTGAGCCCGAAGAGCCGCGCGATGAGCACGTACTTCCACACCGTGAACGTGGACGGCTCGGGCGCGGCCTGGGTGTAGGTGCCCCAGAACTCGTAATGGCGGCGTTCGTCGTCGGCGATGCGCTCGAGCACACGGCGGTTCTCCGGGTTCTTCTCGCGCTGGGCCAGGCGCTTGTAAACATGGTGCTCGGTGAGTTCGTTGTGCTGGGCCCGGATCAGGACTGCACGCAGGTCCGGGTCGAGCGCGCGGCCCGGCTCTTGGGTGTCTCCCATGGTTTGTCTCCTGAGGGCGGCGCGCCCCGGTCAGTAGGCCGCGTCCGCGTAGGCCACCCAGCCGCCCGCGTCTAGCAGGCGGCGGTCGAAGTCGCTGAGGGCAAACGAGCAGGTCTTGCGCCGCCCGCCTGCGGTCAGGGTGAGCGTGGATTTGGCGAGGTCGAAGCGCATCGTGGGCCGGCCCCGGCGCGCGAGCTGGAAAAGCGCGTCGATATCCTCGGCGCCGAGTTCCACGGCGAGCAGCCCGCAGTTGAACATGTTCTGGCGGAAGATCCGGCTGAAGCTCTCGGCCACTACCGCGGTGATGCCGTTCACCTCCAGTGCCCAGGCCGCGTGCTCGCGCGAGGACCCGCACCCGAAGTTGCGCCGGGAGAGAATCACCGCGGCGTCCTCCACCTGCGCGCCGCCCGGGGCGAAGCCCTCCGGGTCCAGGTCCTCCAACAGGTGCGGCTTGAGCGCGGGCTTGGTGATCTCGGTCAGGTACTTGGCCGGGATGATCTCGTCGGTGTTGATGTCGTCGCGGTCGAGCACGAGCACGGGTCCGCCGAAGCGCGTGGTCATGATCCGCCTTTCGATTCGAGCCGCAGGGTTCGACTGCGTCCGAGCGCAGCCGTATGTAAGCACAAACCCGTCCGCGGGGCAAGGGTCGGCTTCACACGGGCGCGTCGCCGGGCGGCGGGGGCTCGACGCCCAGCTCCCCGGCCGCCTCGCGCACGATGGAGTCGAGCTCGTCCGCGAGGCCGTCGTCGGGTTCGAGCTGGGCCCCCGCGGCGCGCTGGGCCACGCACGCCTCGTGCGCCTGGGCGAGGAGCTCGTCGGTTTGCGTCCTGTCCCGGTCGTGGTGCGCGCCCGCGGTCAGGCCCCGGAAGAAGAACCGGCTCAGCGGCAGCTCGTCGCGGTAGCGGCCCAGCGTATGGTCGTGGGTGAGGAAGGTGTCGCTCTCGAACCCTGCGTCCAGGATGGCCTCCAGGCCCAGGGCGGCCTCGGAGGTGTCGAAGTCGCTGAACAGGTCCAGGTTCTCGAGCAGGATCTGTGCGTCCATGACCGCCTGTTCGGGCGAGAACAGGTTGCTGCACGCCAGCGACCCCAGGCCGGGGCTGCCCCCGCCCTTGAGCGCCTTGAAGAAGGTGGCGGCCATGGCCATCTCGTAACAGGCCTGCAGGCCGGGCTCGTTCGCCTCGCGGTAGAAGGTCAGGAAGTCGACCTGCACGCCCAGGCCGCGCATGAGCTCGGCGAAGGCCATGTTCTGCCGCAGGGCCCGGAACCCGTAGTACTGCACGCGGCCGGTGTCCATGTCCATCTGCCCGGTGGCGGGCATGGTGGCGAGCTTCGCGCCCGGGCGCAGGATGCGCAGGACGCTCAGCGCGCCCAGCACCTCGGCGAGCCCGGTCACGCACGCGCCGGCCACGGTCACGGGCGCGGACATGCCCGAGACGGTCATGGTGCCGAACCCGAGCGTGTCGCACACGCCCTGGTCGAAGGCCGCGAGCAGGGTGTCGAGCGCGCGCGGGTCGATCTTCAACGGCAGGCTCACCCACTCCATGGCGGGCATGGTCGGCCGGTATCCGCGCGCGTCGGCGACCGCCCGTTCCATGCGCGCGAGGTACTTCACATGCAAAGGCACGAGCGGAAAGCTGTGGAAGACCGGCTTGCAGCACCATCGCGCCATGAGCGCGTACCCCTCCAGGGTCTCCAGGAGCGGGCGCCCGCCCGTACCGTGCAGGTGCAGGGGCGTGCTCAGGCGCACGATCTTGTCGCATCCGTTGGCCCAGTGGCAGACCTGCCGAAGGGTCGCGCGCGTGGCGGGCAGGGCTGCCCACCGGTCCCAGTCGAACAACTGGTTCGCGCCGCTTCCCACGCCCAGGCGTGCGGGCCGGCGCTTCTGGCGCAGAGGCCCGGGCCGCTTGGTCGGCACCGGGGACGTGGCGCGCAGCACGTCGATCGTCTGTTCCAGGTCCTGCGCGTCGAAGCGGACCACGGACCGGGTGCGGTCGACCCGGGCCCCGCGGTCGGCGAGCTCGTCGAGGTACCCCGCGTGCCGGATGCCAACACCCGTGTGCGCGAGCACGGCGAAGGCGGCGTCCACCGCGCGTTTGCGCGAGGACTCGTTCCATACGAGCAGGGGCCCGAACTGGTTGACCGGGACGTTTAGATACGCGCGGTCCATGCCGGCTCTTCGCTTTTGGCCCTCACCCGAGCTCTCGCTCGTAGGCCGCGTCGATGACCGCGTGCTCGCGCAGGGCTGCGTACAGGGGGTCGGCCTCGGGTGCGCAAAAGCCCAGGGCGTTGCGCCGCCGCCAGCCCTCGGCATAGGCGAACGCGCCACAGAGCGCGCCCGTCTCGCGATGGATCGTCTCCATGGCGTGGAGGTACGAGTCCATGCCCTGGCTGTGGTCGAGCCATTCCTTTTGGCTTTTGTGGCAGGCGAGCATGTCGCGCTTGCGGTCGAGCACGTCGGTGATGTCCACGTACAGGCCGCTGCGCACGAGTCGGCGCAACGGATCCCGGTTGCCGTGCGGGGGCGCGTGGTACACGGTTACAGGCTGGTCTACGGGCTCGCGGGGCGGGTCCGTGGGAAAGGGCACCATGCCCCGGCAGAAGGCCGCGCTCACGGCCAAGCGCACGGTGTTCTGGTGGTCCTCCATGTAGTCGGACGGCGACTGCACGAGCAGGATCTCGGGCGCCACCTCGCGCATGATCGCGGCCAGGCGGCGCAGGGTCTTGGGCTCGTAGAGGACCACCATGTCATCGGTGAGCGGCGGATGCCAGGTCGCGCCCAGGAGCCGCGCGGCCTGTTGCGCTTCCTCGCGGCGCATGCGCACGATCGTGTCTCTGTCATGGACCGCGGTGCCGCACGAGCCGTTGGCCACGTTCATGTAGTGGAGCTCGTACCCGGCCTCGCGCAGGCGCCACAGGGTGCCGGCCATGTAAAACTCGATGTCGTCCGGATGACAGGCGCAGGCAAAGGCGATCTTGGCCATGAAGGGCTCCTCAGTGCATCTCGACCTCGCAGGTCCCCACGCCCGGACGCAGGAAGTTGAACTGGACGTTGGGGTGGTCGGCCAACAGCGACATGGGCACCGCGCTGTCCGGGATGCGCTTGCCGATCATGAGCGTCGTGAGCCGCATGCCGAAGGGGTTGTCGTGGTAGCCAGGATGCCAGATGGAGACCTTGTCGGCCTTCCAGGTCTCCACCGGCCCCACGGTCACCGCGCGGTCGGGCACGTTCTGCACCACCCCGCCGCCCGAGGTGCGCGCGTTCTGGATCAAGGTCATGGGATGCAGGTCCACGACCCGCGTGGCCAGCTTGCGGTACGCCTCCGGGCTCGGCGGCGCGTCCTGGTGGGCGCCCTCGCGCTTGGGCGGGTCGTTGAAGGCCCAGTGCTTGACCTCGCCCTGGCCGCCCTGCATGACCGCGCAGCGGACCCGGTCCCAGGACGCGCGGTAGGGCGCGGTGTCCACGGCCGGGAAGTGGAGGTTCGCCTCGGGCATGCGCAGCTTCTCGTCGATGCGCCCGAAGCACAGGTCCATGTCCGTTTTGGCGAACCCCAGGGGGAAGTCGCGCCCGGCCTCCCGGTCGCCGACCACCCACTCGTCCATGCCCCAGAAGTGCGCCTCGCGCACGTCGAGCTCCAGGGCGTTGACGATCCGGGCCACCAGCGGCAGCTGCTCGGTGGGTCCGATCGGCCCGCACACCCCGCACGGATTGTCCGCGGTGGACCGGCGCCAGGCGTCGACGTACTCCAGCGCCTCGGCCAGGAAGAAGTCCTCCGCGGTCTCGTAGAACCGCACGTCGAACCCCTCGCGCGAGAGGCCCTGCATGTCCGCGGGCCTCAAACGCGCCGCGTCGTCGAGGATCTCGCGGTCCAGGGTGGTGTAGTCCCACCAACCCGGGGCCACCTTGCTGACAGGCCGCATACGGGCTCCTTTCCTTGCGTGACGCGCGGACCGAGCTCGCGTCGCGCGCTCAGTCCATGGGCTCGATGTACTCGGCGACGTCGCCCACGCGCACGGGCCGGGGCCCCTCGGTCCGCAGCACCAGCGCGAGCACGGTGCGCTGGCGGCCGCTCTCGTCCGGGCGCAGGCGCGCACGGCCCACGTGGGTCTCGCCGTAGGTGATGTCGAACTCCGCGCGCGCGGGCACGTACGTGGGCTCGCGGAAGTCGATGAGCACCTCCTGTCCGCCGCGCACGACCTGGATGATCTGGCCGATGACCTGGGTGCGGTCGCGCATGGCCAAGTCTCCGGCCTCGAACGGGACCGGCGGCTTCGTGAGCGCCCGGGCTGCACTACGCCGGCGCATCACCTCGACCACGCGCACCTGGGCCAGGCGCTGGCGCTCGCGGTACACGTCGAACCGCATGCCCGGCAGCACCCCGTGGTCGTCGCCCACGCTCAGGTCCAGCACGGACTCGTCGGCCCGAAGCACGAGCCCGTTCATGGACAGCACGGGCTGCGAGGGCGGCGGGCCCTCCCGGGGCCCGGCGACCGGCGTGCCGTTGCATCCAGCGCCGCCCAGGCCCAGCAGGAGCGCGAGCAGTAGGCCGGGGGCGAACGGGACGGGGCGACATAACTTCGCTGCGGTGGTGCTTGGGCGGTTCACGGGCTTTCCTCCTGGCCGGCGGGCGCGCCCGCGCGTTTGCGGCCGCGACGCCCGCTCGAGCGGGCACGCACCCGGCGGGGATCGGCGATCGCGCCCTCGAGCGCAGTGGCGGCCGCCGTGGCCGGGCTCATTAGATGAACCATGCCTCCCCGGCCCATGCGGCCGGAGAAGTTGCGATTCGTGGTGCTGGCGCACACCTCGCCCGGGGCGAGCACGCCGTTGGACATGCCCAGGCACGCGCCGCAGGTCGGGTTGGTGACGCAGAACCCCGCGTCCAGGAAGACCCGGATGAGCCCCTCGGCGTCGGCACGGGCAAAGACGTCCGGCGTGGCGGGACTCAGGATCCCGCGGACGTTCGGGTGGATGGTGCGCCCGCGCAAAAGCTCGGCGGCTGCGCGCAGGTCCTCGAGCCGGCCGTTCGTGCAGCTGCCGATGTAGACCTGGTCGACCGCGGTGCCGGCCACCTCGTCCACGTCGCGCACCTCGTCCGGCTTGGTCCCAACGGTCACCTGGGGCGCGAGGGCGGAGACGTCCAGGCGCACGCTGCGCTCGTACGCGGCGTCCGGGTCGCTCGCCCAGGCGCGGTAGTCGGCCAGCGCCGCGGCCCGGGTGCGGTAGGTCTTGCGGATGTACGGCCACAGGTAGTCCACGGTCACGCGGTCGGGCATGCAGATGCCGCTCGTGGCGCCCGCCTCGATGGCCATGTTGCACACGGTCATGCGCGCGTCCATGGACATCCGGTCGATGGCCGGGCCGTGGAACTCGAGCACGCACCCCACCGCCCCGCGCACGGTCAGGTCCTTGAGCAGGCGCAGGATCACGTCCTTGGCCGACACCCGGCGCGGCAGCCGGCCGGTGACCTCCACCTTGATCGCGCGCGGGTCGCGCAGCGCGCAGATGCCCTTGAGGATGCCCACCTCCAGGTCCGTGGTCCCCACCCCCGCGGCGAACGCGCCGAAGGCCCCGTGCGTGCAGGTGTGGCTGTCTCCCATGATGACCACCTGGCCGGGCCGGATGAACCCCTGCTCGGGGAACAGGGCGTGGCAGACCCCGTTGCGGCCCACGTCGAACCAGTGGGGCAGCTCGTGGCGGCGCGCCCAGTCGCGCAGCACCTTGCCCTGGAGCGCGGTCTTGGTGTCCTTGGCCGGGGTGACGTGGTCGATGACCGCCATGATCTTGTCGCGGTCGAAGACCCGGTCCAGGCCGCGGGCCTCCAGGTCGGTGATGGCCATGGGCGTGGTGATCTCGTGGCAGAGCACACGGTCCACGCGCAGCACATTCATGCCCGGCGCGGGCCGGTCGATGCGGTGGGCGTCAAAGACCTTGTCCGCGAGCGTGCGGCCCATGCGGCGTCTCCCTGGCGCAGGTTCCCTCGGCCTGCGATTCTACCGCCCGGCCTGCGCGATGGCAACAGAAACGCGCCCCCGGCGGGCGCGGGAGCCAGTCTCTTTCCCTCCGCTGAAGCTGTTCCCCCTCCCTCCGGGAGGGAGAAATAGTTCTGCGCAAAGAAGCGTATGCAGTCAAGCTCGACGTCCCTCACCCCAGCCCTCTCCCGAGGGGAGAGGGAGTGTTCCGCCTTCCGGGAGGGGCTGCGCGAGAGGGAAGTGATCGTGCAGGCAGACGCGCCGCCCTGCCCGCTTGGCGTACTCGGCGCGAGCGTGCGGAACGGACCTTTCTTCGTCAAGGCTTCGCAGGGCTGCCAGGGCTTCGGGGATCTGCGGCCTATCCGTCCGGTGGCGGGCGGCGGTCGTTGTCTTCGGGGTCCCTGGGCAGCCCGGTGCGGCGCCAGAAGAAGCGCCAGTAGGCGTCGTGCACGGCGCGGTACCCGCGCGCCAGGCCGCCGGCCACCGCCTGGAAGAGGCGCCACAGGCAGGACTGCAAGTCGTCGAGCAGGCTGAAGAGCACGGGCACCGCAACCAAGGTCAACATCGTGGCCACCGCCAGGCCGAAGATGACCGCCACGGCCATGCTCTGCCACCATTGGCTGGACTCGCTCTGGGTCTGGAGGATCGGGGCGTGCCCTTCGAGCAGGGGATGGAAGTCCATGCTGTACCCGGTCGCCATGGGCACGAGCCCGAGCATGGTGGTGAGCGCCGTGAGCACCACGGGCCGCAGCCGGGTGGCGCCCGCGGCCACGATGGCGTCCTCGCGTGCCATGCCCCGCTTGCGCAAGAGCAGCGTGTAGTCCACCAGCACGATGGCGTTGTTCACCACCACGCCCGCGAGCGAGATGACCCCCACCCCGCTCATCACGATGACGAACGGCAGATCGCACACGCCCAGGCCCAGGAACACGCCGCCCAGGCTCAGGGCCACGGACGAGAGGATGATGAACGGGAACACGACCGAGTTGAACTGGCTGACCAGGATGAGGAAGATGAGCCCCACCGCCGCGGCGCCCGCCCAGCGCAGGAACCCCACGGCCTCGCGCTCGTGCAACAGCTCCCCCGCGAAATGGTAGTGGTACCCGGGCGGGAGCTCCAGCCCCGTGCTGGCCGGGGCGAGCACCTGTGGATACGCGGCCTCCAGGAACAGGCGGTTGAGCCTGTGGCGGGTGCCCTCGTCCTGTCCGGCCTGGTCGAAGAGTGCGTCCAGGCGCTGCGGGTCCAGGCGCGCGGGCGCGTTGGGCCCCTGCAAAAGCTCCCTGTAGAGCTCGCGGTTGGGGACCGGCGCCAGGGCGCGGATGTAGTGGTTGAGTCGGTCCGCGAGCCTGGCGCGCTCCTGCGCCTCGGGGTCCTTGTCGAGCACCGACTGGCCGGTCAGGCATCGCGCGATGGAGGCGAACCCGTCGCGCAGGGCGGCCTTGAGGCCGTCCCCGCCGTCCGTGGACGGGGCATGGGTGCGCAGGAGCTCGGCCACCTTGTCCGGCGGCCGGGCGGCGCGGAAGTCCTTCAGCTTCTTCCCCTCGGCCAGAAGCTGCTCCGGGCCGAACAGGGGCGTGCCCGCCAGCACGGCCTCGGCCTCCTTGCGCGCGGTGGGGCCGGTGGTCTTGGTCTCGTCCACGTCGGCCCGCACGGTCACCACGCGGCCGTGGTCCTTGCGGTTGATGGCCTCCACCCCGCCGGCGTACTCGATCTGGGCGACGGTCGTGAGGGGCACGAGCCCGTGCGTGGGGCTGGGCAACAGGAGCCGGCGCAACGTGTCCAGCCGCCGGCGGTCCTCTTCCTGGAACTGGACCCGGATGTCGTAGTCCTCGCCCTCGTCGCGGAACGTGCCCACCTCCACCCCGTTGATGGCCGCGCGCAGGGCGAAGCCGATGAGCTGGGTGTTCAACCCCAGCAACGCGGCGCGCTTGCGGTCCACGCGCACCTGCAGAGTGGGCGAGCCCTGCTCGAAGTCGTCGCGCACGTTGCGCACGAACGGCACCCCTTCGACGAGCTCCACGGCCTGTTCGGCCACCCGGCCCAGGGTGTCCAGGTCGTGGCCGGTGATCTCGACCACGATCGGGGCGCCGGTGGGCGGGCCTTGCTGGGGTGCCTCCACGGTCACCTTGGCGCCGACCACCTCCTGCACGCGGTCGGCCACGCGCTTGGTGGTCTGCTGGCTGGACTCGGTGCGGTGCTCGATGTCCACGAAGTTCGCGGTCACCCGGTTGGGCTGTCCCTGCCCGAAGAACGTGCCCCCGCCCTGGCCCAGGGCGTCGACGCGCGCGTACACGGACTCCACGTTGGCGAGGTCGCTGGGGCTCGCGTAGGTCCTGTCCAGGCGTGACCGGTGCGACTTGGCCTTGCGCGCTTCCCCGTAGGCCAGGGTGTCCCGCGGGCCGTAGTCTTCCTCGAAGAGCCGCTTTTCGACCTCCTTGACCACACCGTCGCAGTAGGGCAGGTCCGCGCCCTCGGGCATGTCGAGCTCTACATTGACCCGCTCGGGGTCGATGGCCGGGAAGAACTCCGTGGGCGTGCGCACGCCCACCCGGTAGACCCAGAAGAGCACGCACACCGCGAAGCAGGCCACCGCGAAGAGGAGCAGCCCCATGCGGGGCAGAAACCGCAACAGGTGGCACGCCGCCCGGCGCCCGCGCGTGGGCTCCTGCGCAGGGACCGGCACGTGATGCCCGAGCACCCCGCGCAGTACGAACCGGTAGGTGCGGATGATCGGTCCGCCGCCGGTGAGCATCGGATGCTCGGTGCCGGACATCACCTCGTCGGCCGAGCGCGCCGGGCCCTCGGGCCGCACCCGCATCACGGCCGAGGCCACGGCGGGGTTGATCACCAGCGCCACGAACAGGCAGCTCGCCAGCAGGGTGATGACCGTGGCCGGCAGGTAGAACATGAAGTCGCCCATGATCCCCGACCACCACAAGAGCGGCGTGAACGCGGCGATG
>Ga0180432_10006946_pt1 | contig 14552 bp, 14 predicted proteins | sample SS_ome_10_FD_132414 | JGI IMG/M metagenome (GOLD analysis project Ga0180432, IMG submission 132414) | Hypersaline lake sediment archaeal communities from the Salton Sea, California, USA - SS_1_MS_2 metaG | ecosystem: Environmental > Aquatic > Non-marine Saline and Alkaline > Hypersaline >... | reverse complement strand
GGCGGCGAGCTCGCCGCGGCTGGGTCGGTGGTGGGGCAGGAGGCCTCGGGACCAGGCGGCGTATCGGTCGAGTCGGGCCCGGGTCCCGGGTCGCCTTGGCGCGCTTTTTTTTTGCTCTGCGCCTCCTCGAATGCCGCGTAGAACGTCGGCAGGTCGCACGCGCAGGAGAGGATCGGCTGCCAGGTGTCGCCGTCGACCAGGTGCAGCAGGTTCTGGACGTACCGGTCGACGCGGTAGTTTTGTTTCAGGACGGTCAGACAAAAATACATCGCCCGGTCCCGCTCCATCGCCAAGATGCCGGGCGGGGCCGGGTCGTCCGGGGAGAAAAAGACGTCGACCACCTGGCCGAAGTCGTCCCAAAGCTGCCGATACTCTTGCCGGATTGCTTGGCGGACGGTGCCGTCCGCGTCGACCTCCCACTGGTTCGGTAGCGAGGAGCCGCCCTCGGGGTCGCGCAAGATCGGGATCTGCCATGGCCGGCCCGCCAGCTCGACCCGGTAACCGTCCACCATGCGCTTCCGCTGGAGGTCCTCGGGCTCGATGGGGTGTTCTTTGTCGATCCCGATCCATAGCTCCGTGCTTCCCTTGCCGAAGCGGCGCCAGGTCTGGAATTTCTTCTCGAACGTCAACCGGATCGGTTTGCGCTGGGGGTCGACCGGCAAGGCGGTGAGCAGGCAGCCCGACGAGTCACCCGGGCCGATCCCGGTCAGCTCGAAGCAACTGCAATCCTTCCGCACGGACTCGACGTCCGAAAAGGTCTTGCCCAGGCCGCGGGGGACCAACAGCTCCGGGTTGAGCCGGTCGTCGACGACGAGCTGGGCAAGCCGCGTGCGGGGGAAGAAATAGATGGGTGGGGCCATGACGGTAGTGGGTAGTGGGTAGTGGGTAGTGGTTAGGCCACGGCCGAGGCCGTCGAGACGCTCATCGCGTGGGCGGCGGAGCAGGCCGGGCGGCGGTAGGCGACGCGGAGGCTGGTGTTGGCCGGGTTGCCGTCGGCGCCGCTGGTCTGCTGGACGGTGGCCAGGCCGGCCGTGCCGGTGAACTTGATGTGCACCGCGTTGCCGTCGGGCTGGTGCATCACGTTGTCCTGGGTTTTCCGGCGGAGCCAGGACTCGATGCCGGTCAGCGCCAGGCCGTCGATGCCGATCGTCGACCACCAGCCGATCGAGTCGGTCTCGATCGTCTCGATGGGATCGTGCTGCCGGATCGAGACCCAGGACAGATAGTCCTCGCCGTCGGAGGCCTTTTCGTCGAGCGTCGGGTTCAATTCCAGCGTCCGGCTGGAGATCCCGTAGACGGGGTTCGTGTTCAGCTCGGTCGGGCCCAGGCCGTAGTATTCCTCGGCCAACAGGCACGAGGGGATGGCCTCGCCGCCGGCGGGGACGAAGGGGGGATTCACGCCGTCGTAGGTCGGAATAATTCTGCAGGCGATTGTGGCTGCGTCGGCGTCGCCGTCGCCGCCTTGGCGGGCGGTGATCGATTCCCAGTAGAGCAGGGCCCGGACGCACCGCAACTGAAGATGCTCGGTCTCGGCGATCCCCTGGCGGGTGCCGAGGTTGACGCCCGCCTGGTAGTAGAGATCGCAGTTGCCGGCCGACATGTCGTACCCCGTCAATCCGCAGGCGTCCAGGACGGTCTTCAATTGCGGGGTGGTGAACCGGATGTCGGGGGCGCAGCCGTGTCCGCCGCGGAAGTCGGGGACGACCTGGCCCGAGGCGTAGCCCGTGATGTGCTTGGTGTTCGTGGCCGGCGTGCAGTCGGTCAGCTCGTTGATCCAGTTGCCGTTGGGCAGGAGGATGCCGTAGAGGTAGAAGAGGGTGTTGGTCATGGCGTGGGGCTCGGGAGTAGGCGGTAGGTGGCGGGGTCGGGAGACGCGCGCCCAGCGGCGGTTAGGCGATCCAGGTCTTGCGGGCTTTCGGGCGCGCGGTGTTAATTTCCTTGTTGAGGATTTTCTGGGCGTTGTTTTGCGTGGCCTTGATCTCGCTGGGACGCTGCCGGACGATCTCCTCGCCCATCGGCGGATGATTGCCCTTGCCCCGCATGTGGATGTAGCGGGGGGCGATCATCGCCAGCGTCGCCCGGTTGGGCCAGGCCCGGATGTGTCCCCGGTGGTGGAGGATGCGGCGCCGGGTCGCCCCGGTATAGACCAGGGCGTGCTGGCCGCCGTCGCGGATCCGGCGGCGCGGGATCACGCGAGGGTTTTGCTTCCCCTTCAGGTACTTTGCCGATCGGGCGGTGTAGCCGTACGGGCCGCCGCCGGCGGCCGGCTGGTCGAAATGCTTCCGGACGTAGTGCCGGCGCCAGGAAAAGGGCATCGACTTGTGGGCCAGCATCAGGCAGCGGCGGAAGAGCCGCGCGGGGAGCCACGGCGGGCGCAAGCAAGCGATTTTGATGTAGAGGATGCCGGCCACGGGAGTGGATAGTGGGTAGGGGGTAGGGGTTACTGGCGGCCCCAGCGGACCAGCAACGCGCAGTGCCAGTAGGCGCCGGCCGGGTCGTCCGCGCGGGGGTTGTGCGTGATCGTCTGGAGAAAGGAGACGTGGTTGATCGTGAGGTAGTCGTTGCTGCCGGCCAGTGACCGGACGTCGTCGAACACGACCCGATCGATCCAGCCGGCGAAGTCCAGCCCCGAGAGGGTCCGGTCGCGAGGGTAACGGTCGCGGTCGGTGAGCTGCAGGACCAGCTCGCCGCCGGCTCGCATCCAGTTCCGGGCTCCGCCGGCCGTCTGCTCGATATCCAGCCGGTCGGCCGGCCAGATCGTGGCGAACGGCCGGGCCGCGTGCAGCTCCGTCAGGTCGTCGTCGGCGTACTCGAATAGGAAAATCTTCTTGTGGGCCGCCGCCTCGTCGGCCACCCCGACCCGGCGGCGGAAGGCCGTCGAGACCGCCACCAGGCGCCGCAACGCCAGGACGCTGCGGGTGATCGGGCCGGCGGGTTCGAACGATGGCTCCATGTTTAGCGGCCGGGCAACGCCCGGCGTTGTAAGTGGTGGTTAGTGGGTGTCGCGGGGGCCGTACCGGACGGGGCGATTGCGGGCAAACAAGAGCCGCCAGTCGTGCGGGGTCTCGTCGCGGATCGGGCCCTGGAAGGTGTACGGCCGGTCGGGCCGGTCGCCGGCGCGGACGATCGCGTCGCCCAGCTCGGGTTCCGGGATCCCGGATCGGTCCGTGTCGAGCGACCGCAGGCACTTGACCCAGATTTCCTCCCGGTCGACCTCGCCGGTGTCCGTCTCGTCGCGGGGATGCTTCGTGTGCTGGATCGAGACGGTGACCGTCCGGGCCCCGCCGCCGTGCCGCGGCGTGAACGCCACCTCCTCGGCAAAGTGCGTCGTGTCCAGGAAGGGGCCTTCGCGGGCGTGTTTCGCGCGGGCCTCTTTGAAGTTGGCGGGTACGCTCATCGATCACCAATCATCAATCATCCATCATCGATCATCAATTCAAGAGACGGGCCGGGGGCGGCGGTGGGTCCCCCGGCCCGTCGGGTCACAGGTGCGGCATCAGGGTTGGGCGGCTTAGCTGCCCTTGTAGCGAATGTCGATCCGCTCCATGTAGAGCGTGGCCAGCACGTCCGCGGCGATCACCGAGCTGGCCGCGCCCTTCTGGATCTGGGCGAACAACTGGAGGTTGCCCGTGTAGTTCGACATGTCGAACGTCGTGCCGCGGGCCACCGCTCGCAGGTTGCCCTGGGCGTTGTCGACGTTGAACAGCGTGTTGGCCTGGCCGCCGAGGCTGGGGCCCGGCGAGATCGTGCGCAGACCGCTGGCCAGGTCGATCGTAAAGCGCTTGACGCAGGTGCTGAGCGTCTGGCCGGTGGCGACGTCGTCGTTGTCGTTGACCCCGTCGTCCGACTCGACCAGGACGTTGTTGTTTCCGATGCATCGGAAACAGGCCATCGCGGCCAACAGGTCCGGGTCGTTGTTTCGTGCGGTGCAGAGACCGAACGCCACGGAGATCGCGGCGTGGAGGCTGGCGGTCGACAGCTTGCAGTAGAAGTCGACCTGCTGGATGTTGGCGATCGGGTAGGGCAGCTCGTCGCCCGTGTACAGGGCGGCGACCTGGTTTTCCAGGTCGTTCGTCAATTCGAGGTGCATGAAGCCATCGTGTTCGTACACCAGGGGGGGTGCGGTGCCGGTGATCGCCCGGCGCCAGGGGGAGCCGTCGGCGGCCCCGACCAGCGGCGGCACGCGGTCGCCGGTGAAGCGGAAGGTTTGGTGTTGGACGGTACTCATGGTTTGGGGACTCCTGAGGGGGAGGGGGTAGGCGGGGAAAATCCCAAATCCCAAGGTCCAATGACCAACTTGGTCATTGGTCCTTGGTCATTGGACCTTGGTCATGCGCCGTTGTTGCGGACCACGCCGCGCCATGAATTCACGGCCGCTGCGAACCGTCCAGAAAATTGCCAGAAGCGACATTGGTTGCGCGGCTCGAAATACGTGGTCGTCTTCATCTTCTCGTAACCGCGTTGGTGGGCGTAGACGATCGACCGACCGCGGGCCGGGTTGGCGAACCCGTAGTAAATCGTCGTCGAGTTGGCCGCCAGCATCGGCTCGACCGCGTGCGTTACGCGGCCTCGAAATGGCTCGGTGGTGACCGCGGTGACCGGCGTGATGTTCAAGGTGGCCAGCAAAAGCTGCTGGGTCACCGTTTCGAGGTCCTCGGGGATCAACAGCAGGTTGAGCGTGTGGGCCAGCTTGCGGCCGCCAATGCCCGTCTGCTGGCGGAGCAACAGCCGCATCGCCGACAATTCGGCGGTCGACGGGGCGGCGCCGGCGGCCCGGTCGTTGTTGTGGTTGGCCAAGTTGAACAGGGCCACGCCGTCCGTGCACGCGACGTTCCCCGTCAAGAGGTTGACGCAGAGGCGGTTGAGCGTCTGGGCGTGCGCCGCCTTCTTGTCGGCCATCGCGTCGGTCAGGGCACCCAGATCATCGTCGATCAACATGCGCGGGGTGAGCCCGAATTCGTCGCCATACTCATCGACCTGGATCCAGGAATACTCCTCGTCGATCTCCGACTGCTCGAACGAGTCGGCGTCGACGTGCAGCGGCATCTCGCCGAACTCGCCGTAGCGGACCAGGGTGGCCGGCTTGAAGTCGGGCAGCGGGGCCCGGCGGTGGGCCCATAGCTGGTAGGTGGTGCCCACGTAGTCGGGCGCGGTTTCCAGCGCCGTGCTGGCCAGCCCGGAGAGGATGTTGGGAAAATCGCCCGGCGTGCCGGCCGGCGTGTGGGCGGCGCCCAGGATGTGCAGGGCCTCGGGGTCGCCCAGGGCGGCGCGGGCGATCGTGTCGGGGTCGCCGATCGGAGAGCGGCCGATCGACTGGCGGAGGCTGTCTTTGGCCAGCTCCAACGCCGAGCAGTGCCGCAGCTCCCGGGCCGAGGCGGACAGGGCCGACTCGTCGGTGGCCAGGCCGCAGTGGAATTCCAACGCGGCGACGGCCGCCTCGTTGAACTTGTCGGCCTGGGCGCGGCCCGGGACCGGCTGGACGGACGGCTCTTTGGGGGCCATCGCCTTGACCGCCTCGTCCACGAAGTTGGGGACGCTGGTCCCGGCCGCCACGGCCGCGGCGATCTGCGGGTCGTCCGGGGCCATCCCCAACAGCGTGGCGCGGGCCTGGATCTCGGTGATCCGCTGCCGCTCCGCGGCGGCCGCGGCGGCCGCGACCCCGGGGTCCGTTTGCTGGACGGTGGGGACGGGCGGGCTGGCGGACCGGTCGCCGGCGCTCGACGAGGCGGGCGTCGTCGAGGATTGGGTCTGGCCCCCGGAGCTGGTGGCGGGCGGGGTCGGGGCCTTCAACGCCTCCAAAATGGCCTCGGCTTCGGTGGGGACGGGTTGGCCGGTGGCGGCGAAGATGGCGGCCAGGACGGCGTCGGCGGTCTCGTCGGACGCGTCGGTGGCCAGGAGGCCCCGATCGATCAGGGCTTGTCGGATTTTGGGGTCCATTTGCTGGGCTCCTGTTGCGGGGTAGGGTGCTTCGTGGGTGTCGGGTTGCGTTGCGTTTACCTGTTCGATCAGCCGCTGGAGCGTCTCGTCCAGCGTGCCGGTGCGATCGGCCAGGCCGGCGGCGACGGCCGCCGAGGCGATGAAGACCTTGCCCTGGCCGAATTTTTGTTCGACGGTGGCCGCGTCGAGGCCCCGGTTGGTGGCGATCGACTGGACCATCAGGTCGTAGTAGGCGTCGATTTCTTCCTGCAAGGTCTGCCGGGCCTGGTCGGTCAAGGGCTCCGTGTCGTTGCCGTCCGCCTTGTAGCGGCCCCGCTTGATCACGGTCCGCTTGACGCCGGCGGCCCGGTCGGCTTCCGAAACTTCGGTATGGATCGCGTACACTCCGATCGACCCCAGCTTCGCCGACGGGCTGGCCACCACCTCGCCGGCGGCGGAGCCGATGCAGTAGGCGGCCGAGGCCATCAGGTTGGTCCCCACTGCCACGACCGGCTTCTTGCTCCGGGCCGCGCGGACCGCCAGGGCCGCCTCCTCGGTGCCGTGGACACTCCCGCCGGGCGAGTCGACCGCCAGCAAAATCGCCCGGACCGCCGGGTCGGCCGTCGCTCCGAGGACCGCCTGGCGGAAGAGCTCCGTGCTGGTCCCGCCGGAGATCCGCATCATGAGGTTGATCTTCGGGGCCAAAAGGCCTTGCAGGCCGATCACGGCGACGCCGTCCAGGACCTGGTAGGGCTCGCGTTCGCGATCGTCGTCGCCGCCGTCGAGGTCGATCTCGACGTCCGCGCCGATCCGCCGCCGGACTTCTTGCTCGCTGAGTCGGACGCCGTCCAGTCGCAATTGCAGGACGGCGGCGATCTCGTCGGCCTTCCGCGGCTCGATCGCCCAGGGCGTCCGCTCGACGGCGCGGACGACGTTCCGGATCTGGCGGGCAGTCGTCATTCGTCATTCCTCATTTCGGCACCGGCTCTTCCGTCTCGTTGCGGGCCGCGTCCGCTACCGCCGGGTTCGAGCCGCCGGTGTCGATCACGACGCCGCGTGCCTCCGCGTAGGCGTTCTCGACCGCGATCTGGTCGATCACCCGCCTCCAGTTCCGGCCCCGCGCCGAACAGATATCTTTCAAACTTCGCTGGCCGCCTCGCCGTGCATCGTTGTTCGCGGTGACCTCTTTGATCGGGTCGATCTCCTCCCAGCCCGGCGGTTGCAGCTCGATCCGCTGCCAGCGGCGTTGCTGGGCGACGAACTGGGCGGCCGACACGGATCGGATCTGCCCCGTGGCCACAAGCTGGCGGGTCAATTCGCGGCGGACGGGCAGGCAAATCCTGCGGCCGAAGAGGCCTTGCAACGGGCGGAAGGCGGCCCGGTCGTCGAGGTGGGCGGCCCGGGCGGCGACGTAGGTCGTGCCGCTGTAATCGCGGGTCAAGCGGTAGGGCGAGCAGTTCCCGCCCATGGCCATCAGCATCAAGATCAGGCGGGTAAACACGCCGGCGTCCCGGTTGGGCCGCTTGGCCTCGATCATCTCGATGTCGTCCTCGCGGGCGACCTGCGCGACGATCCCGCGGCCCAGTTTGACTTGTGGATTGCCGTAATCGTCGGCCGCGTCCGCCTCGGTCCCGTCGCCGACGAACCCCATTCCACTTCCGGGCGAGCCGGTCTTGTGCAACAGCGTGAACAGGGCCCCGATATTCGCGGAAGTCAATTCCGCACCTAAGTAGTTATCAAGATCCTTGGCGGATTGCGTGATCGATCGATACAAAGAAATGCCGCGGGTCTGGCTGGGTCGGCCGGGGAGCTGCAGGTGGGTGACGCGGTCGGCGGGGATTCGCTTGCTGTTCGTCGAGCCGGCGTGCGTGTCGCCGGGGTGCGCGTCGAGGAGCCAGTAGGCGATCGGCGTGCCGTCGCGTGCGAACTCGATCCCCCGCTTGATCTCGGTCTGGCCGCGGCCGGCCTCGCGGTCCATCGAGGAGTCGAGCTGCTCCGCTTCGAGGACCTGGTAGCACAGCGGCACGAGCCGGGATCGGTCTCGCTTCGCGCACCGCAACAGGAAGACCTCGCCCGTTTCGAGCGTCTCGTGGAAGAGCTGGCGTTGCAGCTCGGGCCAGGCCAGGCGGCCGGTGACGTCGGCCTCGCCGGCCCACTCGTCGGCCCATTCGTCCGATTCGGCGTTGAACTCGTCGTCGAGCGTCCCCTCGATCCGGACGGCGGCCGTCGTGAGGATGCCCGTGCCGATCACGTTGTCCAGCAACGCCCGGGCCAGCGCGCCCATGGCCGGGTCGTTCCGGTCCAGGTCGCGGACCCGCCTGGTGAGAAGGTCCCAGCCGTCGGCGATCGCGGCGTCACCCGAGAGGTTGTCGGGCTGCCACTTCTTATTGAGCCGGTGGATCTTCCCACCGCGGTAGGGGCCGGTCGAGGCGACGGGGCCCCGGCGCTTGAAGAGGCCGGAGAGTTTCGAGAGGTCGACGGGGAAGGGGATCATGCGGCAGAAATCCCAATGACCAATGACCAATGACCAAGTTGGTCATTGGTCATTGGGATTTGGACATTGGTCATTGGACATTGGTCATTGGACATTACACGTCGAAGGGGTCGGCCAGGCGGAAGCTGGCGCCCGAGGTGCCGTCGGCGGTTAGCTTGGCCTTGAGGTTGTCGCGGAGTTGGTTGAGCGATTCGAGGCTGGTGCCGCGGAACCGATCGGCGCCCTCCTGGTACTCTTCGTAGGCATCGCCGTTCAGCCGGGCCTCGATCGCGGCCTCGACCAGGGCGAGATATTCGGCGTCGGTCACGGAGGGAGTAGGCGGTACGGGGTAGGCGGTAGGCGGAGTGAACGACTCCACCCTACGGGCTCGGGCGGCCCGATTCCGAGGCCGGATTTACAAGGTTTGTAAAGCTGGGGGGCCTTTTCTTGCCGTTTGCCGGCGTTCAGCGCGCACGAAACCGCGAATTTGGCCCTCGGAGGGTAGGGTCTGAGGGCCAAATTTCGGGCGAAAATGGGCGGTAGGCGGTAGGCGGTAGGCGGAAAACTACCCACTACCCACTCCCCACTACCGCGCGGACTGATCCCCGGCCTCCGCCAGGCGTCGCCGGGTGGGCAGGTTGGGCCGAGCCCGCTTCTCGCGGTACTGGCAGTCGGCTTCCGGGCAGCGGAACCAGACGAAGAAAGCATTCGAGGCCTTTTGGTCGAGCTCACAGGCTGTCTTGTGGTAGGGACAGGTGGGCACGCCGAGGCCGCCGGCCGGTTTGGGTTGCTTGGTCGAGTAGCCGCAGCCGCCGACCGGGCAATAGTAGTAGGTCATCCCGCCGGGGCTGGAGCCGGCCACGCACCGCGTGCCGCACTCCGGGCAGGTGGGGGCGGCGGTCTGCCGGCCGGGTTTCTTGGCGGCGGGGTCGCCCGCAGCGGCGTCACGCGATCGCGTCTCGCCGGATTCGGCGTCGCGGCCAGGTGCATCGCCCGATTCGGCGTGGTCGGCCGGGCTCGCCGTTTCCGGCGGGGCCCCCTGGGCGGCGGTCCCCGGCGTGGTCGGGGTCTCGATCGAGGGGTCAATGGGGCGGCGTTTCTTCGCCATGGGGGGCTCCTGTGATTGGAGATTGGGAATTGGAAATTGGAAATTGGGAATTGAAAATTGGAAAGCGGTTATTGCGGCGGGGTCGGGAGACCCGCGGCGAGCCCGTGTTGGGGGTTGAGGCGCTCCTGTGTCCGCTCACACCACCGCTTGGATTGCTCGATTCCTATCGCCTGCCGTCCCAGGTTCCGCGCCGCTACCAGCGTCGTGCCGCTGCCGGCAAACGGATCGAACACCACGGCCCCCTCGCGGCTGCTTGCCCGGATGATATGCTCCATCATGGCCAGCGGCTTCTCGCAAGGGTGCTTGCCGCGGTACGCTCGCACGGTGGGGAAGTCCCATACGTCGGTGTAGGGTACGTCGGCAGAGACGGAGAAGGGGCGACGGAGGTGCTCGTATTCGCGGCGGAGGTGCTCGTATTCGCGGCGGAGGTCCTCGTATTCGCGGCGGAGGTCCTCGTATTCGCCCTTTAGGTCTTCATGATCGCGCCGAAGGTACTGCGAGGCGCTGCCGTTGCAAGAGGCGTTGAAGAGACGTTGCATGGCGGCATAGTGTTCGGCTGTCGGCAAGCGCCACTGCGAGCGACTGAAGTAGTGGCGGGATGCCATACCGCCCGGTGTCCGGCTGAAACCACAAGCGGCGTTGCAATCCGCCTTATCGACTGCCGCCCGTTTCCGCTCCCCGTCCAGGTACGCCCGCAACGGCTCGAAGACGAATCCCCGCAGCTTGTCACACTCTTGCCCGTAGCCGCTCTCCCCCTCGGCGTGGCTGTCGGCTCCGAAGTGCTCGGCGAAGATGATCTCTTCTTTCTGCACAAAAAACCGGCGTAGTTGCCCCTTGTTGGCCCGGCTCCATGAACCACCTTCGTTGTAGGTGCCGTCGTGCTTGCGCCACGTTATCCGATTCAACACCTCAAACCACCGCCCCACCTCCACCTCGACAGGGGCTGCCATCTTCGGCGATGCGAATACGTACAAGCTACCGTTGGGCTTCAACAGCCGTTGCCACTGCTCGCAGAGCTTGCCAATCCATTCCAGGAACCCCGCCCGCTTGTCCCACTGCCGGTCCCACGGCTCGTTTTTGACGCGGTAGTAAGGCGGGTCGGTGGCAATCAGGTCCACACTGTTGTCGGGCATGTCGGCCATGATCGGCAGACATTCGCCGCAGTAGATCGTAGCGCGGTCGGTGGTCATTGGAAATTGGAAATTGGAAATTGGAAATTGGAAATTGAAAATTGACCACTCACCACTCATCACTACCTGGCCGACCAATCCTCCCGCTGATCTTCGCCGCGGGCCGCGGCCGCGCGGTCGGTTGGCTGGCCCCAGGTCCACTGGCTGGCGTCCCAGACCTGGCCGACGACCTGGTCGGCCATCGCGCGGGCGTAGACCTCGCAGTCCAGGGCGTGGGAGCCGGTGTGCTTGCTGATCTCCTCGTAATGGGTGAGCTTGCGGCCGGCCCGGTTCTCGGAGACCCGCCGCTCGTTGGTGACTTGCCGCAGGTAGTCCTTGCCGCCCGGCGTGTCGAGGATGTCGATCGGCAAGAGCCAGCGGCCCGGGCGGTCCTCGGGCAGGTGCCACCGGTCCATGAGGTCGGTCTTGTAGGCGTTCGTGTCGATTCCCCATCGTGTCGTGCCCTCGGCGTAGGGTTTGCCCGTGCGGACGTTCTTCTCCAGGACCTGGTGGCGGTACAGGATCCCCGGCGAGATCTTGGGGTCGCCCGCGACGGCCTGGACCCGCTCGCCGGGATGGCCGCGGACCCAGGCGTAGACGTCCGTGGGCCGGTAGCCCGAGTCGACGCCGAATCGGCAGCACGCCAGGCGGGAGAGGCCGCGCGGGTTCTCGCCGTTGACCGGCCACCGGTGGGCCAGCTCGGCGTCGAGGCCCTCGATGTCGCTGGCGTAGGTCGTGGCGTCGTCGCCGGTCGTGCGGCGGTAACAGCCGAAGTCGACCAGGGCGGACCGGCAGCCGGGGCCCCAGGCCCGGACGATCCAGTAGACCCGGTCGGCCTGGACGTCCGCGCCGCCGGTGAGGAAGTAGGCCCAGGGCGGGATCGTGCCGCGGCGGTGCGTGCCGGCCAGCCGGCGGCCGAGATCCTTCCACTGGGGCGTCGTCCCGCGCGGGGTGTAGGGCAGGCCCAGGTAGTCGTTCCAAAAACGCTCGCGGCCCGCCTCCGTGTCGCGGAGCAACAAAAAGGCCTCGGCCAGGTCGCCGAACGAGCAGGTGGGCGAGAGGATCGCCGGGAGCTGGAACCCGACACGCCGGCCGGTCACGCGGGGTTGGCCGGCGAGCCGGCCGGCGTCGTCGACGTGCTGGCCGGCGGGGACCCACGCCCCGCGTGCAATGATGGGCCGCTTGTCGCGCTGGTCGATCCGGCAGCCGTTGCGGCAGAGGAAGTAGGCGCCGCGGCGGGCGTCCTCGGGCGTGAGCCAGTCGCCCGAGTCGCGACGCATCCCGGCGATGCAACAGCGGCCGGCCGCCGGGCCTTCTTTGTAGGGGAAGAATCGCAAAGGCTGGTAGGTGCCGCAGTGCGGGCACGGGACGTGCCACGTCCCCTGGTCCGAATCCTTGTACAGCGGCCCCAGGTATGGGCTCTCGCCCACGGGCGACCCCTCGTAGACGACGCAGGAACGCCAGAAGGCGGCGGTCCGCTTTTTGGCCAGGTGGGGGTCGTTCGTCCAGCGGTCGACCTCGGAGCAGAGGACGATCTTGCAGGAGCGGCCGGAGAGTCGCTGGGTCGACCCGCTCCAGGCGAGCCAGACGAGGCAGGTCTGGAGGTCGATTGACCGGTCGTTCCGGCGCCAGGGCGGCGGGATGCGGCGGCGCAACGCGGGCGTGGCCTCGGCGATCGCGTAGACGTTGTCGCGCTGCTCGCGGGCGTAGGATTGGTCGGGCCCGGCGAACATCATGGGGGCGGCGTCGACCTCGCCCTGGCTCAACAGCATCGCGCGCTCGAGCTCCGTCTTGCCGACCTGCGGAGCGGCCATGATGACGACCTCGCGGACGGCCGGGTCGTCGATCGCGTCGATGATCGCCTGTTGGTACTCGCGGCCGGCGAAGCTGAACGGGCCGGGCTGGGCGGAGACGAGCTCGGGCAGCTCGATGTTCTGGGCACACCAGCGGCTCCGCACGGGGCGGGCGCGCGGGAGCCAGGCGGTCTGCCAGGCGGCGGTCAGCGTGCGGCGGTCGGCGGCGGTGAGGGTGGCGATCACGGGTCGGGGTCGGGTGGGGGGACCTCATCGCCGGATTCGGCGAGGTCCAGCGGGTCGGGCGTGGCGCCGGTGAACTCTTCGGCCGTGGGGATGTTGGCCAGGGCGAGGTAACAGGCGTCGACGGTCTGCTGGAGCCGGCGGCGGAGCGGGGCGAGCTGGTCGGCGGGCAAGTGCTCGGCGATCTCGGCCAAGAGCTGCTCGGGGAGTTGATCCAGCCGGGCCTTGGCGGTGTGGATCGTACGGGAGATCAGGCGGATCGTGGGGTCGGCCGGGATCAGCTCGCGGCGATCGACGGCCAGGCGGAGCTCCTCGCGATCGCCCCGGAGGCGGGCCAGGCGGGCACGCGGGCCGTCGGCGTCGGCCGTGGGCGGCTTGCCCTGGTCGCTCCGCCAGGCGGCGATCGCGGCCAGATCGTAGTGGCCGTGCTCGCCGGGGCAACCCATGGCGAGCCAGTTGGCGACGGTGCGTTCGTGGACGTCGAAGTATGCGGCGACGTCGGCGCGGGTGGCCGCGATGCGTGCGGGTGTGGGGGTGGAGGCGAGGCCTTGGGCGAGGAGCCACTCGCGGACTTGGGGCGGATCGAAGTCATACGCGCGGCCGCGGCGAGTATGCGGGAGACCCTGGGCGAGCCAGCGGCGGAGTCGGTAGGCGGTGATCCCCAGGGCGATTCGCAGGTCTTTGGCATTCATCCGGCGGCGAGTTTGAGGCCGTCAAACGGGGTTGGATCGGTTGCGGCGGGGTGGCCGTGGCGGTCGGAGTGGTCTTGGGGAGCATCGGCCGCGGGTGGAACGGTGAGGCGGAGGAGTTTGTGGAGTTCTCTTTGGGCGGCCAGGGCGGTCTTGATGTCCTGAACGCGCAGGGCGCGGGCGTAGAGGTCGTCGAGGCGGGCCAGGGCCCGGGCGTGCTGGTCGACGCGGAGGGTCTCGACGTGATTCAAGAGGCGGAGCCGGGCGTCGTGGATTGTGGTTTCGACTTGGTCGGGCGGGATGTTCAACGGGTCGCCGGTGCAGGCGGCGCGGATAGCGGAGGGGCACTCGAGGGTCAGCCACAAGAGCCCGACGCGGTCGAGGATTTCGTCGCGGTTGATTGGTTAGACTCCGGAATGGCGGAAGGATCGGAGGGAATTGTCCGGGCCATCTCATCGAACCACGAGCGATGGAATTCCCAGAGAGGGCGATGATTCGTGATGGCGTATTGTTCCCAGCGGGGGTTGGCGGTGAGGTTGGCAGAGCCTTCGACGGTGATGTAGGCGTCGGCCTGGGGGTTGGCGAGGAGGAGGACTTTGGCGTGATTGCGGAAGGCGCGATAACGGCCGCCGCGCTTGCGGATGCCGTTGACCAGGTAGGTGTAAACGGCCGTCTCGCGGCGTTTGAAATAGAGCCCGGTGAGGAAGTCGACGCTGCCGATGCGGCCAGCGTCCCAGAGTTCGAAGAGTTCAACGGCGGTTTGGCGGTTGAGGGTCCAGGTTGAACAGCGGAGTTTTTCGGTGTGGCCGATCCAGTCGAGCATCACGGGGACCCAGGTCCAGAAATCCCATTTTGCCGCGGAGAGGAGATGGACTGTTTCGCCGGGCGCGGGCGGGGCGGCGAGCACGTGGGTGAGTGCTTGCCGCTGGCGAACCCGCAAGAGGCGGCGCGCGGCGTCGTGGCGGAGGGCCCTGGAGTTGGGGAGGTCGTCGGATTCGAGCTGCGGCGTGGTTTGGAGGATGTCGGCCTCCAGGTGTTTTTGGCGGTCGACCACGTCCGCGATGATTGGGTCGAGCATAGCGGATGCCTTTACGGCGACGGCGTGGTGGTGGTGGCGACAAAAAATAATGCGTGCGCCCCATTCCAGCGCCATCGATCGGG
>Ga0180432_10006944_pt1 | contig 14562 bp, 7 predicted proteins | sample SS_ome_10_FD_132414 | JGI IMG/M metagenome (GOLD analysis project Ga0180432, IMG submission 132414) | Hypersaline lake sediment archaeal communities from the Salton Sea, California, USA - SS_1_MS_2 metaG | ecosystem: Environmental > Aquatic > Non-marine Saline and Alkaline > Hypersaline >... | reverse complement strand
GGCCATCCGGACGTGTTCAACGAGCCGCTGATGTTCTCGGCGCTGTGCATCCAGGGAGAGCCGAACGTGCCCCGCGTCCTGGAGGGGCCGGTCCCGTCGTGGAAGGTTCTCTTTCCCTGGGGCACGGCGCATGCCGGGGCAGGTGGCGGGGGCAGGGACAAGAACTATGGCCTGCCACACTGCGCCCGCGCCGAGTTCCTGGCGCGGTTTCCCTTTGGAACGGTGCGGCTGGGAGACCCCCAGATTCCGCTGGAGGTAGAGATCACGGGCTGGAGCCCCTTCATCCCGGGTGACGCCGACCGCTCCAGCCTGCCGGTGGCGGCTCTGGAATATCGCTTCACCAACCCCACGGAAGAGCCCGCCGAGGCGGTGTATTCTTTCCACACCAAGAATTTCATGTCGACGGGCACGCCCGGCGAGACGGTCCAGTCTGTGCGCGGCGGATTCGTGCTGGATCAGCCCGGCTCCCAGGAAAGGCCGTGGGACCAGGGGGCGTTCAGCGCTGCCGTCGACGACCCTGCCGTGAAGGTGAACTGCGCCTGGTTCCGGGGAGACTGGTTCGATGCGCTGACGGTGGTGTGGGAATCGATCCGCGATGGCGCAACGCCGGAGGCGGGGCCGGTCACCCAGGGTGGTCCAAGCCCCGGCGGCAGCCTGTACGTCCCCTTCCTGCTGGCACCGGGCGAGGAGAAAGTGGTCCGGCTGCGCCTGGCGTGGTACGTGCCCGGGACCGACGTCCGCGTCGGGAAGGACCCTGGGGATCACGATGCGTGCGCTGGCGGTTCCTGCGGCTGCGGGGGTGAGGCTGATCTGCCGGGACACAGGCCGTGGTACGGTAGCGCCTTTGACGATATCGAGGCGGTGATGGACTATTGGCGTGAGAACTATGATGGGCTCCGACAGGAGAGCGCCGCGTTCCGCGATTGTTTCTACGACACCACGCTGCCGCCGGAGGTGGTCGAGGCGGTCGCGGCCAACCTGACGATTCTGAAATCGCCGACGGTCCTGCGGCAGGCCGATGGCCGGCTGTGGTGCTGGGAGGGGTGCTGCGACGACGCGGGCTGCTGTCACGGGTCGTGTACCCACGTGTGGAATTACGCCCAGGCATTGCCGCACTTGTTCCCCGACCTGGAGCGCAGCCTGCGCCAGACCGAGTTTACCGAGAACCAGGACGAGCGCGGACACCAGGCTTTCCGCGCCAGCCTTCCCATCCGGCCCGCGGCGCACGACTTTCACGCCGCGGCCGATGGCCAGCTCGGCGGCATTATCAAGGTCTACCGCGAGTGGCGCATCAGTGGCGACACCGGCTGGCTGCGGGACCTGTGGCCGCGCGTGCGGCAGAGTTTGGAATACTGCATCGAGACGTGGGATCCTGATCACAGGGGCGTTCTGGTAGAGCCCCACCACAACACCTACGACATCGAGTTCTGGGGGCCCGACGGGATGTGCACGTCCTTCTACCTGGGGGCGCTCGCAGCGGCGGTGGCGATGGCCGAGGCGGCAGGCGACGATGTCCCGCTATACGCGCGTCTCCTCGAGAGGGGACGCGCGTTTATGGAATCCGAGCTCTGGGATGGCGAGTATTTCATTCAAAAGATCGAGTGGCGGAACCTCCGGGCCGGGGATCCTGCGGAAGCGCCGGCGCTGCGCACCAGCTACTCGCCCGAGGCCCTGGAGCTGTTAAAGAAGGAGGGCCCCAAGTATCAGTATGGCACGGGTTGCCTCTCGGATGGCGTGCTGGGGGCGTGGATCGCGGCGGCGTGTGGTGTGGACGAGTTCCTCGACCGCGAAAAAGCCCGCAGCCACCTGCTGGCCGTGCACAGGCATAATTTCAGGCGGGACCTATCGGAGCACGCCAATCCCCAACGGCCCACCTACGCCCTGGGCGAGGAGGGTGGGCTGCTGCTGTGCTCGTGGCCCAAGGGTGGGGCGCTGACGCTGCCGTTCGTCTACAGCGATGAGGTATGGACGGGCATCGAGTACCAGGTCGCCTCGCACCTGATGATGCTGGGCCACGTCGCAGAGGGGTTAGAGATCGTGCGCGCCGTCCGCGATCGCTACGATGGGCGGGTGCGCAACCCGTTCAACGAGTACGAGTGCGGCCACTGGTACGCGCGGGCGATGGCCTCGTATGGGCTGTTGCAGGGTATGACGGGGGTGCGCTACGACGCGGTGGAAAGAACCCTCTACGTGCGGCCGTCGATCCGGGGTGACTTTTGCGCGTTTCTGTGCACGGCCACCGGGTATGGCACGGTAGGGGTTCGGGATGGCACCCCCTTTGTGAAATTCAGGCGCGGGACGATCCCATACGAAACGCTCGTCTACGAGCCTTGTCCCTGAGCGCTGGCTCATCAACGGAGGATCGCTATGTCTGGAAACTCGTACATCCTCGCACACGACCTGGGGACGACGGGCAACAAGGCCACGCTCTTTGATGCTGCGACGGGCGTGGCGGTCGCAGCCGCTTTCCGCGCATACGAGACCTCGTACGCGAATCCGGGTTGGGCCGAACAGGACCCGGCGGACTGGTGGCGGGCAGCGCGCGAGTCGACGCGGGAACTGCTGGATGCCAGCGGCATCGCGCCGGGCGATGTCGCCGTCGTCAGCTTTAGCGGGATGATGATGGCCGCGTTGCCAGTGGACGGCGCGGGACAGCCCCTGCGTGCTGCGATCATCTGGGCCGACCAGCGGGCCACCGTCGAGGCCGCGTTCTTGGCTGACTCCTGCGGCGTGGAGCACATCTACCGCCGCACGGGGCACCGTCCCAGCGCTTCCTACACCGCGGCCAAGATGCTGTGGATCCAGCGGAACCAGCCGGACGTGTACGCCCGCGCGCGCCAGTTCCTGCAGGCGAAGGATTACGTCGCCTACAAGATGAGCGGGGCCTATGCCACCGACTATTCCGATGCCTCGGGCACCAACCTGTTCGACCTGGATCAACGCGATTGGGCGGTCGACATCGTCGAGACGGTGGGGTTGGACCCGGACAAGCTGCCCCCTGCGCGTCCCTCCAGCGCGGTCATCGGCCAGGTGAGCGCGGGTGCGGAGGCCGAGACGGGGCTGCTTGCGGGCACGCCGGTGGTCATCGGCGGGGGGGATGGGGCGTGCGCGACGGTGGGGGCCGGGTCGGTCCATCCAGGGGATGCCTACAACTATATCGGCTCCTCGTCGTGGATTGCCGTGACCGCCGAGCGGCCGCTCTATGACCCGCAGATGCGCACCTTTACCTTTGCCCACCTCGACCCCGAGCTCTACTTTCCCACGGGCTCGATGCAGAGCGCGGGCGGTTCCTTCGACTGGCTGGAGCGATTGCTGCGGGGTGCAGGTGAGACTCGGCTGTACGATGAATTGAGCGCGGCGGCTGCGAAGGTGGAGGCGGGGGCCAGGGGCCTGCTCTTTCTGCCGTATCTGATCGGTGAACGCAGCCCCCACTGGAATCCGCTGGCCCGGGGCGTGTTCGTCGGGCTGACGATGTCGCACGGCCGGGCCGAGATGGCCCGCGCTGTCATGGAGGGCGTGGCCTTTAATCAAAAGATGATCCTGGATGCGTTTCTGGAGCAGGGGGCGGCGATTCGGGCCTTGCGACTCATCGGCGGCGGCGCGCGCAGCGGGCTGTGGCGGCAGATCATGGCAGATGTCTACGGGCTGCCCATCCTGCGGCCAGCGCTGTTGTCGGAGGCGACCGCGCTGGGAGCGGCGATCGCCGGCGGCGTCGGCGTGGGGCTCTATCCCGATTTCCGCGTGGCCGCCGAGCTGGTCCAGGTCGAGGAGGCGGAGCAGCCGGACCCCGCGCACGGCCGGCGCTATGACGCGCTTTACGAGCTGTTCCAACAGAGTTACGTGGCGCTGGAGCCGGTCTTTGAGAAGCTGTCCTTATAGGACAAGATGGCATCTTGTCCTACACAGCAAGAGGCGCTATTTGCACAAGAGGAACGAGCACGACCGCGAACGTTGGACAAGATGCCATCTTGTCCTTCCTGGTGAGACAAGACACCATCTTGTCCTACACAGCAAGAGGTGTCATCTGCACACGACGAATGAGCACGACCGCGAGCGTTGGACAAGATGCCATCTTGTCCTACAATGAGACAGACCGGAGGATTGTCGATGCCTGTATCCGATACGTTCATCCACATCACGCCCCGGCAGTTTGGCGAGCGGGAGAGGGGCCTGGCCGAGCACGGCCCGCTCTCGGCTTCTGCCTTTCGCTTTGAGAGCGGGGTATGCGGGCTGAGGCTGAGGAACGAGCTGGGCCAGCTCGTGTTGTTGCCCTTCCAGGGACAGCAGGTCTGGTTGGCCGAGTTCAGCGGGCGGGACCTGACGATGAAATCGATGTTCGCCGAGCCCCAACCCACCCGCCAATACCTGGAGACCTATGGCGGCTTCCTGCTGCACTGCGGGGCGACGGCGATGGGGGTCCCCTCCAGGGAAGACACGCATCCCCTGCACGGCGAGCTGCCCAACGCACCCTATCGGGAGGCCTACCTGGTCGCCGGGGAGGATGGGAACGGGCCGTACATCGGGCTGGGGGGCCGGTATCAGCACACGGTCGCGTTCAGCCATAACTATGTGGCTGAGCCGCTGGTCAGGCTGTACGCCGGGTCCACCCTGTTCACGGTCACGATGCGCATCACCAACCTAAAGCGCTCCGAGATGGAGCTGATGTACCTGGCCCACGTCAATTTCCGGCCGGTGGACGGCGGCCGGCTGGTGTACAGCGCGCCGTGCACGCCCGAACACGTGCGGGTGCGCACCAGCATCCCCTCCCACGTCCGGCCCCGTCCGGGGTACGTCGAGTTCATCGAGGAGTTGGGGCACCATCCGGAAAAGCACAACCTGCTGGCTCCCGGCCTGCTGTTTGACCCGGAGGTGGTCTTTACCATCGATTACGTGGCCGACGAGGACGGATGGGCGCACAGCTTGCAGGTGCACCCGGATGGCAGCGCGGATACCGTCCGCCATCGCCCTGCCCAGGTGGATAAGGGCATCCGCTGGATCTGCCGCACGGCGGACCAGGACGCGCTGGGGCTGGTGCTGCCCGCCACCGCCGAGCCGGAGGGGTACCTGGCCGAGAGGGCCAAGGGGAACATCAAGGTCATCCCGCCTGGGGCCGAGTTCCGCTGCGACCTGGAGATCGGGACGTTGGCACCTGCGGAGGCAAAACGCGTGGGGAAAAAGGTCGCCCGAATCGTGGCTTCAACCGCTTGAAATGGAACAAGACCTGACAGGTCTGTCCCACTGCAGAGCTTTTCGACTTTGAAAGGAGACATACAGACATGAACGTGAATTCCCCTCAGAACAGACTGATCGGTGATATGCCCAAGATCGGCATCCGCCCGACGATCGATGGCCGGCTGGGCGGCGTGCGCGAGTCGCTCGAGGACCAGACCATGACCATGGCCCGGTCGGTCGCCAAGCTGTTGACCGAGAACCTGCGCCATTCCAACGGCCTGCCGGTCGAATGCGTCATCGCCGAGCGGTGCATCGGCGGCGTGGCAGAGGCCGCCCAGGCCGCGGCCCAGTTCGCCCGGGAAGGGGTCGGCGTCTCGCTCACCGTCACGCCGTGCTGGTGCTATGGTTCCGAGACGATGGACATGGACCCAACCATGCCCAAGGCGGTGTGGGGCTTTAACGGCACCGAGCGCCCGGGCGCGGTCTACCTGGCGGCGGTCCTGGCGGCGCACAACCAGAAGGGCCTGCCGGCGTTCAGCATCTATGGGCGGGACGTCCAGGACGCGGGCGATACCTCGATCCCGGCCGACGTCCAGCAAAAGCTGCTACAGTTCGCCAAGGCCGGGCTGGCGGTCGCCACGATGCGCGGCAAATCCTACCTATCCATGGGCAACGTGTCCATGGGCATCGGCGGGTCCATCGTCGACCACGGGTTCTTTGAGGATTACCTGGGGATGCGGGTCGAGACGGTGGACATGAGCGAGTTCGTCCGCCGCATCGACGAAGAGATCTATGACAAGGAGGAGTACGTCCAGGCGCTGTCGTGGGTCAAGGAGAACTGCAAGGAAGGGCGAGATCACAACCCGCCGGACGTCCAGCGCAGCCGGGCGCAGAAGGACCAAGACTGGGAGTTTGTGGTCAAGATGGTCCTGATCGCGCGCGACCTGATGGTCGGCAACCCCCGGCTGGCCGAACTTGGCTACGGAGAGGAGGCGCTGGGACATAACGCCATCGCCTCCGGCTTTCAGGGGCAGCGCCAGTGGACCGACCACTTTCCCAACGGCGATTTCCTGGAGGCGATGCTGAACTCGTCCTTCGACTGGAATGGCATCCGGGAACCCTTTGTCGTCGCCACCGAGAACGACTGCCTCAACGGTGTATCGATGCTGTTTGGCCATCTCCTGACCGACACTGCCCAGATCTTTGCCGACGTGCGCACCTACTGGAGCCCGGAGGCGGTCAAGCGGGTGACGGGCTACGAGCTGAGCGGGCGCGCAGCGGGCGGGATCATCCACCTGATCAACTCGGGCGCGGCCACGCTGGACGCCACCGGCCAGATGAAGAAGGACGGCCAGGCGGCGATGAAGCCGTTCTGGGAGATCACATCCGAGGACGTGGAAAAGAGCCTGAGCGTCACGGATTGGTACCCGGCCTCGGTCGGCTACTTCCGCGGAGGTGGGTTCTCATCCGGTTTCCTGACGCGGGGAAGCATGCCGGTCACAATGTCCCGGATCAACCTGGTGAAGGGGCTGGGGCCGGTGCTTCAGATCGCGGAGGGGTACACGGTCGATCTGCCGGAGGAGGTGTACAACACGCTGAACGAGCGCACCGATCCGACCTGGCCGACCCACTGGTTCGCCCCCAACCTGACGGGCAGCGGGCCGTTCCGGGACGTGTACTCGGTGATGTACAACTGGGGCGCGAACCACGGATCGCTCAGCTATGGCCACGTCGGCGCTGACCTGATCGCGCTGGCCGCGATGCTGCGCATCCCGGTCTGCATGCACAACGTGCCGGAGGAGCGCATCTTCCGCCCCAGCACCTGGACTGCTTTCGGCGCGATGGATCCACTGGGCGCCGATTTCCGTGCCTGCGCCAACTTTGGACCGTTGTACGGCAAGTAGGCTCAAGTTACCTTCCCGAAAGGTTGATCGGGCTACCTGGCGGGTATCTCAGAGGATCGGGAACCCCTGGTTGGCACCTGGTTCACCCCAACCCTTCGGGAAGGTCGGTTTCGGAGTTACCTTCCCGAAAGGTTGATCGGGCCACCTGGCGGGTATCTCGGTGGATCGGGAACTCCTGGTTGGCTCTTGGTTCACCTGCAACCTTTCGGGAAGGTCGGTTTCGGAACTACCTTCCCGAAAGGTTGATTGGGCCACCTGGCGGGCATTTCAGTGGATCGAGAACCCTTCATTGGCCCTTGCTTCACCTCCAATCTTTCGGGAAGGTCTGTTTTGGTTGACACGAAGGTACAGTTCACTATAATCTCTGGGTGGTGGAGAACTCAGAGATCTCAAACGGAGAGATTATGACACAAGACAACAAAGAACCCATGCCCCCCCAACGGGCAATGGTGATCGCGGCGCACCCGGATGACATCGAGTTCGTCGTGGCGGGCACCGCGGCCAAGTGGGTGCGGGCGGGGACCCAGGTGAGGTACGTGCTGGTCACGAGCGGGGATGCCGGCACCCAGGAGCTGGATATCACGCGCGAGGAGGTGGCCCGCATCCGCGAGGCAGAGCAGCGCGCAGCCGCCGGCGTCGTCGGCGTGGAGGACGTCGTCTTCCTGGGCTACCCCGATGGCGAGGTGGAGCCGACGCTGGCGCTGCGGCGCGACCTCGTGCGCGAGATCCGCCGTTTTCGGCCCGATATCGTCATCTGCTACGATCCGACCCGCTTCCTCGTCGGCGACCGGTACATCAACCACCCCGACCATCGGGCGGCGGCCCAGGCCGCGCTGGATGCCATCGCGCCGACGGCGGCTATGCCGCTGGCCTTTGCCGAGCTGCGCGAACAGGGCCTGGAGCCGCACCGGGTGAAAGAGGTGTTCGTGGCGTCTACCGTCGAGACCAATACCTGGATCGACATCACGGACACGATCGACAAAAAGATCGAGGCACTGCGGCAGCACGCCAGCCAGTTCCCCGACGGGTGGAACCCCGAGGAAATGCTCCGTGGCTGGGCCTCCGAGACCGGGGAGAAGGCGGGTGTGCCATACGCCGAGGCGTACAGGCGGATCGTGTTGGTGCGGGAGGAGGAGGATTGAGGTGAGGACACAGGCCTGCTGGGTCTTTTGAAACGCGGTGCGTGTTCCGTGTTTCGTGTTCCGTCGCGCCACGTGACACGCAACACGCAGCACGAATCACGCATCAGCAGTACAGGAGTTGGTCGCGCGTTCTCCCCTATTTTGCGTCGTAGAAAGGAAATGTGCTATGGCTCATTCGCTCAACTTCCTGGCCATTGACCTGGGTGCCGAGAGCGGTCGCGCGATGCTGGGCCGGTTCGACGGGCACAGGCTGGAGCTGTCGGAGGTGCACCGGTTCGTCAACGGCCCGGTGCGGCTGCCCGATGGCCTACACTGGGACGTGCTGCGCTTGTGGACCGAGATCAAGCGCGGCCTGTGCCAGGCCGTCCGGGAGCACGGTGTCGATCTGGCCGGCGTGGGGCTGGATACGTGGGGGGTGGATTTCGCCCTGCTGGATGCCCAGGGCGCGCTGGTTGCGAATCCCCACCACTACCGCGACAGCCGGACCGACGGTATGCCCGAGGAGGCCTTCCGCCGCGTGGACCGGGCCGAGATATTCGAGCACACCGGCATCCAGTTCATGCAGATCAACAGCCTCTACCAGTTGCTGTCGATGATCGTCGGCGGGTCGCCTGCCCTCAAGATCGCCGAGACCTTTCTGACCATGCCCGACCTGTTCAACTACTGGCTCACCGGGCGCACGTGTTGCGAGTTCTCTATCGCCACGACCACCCAGTGCTACGACCCGCGCAGGCGCGACTGGGCTGTGCCGCTGCTCGAACGGCTCGATATCTCCCCCCACATCTTTCCCGAGATCGTGCCGCCGGGGACCGTTCTGGGTGAGCTGTTGCCCTCGGTCGCCGACGAGGTGGGGGCCAGGGCCCTGCCGGTCATCGCCCCCGCCTGCCACGATACCGGGAGCGCGGTGGCAGCGGTCCCGGCCGAGGGACCCGACTTTGCCTACATCAGCTCCGGCACGTGGTCGCTGATGGGGGCGGAGCTGGCGGAACCGGCCATCAACGAAAAGAGCCTGGCCTACGATTTCACGAACGAGGGGGGCGTGGGCGGCACGTTCCGCTTCCTGAAGAACATCACCGGGCTGTGGCTGGTGCAAGAGTGCCGCCGCACGTGGGCGCGCCAGGGCGACCCGCTTTCGTATGACGATCTGACGCGCATGGCCGCCCAGGCCAAGCCTCTGCGGTCGCTGGTGGACCCGGACTGGGCCGATTTCCTCAAGCCCGGCGACATGCCGGCCCGCATCCGCGAGTTCTGCCGCATGACGGGCCAGCCGGTGCCGGAGGACAAGGGAGCGGTCGTCCGCTGCGCGCTGGAGAGCCTGGCGCTCAAGTACCGGTGGGTGCTGGCCTGCCTGGAAGAGATCCTGGGCCGGCGGCTGGAACCGATCCACATCGTCGGGGGCGGGACGCAGAACCGGTTGCTGAACCAGTTCGCCGCCGACGCCACTGGCCGGCGGGTGGTCACCGGCCCGATCGAGGCCACGGCGGCCGGCAACGTCATCACGCAGGCCATGGCGCTGGGGCACATCGGTTCGCTGGAGGAGGGGCGGCGAGTCGTGCGCGAGTCCTTCGACGTGGAGACCTATGAGCCGGGCGGTGGGGCGGAATGGGATGAGGCGTACGGCCGCTTGCAAGCTCTGATGGAGGGTAGTTCGTATGAACACTGATCAGTTTCAACATCCCCCCAAGGAATACCGCGAGGTACCCTTCTGGTCGTGGAACGACGACCTCGACCCGGAGGAGCTGCGCCGGCAGGTCGCGTTGATGGACGAGGCGGGCTGGGGCGGTTTCTTTATGCACGCCCGCGTGGGACTGCGCACCCCCTACATGGGTCGATGGTGGATGATGTGCGTCCAGACCTGCGTGGACGAGGCCCGCCAGCGCGGGATGGGTGCATGGCTCTACGACGAGGACAAGTGGCCCAGCGGGTTCGCCGGGGGCTTGAGCGTCGCTGCGAACCCCGCGTACCGCGCCCAGTGCCTGGTGTGCAAGGTGGACGACCGGCCGGCGCTGGTTGGCGAGCGGATCGCCACCTTTGCGGCCCGCGAGGTGAAGGGGCAGTTGGTCGACGTGCGACCGGACGAGTCGCCCGAATTGACCAACTGCGCCGACCGCGTGATCCAGTTCTACCCGCAGCGGATGCCGCTGGGGCAGGCCTGGTTCAACGACTATGCGTACCTCGATCTGCTGAACCCCGCCGCCGTGCGCGCCTTTCTCGATTCCACCCACGAAACGTACGCCCGCTCGGTCGGCGAGGATTTCGGGGATGCCGTGCCCGGCATGTTTACCGACGAGCCCGGCCTCATGTACCGCGGCCTGGGGGCCAGGAAGCAGCCAGCCATCCCCTGGACGGACGACTTTCCGGCCTATTTCCAGGCGCGCAACGGCTACGACCTGCGCCCGCACCTGCCGGCGCTGTTCTTCGACGCCGGCGAGTTCCACCGCGTGCGCTACGACTACTGGCGCACGGTCACCGAGCGGTTCGTTGAGAGCTACTCGCGGCAGGTGGGCGAGTGGTGCGCGGCCCACGACCTGGACTACACCGGCCACTATAACGCCGAGGACAGCCTGCTTTCGCAGACCCAGTGGATAGGTGCCGCCATGCCCCACTATCCCGCCATGCACGTCCCCGGCATCGACAAGCTGGGGCGGCAGATCAACGCCCACGCCGGCACCGTCCTGACGGTCAAGCAACTGGATAGCGCGGTGTGCCAACTGGGCAAGGCGCGGGCGCTGTGCGAGAATTATGGCTGCTCGGGGCAGGATTTCGCCCACGCCGGCCGCAAGTGGATCGGCGACTGGGCCTACGTCCTGGGTGTCACGCTGAACAACCCGCACCTATCGCTCTATAGCATGCGCGGCAAGCGCAAACGCGACTACCCGCAGAACATCTTTTACCAGCAGCCCTGGTGGCCCGAGAACGGCCTGATCGCCGATTACTTTGCCCGGCTGAGCTATGCCCTCAGCCAGGGGGAGCGCGCCGTCGATATCCTGGTGATCCACCCCATCGGCAGCGCCTGGACGCTCTACCGGCCCGGCGCGACCTACGAGGTCGATCGGCTCGACCGGGCGCTGGACGATCTTCTGCTGGGGCTGATGCGCGCACAGCGGGACTTTCACCTGGGGGACGAGATGTTGATGGAGCCGGGCGGCCCGGCCGAGGCACGGGTGACGACGGGCGAGGATGGTCCCAGGCTCGACGTGGGGAAGATGGCCTACCGGGCCGTGATCGTGCCGCCGGGCGTGACGCTGGCGCGGAACACCGTCCGGTTGCTGGAGGAATTTGCGGCTGAGGGCGGCGCGGTGCTGGCGCTGGAGCCATGCCCCACGCTGATCGACGGCCGGTCACCCGACCGTCCCGCGCTGCCGGACACGGTCCGGGTGGTCGATCTGGATGCCCTCCCGGGTGTGCTCGACGAGGTATTGCCCTTTGACGTCCGCGTGCCGGGCCGGCCCTCGATCTGGGCCCACCACCGGCGAGTCGAGGGGGCGGACTGCTATTTCCTGGCCAACGTCGATCCCGACCGGGGCGGCGTGGCCACGGTGCAACTGCGCGGCAGCGGCCGGTTGGAATCCTGGGACGCGGCCAACGGCGAGGTCCGTCCGCTGCCGGCTCGCCAACAGGATGGGATCACCGAGGTGGTCCTCGACTTTCCGCCGGTCGGATCTCACCTGCTCGTGTTGCACCCTGAACAGACTCCCGAGGTGGCACGCGCACGTCCTCCAGAGGCCATCGCGGCCGAAATCCCGCTCCAGGATACCTGGCACCTGGCGCTGGGCGGCCCGAACGCGCTGACGCTGGACACGGCGCAGGTGCGGATCGGCCAGGAGGAGGACAGGGAGGGCTGGAGCAAGCCAATGCACGTCCTGGATATCCACGACCGCGTCACCAGGGCTGGCCTGGGGGCCCCCTTTGCGCTGCGATTTGGCTTTGACGTGGCGCAGCTCCCGCCGCGTCCGGTCTACCTGGTCCTCGAATCGCCCGGGCAGTTCGACATATCCGTCAATGGGGAACCGGTCCCCAACGAGGATGAGGGCTGGTGGACGGACATCTCCTTCCGCAAGGTGGACATCAGCACCCCCCTGCGGGCGGGACAGAACGAGATCGTGCTGAGCGGGACGTTTGCTCGCGATACGGAGCTGGAGAGCGTGTACGTGATCGGCGGCTTTGGCGTGGCCGGGCGCAGGTTGGGGGAGGAAAACTGGTACCACGGCCAGGTGTTTGACCGCTACGGCCCTGACTTTTGCCTGACGGTGCCGCCGGAACTCGTCCGGGCGCAGGGGAAGCCGGGCGGGCTGGCGCTCGACCTGACGGCGCAGGGATTGCCATTCTTTGCCGGGCGGGCCACGTTGCGCCAGACGGTGACGCTGTCTCTGCTGGGGGAACGCGCCGTGTTGGAAATCGAGAACCTGCGCGCCGCCGTCGCCCACGTGCGCGTCAACGGGCAGCAGGCTGGGACCGTCGCCTGGCCGCCGCACCGGGTGGACGTGAGCGAGAGCTTAAACGCGGGCGAGAACGAGATCGAGATCGAGCTGGTGGGCACGCTGCGCAACCTGCTGGGGCCGCACCACCTGGACGGCGGCGACCTGGCGTGGACGGGGCCGGATCAGTTTCGCGACAAACGGCGCTGGACGGATGACTATATCCTGGTTCCGTTTGGGTTTGATGGGGTGACGCTCAAGATCCTCGAACCGTAGGCGAACCCTTGCGAAGGCTGGGCAACGGCTCTCCAGCCAATGGCACCTTGGAACGGCAGAGACAGTCCCGTCACAGGGGCACTGCGCAGCCTTCGCAAGGGTTGGCGAACAAAGGAGATGAATGACGGTGAACGACCAATATGAACGTCTAGCGGACCAATTGGCCAGCCGCGGGATCGACGTCGACGCGGTCAAGACCGCGCTCAAGGCACAGCGCATCGAGACGCCCTCCTGGGGGTATGGCGATAGCGGCACCCGCTTCAAGGTGTTTGCCTGGCCCGGCGCGGCCCGGGACGTGTACGAGAAGCTGGCCGACGCGGCCTTTGTCCACCGGCTGACGGGCGTCGCCCCTTCGGTCGCGCTGCACATTCCCTGGGATTACGTGGAGGATTGGCCCACGCTCAAGGGGTACGCCGCCGAGCAGGGGGTGCAGATCGGGGCCATCAACCCCAACGTCTTTCAGGACGACGTGTACAAGTTCGGTTCCGCCTGTCATCCGGACCCCGCCGTGCGGCGGCGGGCGGTGGACCGCATGCTGGAGTGCGTCGATATCATGCGGGCCACCGGGTCCGACATTCTGAGCCTGTGGTTTGCCGATGGCACCAACTATGCCGGGCAGGATAGCATCCGGGCGCGCAAGCGGCGGATGGAGGAGGCGCTGGCCGAGGTATACGCCGCGCTGCCCAAAGGTGCTCGCATGCTGATCGAGTACAAGTTCTTTGAGCCGGCCTTTTACCACACCGACCTGGCCGACTGGGGCATGGCGGCGACGATGGCCCGCAAGCTCGGCCCCCAGGCGCAGGTGCTGGTCGATACCGGCCATCACGCCCAGGGGACCAACGTCGAGCACATCGTGGCCTTTTTGCTCGACGAGGGGCTGCTGGGCGGCTTTCATTTTAACAGCCGCAAGTACGCCGACGACGACCTGATCGTGGGCACGGTCAACCCGTTCGAGTTGTTCCTGATCTACAACGAGCTGGTCGGGGCCGCGCAGGACGGCGACGCGGCCGTCTCGGACTGCGCGCGGAACGTGGCCTACATGATCGACCAATCGCACAACGTCGAACCAAAGCTGGAGGCCATGGTCCAGTCGGTCCTCAACTGCCAGACCGCGTACGCCAAGGCACTGCTGGTGGACCGGGAGGCGCTGGCGGCGCGGCGGGCCGGGCAGGACGTGCTGGGGGCGTATCGCGTGCTGACCGGCGCGTACGAGACCGACGTGCGCCCGCTGCTGGCCCAGGTGCGGGTCGAGATGGGGCTCGATCCCGACCCCATCGCCGCCTACCACGCCAGCGACTACCCTGCCCGGGTGGCCGAGGAGCGGGGCAGCGCTGCGGGCTCGGGCGGCGGCTATCCAGGGGCGTGAGAGGGAGAACACTTGAACAACCGAGAGAGAACGCTGGCGATCCTGAACTATGAAGACTATGACCGGCTGCCCCTGGTGCACTTTGGGTTCTGGCGCGAGACCCTGCAAAAGTGGGCGGTCGAGGGCCACATCACCGCCCAGGAGGCTCGGGACTGGGAGGACGGGAACGCCGTAGACATCGCGATTTCCCGCAAGCTGGGCTTTGACTTTGACTGGGCCAACACCTTCAAGCCGGTCACGCGGCTGCTGCCCCCGATCGAGGAGCGGGTGATCGAGGTGCTGCC
>Ga0180432_10006943_pt1 | contig 14563 bp, 27 predicted proteins | sample SS_ome_10_FD_132414 | JGI IMG/M metagenome (GOLD analysis project Ga0180432, IMG submission 132414) | Hypersaline lake sediment archaeal communities from the Salton Sea, California, USA - SS_1_MS_2 metaG | ecosystem: Environmental > Aquatic > Non-marine Saline and Alkaline > Hypersaline >... | reverse complement strand
TAATGTGATTACAGGTGACTCCCTTTTCCACATTTGGGATATAACCAAAAAGAGTTGAGGCTGACCTTAAGCATCTGATAGAGGAATAAACTATCTATACAGGGGGTGAAAGTGGTCACATTTTAATTAAAATAAAAATAAATGACAGAAATATTAAGTAATCCGTATTTATCAGCCTTAGTTGTTTTGATAAGTCAAATAATTTTCATATATTTGAGAACTATTAACGTAATTTATACTGCTGAGAGAAAATTGATACCAGCAATCCTTAGTGGAAATGGTATTGGTTTAGCTTGGCTTGTATCAATGTCAATTGGTGCTGATTCTATAATGAAGGGTGAGATTATCCCAATCATAGCCTTCTTACTTGGTGGTACACTTGGAACATATTGGGGTATAAAGAAAGAAAGTAAAAAGAGATGATAAAAATAAACTATATAATAGATAATGATAGTTGGTCCGATGAAGAATTCAATAACCAACAAGATACAGATAGAATTTTTGTGATTACAAGAGAAATGATTGAAGAATTAATATATCAGAATGTTGAGTTTGAAGAAGGAACTGATATAGCTGATTTTTACGTTGAAAATAATTAAAATATCAAAAAAATAAACACGATAAAAATTTAAGTGATGAACGAAAAAAATACAGAAATAAAAAGTATAGGTAGGACTTTTTGTGTCGGTGACATCCATGGTGGATATTTAGGTTTAGTACAGGTACTACAAAAGGTTAACTTTGATTATGATAATGATAAGTTAATTGCATTGGGTGATGTAACTGATGGTTGGCCAGATGTTGCCGAATCTATTGAGGAATTGATGAAGATTAAGAACCTAGTTTATCTTAGAGGTAATCATGATGATTGGACTCTTAAGTTTATGTCTGATGTTCTTGAAAATGGACCAACACATTATAATCATGTGTGGTATGCACAAGGTGGTAAAGCAACTTATGAGAGTTATTTCAATAATGAGTCTAATCGTGGATTAGTAGAAAAACATCTTAAATTCTTAAAGGATGCACATATCTATTACCTTGATGAAGAAAATCGTATCTTCATGCACGCTGGTTTTGACCCAAATGAACCACTTATTGAAAGAGATAAGAATTGGAATGGTAAGAGTACTACTTATTCGTCAGACGATGCCAACCCTATATTTTTCTGGGATAGAAGCTTCTGGAATCACCAAGTCAGTCGTTGGAGAATTGGTGGTGTGGCAGAAGTACATGAAGATTATAAGGAGATTTATATTGGACATACCCCAACCATTAATTATGATGAGGAAGGAGTACCAATGAATATAGGTAACGTATGGAATATGGATACTGGTGCGACTTACGATGGTAGACTTAGCCTTATGGATATAGACACTAAAGAAATAACACAATCAGAACCACTATTTGAATTGTATCCAGACCATATGGGTAGAAATGGTAAGTTCTTAGCTAAAAGAGAGAAATAATGGTAGGACCGAAGGATTATGTCATATATGACGATGATGGGAATTTACAATTCCATGAATTAACCCCTAGTCAAAAAGAGGAATTTCAGTATCACTCACCATGTGGGTATTATCTCTATACAACAATGAGATACCTACTTAATGCAACCTATACAATCGATAATGGTGTAATAACTATTTCTGGTGACCTTCATACCGATAAGGTTTTGGGTTATGACAATGGTAGTATCTCACTTAAGAGTTTTAGACTTAAGAAGGGTGACCCACTCATAGCTCTTATGAAGGAATATTACTTCATTGACGAACCAAGAATAGAACCATTTAAGAGAAAGAGATGGGATTGGTCAAAGTTTAAAATGGTAGAGTATATTGATGAATCAATGGTATTCATTAAGCGTGGTAGATTCGTTAAAAGAGAGAGTAAACCACAAACTTACAAAACGTCTAACTTTAGAGTAAAACATCATGAGAAAGAAGAAAAGAAGGTTTAGGTATCTCTTACATAAGCATATTGATAGATTATTATTCCATGTGCGTGATGAGTTCAATATAGAATCTAATAAACAGTATTTAGAACTAAGAAATAAGAGTAAGGGTAAAGGTTACGAAATAATGTCAGAAATCGATGAGTTTTATCAGTTAGTTGATGAATTAGGTTTAGATGAAGAAACTCTTAAATTGGTAGTGAGGAAGTATTATCTTAGAGCTAAAGGTGTGAAGGGTGAATATAAGAAGAAACCCAAAAGAGAGTGCAAGGATAATAAGAAGGTTATTAATTGGGGTTCTGGTTCACCAGGGCATTCAACAATTAGATACCCTAGTAAAAAGCGTTCAAGACAAACTTGGAAAAATTTTTATAATTTATTCCCACATTTAGCTGAAAGAGATAAGTGGGATGGTAAAACCTCAAATAAGATGAAATAACATGGTTGAAGATAAATTAAATGAATTAGGAATTCAACACCCATCAGATTTTTTACATGATGGTAATCTAGGTATTAAAAATGGTAAATTAGCATGTTTTGATGTTATGGGCGATAGTAGTAAATATTTTGAAGATATATTTTGTTAAATCAATAAAAAGTTGTATATTTGTTAAAACTATTAAATTATGGAACTAACAAAGAAACATGTGATTGAAGCTAGACAAGTAGCTGTCAAAGCACACGGAAACCAAGATTATGATGGGGTATTCCCTTACGAGAAACATTTAGATGATGTAGTAGAAGTTTTGAAGAGATTCAGTATCGTACACCCTAAATACTTATGTGCTGGTTATCTTCATGATGTAATTGAAGATGGTGCCGTATCTTACAATAAGATTAAGAGACACTTTGGTGAGGAAGTAGCCGAAATGGTTTACTGTGTAACTGATGAATTAGGTCGTGACCGAGCAGAAAAGAAGAGAAAAACACTACCAAAAACAGCAAGTAACCCAGATGCGATTATTATCAAACTAGCTGATAGAATTGCTAATATTGAACATGGTGGTAAGATTGATATGTATGCGAAGGAATTTAATGAATTTTATATGCACCTATATACTCCAAATCAGTTAGCTAGTCCAATGTGGGACCATTTAAAGAGTTTATTAAAAATTGAAAAAGAATTGGTATGAAAATTAAAGACATTTTAGACGAAATTGCTGCACTTAGCGGTAAGATTGATAAGAGAGAAACTCTTGCGAAGTACAAGGACAATGAATTACTTAAGAAGGTAATCTATGCTGCTAACTCACCAAGAGTTAAGTATTATATTAAGCAGATTCCAGAATACACTAGACATGAAACTCAGACTAATGACTTAGATTTTGTTTTATCAGAATTAAACCATTTAACTGAAAGACATGTTAAAGGTAATGATGCTAAGAGATTCTTATCGAATTTATTAGCCACTCTTGAACCAGATGATGCTTATGTAATTGAAAGAATCATTCAGAAAGACCTTAAGGTCGGTATGGATACTGGTTACAATGATGTAATTCCAGGGCTTATTGAGGAAACACCATATCAAGGGGCTAAATCTTATTCAGTTAAGGGTGTCAAGAAGTTATTCTCTAAGGGTGAAACTATTTTGTCACAATTAAAGGCTGACGGTACTTATAGAAACGCTGAAATTAAGAACGGGGTTGTAACGTTAACATCAAGACAAGGTGAAGTATCACACTTAAAGGGTGCTAAGTTCTTAGAGGAATTAACTAAATTCCCAGATTGTGTGTTAAATGGTGAACTTACAATAGATGGGTGTGAAAGATACGAAGCAAACGGTATGGTTAATAGTATTATGGATATTATCGAAAAAGAACCTACCAGAGATGATAAGACAAATACTAAAAAATTAGTAACTTTTGAAAAGAAACATGGGTCATTTAATGAAGCATTACAGAAAATGAGATTTACCGTTTGGGACGTTCTATCTCTTAAAGAATTTCAAGCTAAGAAAAGTGGCTTGATGTATGGTTTACGCCTTACTAACCTTAAGAATTTTTTAGAACATGTTAAACCCACAATGATTAGTCTTGTAGAGACATGGGAAGTAAATACTATTGAAGAGGCTATGCATCACTTCTTAGACACTCAAAGGAGAGGTCTTGAGGGTACAATCATTAAATCATCTACCGCTGGCTGGAAAGACGGTAAACCAACATACCAAATCAAAATGAAACTTGAAATGAATATTGATTTAAGAGTGGTTAGACCAGTATATGGTACAGAGGGTAAGAAATATGAAGGGTTCATTAATGGATTTGAGTTAGAGTCTTCATGTGGTACAATTAAGACGATTGCTAGAGGTGTTAAGGAAGATGAGATGAAAGAATTCACTGAAATTGGTGAGGAAGCTTTAAGGGGTATGATTGTAGAAACTAGATGTTGTGGGTTATCACAAAATGAGGATGGTGAATGGTCGCTATTACACCCTAGTGTTGTGGAGTTAAGAAGAGACAAGAATACTTGTGATGACTTCGAATCTGCAAAAGAAATCCAAGAAATGGCAAAAAGTCTTGCACAATAAAAATAAAAGTGTTATATTTGTAAAAAAATTAGATTATTATGATTTATACAATGGAAGGGGCCGTAAAGGTCATTAATGAAACGCAAACCTGGGATTCTGGGTTTAAAAAGAGAGAAGTCGTGATTACAACAGACGACCAATACCCACAAGATGTTAAATTTGAATTTCTTAAGGATTCAGTTGAATTATTAGACAATGTTAAAGTTGGGGATTCAGTTGTTGTTAGCTTTAGTATTAGAGGTAATGAATACAATGGTAAATATTATGTTAATTTAACTGGTAACGCACTTAAAGTTAATGGTGAAATTAAGAGTGGTAATGTGGTTATACCAGACCATTCTAGTGATGATGATATACCATTTTAATTATAACTAATTATTAACTAATAAAGAAAATGAGTATGGAAAAGAAGATGTACAAATTCCCGTCTATTGAACAATTTAGAACTGTGATTAAAGATGTGGACCATAGAACTAGGTATATGGGTGTTGATGAAGAAACTGGCCACCCTATCATGAATAGAGGTGAGGTTGAACACCCAGTACTTAATTTTAAAGGTACTGTTAAGTTACATGGTACTAACGCTGCTATCGTCTATACTTGGAATCCATCAACATTTGATTATGAATTCCATGCACAATCTAGAAAAAACATTATCACACCAGAGAAGGATAATGCTGGGTTTGCTGCATTTGCACACACTAGAAATACTGAACAATTATTATCTAAGGTGATGAAAGCTGTTGGTAATTTAGGTTACACACCAGAAGTTGTTAGAATCTATGGTGAGTGGTGTGGTGGAAACGTACAAAAAGGTGTTGCTCTTAACGGACTTGATAAGATGTTTGTTATCTTTGCTATTAAGATTGATAAGATTTGGCTTACTGATGACCAATTATCTCAAGTTAAGAATGAGGAAGAAAAGATTTATAATATTTTAGATTTCCCAACTTATGAGATTGCTATTGATTTTAATAACCCTAAAGAATCTGTTAATAAGATGGTTGAAATAACTGAAGCTGTTGAAAAGGAGTGTCCAGTTGGTAAAGTATTTGGTAATTCTGGTATTGGAGAAGGTGTTGTGTGGCGTTGTATTGATGAAGGTTGGAGTAGTTCAAAATACTGGTTCAAGGTGAAGGGTGAAAAACATCAATCATCTAAGACAAAAACACTTGCACCAGTTGATATTGAAAGGGTTAACAATATTAAAGAATTGGTTGATAACTTTGTTACCGAATCAAGACTTAACCAAGGTCTTGAACAACTTAAGATGGAAGGTCTTGAAGTATCTAGAAAGAATGTAGGAGTTTTTCTTAAGTGGATTTACAATGACATTGTTAAGGAAGAATTGGATACGATTATGGGTAATGGTTTTGAACCAAAAGAGCTTTCTGGTACTATCTCAAATAAGGCTAGAAACTGGTATTTTGAAATGGAAAATAAGAGTGTAGGATTATAAAAAAAAAGATATGGCTAAAAAATTAATAGGTGATAGAGTATTCCGTTTGAAATATGCGGAAACAGTAAATTTACCAGAAATTGGGCAAGCAATGGATTTTGCTAATGGTGAAGAATTTCACATCGTTGCTGGTGTGTTATACATGAAAGGGTATCCAGTACCAGGTGCTATGCAAAGACCTATAATGGAGTGGATTTTAAATAACCCAACAAAATTTGTTAATGATAATAGAAATTTTTAATGAATAAAGATTTCCAATTCCGTTCTGGTAAATATAAGGGTAAAACATATGAATGGGTTGTTGATAACGACCCTTTATATATTGAATGGGTTAGTGAAAATCGCCCAGAAATGCTTAAGGAAATTAAAATTAATAAATCTGACACTAAAGAAAAAAGTGTTAAGGTTACTAATTTTAAAGAAGAAAAAATATCAGCGATAAGGGTTAATGAAAATTTTGATAACGAACCACCAAGTGCGATATCAATACCATATATGTTAGATAATTTTGATTTATATGAGGATAAATTGATGGAATTTTCTAAAAACAATAAACGAGAATTTAGATTAATAAAAGAGGAATATGACAGAAAAAAGATTTCAAGAATGTAATTGGGTTGAAAAACTTTGGAGATATCGTTGGTATTTATTAATACCCTTCCAATGGTTTTGGTATATGTACATCAAACTATTTGTTGTGTTAGAAACTAAGCGTGATGAATTGAGTGGTCATATAGAGGATACTGGTGAAACATATAACCCAAGAGGTAAAAATTTATGGAGACTTTTAATCGGTATTGCTCAAGGTAAGATGAAATGGTATTATACAAGTGAAGAAGTTTTTGCGAAATTTAAAGAGAAAGATACGAGTGAAGAAGTGTGACCACGAATGGAAACATTTTGACTCTGGTTTTAAACAATGTATTAATTGTAGAACAATAGAAAAAGCATGATGAAAGTTAGTTTTGATTTTGATGAATGCCTAGATACTGGTGAAGTTCAAGAATATTGTGGTGAATTAATTTCTAGAGGTGTTGATGTATGGATATGCACAGCACGAACACCATCATTAGGTGAAATAGATAATAAGGATACTGGTTGGAATAGAGATGTATTTATTATGTGTGATAAATTAGGGATTGCAGATGACCATGTTATTATGACAGACTGTGGACTTAAGTCATTTCACTTAAGGGATAAAGGGTTTGTATGGCATTTGGATGATATGCTACATAATTACAATGATTTAATTACCAATTCAGATGTAACACCAGTTTACTATCACCCATCAGTTAATTGGAGAGAAGAATGTGAAAAATTATTAAAAGAATATGCTTGAGAAAATGAAAACGAATCACATTAAGTGCGAACTTGATGATTTATTGGATGTTGAATATCTTATGAATAATGTACCATGGGATAATTATAATCGTGGTGAACAAACAGTTTTCCATATACCAGAACCAACAACACTTTATTATACCAATTCATTTCACGATGAAATAAAAGAAGTTGAATTTGATAGTGTTTATGTTACAGCTTTTCATGGTTATGGTGGTAATCAGTATAGTTTTGTTTTCATGCTTAGAGATGAAGAAGTTGCTTTTATGGGTGGTGATTATGGTACATTTGGTTTTGATAAAGAAAAAGTAAAAGAAACTATTATCAAACACGTTAATAGAATCATAGAAAGAAAAAAAGAGGAAATAACAGAATTAAATAAAATTTTAAAAAAGAATGAAGATTAAATTAGGGGTATCTATTTTGGTATTGGTAGGGATATTAATATCTTGTGCCAGATATTACAGCCCAAGCGTGCAACCAGCTGGGGTTTCAGAATTAAAGAAAAAACAAATCAAACGAGATTTTACAAATTAAAGACTATGAAAGAATTAAAAACACCTTACGAATGGTGTCTTGAAAGTAATATTAGATTATTAGAGATACCAGAGGGTAATGATAATGTTTATATGTTAGTTGAACTGACTAAGGATGAATTCTTAGATTATATAAGTGAAGTTAAGGTAAAACCTAATTCTACACCTAGAAAACCAGAAAAGTTTTTAGAATACAGAATGTATGGTCTTGTACCCTATAACATCTCACCAATACAAGCTGGGATTCAGTATGGTCATGCTGTTGTCGAATACCAACAAATGACAAGAGAAATACCAGGTATTGAAGACACTTACAATAAGTGGGCTAGGCAAGATAAGACATTTATTATTCTTAATGGTGGTACAACTAATGAGAATCCAGATGATAAGTTCTATGGAACAATGCAAAAACATAGGGATACTCTTGCTGAGAATGATATCCTTTTTGCTGAGTTCAGAGAACCAGACTTGAATAATACACTCACTGCGGTTGTATTTCTGGTTGACGAAAGAGTGTTTTTAAAGGATTTATATGAGGATTTTATCCCAGAAAAATTACCTTACTTGGGTAAAGGTAAAAAACACGCTCAAAATGTGGTTAATGAGTTAGACAAAAGAAACCAAGAGAATTACGAAAAATGGGTGGAGAAGGTCGGTGGACCTAAAAACGTTTTCTTACGTAACTTTCTTAAAGATTTTAAATTAGCTAATAATTAAACAAATTATTATAAATAGATGTTATGATAAGTATGGTATAAAACATGAAACAACAATTAAATAATATGAATAATTTAACGTATCACCCAAATAGGGTTTCCAAAACAGATAAGAATAACAAATTTAAACACTCGTCTCCAGTAGTATGGCTTACTGGTCTTTCTGGTTCTGGAAAATCAACGATAGGGAATGCTTTAGAGCAAGCCTTATTTGAAAGAGGTATCAAAACCCAAGTTCTTGATGGAGATAACATCAGAATGGGTCTTAATAAAGACTTAGGGTTCTCTGACGATGACAGAAAGGAGAATATGAGAAGAATTAGCGAAGTAGCTAAATTATTCGCTGAATCTGGAACCCTCACAATCACAGCCTTTATCTCACCATTCCGTGAGGAACGAGATAAGTGTAAGGATATTATTGGTAGAGATAACTTTGTTGAAATCTTTATTGATGCTAACCTTGAGGTATGTGAGGGCAGAGACCCTAAAGGTCTTTATAAGAAAGCAAGGGCTGGTGAAATCCCTAACTTCACTGGAATCGATTCACCTTACGAATCACCAAAGAAACCAGATTTAACAATTAAGTCTGGAGACTATACAGTTGAAGAGTGCGTAGAACAAATCCTTTGCTACTTAGAGGAAAAAGATATTATCCAATACGCACCTAAAGAAATAAAGAATTTGGATAAGAAGAACGTGTTGGCTATCGACTTCGATGGTGTAATCCACAGATACTCTAAAGGGTTCCAGGGATTAGACAACGCATATGACCCACCAATGGAAGGTACCAAAGAGGCGTTAGAGGAACTAACGAGACAAGGGTACACACTTAAGATTTTATCGAGCAGACCTAAAGCTGCTATTTATCCATGGCTTGAGAAGTATGGTATGAACCATCTAATTGCTGATGTTTCAAATCATAAGTTTCCAGCTACGATATACATTGACGATAGAGGGTTTCACTTCCAAGGATGGGAAGAAACCTTAAAGACTATAAATAATCACCCAAAAACACAAAAGAAAGAGTATGTGGACTAAAACAAATCACGGGGGTAACCCCACAACTAACAAAGATAAGAAAAGAGCTATCTTTATTGGTAGGTACCAACCTTACCACGCTGGTCATATATCTTTGGTGCAGCAAAAATTAAATGAGGGTATTCCAGCCCTAATAATGGTTAGAGACATCGAACCAGACGAAAAAAACCCATTCACAACATCTCAAACAGTGAGTATGATAAAAAAATATCATGAAGCTAAGGGTGATGATGTTGAAGTTATGGTTATACCAGATATTGAATCGGTTAATTATGGTAGAGGTGTTGGTTATGAAATTAACGAATTCACACCACCAGATAACCTTGCATGGGTATCAGCAACTAAGATTAGAGAATCCATTAAAAATGGTGATGATTCTTGGAAAAATATGGTTGACACCTCAATACAAGGGGATGTTATAAAATTTTTAAACGATAAAGTTGTTTAAATAGTATTAAAATTTTATATTTGTATGATACATAGAAAAAGACATATTGCTAAAACACTTACATGGCGTATTATTGGTACCATTGATACCATGTTAATTGGTTACTTAATAACTGGTGATGTAAAAGTTGGTTTATCGATAGGTGGTATTGAAGTGTTTAGTAAAATGTTACTTTATTACTTACATGAAAGAGTATGGTATAAATCTAAATTTGGTGTTGATGAAAAACATTATAAAAGTTAAGGGTAAGATTAAATTTGACCCAGAAAATAAAACAAATAAACACAATAACCAAGCTACTTGGAAACGGGTAGCAATGGTTCTAATTGAGGGTGAACTAGCTGAGTATTATACTTGGTTTATTAAGAAGCGTTATAACCTACCACTTAATAGACCACTTAGGGGTGCCCATATAACGTTCATTAATGACAGAAGTTCAGAAATGAATGGTAAGTGGGAAGAAGTTAAGAAAAAGTGGGATGGAAAAGAAATTGAAGTAGTACTTGATGTAGACCCAAGAACTGATTCAGCGAGAGATAATAGTAGTGGTCATTGGTGGCTTAATATCCCAGAAGAACATAGAGGACAATTACATGGTATTAGAGCTGAATTAGGGCTTGGTAGACCATATTGGGGGCTTCATATGGCTCTTGGGTACGCCAATGAAAAGAATATGAGTCATTCTAAGTATATCCATGGTTTAATACTTAATGGTTATATAAAATTTGACTAATTATTTGGTTAATCCAAATAAAAGTTATATATTTGGAACATGAAACAGATTACACACGAATTTTTAGTAGAGAATGGTCTCATCCTTTTTGAGACTATTGTAGGTTCACAGGCATACGGGACCCAAACACCAACAAGTGATATTGACAAAAAGTTTGTTTATATCCTTCCAGAAGAATACATTCTTGGAACTGGGTATGTTGAACAAATCAATGTTAATGCAGATTACACTGGTTGGGAGGTAAGGCGTTTCTTAGAACTTTTAGAATCTAACAATCCAACGGTTCTTGAGTTACTTAACTCTCCAGAGGATTGTATTATCTCAAAGCACCGACTATTTGATGTTATCCTAGAGGAAAAGGATAAGTTCATTACAAAGGGATGTAAGAACTCATTTGGAGGATATGCTAGACAGCAAATCAAAAAGGCTAAGGGTCTTAATAAGAAGCAAAACTGGGAGAAAGAAAAGGTAACAAGAAAAGAGTTATTAGACTTCTGTTACGTTATTGAGGGTGAAAGGTCAACCCCAATTAAACAATGGTTAGAGGAAGGTTATTACCCATCGGACGTTCAAAAGTTCTGTGGGGTTGTCAATATCCCCAACGCTAGAGATATGTACGCACTCTACTACGATGGTGTTGCGTCCAACTGTTTTAGTGATGATAATGATGAAGAGGATAGAGAGGCATTAAAGACTTTTCTAAAAACTAATGGAAACGCATTAGGGTTCGGTTATAAAGGTCTGGTAAAGGTTGGTGAATCTGACAATGCTGGAATCTCAAACCAATTAAGACTTTCAAGTATCCCAAAGGGTGAGAAACCAATTGCTATCTTTACATATAATAAGGATGGTTACACTCAACACTGTAAGGATTATAAGGAATACCAAGAGTGGCTTGACAATAGAAACGAAGCTAGATATGTTGATACGCAGAAGCATGGTCAACAAATCGATGGTAAGAATATGATGCACTGCATGAGACTTATCAGAATGGCTAAGGAAATTGGTGAAGGTAAAGGAATCCAAATAAGGAGACCAGATGCTCAAGAATTACTAAGTATCAGACGTGGAGAGGTGGATTTAGAATCACTTATTGAAATGGCTGATAAGGAAATTCAAAACATGGATACAATCTTTGATGAATCTGATTTACCTAATAAGGTAGAGAAGGGATTAGTTAATAGGTTACTTGTTACGATTCGTAGAATGTTTTACCATGAGAATAGAGTAGTGGTTTCAACTAGTCTTTAAATAAAAGGATTACCACTTTCCTTGAGCATCTTAATATTATTATCTATTTGTTCACATTCTTTTAAGAAGTTGAGGGCTATCTCATCTGGAAGTTCAAACCATTCCTTTCCACCATCAGTGGAATAGTGTTTGAAACCACGATGGAGGGTCCCTTCTATCTTCCGATAGTTTTCAGATTCATATACTTGTAACAGAACCAATTCGCTGGATGAACCAGTTTGTAATTGTTTTAAACGTTTATCAACATCATTCTTAGTTATACCAATTTTATATTTTATTGGGTGAGACCCCCAATCAATTATGAGATATACCTTTCCTTTCATGTAATTAATATATTCTATTACTTTAAAATGTAAATATTAATTTGTTATATTGGAAAATAATTATTATATTTGATTAAACGTTAATATTTATAGTTATGGTTGTTATTTCAATGTTAAGTTTATTACTAATTGTTAGGGTAATTGAATTACTTATATTCTTAAAGAAAGTGAGTAAGATATGTCATACTTATGATTGGAAATATATCGATAAACATGGGTACGCATTAATTGAAGTTATGGAAAATGATAAGTATTATATGACTAGTGAATGGTCTGCTTATAATTTTTTATTTATAAAGGGTCCAAACCCATTTTTAATGTTATTTTCATTAAAACCACTTAGGGTTGAAAAACAATATAATAAAGAAGCTGTAAACAAACTTAGAGAATATGAAGTTATCTAACTTATATGAGGAAATGATGATTAAAGATGCTTGGACTAATTTAGAAAAAGCATTACAAGAAACAATGATACTTGATGAAGCTAATAATAAATTAATGAGGTTGATTAAAGAATCTGATAATGTATTATTTAAAGCTTTCGGTATAAACCCATCCGATAAAAAATATTTTATATCTGGTTCTGGTAGACTCTACATGTATGATGGTTTACCAGAATTTATTAATAAAATATCTGAAAAATTTGGTGGTGTGGAAATACCACTAGAACCAGGTGATTTAGATGTTGTCATACCTAATAAAGAAGAATGGGTAACACTAAAGAATAATCTTGAAGGTAAGGTAGATATGAATAAGTTTGAATCTAATTATGGTAAGGGTATTTATAGACCACAAGAATTAGGTTTAACGCAAATGGATATTGAAGCGTTTGATGTCTGGGCCCCAGGTAGGGCTGGTGGTGATTATACAGACACTAAAGTAGATGATACTGAAACAATACTTAATAGAGCTACTGAACTTAATGGTTACTATTTTATGAGCCTTTATGATGTTATTTCTTACAAATATCAAATGGGTAGGGAAAAAGAAAAGAGAATTGCTGATTTAATTAATGACTTCTTAAAAAGACGTGAAGGTAGGTCTAAAGAACAGTTATTCAATATAATAGCTAGAATAATAAGGATGAGATATAGTTAAAAATAAAAAAAAGTAAAAAAATACTTGACATTTTGAAACTTTTAACTTATATTTGCATATATATTTAAAAACAAAGAAAAATTCAATGATTACAAGAAGCAACATATTATTAGTCCTTAACTTATGTTTACTAGTGGTGAACTGGTCGGACTGTGTTGTGTCTTAAATCAAGTAAAAAGATAAAAGATAAAAGATATACAGGGTCCGATTCAGAAATGAGTCGGACTTTTTTTATATCTAAAAACTGGTTGAGTGGCCGAGCTTGGTCGAAGGCAGCAGACTGCAAATCTGCTTGGGTTTACCCGCACCGTAGGTTCGAATCCTACCTCAACCTCAAATAATAACGAATAACTAAAAACAAAGAGTTATGACAACAATTAGTAGAAAAGAGTTCCTAGTGAACAGAGAAGAAACTGGTAGGGAAGTTGTATTTTTCCCAGAGACTGGTAAACAGTACTTCGTTGAATACATCGAAGGAAGAAATCAAAAGACCAACTGGGGTGATATTGACCCAGCAACTAAAAAGGTTACTGGTTCATATGGTTCAAAGTCTAGAGGTGCTATTTCTGCTGATGAGTCAATGATTACTGAGGAAAATGGATTTGATGAAATTCTAGAGGGGCCAGGTTCTCCTTATTCGAAGATTGAGGAAATACATAATAAATGGAAAAAAGAAAATGGTTATGGATAAGAATAAAGTTAAAATAGAGTTGTATAAATCAAAGGTGAATGCTAAGTTCTCTCACTATGTAAGTGGAAACTTATATTACACTGTAGAATTAGAAGATGGGACATATCAGTTCCCAATTGAAACTACTGAGGATTATGTAGAATACGAGGTAGCTGATGATGGGGGTGATGAAATTGAAATCGATATGGTGAGATTATCTTCTGACTTAGGTACAACTTCATTTTACAATGAGATGAAGGGTTCAGAGTTGAACAGATGGATTGGTAAATCCATCGATAAAAATGAATTTACCAAGGTAGGGTAAATAAAACGAGGGGTTGAAACTCCCCTCAACATTATGCCTAGGTGGTGGATCTGGTAGACACGCCAGACTTAAAATCTGGTGCCCATTGAGGGCGTGAGGGTTCGAGTCCCTCCCTAGGTACTTGCGGGGTGGAGCAGTTGGTCG
>Ga0180432_10006941_pt1 | contig 14564 bp, 13 predicted proteins | sample SS_ome_10_FD_132414 | JGI IMG/M metagenome (GOLD analysis project Ga0180432, IMG submission 132414) | Hypersaline lake sediment archaeal communities from the Salton Sea, California, USA - SS_1_MS_2 metaG | ecosystem: Environmental > Aquatic > Non-marine Saline and Alkaline > Hypersaline >... | reverse complement strand
TCGATAAGCCCCATGATTGTGCCGACAAAACCAATGGCGGGAGCAAGTTTTTGGAAGGTATCCAAAATATTGATCAACGATTCCTTCCGGGAAAAATAAAGTTCATATTCTTTTTCCATGATTTTGTGAATTTCATACGGATCATATCCATCCACGATCAACTCAGAACCTTTACGCAAAAAAGGGTTTTCTATATTATCCGACTCTTTCTCCAGGGCAAACTTACCGTAAAGTCTTTTTATGCGGGACAGCCTTACAATTTGTTTTATCAAATTCTGGCAGTCTGTTTCCGGAAACCGAAACACGGCATACAGGGTCTTGAACAAATCCCGATGGATTTTATGGGGAAAAGACAGAAAACCGATTATCCATGTCCCTCCGAATACGAGAAGACCACTTTTGAAATTCAATATCAAAGATGTCTCACCGACGATCGTTACGGCAAGGCATAAAAATAAGATTATCCCTGCCGCAAGTATCATTTTTTGAATCATAAACCACACCCCTTGGATGCTACCATTAAATTTTTATGAAACATTTTTTAAACATGATGGTCCCCGCCGGACCAATACACATATATGCAGATTATATGCCATAGAGGTTTTGCCGAGATGTTTTTAAATAAACGCCGAGAAAATCCTGTATCCTTAATAAGTTGGCGAATGATGTGAAGAAATTAATAGGTGAACAACTTTTAGTGATATGGGCAAATTTTTCCTTGCAAACAGAGTGAGAGAAAATTTAAACAAGTTATTAGGTCTTAACCTCCGGATCCCGGACGTCAAGTATTCGAGTAAGCATTTTAAGGAAGTTTACGATCCGGCAGGTATTAATCTCAAGGCATCCATCAGAAGAAAGGAATAGTAACCGGTCCTATTCCTCACTTTCAAGACGTCTTAAAGTTTCATCATATTCAGGAAACCCAACCACAGCCTGCAACTCGCTAAAATCAAGAATTCGTTCCGGTTGCTTCCCTTTACGTATATCATGCAAGGCTTTACGCATGGCATAAACCGCTGAAGACAAGAGCGTTAACGGATACGCAGCAATTTTATACCCCATCTCCTTAAGTGACTCGGGCGGAAATACCGGTGTTTTCCCGTATTCAACCATATTCGCCATTTGGCAGCCTCCGACTTCAACGCAAATCCTATGCATTTCTTTTTCTGAAACAGGGGACTCAATAAAGATAATATCAGCGCCCGTCTCGACAAATCGTCTTGCTCTTTCAATCGCCTCAGAAAGTCCATGTGTATCCCGTGCATCAGTGCGGGCAACGACCACAACATCTTCTCCTCGATCACGCGCTTCATCCCGTGCCTCAATTACGGCACGCAGTCGCATGAGAGCTTCTTCTCGATCAACCACTTCTTTACCTGTGGTGTGACCACAGCGTTTTGGGCTGCGCTGGTCCTCAATCATAATACCGGCAAATCCGGCCCGAATATACCCGTGAACGGTACGCTTGACATTTACCGTATTACCGTAGCCGGTATCCCCGTCTCCAATTACCGGGATATCAACCGAGGAGCAAATATTACGACCTTGATCCAACATTTCTGCATAAGAGATAAGCCCCGTATCCGGCAATCCCAGGCGTGCGGCTGAAACCGCAAAACCGCTCATAAAGGTCAGAGAATAACCACACTGCTGAATCAGCTTTGCGCTAATGCCGTCATAACAGCAAGGCATGATGATGAATTCGGGAGACTCCAACAATTGCCTGAGCCTGGCCGCGCCGTGTGATCGACCGGTCAATGGTTAATCCTCCTTTTTACTGTTTGTTTCATTAACTCTTGTTAAAAGAGATTTCATCAACAATATATATTCCGGATCAGCAATCACTTAATACACCAAATTTACTTCCAATACAACAAAATACAAATATCTTAAATATGAAAATCTTTACATATATTTTATGTAGTTTGTCTCACAATTTCAAATAGTTTACCCTAAATTAACCCTGCTTTTCTTGCCGTACAATTTACGTAACCATTTAATATCTATGTTATTATTACTTAGCCAACTGATTTTGCATGATCTTTGCATAAAACTACTTACTAGGGTCTCTCTGGGTTGCGTACATCTTTTCAGCCGGACATCTATAAGCATAAGCAAAGATGAATGCCGCGACATAAAGATGTGCCCAGTATTACGAACAGCATTTTAAAAAAATCAGTTGCTCCTTTAGAAAAATGTTTACAATGTACTCTTTAAGTCAACATAAGCAAATGTTAATGCATCGATTGGAAAAGAAGGGGATGGAAAAAAGCATCATTTTTGGTTTCATCTCAAGTTTAAAAAGTTGTTTGTTAAATAACCCAAACATGAATCATTTGCAGATCAACAAACGGTTACAGTTTTTAGGCTGGGATGATTTTGAACTGGATTATCATACATTACAGTTGGCCAAATCATGTTTTGAAGCCGAAAGCTTGAAACGTTTGCAAACATATTCCGATTAATTGTTTATCATCTTTATATTCGACGTATTTCCCTCTTAAAAACACATTTAGTATTGCCCTAATTGAGCACAAATAAAACCGAGAACGATCATACTTTGTTCGGTCTTACAATTTCATGTATAACTTATAGAAAGTAGCTGCATTAACAGATTCTGTCTTGAAATTCCTGGATGAGTATAAGGGGAAACCATGCATTACCTTAGCCATTTAAGCCCAATAGCTTCGGAACTTAAAGATACGATAAAGAAAAACCGAAAACAAGCCAGGAGGAACAAAATAAAAAAAATACTGGGAACATTTATAATCGCTTTTATTATTTCCATGTGCGGATTCACATGCTATGATCATTATAAACCGCGTATCAAAAAATACATTGTCACTCAAATAACACAGGCCCGCTATCTGTGTGCTTCTATAAAATGGTGTTTAACCGAGGATGGTATGAAAAACTAAAAAATAGGAGAGTGTGATGATATGTGATAATAGATGCGAAATAGTGGAATGGAAGGCATCAAATCCACATTTAGTACAAGAAGTTGCGTCTCCAAATGTTAATATGGATGACGCCCGGCTTTTAACAATGGCCAAAGAAAAAATCGTTAAAGAAAATTCGAGTAGAACGTCGATGGGATGTTCCAGTGGATGTGAATGCATACGCACGGGTGACCCGGAGCGGTTATGGAACGGTGACAGATATAGAAAAACAGTAATCACCGGAACAACCTCAGACGGAAGTGAATGGAAAGCGGAATTCTTATTCAAATTGAAATTGACCAAGATCAGATACCCAGGCGAATGTGTGCCTGTTGATCAACACATAGAACCGATCCATGTTGAAATTGAGCCCATGCCATAGTTTGCCCGAATATTTCATGAAAAACTATTGATTTCGATAAGCTTTAGAATTTCTGAGACGTTCGATTAATGGAGGTGACTGTGATACCGAGATTATTTGTCAACTGTAATAATTTTAATGACAATTGCCCAAAAATGAAGAATATTAAAGAAAAATTGGGTGAATTATTTGAATTATTAAAATGGAAAGACGAAGAATCTTGGAATGAAAACCTATACGCTTTAAAACAAAAAGATTATTATAAAGCACTGGAAAAATATTGTGCTGATTGTGATAATTTCTTTCCTGCTACTGAAATTAGTTAGTGACCATCCATTGACGGTCCTGCTTTTTATTATCCGACCTTTGAATGCCTGCCAGGACACCCTAAATAGTGCCTGAACGAAAACTGTCTTTTTCGCCAATATCTGCGTCAGACTCAAATTTTAATCCTCGAAATACTCGATGTATGTCTGTGGTTAAAATTTTTGTCTTCCTTGATCTTAACGAAAAATCCTAGTTTTCGTTCGGGCACTAAATATAAGGGTCTTTATTTTATTGTGAAATCTTTTTTCCAATACAGGCAACTTTTCTCGAGAACCTTCCCTTTTGATTTTTTATGGATTTTGAGATATATGTAATACGACCGAATTGACGTTGGTTTGGCCTTTTGCTTTTTTGGGCTCACTTATCGAAAACAGCTTTACACGATTTGGGTAAGAACAAATCTTCTGGGGTGTGAGTCTTTTAGGAAAAATACTATTCCTTATGGGCAGTAACAATTTCAGATCCGAGAACCACTGGTAAGGAGGAAAACATGAAACAATCTTTGACAGCGTTATGCTGCATCACACTGATAATCATTTTTTCTTGGGGTGTCGCGATAAGTGAAGAAAAAATTTTAAAAATGTCCACGACAACGAGCACTCAAGCTTCAGGACTTCTCGACGTCCTGTTGCCGGAATTGGAAAAAGACACGGGGATAAAAGTCAAGGTTATTGCCAAAGGAACCGGAGCGGCCATTCGAGACGGTATGGACGGTAATGTGGATATTATCTTTGTCCATGCCAAGGCCAGAGAGGAAAAGTTTATTCAGGAAGGTTACGGCACAAAACGATATGCGGTCATGCACAATGACTTCGTCATTTTGGGCCCGCCAAATGATCCGGCGGGAATAAACGGTTTGATCAGTGCCGCCGAGGCCCTGAAAAAAATCGCCGCCGTCAAGTCCGTTTTTATATCACGCGGTGACGACAGCGGCACCCATACCAAGGAACAAACACTCTGGAAAGCAACCGGAATACCTCTTGAGAAAAAAACAGATAAGATCATAAAAAAAGGGAAAAAAAGGGAAATCACTTTTGTCCACCCTGCGGAATCGGGCCAATGGTATCTGTCCATTGGACAAGGTATGGGAAAAACCCTGACCGTTGCTGATGAAAAGAAGGCGTATACCTTGGCAGACAGGGGAACGTTTATAAAATACAAGTATGGTCGGGATGTTCCCATCGAATTGAATGTCCTCTGTGAAGGAGATCCAATCTTGGCCAATCCCTATGGGGTTATCCCGATCAACCCCAAAAAACATTCCCATGTGAATTACGAACTGGCCCAGGCATTTACCCAATGGCTGGTATCCGAAAAGGGTCAATCGGTGATTGCCAACTACCGCCTTATGGGCAAACAGCTGTTTTATCCGGATGCCATTAAATGAAGCTACCCGCAGCCCCGCTTGGCGGGATTTCCATTTCACTCCAACAAGCTGTGGGGTATTTCGGCGAAGGCGAATAATCGGCATCTTAAATGAGGGATCGGGAAGCTTTTTCGATTAAATATTATGGATCTTTTGATTGACAGTTTTATCTCGGCTTTTTTTCTTATCTTTTCTTTTGATGCCGAAATGATCTTCATCGTAGGAGTGTCTCTAAAAGTAAGCATAGCGTCGACCCTAATTGCCGGAATTGTCGGCGTGCCGGCAGGATTTACGATCGCCTTTGAATCTTTTCCCGGCAAGCGAATAGTGATCACGGTTCTGAACACCTTGTTGGCTTTGCCCACGGTCGTTATCGGCCTTTTTGTCTACACATTCATTTCCCGGAGAGGCATATTCGGACCTTTTGATTTACTCTACACCCAAAAAGCAATTATCGTCGGCCAAGTAATTCTGATTATTCCAGTTGTTACGGTGTTTACCATTGCTGCTATCAACCGTATCGATGAGCGCTATCGCAAGACCGCCATGACGCTGGGTGCGAACCGGGTTCAAACCGCATGGGTCATCTTCCGAGAAGCCCGCTTCGGAATTATTGCAGCCATCATTGCATCCTTCGGCCGGGTAATCTCGGAAGTTGGAATCAGCATGATGCTGGGTGGGAATATCAAAGGATTCACCCGAACCATGACTACGGCTATGGCATTGGAATATGACAAGGGGGCATTCATCCTTTCTATTGCGCTAGGAATAGTATTACTGGGAATCAGCTTTGGAATGAATATGCTATTTCACTTTTTTCAGGGAAGAAGTCGAGTATGACGGTTTATGAGTTACACCAACTGACGAAAATCTATGACGGAAGAACCGTTTTGGATATCCCCGATTTGAAGATCAAAGAAAATCGTATCTATTCCCTATTGGGACCGAACGGGACAGGGAAAACAACCCTTTTAAATATCCTCGGCTTTTTGGAGCCGCCGTCCGGCGGAAATATCACCTACCGTTCCAAACCGGTCCGATTTGTTGAATCGGAACTACAGGCCCTGCGCCGTGACGTAATACTGGTTGATCAATTTCCGATCTTGTTTACAGCCACGGTATGGAAAAATTTAGAATTTGGCCTCAAAGTCAGAAAAATTTCTAAAGGTAAAAGGACTCGTATGATCCAAGAGGCTTTGGATTTGGTTGGAATGCGCGACTTTGCTTTGGCTCAAGCCCATAAACTTTCCGGAGGTGAAACCCAGCGGGTGGCCTTAGCCAGGGCATTAGCGCTTTCCCCCCGGGTTTTTTTGTGCGATGAACCGACGTCCAGTGTCGATGTCGAGAACCAGGCAATCATTCTAAATATTCTTAAACAAATCAACCAAACAAAGCGAATGACCATCGTGTTTACGACCCATGATCGCACACAGGCCCGAACCATTTCAGATCAAACCCTGGTTCTGGATCGGGGCAGACTCTTAGAAGCCGGTTACGATAATATCTTTTCAGCGGTTCCGGATCTTAACAGCCTTGGAGAAACAAAATGCGTTATTCACCCGAATATATCATTGCTTATGGACTCACAGAAGATAAATACCGCCACAGACAGATTCAGGGTACTTATCGATCCCAAGCAGATCCATCCGTTACGAAAAGCCGGGAAGGAATTTCCGGTTAATGTACTACAGGGCATAGTACGTCAAGTGGTGGATGAAAATTCAAAGATTCGGGTTGTTGTAGACTCGGGTGTTCGATTAACTCTATTGATGACTGAAAAAACTTATCGTCATAGCCAAATATTCGTCGGCGATTCCATAACATATCACATTCCACCCCAAGCGATTCAAGCGATCGATTAAATCAGTTTTCTCTTTTCATTTTTTTGGTATTTGTAATGAAGTTGAAAAAAGCTATCACGTCATAAACAAATGAATCAAACACATAAAATATTTTTCCCATTTTGTTTGCAATCATTTAGGGTCTAACTATGGGGTATCTTGTTATAATCGTAATTTCTTTCTGTTTTGCAGGGTTATTATATTTTATTGCAGCCAAAAGAGGTTCAAATAAAACGTTTTGGGCCATAATGGGTTTTTTCTTCGGTCCTTTTGCAATTCCTTTTGTGTTTTTTTCTAAAAAGTCCGATCCAAGAAATACGGTTTAAGTAAACAACATACAGCCCTAACTGATCGCAAATAAAATAATAGAGCTATTCTATTTCTCAAAAATTTTCACTCTACGGGCTAACCTCTTCAATTATATGTATTTTATTTGGAGAATATTGTAACAATGCCAAAACAAATTCGTGTCCTTTTGTTCGATTTAGGAGGCGTTCTCGTTGAATTGAACGATATATCAACATTGCTACAGGTGAACGGCGACCCAATACCGATGAACACGCTTGGGTCGGATTGGCTCAACTCTCCGGCTGCACGTGCTTTTGAAAAGGGTATTTCCTCAATAGAGCAATTTGCGGATAAATACATTGAAGAAATAAACTTACCCATAAAACGCAATGACTTTCTCAACGCATTCACTCAATTGCCGAAAGGTCTGTACCCTGATGCGGCTAGACTCATACAACGTTGTCGAGAGCGCTATTTCACCGCGTGTTTGAGCAATACCAATGCGCTGCACTGGCAGAGACTTACCCATGAAATGGGTATCGATACGATGTTCGATCAACATTTCCCCTCACATCTGACCGGAAAATTGAAGCCGGATCGTGAATCTTTTGAGTATGTTCTTCAAATCCTTAATTGTGATCCGTCAGCTATTATTTTCTTAGATGATAACGAAATAAATGTTAAGGGTGCAAGATCAGTTGGAATGATCGCCTACCTCGCCAAAGGCCCACGGGAAGCCGAAAATATTTTAGAGGAAACAGGAATTTTAACAACTGAAATTTGAACAAGGCATATTTTTTATGCAACTATAGGTTTACCCTTCTGCTCCCCATCCTTTGAAAAACCCCCTGTGTTCCGGCAACAAACAAGAAAAGTGTGCATCTTAAATAGTAGATAACTGGTTTCACATTATTTGTGAAATCTATTACACAATTTTACTGATGTATGATTTAGTTGTTTGCTAACTATTTTATTTCATTGCCTTATTATCACTTGATCATTTGTGCACGCTTTTTGCAGCAGGACTTGTATTTTTTCCGTCACATTTCCTCATACAGGAGCTATATGACATTAAACAAAACATAACCTTTTTAACCAGAGAGTATCCAATGATAATTAAAATTAATGGTTCTGAACTTGAAATTTCTGAAGAAAAAGATGTCTATCTTGGATCTAAAACATCAGGGCAAATCTTTAAAAAATGGCATGGACTCGAAGAAGATGTAAAAATTGGATTAGAAATGATACAAAATAAAGCTGAGGCGCTAATAATAGAATCCAGGGAATTGTTATCCGCAAAACCTGATTAGAAGCTATCTCAAAAAAGTCTTTTCCACCAATCTCTGTGTTCCGATTTTCCGCTTCCATGGCGGGTTTTGCCATATCAAAGAGTACGATTCATTTTGTAACATTTGGGGTTGCATTCGGAACCAGTATGGGATTGGCCTTTACTTCCGTGGGCGCCATTATTGCTGAATTGGTTCCTCTTGAATCCCGAGGACTGGCAATGGGCGGCTATAATACCTGCATCTATTTTGGGATGATGCTAAGTTCTGCCTCCATGGGAGCGATTATTCGAAACATCGGCTTTGAACACGGATTCCTCATTACAGCGGTGATAAACTTATTTTTGGTGGGAATTTTTTATCTTCTCATGAAAGAGTTTTCCCAAATACCAGTCAAAAATGGCTAACAGTCCAGGTGGGTGGAAACATAAGCATTAAGTTTTTTTTCGTTGTAAGGACTATAGAGGGTTTACTGAAAAAGATGAACATCGAACATCGAACGTCCAACATCGAATGATGAATAAAAAAACAAATCTCGAACAGTTGCCAAACAACAGAACAGCTAACCATGTTGAGGATAGTTGTTAAAACCGGCAACTTCACCTTATCCAAGCCACTATCCCAAAACTCATTGTCCGACGATTCCAGGATTGCAACATTCCAATTAGGAGCGAACCGAACTATGTTCGATTTTTCTTATGAGTGTTAAAACACCTGAAAAAAAGAAATGGTCATTCAAGGCTTGAGATCGGATTTTTGAAATAAAATGAAATTAAATTGTGGAGCGGAGCGACATCAATATTCGATGTTCAACGTTGGACGTTCGATGTTCGATGTTCAGTCTGTTCGATGTTCGATGTTCAGTATGTGGTTACAAAAAGGCACAGCCCGATGAGTAAGATCTCAACGGGCTGTGGTGGCGAGCAGGAAGCCAGCGGTTATATGTCGAAATAAAGAAAAAATTCGTGCGGATGCGGACGAAGTTTTACTTCATTCACCTCGTTTTCAATTTTGTATTCAATCCATTTCTCGATAACATCTTTGGTAAAGACATCCCCTTTCAATAGAAACTCGTGATCTTGCTGCAAAGCATCAAGTGCTTCATCCAGAGATCCGGGTGCGGAAGGTATTTCCGCCAGTTCCTCGGGGGGCAGTCCGTAGATATCTTTATCCAATGGTTCGCCCGGATCGATCTTGTTTTCAATGCCGTCTATAATGGCCATAAGCATGGCGGAAAATGCCATATAACCGTTGCAGGACGGATCCGGCGTTCTGAACTCAATCCGCTTGGCCTTAGGCGACGCCGAGTACATGGGAATCCGGATGGCCGCACTGCGGTTCCTGCTTGAGTATGCCAGGTTTACCGGCGCTTCAAAGCCCGGTACCAGCCGTTTATAAGAATTGGTGGTCGGATTGGTAATGGCACACAGGGCTCTGCAATGTTTCAGTATTCCTCCGATAGCATATAGAGCCTCTTGTGAGACCCCGGCATACTTATCCCCCGCAAACAGAGGGTTCCCGTCTTTCCAAATACTGCAATGCGTGTGCATTCCGGTACCGTTATCTTGAAAAAGAGGCTTGGGCATAAACGTCACGGTATGGTTATATTTGTAAGCCACATTTTTGAGCACGTACTTGAACCAAACCAACTGGTCGCCCATCTGGATCAGCGGCTTAAACCGCATGTCGATCTCTGCCTGGCCGGCGGTAGCAACCTCATGGTGCTGACATTCAACATCTATTCCCAGCCCTTCTAACGTCAAAAGCATTTCAGTCCGAATATCCTGAAACTTGTCCATGGGCGGAACCGGGAAATAGCCCTCTTTGTGTCGCGGTTTGTAACCGAGGTTGGGGCATTCCTCTCTTCCGCTGTTCCAAATCCCTTCAACTGAATCGATCTCGTAAAACGCACGATGGCTGGATGATTCAAATCGAATATCGTCAAAGATGAAAAATTCGGCTTCAGGCCCGAAGTAGGCGGTATCCCCAATTCCGCTGCCTTTGAGATAGGCTTCCGCCTTTCTGGCAATATTGCGAGGGTCTCTAGTGTATGATTCGCGGGTAATCGGATCAACGATGTTGCCGATAAGCACCAGGGTTGGCACTTCAAAGAAAGGGTCCATTTTGGCGGTAGTGGCATCCGGCACCACGAGCATATCACTGGCGTGTATGGGCTGCCATCCCCGGATACTCGATCCGTCAAAGCCGAATCCGTCTTCAAAACTCGACGCCTCCAACTCACTCAAAGGAACCGTAAAGTGCTGCCACACCCCCGGAAAATCCATAAATCTCAGATCAACAACCTTTGCCTCATTTTCTTTTGCATACTCCAATACTTGTTTGGGTGTCATAAAAAATTCCTCCTTACTTTTTATATTATATTGCATCCTTGCCTTTTTCCCCGGTGCGAACTCGAATCGCCTGCTCAACCGGGAATACGAAAATCTTTCCATCGCCGATTTTCCCGGTATTGGCGGCATCTTGGATTTTCCTGACAACCTCATCAGCACGGGAGGCTTCCACCACAATTTCAATCTTGATTTTGGGTATAAAGTCTACAACATACTCAGCCCCGCGATAGATTTCCTTATGCCCTTTTTGCCGTCCATACCCTTTTACTTCCAATATGGTCATGCCCTGGATGCCGATTTCATTGAGTGCTTCCTTGACATCATCCAGTTTAAAGGGCTTGATGATAGCTTCGATTTTCTTCATGATCTCACTCCTTTCAATGACTAGTCGATCTCAAACGCTCTTTCACCATGAATAGTATGGTCTAATCCTAAAATCTCATTTTCTTCATCCACCCTGAGCCCGCCGGTGATGAACCGGGTTATATGAATAATAATGAACGTTGCAATCGCCGTATAAGCGGCCGTACCAATAATGGATATGGCCTGAATCCAGAGTTGTTCCGGGTTTCCAAAAACCAATCCTTTGGCTCCTTGGGTAATGGCCGGGTTGGCAAAGACCCCGGTTGCCAAGGCGCCCCACACACCGCACATACCGTGCACCCCGAACGCATCCAGAGAATCGTCATAACCCAGTTTTTGTTTGAGCACGGCAACACTGTAAAAACCTAGTACACCGGCGACCAGCCCGATAATCAGAGAAGCCGACATGCCGACAAATCCTGCTGCAGGCGTAATGGCAACCAGTCCGGCCACAACCCCCGATGCAATTCCCAATACGGTTGGTTTTTTATTAATGAGCCACTCGGTGAACATCCACGCCAGGGCACCCATGGCCGCCGATGTGTTGGTGACCAAAAAGGCGGAAGCGGCAACGCCGTCTGCGGCCAGCTCGCTGCCGGCGTTGAACCCGAACCACCCGAACCACAAAAGTGCGGCGCCCAGGGCGGTTAGGGAAATACTGGACGGAAACATGGCCTCTTTGCCGTACCCGATGCGTTTCCCGATGACCAGGGCCAGTACCAAGCCGGCAACACCGGCATTGATGTGAACCACCGTCCCACCAGCAAAATCCAAGGCACCCATTTTCGACATCCAGCCCCCGCCCCATACCCAGTGACACACCGGAGAATAGACAACGGTCAGCCACAACACCGTAAAGATGATCCATGAAGAAAACTTCATGCGGTCCACCACGGAGCCAAGGACCAGGGCCGCAGTGATCCCGGCAAAGGTCATCTGAAAAACAACAAACACATAAGTGGGTATGGTCCCGGACAGACTGTTAACTCCGATTCCCTTTAAAAACAGATTCTCCAGACCGCCGATAATGCCTGCATGATCCGGTCCGAATGCAAGGGTATAGCCCCACATCATCCAGATTAAACTGCCCAAACAATAGGCCACAAACGTCATGGCATAGGTGTTCAAAAGATTTTTAGACCGGGACATGCCCCCGTAAAACAGGGCCAGACCGGCAGGGGTCATCACCATCACCAGGGCCGTGGCAACGATCATCCAGGCCGTGTCCCCGGTATTTAAGACATCCGCAGCAAACGCTGAAGAAAACGGAAAAAACAGACCCAGAACAGCAATCACAAAACCGATTAGTTTCATTGGTAATTATTCCTCCTTTATTTGTGTTTGGATCCGCTGCATCGTGATTTTTTTTTAAGGCAAAACTTCCTCTATGGCCGCTTTCACGGCCGCCACCTGATCCGGCGAATCGACCTTCTGACCGTCAAAATCCCTGACATAAAAAACATCCACCACCTGATCGACCTTGGTAGAAATTTTTGCTACCCATACATCCAATCTGCATCTAAACAGAGCGTCTGTTACGCTGTAAAGCAGCCCTGGATAATCGTAAGTAAAGACTTCAACAATGGTAAAAAAACTCGAACTGTTGTTGTCCAAAATAACTTTATGCGGTCTATTCCCCGGTCGCGGTTTGCCGGATCGATACACATCCATCTTTTCACTTAACTCTGATGTGAGATCCAATTGTCCGGCCAGAACCGATTGCAGCTGCTTTGCCGCACGTTCCCAGGTTTTGGTTTCGAAAATCCGATCCGGAGGGGGGTTAACTTCAAAAATGTCAAGGGCGATATTATTCCGCCATGTGAAGACCTGAACATTGAGAATATCAAGGCTGTTTAGGGTAAATGTCCCTGCAATCTTTGAGATTAACCCCGGGCGGTCTTTGGCGCAGATGGTGACCGTCCGCGTATCGGAATCCGGTGTCTGAACGACATTCCAGACAAAATCATCCGTACCGAGATTCTGGTAAAGTTTAATATGCGTCAGGATATCTTCAGCCGGTGTATAAAGAAGGTATCGCGGAGACATGAAGTTAAACAAGGTCTCTAATTCCTCTTTGGGATGTAGCTCGAATCCCGACGACAGAACCTCTTCTTTCTTTTCCTCAACACCTTTGACGGCCTTGCGGCTTGCCAGTTCTCCATGTTCCAAAATCTTTAAAACTTTAAAAAAAAGTTCTTTCAAAAGGGCCGCGGTCCATTCGTTCCAAGCTTTGGGACCGGTGGCTATGGCATCGGCTACGGTCAAGAGATACAGCATTTTCAGATGCCTGACGTCTTTTATTTTTCTGGCGCAAAAAATAGATGTTTCCTCATCATATAGATCCCTTCGGGTTGCCGTTTTAAACAGCAAAAGGTGTTCCTGGACCAGAAAGGAAACCGTTTCAATATCCCTGTCTTTAAAGCCTCTTTTGGACAACACCGTTCGAACGATCTTTGCCCCGGTTTTGGAATGGCTCTCACCCGGGTCGCCTTTTCCGATATCATGCAACAGGACTGCCCATAACAACAATCTCCGGTTATTGAGTCCTTTGTAAAGATCCGCGCATAGCGGGGCTTTGGACGCACCTTCTTTGGTGCCGAATGATTTTAGAATTTGAACCGCCCGCAGGGAATGCCGATCCACCGGATAGAGATGATACTCGTCATACTGAATGCGATTCTCAATACCTTTAAATTGGGGAATATATTGTGTTAACACGCCGGCATTTAACATTTCATTGAGCACATTGAACGGTGCGGTCGGCGCAGCCAGAATATAGTCAAAGGATTGAATATTTTTTAACGAAGATAGAAAATCATCATTCATCAGATATTTAAATTCCCTGGCCAGCCTTTTGGCTTCAATACTCAACGGGATTTTTAAACGGGCACTTTCTTCAAATATTTCTATCAAAAGACTCGGAGACTTAAGGATTGCTTCGGAGGAAACAAAATTAAGCATTCCTTCTCCGGAAACTTCCAACCCTTTAACCGTCGTATATTTTTTTGTCTTTAATTTACGTTTTGAACCTGATGCATATCCAAGCTCGTAAAGAAATATCAGATGCTGCTGTTTTATAAGTTCCATATGTCCATGAAGTTGACTTAAGAAACTTTCGACAGGTTGTTGTCCGTTTTCCTTTTTAAATTTCAGGGCGGTGGCCAACGGTGCCTGGTATTCGAAATATAGCTGATCACATTTTCTACCGCTTATGTGATGCAAACGATTTCTGATATTCCAAATAAACTGTAATGCTTCCCTTAAGCACTCAATTTCGTCGTGAGACAGATAGCCGTGATACTCAAAATCTCTAAACTGCCTAAGATTCGAATTGATACGGGCAATCCAGAGCATGGTGTGATAATCTCTCAACCCGCCCTGCCCTTCTTTGAGGTTGGGTTCAAGCAGGTAAGCGGAATCCCCGAAATACAGGTGCCGTTGG
>Ga0180432_10006940_pt1 | contig 14567 bp, 7 predicted proteins | sample SS_ome_10_FD_132414 | JGI IMG/M metagenome (GOLD analysis project Ga0180432, IMG submission 132414) | Hypersaline lake sediment archaeal communities from the Salton Sea, California, USA - SS_1_MS_2 metaG | ecosystem: Environmental > Aquatic > Non-marine Saline and Alkaline > Hypersaline >... | reverse complement strand
TCAGCCTTCTCAGCGTCAGCCTTCTCAGCGTCAGCCTTCTCAGCGTCAGCCTTCTCAGCGTCAGCCTTCTCAGCGTCAGCCTTCTCAGCGTCAGCCTTCTCAGCGTCAGCCTTCTCAGCATCAGCCTTCTCAGCATCAGCCTTTTTGGTTTTGTTCTTCTCCTCCGGAAGCGGCGGCAATTCCTCCAGATCAGGCTTTTCCAGCAGATCCTCATTGAACCGGGCCATTACAAGCAGGTAGCGGGCTGAGATCTCTCCGGTTTCGGCCCCCTCGTCGGTGTCTTCGGCAGCTTCCGCCTTGCCCGGCTCGGCCACCGTCGTCCCGGCACCAAATCGCAGAACATATTCCACGCCATCCTTCATCCCGATCACTGCCTGCCCCTCGGTCGACAGGATCTCACCGGACTGCAGCGGCAGAAAGCCGCGCTGCTGCAACGAACGGACCGCCTCGGGGTCTTTGGTAAAGCTCTCCTCCGCCTTCAGGTCGGCGCTCAACCCTGAGGGCTTCCGCGCCACATCGACAATTTTGAGATCCCCGAGGGCATTCCGAAGATCGTTGAGGGCGGCGGAAGCGAGTTCCTCATCTTCAGCCAGTTCACGACTCGTCGGCTTCGCATCGGCTGCCGCCCCCTCCGAAAAAGTCTCAAGCGACGTCAACGTCCACTTCGAGCCCTTGTCGTCATAGGCCAGCCGCATCCGGTCATCTCGCTGCTGCTCAACCCGCAGCCGGCCACCCGATTCGACCGCTGCCAAGGTGTAGTTGTCGATCTCGACTCGCCGTACGTCCCACGGCGTCAGCTTGAGCAGATCCTTTTCAATCCAGTCATCGAACTTCGTGGTGAACTTCGAGGTGTCGATCTCGACTCGATAGACCGGATCCTGCCCTGCCTTCCGCACGAACCGCAGCTTCCGGCCGCCGGCAGCCGCCAACCCCGGCTGCTTGTCCTCTTTGCCAACAACCAGTCTGGCCAGCTTGCTACCCGATGCATCCCGAATCTCAATCAGCTGCCCGATGCCGATCATGCCCGGCTTGATCTTTTCCCGGTCGGGTTCAATCACACCGTACACCTCGTGGTCACCCGGGCTCTCACTGACCACATCGAGGGCCTTCAGGTCGACCAGTTCGGTTGCAGCGGCCGCCAGGTGATCCTTGGCGTCGGCCGGGTAGTTCTGATGCGAGGGCAGCACCCAGACTCCTCCGGACTTCACCACCCTGAACGGGTAGAGGGTCGCCAACTCCTCGTCATACTGCAGGATTTCGAGGCTGGCCGCCTTTTGCACATCGGTCAGTTCAGGAAACAACACCCGTTCGGCCGCTGGCTTCACCTCGGCCGGCTTGAACCGCGGTTGCACCGCCCAGCCCAGCAGCAACAGCAGGCCGCCGGCCGCCAGAAAAACTGCCGTCCGCCGCGTGGCGGGGTCGAGCCCACCGGGTGTTCCTGCGGATGTGTCCGTCGCCATCTGTGAATCTCCTCGTTTCCGTTGCCCGAAGCTGTTTGTGGAAAAAGCCATCCATCGCCTTTTTCCAATTGGGCAAAACCTAAAAACGCCACTTGTTTTCAGGGTTGCCAACCGCCGCATCCTGCGGCAGCAGACTTTCTCCACAGTCTGCTTAACGTAGTCGTGTTTTCGCCACGCCCTCACGTTCTTGGGCGCGGCGGCGGAAGAAGACAAAGAAGGCCACCACCAGCGGCGGAATCGGCGGCAGCATCACCGCCAGCCACTTCTGCCAGTCCTGCTCGCGGCGGATCGTCGTTTCAAGGGCTCGCTCGACCTGCTCGATCTCAGCGTCCCGTTTCCGCTTGAGCTGTTCAAGCTTCGTGTCGAGCCGCCGCTGAGCCAATCGCTGCCGGCTGGCCAGCTGCTGGATCGCCTGCATCGCCGCCTGCGGGTCGGCCCCTTCACCCGCTTCCATCTCCTTGATCTTCTTCTCAAACTCGCCAACCTCTTTCTGCATCTCGGTATTGGCCTCTTGCTCAGCCTGATCAAACTGGGTGATGTACTTTTGCCGTTGGGCATCGGCCAGTTCCCGGGCCTCAGCCACGGTGTCCTCGATCCGTTCAAGCGTCCGGTGCTTTGGCTTCCGCTTGCGAATTTCCAGGAACCGCTCATCGCCGGCCAACGTGTCGAGGATGTTGAGCACAAAGGTGACATTGTCGAAGTCGAGCCCGAAGACCTCGTCCGGCCGATTCCGCAGGCCGAAGATCTGCTGTCCCATCAGGTCGATGTCGGCGACCACGATGGCCCGAATCGGCCCGCCGGCCGTCCCGGCCCCTTCATCGGCCTCCGGGGTGGCCTGAGCAGCCCGCTCAATCAGGGCCGCCAGCACCATCGCCTGGCTTCCCGGCTTTTCGAAGATCCGCAGTTGCCGCATGTCACCGCGGTTACCCAGCACCTGATCGACCTCAATCGTGCCCGACCGCGTGCCAGTGGTCACCAGTGGCACCCATTCGATATTGGCCTTGTCATCTTTGGTCAGTGCCCCGGGGAAGGGGAACAGCACCTCCTGAAGACCGGCGGTGATGCCGCTCGCCTGATTGAAGCTCCGCGAGTCGCTGCCATTCCCGGGGTCGCCTAGTTCAGCGTCAATAAAAACGAACTCACTGGGCAGTTCGAGTTTCGGGTGCGGGTTGTAGTCCTGCCAGACGATGTAGGGGGCGGAGCCCATCTGTCCCATCAGCGGCCGGCCGCTACCGGCAGCCAGCTTAAGGCCGAGGACGTCCCAGAGCTGGCCGAGGTCGCCCTTGGGCTGGTTCTGCTGCTGGAACATCGCCATCGGTCCGCCGCCGCCCCGCCGGGGCTGCGACGTCCCGGGCACTCCGTTGAGAAGCACCGGCAACGGATCCTCGAAGATCGCCGTCGGCTGGCCGGCTTTCACCGCCGCCACGAAGTTATTCAGCTGCTCGGGACCGAGGCTCGACGGCTGCACCGCCAGCAGCACGTCGTAGGTCTCGGTGATCGGGGCGGCCGGGTCGACCTGTACCACCTCGTACTGTTTCTCAAGTTCTTCCAGCACCGGCTGGCGGGGCCGCTGCTGGCCGCTCATCATGTCGAAGCCACCGAACAGGTCGGCGTCGGTGGTGACCACACCCAACCGCTTCCGCTTCTGCTCGGCCACGGTGCAGATCGAGCGGATCAGTTCATACTCAACCGGCGTGCCCCGATCGAAGAATGGCACCACCACCTTTTCCAGTCCACACGTGAAGGCACAGCCCAGGAAAATATCTTCGTCCCGAAACGCCCCCCGCTCCCGCGAGAGCACCGTCACCGGCTCAATGCCGAATTGCTGGCTGGCCAACGCTGCCGCCTCGGTCTTGGTCTCAGTCTGGACCACCTCGATCTGCAGCCTTCCGCGACTCAGCCGCTCAAACTGCCTCAACATGTTCAGCAGGGTCAGCCGGGTCTGGGTGTAGTCCTCGGGCACCGTCGGACTCACGTAGGCGGTCACCTCAATCACCCTTTGAGTATCGAGGTCGGCCAACAGTTGCCGGGTGTCTGATGACAGTGAGCTGATCTGCTCCTCCGACAGGTCAGCCCGCACGTCATAGGCCCGCAGGATCAGCACAGCCCCAAGAGCCGCCGCCGCCAGCCCGACGGTCCGCACCACAAAATGAGTGCCCATCCGGGCGCCGTCCCGCCGCCCCGTCCAGTGCCGCCGGCCGATCAGCACCATCGAGATGTAAAGGCAGACCGCCACAATCCCCAGAAAATAGCCGGCTGACGACAGGCTGACGATACCTCGGCCGAAGTCGAGAAAGTTCTCAGCGAGGCTCCAGGATCGAACCACAGCGGCCGTCTTCGGTCCCATCACGCTACTGGCCTGGTCGGCGACGACCAGGGGAGCATTGAGGGCCAGGCCGAGGATAAACGAGACGGTCAGGTTGCTGGTGAGAAAGCTGGCCACCATGCCGATGGCCAACATCGCCAGACCAACGAACCAGTAACCGAGGTAGCTGGTGAGGAACAGCCCGGCATCAGGGGTCCCCCAGCCCAGCAAAATGATCAGGTTGCAGACACACGAAAAGAGTAACGCCACGGTGAAGATGCCAACGGCCGAGAGATACTTCCCGACCACCACCTCGAGGTCACTGGCCGGAATGGTCAGGATCAGTTCGTCCGTCCCCTGGCGTCGCTCGTCGGCCCAAACGCTCATCGTGATCGCCGGTACAAAAACCAGCAGGATGTAGGGCAGATAGCGGTTGAGCTGATCGAGGTTGGCGAGGTTCGAGTTAAAGAACTCCGGGGGCCAAAAGGCTGCCAGTGATCCGAGCAGAACGAAGACACAGATGAAGACGTAGCCGGTCGGATTGGAGAAATAGGCCACGAAGTTTCGCTTGAAGACTGCATCGAGCACGTGCCACTTCATGTCAGATTCTTTCTCGTTGCTGGGACTGCTGTCTGGGGGTGCGAGTAATGAGATTTTCGAGGGTGTTGGCCAAACGTTGGGCGGGACTCCCGCGGCGCTGGGGGGACATCGTCGCCGCCAACCGGGCGGGCGATTACGTCGGATGCCGCTGCGCCATCATGAAGCCCGAGTCAGTTCATGAAACCGTTCGTCAAGCCGCTGACCACCGGCCACCAGTTCGGCCGGAGTGCCGTCAAAACGCATCCGCCCCTCGGCGATCAGAATGACACGGTCGGCCATCGCCTCGACCTCCTGGAGGATATGGGTCGACAGCAGAACGGTCTTCTGCTGACCGAGTCGCCGGATCGTCTCGCGGACCTCCCGGATCTGGTTCGGATCGAGGCCACTGGTCGGCTCATCAAGAATCAGCACGTCGGGCTCGTGCAGCAGCACCTGGGCCATCCCAACCCGCTGGCGATACCCCTTGGAAAGCTTTCCGATGGCCTTGCCGATGACGCTTCCGAGTTCGCACTGTTTCACCACCGCCTCAATCCGCTCCTCACGGTAGGGAGCCTTCAGGCCGCGGGCGTCGGCGAAAAACTCAAGCAGGCTCCGGGGGGTCATATCGGGATAGAGCGGGCCGTTCTCCGGCAGATAGCCGAGCCGCTTGGCCGCCTCCAGCCGGTCGGTCGACATATCGAAACCGGCGATCAATGCCCGGCCTGCCGATGGAGCGAGGTAGCCGGTGAGCATCTTCATCGTTGTGCTCTTGCCTGCGCCGTTGGGTCCCAGAAAGGCGACAATCTCGCCCCGGGGAACCCGAAACGAGATGTCCTCTGCGGCGATGAAGCTGCCGTAATACTTGCATAGACCATCGGCTTCGATCATCGCCGGGGAACCGCTCGCCCCACCCGTCCCTGCGGCCGCTGGGGCCGCTGTCGCTGTCTCGGTCATAGATCCTTCACTCTGGCCACGAATTGTATCTGAGCATCATCCTGACGAGAGACCACAACGGAATTCTCCGCCACCCTGCTGCCGGGAACCGTCACCGGCTGGTCGCCCCGACGGACGTCCCTATTTTTTACCCGAACCGGCCAATCGGCAATCCCCGCCCGTTGAACCGGGGTTTGGGCTGGCGTTGGACGACTCGGCAACCGCGACGTTCTCGACCGGGAGCTCCCAGGGCAGTTCCCGGGTTCGCTGCCAGCAGAGGTGCCGCCGCCATTCTGCGGATGTCTGCTGGCAGTCAGATCGTACATGGACGCCGCGGGTTTCCCGGCGGGCCGCCGCCGCGCGGATCATCAGGCGGCCCACTTCGAGCAGGTTCTGCAGCTGCCACCCTTGCGGATTGGTGAACTGGCGGGGCAGGACGTAGCGGCACCAGCCGGCCACGGTCTGGGCCGCCTCCTCCAGCGACGCCCCCGACCGCTCCACACCGACGTGCCGCCACATCAGGCTGCGGAGTGAATTGCGGATGTCGGCCAGATCGAGAGCCTCGCCAGCCGGCTCGTTTGCCGGTGGCTGGCCGATTCGCGGCACCTGAAACGGCTCGTCCGAGGCTTCCGTGGCTGCATCCTCGTGGGCCTCAAAGCTGGCCTGTTCGCCAGCACGGCTGCCATAAACCAGTCCTTCAAGCAGGCTGTTGCTGGCCAACCGGTTCGCGCCGTGCAGGCCGCTGGAGGTCACCTCGCCAGCAGCAAACAGATGCGGCACCGTGGTCTGCCCCCGATCGTCGACAACCACGCCGCCGATCATGTAGTGAGCCCCCGGCCGCACCGGAATCCGGTCGGTGGCCAGATCGAGGTCAAACTTGCGGCAGAGCTTGGCCATGCCCGGAAACCGTTGCCGCACCATGTCGGCGTTGAGATGGGAGAGATCGAGGTAGACGTTCGCGTGGGCCGTCCTTCGCATCACCTCGGTAATGGCCCGCGAAACGACATCGCGGGGAGCAAGCTCACCCCGATCATCGAAGTCGGGCATGAACCGGTGGCCGTCGCGGTCGACCAGATGGGCCCCGGCACCCCGAACCGCTTCGGTGATCAGGCTGCGACTCCCTCCGGCGATATAGAGCACCGTCGGGTGAAACTGCATGAACTCCATGTCCCGCACCGCCGCCCCGGCCCGCCAGGCCAGGGCGATCCCATCACCGCTCGCCCCGGCGGGGTTGGTCGACTCGCGATAAATCTGCCCCGCACCGCCCGTTGCCAGGATTGTCCGCCGGGCCCAGACCATTGTCTTGCCCCGACCGGGATGCCAGACGAGCGCACCGCGGCAGACGCCGTCATGGGTGACGAGATCGATCGTGAAGGTCTCGGGCCAGACCTCGATGTTCGGCGTCGCCCGGGCCCGCTCGATCACCGCCCGCATCACCTCGCGGCCGGTGGCATCACCGAGGGCATGCACAATCCGATGGTGACTGTGCCCACCTTCCCGACCGAGATCGAGTTCGCCGTCCCGGAGGTCAAACTGAGTGCCCCAGCCAATCAGTTCCGCGATCCGGTCGGGGGCCTCCCGGACCACACCTTCGACCACCGCCGGATGACAGAGCCCGCCACCGGCCGTCAGCGTATCGGCGACATGGTTATCGAAGCGATCTTCGGGGGCGATGACGCCGGCGATGCCGCCCTGGGCCCACTGGCTGCTGGAGTCCTTCAGGTCATCCTTGTTGACCACCAACACCGACAAGGCCGGGTCGACGGCCAGCGCCGCCCGCAGCCCCGCCAACCCCCCGCCGAGCACAAGCACATCAGTGAACCAGTGAGGCACCCGGGTGGGGCCGAAGGCGACCAGATAACGCGGTCCGTCGGCTGCTTCGGTCATTCACGCTCCAGTCGGCTATCGGTTCCCTTCAGGTAGGCCTTGAACCGTTCACGATAGTCGAGCGGGGGCTTGGTCCGGCGGCTCTCGGCCTGTGGTCCCCGCTGATCGGTCGGCATCTGCCGCGATGACTCAACACCCTCGGGCCGAAGCCCGAGGCTGCGGAGGGTCTGCTCAAATTCCTGCTGCCCGGCCGCTTCTCCGGTCGTCGCTGCCCGCCGCATCGACTCCCAGCGGTTGAGGAATGCCTCAGCCTGCTCCCGGCTCCAGCCCAGTTCGTCAAGCACCGCGTCATCACCGGACCGAACCGAGTTGCGAAGATGCTCCAGGGCGAGGTCGGCCGCGCGGCGAACCGTTGAGAGGTCTGGTTGTTCCCACTCCAACGGTTTCGGCTCGGCGGCAACGGCAGCATCCTGCCGTTCGGCCGGTTGGTCACCTCCATCGCGGCCACCGCCACCGCCACCGGCGGTGCTGCCCGCCGGCGTTCCGCCGGAGGTACCCGACGAGGCGGCTTCGGTCCCGGGCTGGTCACCAGCACCAGACTGGCCGGCTGGTGGAGCGTCCGCCCCAGCCCCGGGCTGACCACCGGCACGTTCCGTCGCCGCGTCGGCTGACTGTCCGGCGTCCGGCCCGGCTGCTTCCGCCGGATCACCCCTGCCTGACGCACCGTCAGCATCACGCCTAGGCCGCGAACCGTCGGTCGGTTGATCACCGCCCCCCGATGAATCACCACCGGATTCAGCCGCACCGGCGGACTCACCCTCGGGCGACATTTTACCGGATTGGTTTCCGCTGCTCTCTGCTGACGCGTCGGCAGTGGACGAGCCAGCCTCACCTGTTTGCTGATCACTAGCCGGCCCTTCCGACTCATTTGCGGTGCCCGCACCAGGCTGACCCGCTCCAGGTTGACCCGCACCAGGCTGACCCGCTCCAGGTTGACCCGCTCCAGGCTGACCTGCTCCAGGCTGACCCGCACCAGGCTGACCTGCTCCAGGCTGACCTGCTCCAGGCTGACCTGCTCCAGGCTGACCCGCACCAGGCTTGCTGCCCCCGGCTGCACCACCGCCCTTGCACGTTGAGCAGCCCGACTTACCGCAGGGCTCGCCGTCCTCAGGCCGACATTCCCCTTGTTGTTGCGACTCCTGTCGCTGGCCGTCCTGTTGTTGATTGCGGGCGTCGCCAGCCTGCCGGCGTTGATGGTCCAGAATCCGCTCCATCGCCTCACCGTCGTCGGTACCGTCAGCGGCGACGTTCGGCTTGGGTGGAGGTGAACCGGCCGGTTCACTGGGCATGCGGTCTCCACGCTCGGCCTGCTGGTCGAGGCCACCCTGCTGTCGATCCCCGGGCTCACCCTCCCCCCTCCGCCGCTCTCCGGCACCCGGCCGCTGCTGACCGTCGTCCGGTCGTTGCCCGCTGCCCCCTGGTTGCTGCTCACCACGGTCGGCCATCCGGCTGTCGCTGCCATCGGCTGCATTGGCCCCCGGCGGCTGGCCGCCGCCGGTCTTTCCATCCCGGCCACCGTCACTACCCTGCTTGCCCGTGACACCGCCCCCCCGCGGCTCGTCGCCCGGCTGCTTGCCCTTGCCGTCAGGGGTTCCGGCCGGCCCACCTTTCCGCGGCTCACCGTTCTGGGGTGGTTGCCCGCCAGCACCCGACTGCCCGGGCTGCTGCTGATCAGCCTGCGGCCCCTGCCGCCCCTGCCCTTCCTTGGGGCCCGCCGTGCCGCTGGCGTCCTGCATGCCCGATTCACCACCCGGTTTGCCGGGCTGTTCGGGCTGTCGCTGCTCATCTGAGTTTTGCGGCTTTGCCGCTGATTTGGCGTCGTCACCGGGGGGTTGTTTCCGGGGCTTCTCGCTCGACGGCTGCTCGGGGTTGGCGTCACCCCCCTCGGCCGATCCCGATGAGGATGACTCACCCTTGCCCTGCTCACCACGGCCGGGGTCCTCGGGCTTCCGCTGCGGCCACTGCGGTTCCGGGTCAGCCGGGGGCGGAGCCCGTTCGTCGATGATGAGTTGCCGCCACGGCGTGGCCGCCGTGTTGGCCTCGGGCTGCCGATTGTCGAGCACCACTGCTCGATACTCCAGCACGGCAGCACCGGCGGCGTCCTCCGCCGGCACCACCCGGGTGCTCACCCGCAGGCCACTGCTGCCCCGGGCATCGGGCTGCTCAGGGTTTGCCTGCCAGAGCGGGCGTTCCCGCACCGCACCGCCACCAAGTGGCCGGGTCTCCACCCGGACCATTGTCAGGGCATAGTCGGGATCAACCGCCCGCACCCGAATCCGTACCGGGGCTCGGGGCGGTACCCGCAGCTTCTCGTCCTCGGGATTGTCGATCGCCACCTCAGGCGGCAGATCGGGCAGCACTTCGATCCGGTGGGTGAGTGGCTCGGCGATAACGGCAGCCGCCCCGGCGTCGCGTTCAGCCCGGGGACGAAAACGCAGTCGATACGAAGGATGCTCAGCCGCGGCCCGGTCAGCCGACATCCGCAAGGTTAGACTGGTTCGGGCAAGCGTCGGCTGGTTTGCATCGATCGCCAGCCGCAGGTCATCCTCCCGCTCGGTGTCGAGGAAGTCGATCCAGGCGGCGTCGAGCGGCTGATTCGACTCGACCTGTAACGCGACCTCAGTGCCCTCGAGGCCCCGCAGATCACCCTGCCACTGCCGGGTCTCCGAGGGTCGGCCCGTGTACGTTGGAAACCGGTACTCTGCCTCACGGACAAGCAGCGAGGGAGCATCGACCACCAGAACCGTCAAGGGCTGCAGACGGGCATCACCAGCAGCAAGGCTGAGCCGTACCGACCGGTCGAGCCCGGCGGCCACTGCCGGCAGCCTGACGAGGTAACGGTCGCCGCCGGCCATCCGGCGGAGTGCCGCCTGCCAGGGCTCGGCACGGTGGTCAACGCTGCCGTCATCCAACAACGGCGTCACGTCGACCGTGGGCGTTTCGTCAGCCCGCAGATGATCGATCGAGGCAGCCACCACCAGTTGCCGCCCCCGCACCAGCCTGACCGCGCCCCGTTGCACTGGCAGCATGCGGCGGGCATCGAGCAGCCGCTCACCAGCCGCCGGTTGCCCCGGTTCCGCCTGGCGAGCCTCGGCGGCAGCGGTCGTCCAGAAGCATTCGAGTGATTCGATGGCAACTCGCGAGGGAGCCGCCCAGGACGACCAGGGTGCAAACAGCCGGGCAGCGGTGACGAAGGGATTCTTCGGCGACAGGACCGCATAGAGCGACGCCGCCACCACCAGCACCGCCAGCGCCGCCGCCAATCGCACCAGATGCTGCTTATCGATCACGCCCTCCACGGGCACGTTGGTGAGTTGCTGGGCTGCGCGGCGGTCGAGAGAGCGGGCAATGAGGTCGGCCCGGGGGTCACCGCCCCGCGGCCGCACCAGCACGGCGTTGACTAGATCGTTGTGAAGCTCAGGAAACTCCTGCTCAATCGTTCGTGCCGCATAGACCAGATTCACCCGGTAACGCAGGAGCGGCACCAGCCACCGCACCGTCGCGGCAGTAGCACCGGCCAGCCCGGCCAGCAGCCAGGCCCACCGCAGCCAGACGGGCATGCCGCCGACCAACCACCAATGCTCCAGCAGAATCCCCACACCCAGCCACGCCAGCGCGACGACGGCGATTCCCAGGGTGAACCCCGCCAGCGCTACACTTTTGTAGTCGGCCCGGGTTTCCGCCAATCGCTGCGCCAGATATTGCGACGCTTTCGACCGCTCGGCATCAGGCCAGTCAGACACGGCCAGAACCTGTTCCGGCGGCTGGTCAATTGTTGCCATCAGGTGCCTCGAACTGGCGGTGGAGTAGATCGTTCCCAGGCTCCGCAGCGGGGCAGCCAACCGTCCGCATGGTCGCCTCTGATCGACCCGCTCCACAAACCCTTGAACCTTGCCGCATCGACTGCCGGCTGACACCGCCGCGAGCCGCGTTGACGCTGCTGGAAAACCTCACCTATTGTACGGCAGGTGAACGGAAAAACCCGCCGGCGGTCCAAAACGGGAGCTGAAAAACCGATGCTTCCCGATGCTGAAAGCTTTCGCCGGCTCGTGGATGGCAGCCGAACGGGCCTGATCCCAGCTGCCGCTCGGGCCGGGCTGGCGGTGGCTTCACTCCCCTACGCGGCGGCTGTTGGCCTGCGGAATCGGGCTTTTGAATGTGGCCTGCTGGCCGTTGACCGGGCTGCGGTACCGGTCGTGTCGGTCGGCAATCTGACCGTCGGAGGCACCGGCAAGACACCGCTGGTCGCCTGGCTGGCGGAGCGGTGTGCCGGTCGGGGCTGGCAGCCGGCAATCGTCAGCCGCGGCTACGGCGTGGCCGCAGGGGAACTCAGCGACGAAGCCGCAGAGCTTGGCCTGCTGCTGCCCGGCGTTCCCCACCATGCCGCCCGGCGGCGAATCGAAGCGGCAACTGCAGCCACCGGCGGCGGGGCCACGCTGGTGATCCTCGATGACGGGTTTCAACATCGACGGCTGGCCCGTGACCTGAACCTGCTGGTGATCGATGCCACCGATCCCTTCGGCGGCAACCGGCTGCTGCCCCGCGGGCTGCTGCGAGAACCCGTTGCCGGGATGCGGCGGGCCGATGCGATCATCCTGACCAGATCCGATCGGGTCACCGCTGCAATCCGCCAACAGATTTGGTCCACCTGTCAGCGTTACCTGAGGCCGCGGCAGCCGCCTTGGCTGGAAACCATTCATCGGCCACGCGAACTGCGGACCGCCGATGGCACCAGCGTGCCACTGGCAGAACTCTCAGGCCGCAGGCTGTTCGGCTTTGCCGGCATCGGCAACCCTGCCCCCTTCCGGGCACTGCTTGGCGAACCGCCCAATCAGCTTGTCGGCTTTCGGAGCTTCCCCGACCATCACCCCTACCAGGCCGACGATGTCGCTCAGCTGTCTCGCCAGGCGGTCAGGGCCGGGGCCGATCTTGCCGTGACGACGCTCAAAGATCTGGTGAAGCTGCCACGTGAAGGCCTGAAGAGCATTCCGCTGGTTGCGGTGGTGATCGGCCTGGAATTTACCAGCAATCCGGCACCGCTCGAGCAGCTGTTGGGCAGACTGCAGCCTGAGGCCGCAGGTTGAGCAACGCCAATACCGGACCGCAGCTACTTTTTCTTCTTCTCGTTGTGCATCGTGTGCCGCCGCAGGCGGGATGAATACTTTTTCAGATGCAGTTTTTCACCCCCGGTCTTCCGCCGCAGGGTGTAGTTCATGTCGCCCGTTTCCTCGCAGACGAGGTGGACTACTTCGAGTTTTTTCTTGCTTTTGGCCATGGCAACCTCTCTCCAGGAGCCGTCGCGGAAGTTGTCCGCGCGGCCTTTTACAATAGAGCGGAGTCTGAGGCTCCGCAACCCGCCTGCTTTTTGATCCAATGAAGCCGATGCTGGCAGGGGGTCGATGACAGGATGGGTTGGGAATCGCCCCGCAGCGGCAGCCCGCCACCGTCCGACCAAAACGAGTCAGGAACCGCCCCATGCCGGAACAACCGGCACAATCCGCCGAGCTTCCCCGGCAGCCTGCCGATGCCGTCTCGTGGCTGGAGCAGGCCACCGAGCATGTCGGCGTTCGGGCCGTCTATCTCAGCGTGGCCGGTCACCTGGTGCTGGCGATCCTGCTGACGTTCTGGGCCACGAGTCTGCCCGCGCCCCCCCAACGGCTGGCCCCGCTCGTGCTCGACTTCGGCCCGGCGGCTGACGAGGAGTTCGGGGAAACGCTGGGAGATGATGTCAAGCCGACGCTGATCGCCGCGGCCGAGCCACAAGAAGCTGACCACGCGACCGAAGTGGCCGCAGACGCGGCGGCAAATGCATCGCCGGCGGCCGCGAACGCCGAGGCCTTGGCGGCCGACCGCCCAGCCCAGCCGATAAAGCCACCGGCCGCCGCCCAGGCGATCGCCAGGGGGGTAGCCGAGGCCCAACCCCAAGGGGCTGGTGACGCTCAGCCCCTGACTGAGCCGGGGCCACCGGGCGATCCTGCCGCAGCGGCAGTCGCCGGTGGCGGCAGGGCGACAGCTGCTGACGCCAGGCAGGCAGTCGGCCGGCGATCAGGGGCCGCCCGAGGCGAGACGGCCATAGCCCGGGGTGGATCGCCGGCCAGCGAGATGGCGGTGGAGCGGGGGCTGCTCTGGCTGGCCCGTCATCAAGCGGCCAATGGCTCATGGAGTTTTGAGCAGCCGCACTGCACGGACACCTTCGGCAACCCTGGTCAGCGGTGCGAGTGTCGCGGCAAGGGATATATCGAGGGCCGCACCAAGGCAAGTACGGCGATCGCATTGCTGCCCTTCCTCGGCGCGGGCAACACCCACATTGACGGCCCTTACAAGGAGGTGGTCTACCGTGGTATCGAACAGCTGAAGACCTCACTCGACATCGAGCTGAAAGAACTGCACCCCGACGCTCCCGACTTCGTGCCGACCTTCGTCGGTGATCTCTACGGCTACGGCATCACCACGCTCGTCTTCGCCGAGATCTTCAGCATGACCGGCGACCCAGACCTTGAACGGTACGTTGCCGCGCTGACCAGTTTTCTCTCCCGGCACCAGCACGCCCTCGGCGGCTGGCGGTACGAGCCGGGCCAGCCGGGCGACCTCACCGTGACCGGCTGGCAGGTGATCGCCCTAAAAAGCAGCCAGCTTGCCGGCGTCCCGGTCCGCTCAGACTTGTTCCGCGACGTCGATCGGTTCCTGACCAGTCTGGCTCCGCCGGCGGCGGCGGCCCGTGGGCGGGCCCAACTCGTGGCGAAGCCCGGGCCCGGGGCAGACCGCGATCTGACCCGCTACCACTACCTTGCCTCCTACGCCAACTCGACCACCCGCGAGCCGAACGAATGCACCTCGGCGATCGGCCTGCTCTGCCGGCTCTACACCGGCTGGCAGCGAGATGACCCGCGGTTGCTTGCCGGCGTCGAACGGCTGCTGAAGTCCAAGGTTCACCCAGCGTTGCAGCTGTACCGCAACTTCTATCTCGCCCAGATTCTCTGCCAGACCGACCATCCATCCTGGCCCCACTGGAATCGCCGTAACCGTGACTACCTGGTGATGATGCAGGCCACGGAGGCGAGCCTGACCGATCCCCGGCACCCGGCTTTTGGCGGCAAGGCCTGCGAGATCGGCAGCTGGTACCTGACCAATCCCCGCGGAGCGACAAAAGAGCTGGCCCGCGATCGTCACCTCGCCCCGGCCGGCCGATTGGCCCACACGGCGCTCGCCATCCTCACGCTCGAGGTTTATTACCGGCTGCTCCCGATCTACCGCGCCGACGCCATTGAATAGCTGCGACTGGCTGCACGGTGGGAGTTGGCTGCAAGGTGGGAGCTGGCTTCACGGAAAGACCGGGCTTCCTGCCCGGCTTTCCTGGGGCACAACGCCACAAAGCCAAGGTTTGTGACGTTCTGCTGGTGCTC
>Ga0180432_10006938_pt1 | contig 14570 bp, 20 predicted proteins | sample SS_ome_10_FD_132414 | JGI IMG/M metagenome (GOLD analysis project Ga0180432, IMG submission 132414) | Hypersaline lake sediment archaeal communities from the Salton Sea, California, USA - SS_1_MS_2 metaG | ecosystem: Environmental > Aquatic > Non-marine Saline and Alkaline > Hypersaline >... | reverse complement strand
ATACAATGAATTGTCTGTGTTTATCTCCCAAGTAAAGCTTTTATTAACGTTATCCGTGCTTATTGTTGGAGTGGTTAAGCTGTAGTTAAAGCTGTAAACGTTAGAGTGTATCGCCGGAGTACTAACCAAGTAAGAAGTGTCATTATAGAATAAAGTAGCGTTCATACTAGAAACCATTGAGCTATTCGCGCTCACGTTCAAATAAAACACAGTCGTTTGAGTACTTAATACTCTATCAGTAAAAGCCGAAGTCCAATTAATAATGTTATAATTATAGTATTCTTCATCACAATTCAACTCCCCTATACTCTTAAACTTTTGCTTCTTACTAACCAAGTTATACAAAGTCACTTCTACTTTATACTCGTTAATTCTTTCAACACTAGCTATTGAAGTGTCATCGTTTTCAAAGTCAAGCCAGTACTTACTACCAATAACCAAGTGTCCCGTGTACCGCGTGTCACTCACTATCGTTATTGCTTGGTTGCTTTCTACTATAAAGGTTTCTTGAGCGTCAGGGTCGTTCTTAAACTCAAACTCGAATTGGAAACGATCATCTAAAGCATAACTCTCAACCTCTTTAATTTTGTTTTTATCCTTATGAGCAACGCTAACAAAGTCACTATCTATATTGTAAACTAGCTCTCCTGTTTTCTTATCAACACTCCAGTCCTTTTTTAACTTCTTTTTAGTATGCCCGTCACACACTTCAGCATAAACTTGATACGTACCGCTCGCGTTACCTAAAGTACTCCAGTTAATAGTCTGGTTATAGTTAGTGCCGCTCATATCAGTATCGTTATAAGCTTGCAAGTCATTAATAGTAATGTTAAAACTGAAAACGTTAGGGTCGTAAAAGTATATCCAACCCGTTAAGTTATCCTCATAATACACTACTTTAGTGCCTGCTGTAAAGTCTGCATCAGCCGTGATATCTGGCAAGTCGCTGTCAATGTAAAAAGTTTTAGTACTAGAAACAGTAGTGTTTTCGCTATTACTACAATTAAAATAATACGTCTGATCCAATTCCGTGCCAAAAGCATAAGTAATATTAAAGTCAGTAAACAAGTTATTACCAGCAGTAATACCATTACGAGTCTGGTTAAGCGTGTCATTAATATACAAACTACAATTAAAGTCCGTACTAGAATTAATAGTAACGTTAAAATTCATTAAAGTATTATTAAACTGCGTGTTAGTCGCTGGTAAAGTAGCGCTAAAGTTTAAAGTATCACCGCCACCGCCAGCTCCACCACCACTAACAAAGCTAGAATTCAACTCTAGTATTTCCGCGTCACTCAAAGCATAATTATAAATGTACACTTCATCGAATGCTCCATCTCCACCGCTATAACCACCTATAGTTACTCCTCCTAAATTTACTATACCAGTAGTCCAACTTGCAATATCACCATACCAGCTACCATCAGTAGTCGTATTAACTAAAACTCCCTGGTTAAAAATATCTATTGTCGTCCCGTTACCTCTAATAACTATGTTTTGCCAAACGTTCTGATAACAAGTAAAATACTTATTAAGTTTCAAACTACCTCCAACTTTCATCTGAGCAGTATAAGTACCACTACTTAACGTTCTCACAAACAAAATATTATTAGAGTCACCATCAACACCAACACTCAACACCAAACCATTATTTACATTACAATCATTTGGGTTATACCAAAAACTTATAGTACCAGTATCGTGCGCGCTATAATCAACAGCTTTAGCCTCCATCTCTCCTGCAGACGATGTATCATTCCAAGCCTCATTATTAATTCCGACCGCGGCTTTAACATCAGCACTTTTATTCATCAAATCCAAATTACTAGAATTAATATTACTACAATTATACAAAGTAATGTCTGCAGCGTCAATAGTCCAACCACTCCACACGTCTTGAGGAGCAGCCGCGCTAACAAAACTAGCTAAAAGTATTAACATTACTATATATATTACTTTTTTCAAATGAAACCCTCCCTTCGCGCAAGACCCAACATGACAATCATTGTAATAATAGCCCAAATAATTTCGAGCTTTGGCAAGTGACTCAAAATAAAATTAGTTTTAGGTAAGCTACTAGCAGCTGTTGACAATTCAGGTTCTAATATTATATCCTCGTAAGCGTTACTTATCGGCGCGGCTATAAGCGCGAGTATCGCTGTGAGTATAAACGCGGCAACATAAATAACCGGGTGAGTACGAAGCAAGTAAGCAAGTACTAGAATACCTAAGTGTATTCCAAAATAAGCCATAAGTGACATGAAGTCGTACTGGTTTACAGCGTTTTGAGCGTTAGCTTTAATCTCTCCACCAACGCTACTACCAGTCCACAAAACGTCTACGCTCGCGAACTGGTTCCACGCAACCATAAGTACTAAGAAGAATATAGCTAAGCCAAAAAAAGCTATAATAGCAAAAAAGTTATCCACGCTTGCAGCTTTTTTATTACTAAATAATTTATTCATTTTATTCTAATCTGTATTGTTTCTCCTTTCTTAGTCTTTTTCTTCTTAATAATCTCACCATAAATCTCTTCACGAATCGCAAAAGCTTTAGGCATCGTGACATGAAACACATCCGCAAGTTTTTTAGTATCTTCGTAAATGTGTTCTGGCACGTTCGCTAACCTTTTTTTACCAAGATACTTTTGTCTCTTCATTCTTTACCCCAACTATCCCAATTATCTTTCTTCTTACTCTTATTATCTCTTATACTATTAATAATAATAATTAGTAATACAAACATTGCGGCTATAGTTACTATTCTAAAACCCCAAACAGCAAACATAAAGTAATGATCCAAAGTATTAATCAACTCTACTTCTGCAGGGTTAGTAATACTCACGAACCAACTCATAAAACGAGTCAAGCTCATTAAAAGTATTGAAAGACCCATCACGCACACAGTCTTAACCCACGTAGCTTCCGCCTTAAACAAGGCTACACCAACTAAACCAGTAAAAAACAAGAATACAAGAATAATTATGTAAAAACTATTGTTGTTATACTCTTCAGTGCAAGTTTTAGTAATCGTGTAATCACTGCTTGCTAGGCTTTGGTTAGTGTGAGTTATGGTTTCATTACAATACCCTATCACTCCTTTAGCCGTGAGACCTACTAGTATTAAAGTAAAAATTACGAGTATAAACCATTTAACAAACTTCATCTTTTCTTTCTCCCAAACAGTTTACCAAGCAAAGTGCCTGCCTCGGTCACGCCTTGAGCGCTTGGCCTTAAGCTTTGGTGTTGTATTTCTTGAGCCATAGTAGTCTTACTCAAAAACTTGAGGTAATTTCCGTTATAACCCTTTCTTAAAGTCGCGTACACCGTATTACACACTAAGTTCACGATAGTACTCGCAGCCGCGGTATCCTTAATACCGTAATGCTTCCAATTATAATAAAGGTCATCAATCAAGTTACGACCCAACTGAATCGTAATATGCTCGATCGTAACCTGGTCAAGATTAGAAAGAATAAATATTTTACTTAAGTGACTTCTAAAAATAACAATAATATTATTAACTCCTCTCTCATTAATTAAAGGCCTAACACCCTCAGGAGTCACCCACATCATTTCACCACGATTATTCATTACAGGAATCTCGCTTTTCAAAGTGTGACTTATTTCGTCTATAAGTTCTGAGAATTCAAGCTGGTACTTAATACTCGTACTACTACTATGCCCTCCTAATTCTTGAGGTATCGCTTGTGGTATATACTCGTCTTGTTGTTCTTGTTCTATAGCTTGCAAGTTATAACAGTCTCCTTTTAGCTTCTTCAACTCTTCTCATATCGTAAACTATCATTTCTTCTTCCTCTTCTTTTTAGGTTTTTGAAACATTTCTTTAGGCAGTATCAAGTCTCGAATGCCGAGTTCAATACCAAAAATCTTTTTGCTTGTCATTTTGAAACCTCTTTCGCTTTTGTCTTTCTTTCTCTAATTGCGTGTTAAGCTTTTCTATAGCTACTTCTTGCTTGAGTTCTTCAATTCGTTTTGTTCTTCTTATCGGGGCTTCACTGTGGTATTTCTTAACTTTTTCCTTAATACTTCTACTGCAGCCTAACAATTTATTGTCTAAGTTTTTGATCCAACTCACTTTTTACGCCTGTGTCCTCTTACTCTTACTTTGGTCTTGCGACCTTTAACCTTTCTCATGTGGCTTTTTACGTTACACTTCTTCATTTTATATTTACCTCCATAATTTTTTGTATGTTTTTACTCTACGAATATCATCCTTGTCTTTAGCGTGTCTGAACTCGAACTCTTTACTAGCTAAAGCTTTCTTTTTGCTTTTCACAATCTCGCTATAGTGAACGTAGCGAACCCCACCAATATTGACAGTTTTCAATTGCGTTCGAGGTGTCTGCGTGAAGTCCGCTACGCCCGTATCATCTCTTGTTTCCCTAGCTCCGTCTTTTCCAACCCACACGACTTTATGAGTTCCTTTGTGGTACTCGGACGGTTTATAATAATAGTTGCTACCTAGTTTTTTCTTTAATTTTTTAGCTGATTGTTTTGGCTTTTTACTGAACACGTCATAATCTTGCGAAGGCCTGCTTAAAAAACCTATCTGAGCGTTCAAAGCTCTGCCTCCATGAATTACTTCTTTTCTTTTTTTTACGTGCTTTTTTATTACTGGATGTCTTTGCGCGTGCCAAAACACGTTACTTAAAAAACTCATCTTCTTTTCTTCCTTCTTTTCTTTGCCATTTTCTTTCTACCCTCCATTTTATTAATTACTTGAAGCATCACTCCAGCTCCAATCACGTTTCCTATACTACTACCAATACTCATTTTACTTTGTACCTCACCCCAATACCTGGAAGTATTCCTTTAGGCGCTCTTGGCAACGTGGTTTTTAGTTGCATTCCAAAAAATGACGGCCTGTAAACTCCAGGAACTTGCTTTCTTTTCTTTTTCTTCTTCTTCTTTTTATCCGATGTAATATCTAAATCAAAAATAATAGGAGGCATAGCGGGGGGCGTGATCATAGTAGAACTCGTTCTTGAACTAGAACTCGAGCTTAACCCGCTAGGCCTAGAAACGCTAACGCTTAAATAACTACTAGCGCTACCTCTTGAAACTCTACTTCTAGAAGTTAATCTTGAAGAAGAAATGCTTGACGGCAAGCTTATAGAAAACGCGCTTGTCTTACTCGCGCTCAAATAACTAGACGTTCTTTTACTCTTCACACTTCTAGAACTAGTTTTAGGCTTAGTAAAACTTCTAATTAACGAAACATAACTCAAAGGACTAGGAGAATAATACACTGGTTGCCTATAAGAACTACTCAAAATCTTAAATTGTTTAACACTCATGACAGAGCTACTAGAAGAAGAAGTAACACCAGTCATCGTTAAAGCTTTACCTCTCACTAAAGGAACACCAACACCACCATAAGAAGTATAATATTTAGGCTCGCTAATAGATAAAAGAGTATCTACTGACACTCCAGCCTCAACCTCTGCCTTTTTACCAATAATATAAGCGTAACCTTTCTCCGCTTTAGTTCTCGACCACAAAGGCACGTTCTTAACACCTTTAGGAATATACTTAAAACCAGCTACTTGAATTTGGTAACCAGTCGGCTTACCCATACTAGGAAACAAACTACCACCAACCAGTCTATATTTAGTATCTCCTATCCTCCAAAAGCCAGGACTATAACCGTAACCGCTAATAAACATACCCTCCCATTCTTTAGGCCTGCTACCCTTAAAAGTTATAGTCGTTCTATCAAACATAGCATCCGTGGCGTGAGTTCCAAACCACTTAGGCTTTTTAGTATAACCTTTAACCCTTGTAACGTAAGAATAATCTATAGAAGTTGTCGTGCTTTTACTACCCCAAAAATCTTTTTTAAGCGCTCCTTTTACTAATCTATCATGAGCTTTAACATTAGTTACTTTACTAATATCACCTGGCAAGCGCCCATACTTACCCTCCTTAAACAACTTCATGTGTTCTCTTAACGGCGCTTCAGGAAAACGAGTGTTTCCAGCTAAAACTTCAGGGTTAACTTGAGTTTCTAACCTAACTTGTTTAAGCTTTCTAGTTCTAAAATAACTTTGTACTTTAGGATATCCTTTCATGTACGCGTAACTACCAAGCGCGATAGGAGTTACTTCAGTACTTAATATCTCACCAAACATTCTCGCCTGCGCTTTCTTACTACGTTGAGAAACAACTCTACCATAAACACTACCAGCGTAAACGCCACCAACAACAGCGCCCAAACCAATCCCCGCGCCTTTAGCAACCATCGCAGTCCTTGGTATCGCGCTAGCCATAGGTTTCAAACTCGTACCAATACCTCCAAGAAGCGCTGGAGCAACAGTAAACGCCGCAGTCATACCTAAAGTTTTTAATGGCCTTTCTTTCCAACCTCTCCCGTAACCATAAGTAATATCGCCAAAAGCTTTAATGCTTTGAGTACTAGAATAAAAACGCTTGTCAAATTCTTGCCTGTAATTAATTCTTTGAATAAACGGAGCCGAAGTAAACGGTACTCCCTCTCCCGCAATACTCGTATACTTTTTACTTTTCGCTAATAAAAAGTGTTTAGCAGTACTTCTTGCAGTATCTCTTTTATTATCGTAATCTTGCACAGGAGAAAGAGCAGCTTGCATTCCAGCAACGAGTTTACCCCTTTGTGTTCTTTGTCCTTTTACTGCAAGCTTAACTCTGCTTTGCTTTAAAGCTTTCACTCCTTCAGTAAAGTTTCCTTTAGGTCGTGGCGGCTTGTTGTCTCTCATAAAATACCAGTTTTCTAATCTTTCACCACCCTCTCTTATTTTACTACCGTAAAACATTAAAGGTTCTCCAGGATCTTCTGGCAGTCCTAGTTCTCTTTTGTAAGCTTTACCAAACTCAACAACTTTTTCTTTATGCTTACCTTGAAACTCTCTTATTTCTCCATAAGCTTTCGAGAATGCTGGTGAGCTCGTGAATGGTATGCCCGCTCCTGCAATACCTGTATACTTTTTAAATTTACTGCTAATAAAGTGAAGGCTTGTTTTTTCTCCTTTAATCGCGCCCATGTCTTCTTTGTAATCGTGTACTGGCGCTGTTGCCGCGGTCATTCCTGCTCTTAGTTTTCCTCTGGTTGTTAGTGGATCGTCTATTGCTAGTTTTACTCTGGATTGTTTTAGTCTTTTGACGTCTTGTATTTCGTGATATTTTTGAACGTCACCTAGAAAGCCAGCGCTAGGCGCTCTACTAAAAGGTTGCCTAACTTTTTCCATGCTAGCCGCAAGTCTTTGCCTGACACTTCCTTCACCCTTAGCTATTTGAGCAACTTGTGCTTGAGTATAAGTTGTTCTTCTTTCAATTTGTGCTTGTCTTCTTTTATCCTCGTACAATTCAGCTGTTTTTTTAGCGTATTGCTGCGCTCTTAAACTATAAGGAATTCCTGCTTGTAAGCGCGCTCTTGCAAAGTCTGCCTTGGTTGGTTGTCCTTTGCTCGCTTTAGTTTTCTCAACACTTACGGCTTGACGCTTGCTTCTAGAAGTTTGCCGCGCCTTTTCACTAGCTGCTTTAGCTCTCTGAGCTTCAATAGTCTTCGCAGCGGTTGGACTTACTTTAGCACCTTCAGGCACACTAACCTTACCACCACCTCCACCACTGCCTCCACTGCTTGGACTTGGCGAGATACCCCAACGCTTTCTAGCACTAGGAGTCAAAGCCTTAGAACGACTACTAGACTGAGACTTTTTAGAAGACTTTGCTGGTCTTCCAAAAGGCATTAATAAATCACCTCAGAATTAGAATGGCCAGGCAAATCTTTTTCAAAAAGAGGTTGCATTTCTTCAGAAAACGGATGGTGCTTGCCTGGCTTGATAAGACTCATAGAATATAAGCAGAGAAACAGAAATATTTAAATATTCCTAAGAAATTTCAACATAAAGTACATAACACGAACTAATATTTTGTGAAGTTTCGTGACGTTTTGTTCTGTTTTGTACGGTACGGTAAAGTAAGGTAAAGAACATATATTAAAAAGAGGTTGATACTAAAATGGAAGAAGACTCAACATCGTTCGAGTTCGATTTCAGCTTCACCACGCTCGGGAGGATCGGGCAAAGCCTCTTCCTACTCAACTACGCCAAAAGAAACAAGAACATCGTAGGAATATATGATGAGTTAAACATACTCCACGATGAACTCAGAGGTATCATAGGAATAAACAAACCTAAAATGATAGAAGAAATAGAAAACCTAAGAAGCATAGCAGAAAAAGAATATTCCGCTTATATTAATAGCGCAAACGCGGGAAGCAAACGCCTACCAAGCACAATACTATTTAGTAAAATGCGAGATTGGGAACTAGGAATAAGACTCAACCCACTATTTTCACGATTAAACTTGAAAGCTGACGAAGATGCTTCGAGAGCTATGCTTTAATATTCACAACATAAAGTCTTGTTTTGTGACGTGCGGTATTGTGACGTAGCGTCCTGTAAAGTATAGTAAAGAAAAACAAAGAAGGAGGTGATGCCTTTTTGGTCAAGCTTAAACTTAATGAAGATACAGGAAAGATAGAAGTATTAGAGAAAGGTGACAAAGACGGCTTCTACATGGACGGTTTACTTAAGAGTAATCTTGACTTGATTAAGAGCGTTCTTAAGAAAGATTGGGACTTTCTTCTTTGTATTGATGGAGAAGAAAGAGCTGGAAAGAGTGTTCTCGCTCAACAGATAGGTTATTACTTAACAGATGGCAAAATGCCTATCGAAAACATTTGCTTTACGCCAAAGGAGTTCAGAGAACGAGTCATTAATGCTCCCAAGTATTCGTGTATTGTCTTTGACGAAGCTTTCCGTGGAGTAAGTAGTCGTGGGGCGATGAGTGAAACCAATAAAGTCTTGTGTAGCTTGTTACAAGAGATTGGACAGAAAAACTTAATCATTCTTATATTACTTCCTAGCATCTGGGATCTTGATAAATATGTGAGCTTGCATAGGTGTAAAGGTTTAATTCATGTTCACACTGGAATAAATAAAGAGCGAGGTTTCTTTAAATTCTACAAAAAAGAGAAGATTACTTTCATGATGGCGAACAGACAGAAGATGTTATATCGTTATCCAAAAGCCCCGCAGTTCAAAGGAAGGTTTGCTATCAAGAACCACCCTATTGATGAGGCTGAGTATAAGAGGAAGAAGTCTGATAGCTTGATGGATTTTATTCGGCAGAAGAAGGAGGAGATTAAGGAGTCAAGACATGAAAGGAGTGCGAATTCTTGGAAGCGTAAGTATAGTGAGTTGATGGAGTATTCAAGTCGCTTTTTGCAGAAGAGTAAGAAGAGAATTTGTGGTGATTTAGGTCATAATTACAATACTGCTACTCATTTGAGGTGGAATAACGAGACGAAGGAGGAGACTAACTTAAATAATGGGCTGGTTTTGTCTGAAAACAAAGAGGATTGACACAAAGTGCAATATGATGAATAGATAGGTTGAGGAAATGCCAAGCAAACCATGGAGCAAACAAGCAGAGTTGGACAGGCAACGAATGCCTACGCCAGAAGAACTACTAACAATAGTGCGAGGCATCCCACACCTTAGAGTCCAAGCACTAGTTGTAATCACATACCTCACAGGTGGCAGGATCACAGAGATAGTCAAGGAGAAGTATTTACGCAAGGTCATTTATAAAAAGGACGAGGATGGCAAGCTTATAAAAGAAGGAAACTTGTACGCTATAGAAAGTGTAGAGAAAAAACACATAGACTATCCTGGCATTATCAAAAGCGATATTAAATACACAACTCTTGATGGCCGTAAGGCTTTAATCATTGACATGCAGAATCGTAAGAACAAGACTCAAAAGCGAAAACAAATACCATTAATCTTCGATATAGAATTTGAGTTCATGAGTATCTTGGAAGAGTATTTAAGAACGTTAAGAGATAAAGAGCCATTGTTTAATTTTGGAAGTCGTAGAGCTTATGACTTGCTAGTAAGGCATACAGGTTTTAATTGTCACTGGTTTAGACATATACGCTTGAGTCACTTGGCCAGCATATATAAAATGAGTGAGTTTCGTTTAGAGCGCATGGCGGGTTGGAGTGACGCGAGACCAGCTAAGAAGTATGTTAAGATGATGCTGGAAGACATTTGGAGGTAGAATAAAATGTTAAGTGAAAATAATTGTGTTATGATAGCCACTTATTTTACAGGCATTATCGCTCTTATTATTTTTATGGCAATGCATCAAGAGTGGGTTTTAAAATATTATACTGGTAATTTGTTGTTAGGAATTAAGCTTTTTTGTGCTTTAAGTTTTGGGCTTTGTATGATATTAGGTTACGTATATTTTTTATTAAGCATTAATGAGGTGAAAAAATGAAAAGAAAGAAGAGTATTATTGATTATGATGAGTTAGAAACAGCGATCGTGGCAATGGAAGAGTACTTGAAACGTTTTGATATGGAAGAAGCAGACTTGATACTAAAAAGTATTATCGCGCGTAGAGCTAAGGCTAGACAACAACAAACCATTAATGACAACTTACAAAACGTTAAGATAGGAAGCCTAGTTAAGAATTTCATGAAGAAAGACAAGGGTGAAGATTAATGGCGGAAGAAGGCGGCATGCTTGATAAAGTCAAAGAATTAAGCGGCGGCTTAGACAGCACAACACTTGAAGGCATTTGGTCTAGCCCTGTATGGAGCAAGTTTGCCTTTTTTGGCAGAGTCGCTTTATATATAATTATATGTTTGGCTATCGTTTTAATCATTTATAAATTCTTTATTCAGTACAAAGTTCGTTGTACAGTGTGGAAAGAGATAGGTGGTGGCGCTTTTGAACAAATTAGTGATAAGGCTAAGCTCGTGACGGATAAGCAGAATAAGAAAAAGTTTCAATTGTTTAAAACTCGTTGGGGTAAGAAGCCCGTGACGTGCCCGGTGCCCGAGGCGATTTATAAAACTAAGTCTGGTAAGAGGGATCACTATAATTTTGTGATAGATGATAATGGTCAGTTGCACCCGATGGAGTTGGATTGGAGTGGTGTGTGGAGTCCTTTGTTGAAGATCAGGCCTCAGGAGAGAGATGCTTGGGCTAGGCAAGAGGATAAGTTGTTGGAGGATAAGTTTCGTATTCAATCGAGTCTTGAGAAGTATTTGCCTACTGCAATTGTGCTTGCGAGTATGTTGATTGCGTTTTTGATATTCTTCTTTTTGAGTAAGGATTTAGCGGCTGGTATGAGTAAGGTGGCTGAGAGTGTCGCGCAGGTTGGAACGATGTGTACAATAAAATAAAATATTTATTTTTTTAGTTTTTTCTTTATGAATGGCTCTAGTACTTGCCATATAGTTTTCTTTTTACGCTTGCAATGTATACTAAATTCTAGCCAGAGCTTGCGATTTCCTCTTAGTCCAATTATTTCTTTCATTTTATCTCCTGAAACATTTTCATGAGTACAGTAGTGTTTTCTAAATGTGTTATAATTTTCTTTAGTATTGCTTGTCTGTGTGATGGAATCGTTACTGCTTCTTTTAGTGTTACGTACTCTGCTTGTTTGCCTGTCTTGACCGCGAAAAAGCTTCTTTGCGCTGTTTTTTTGCCTTCTACTAGTACTACTTCGACTATGTTTCCAATCATAGTTCTTGCTTGTTGTAGTCTCCATTGCTGTCCTGCTTCGGAGTCATCCCACACGAAATAATCGTGTAATGGACTTTTGCGCTTTTTTGCTTCTTTGAGTACGAGTTGTGGTGTTAGTTTGCCTTGCTTTTTTTTTATTTTTTCTAGTTCTAGACCGTATACTTGTGCTTCTTCATCGTTGAAGCCTGCTCTTGTGTCTCTTACTTTGAACCTTTTTCTCATTTTCTTTTCCTCCTTAACTTTTCTATTTCTTCAGTGTTCTCTTGTACTTGCTCAAATAACGCTATAAATCTAACTATAAGAGCACCACACAGAATTATTACTGTAATACCACCAACCACTGCTAAAAAAACCGTTAAACTTGTACATTCCATTTTATATCATTCCTCCAATATACATTATTTCTTTACTTTACTTGACGTGGCGCTACTTCGCGCAACTGAACCTTACTCAACTAAAAATATGAAAGTATCACCTCACTTTACAACACTATGCCCCGCATAACGCCACAAAACTGTACTTGGCCGCACACCGGTTCGCTATGCGCCACTTTATGAATATAATTGTCCTATGCTTTACCATACATGACTTCACTTTATCATACAGCACAGGACACAATAAATATTATTTTTTCTTTTGCTTGACCTCATACATACCATATTCTCCACTGCCGCCATCCTTGCACTTAGGTCTCCAACTTCCTATTCCAACATAAAAACCGGCGTGGTTCAATAAAGTTAGTATATCTACGGCTGAGATGTTGTTCGCGTCGTATTCTATTACTAGCTCGCAACTCCAGTTATGAAATTGTGGTGTGAATTTTGTGTTAGATCCTATGTTGTGTTGTAGTATGTCTTGTTTTTTGAATTTGATTGGGACAAGTCCGTCTACTGCGTTAATTATTTTTACTGCTCCGCTTACTAGTTTTTTACTGAAAAACTTGTCACCCACGAAACTCGTACATTCCATCATTCCTTTTTTGAAGCCAGCTACTGGAAAACCGATTACTCCTTTGCTTGTTCTGTGTATTGCGTCTTCTTGTTCTTGCTTAATGTTTCTAAGCATTTTCTTGTTGCCTTTAGTCAATCCTGTTTGCTTAGCTATGATTTGCTGTCTAGCCTCGTCCGGGAAACGATCCATTAAGAGTGGTGTTTTTCCTATTAATGTTACTTTTAGTTTGTTTACGATGATAGGTTGTAGTTTTACTTCAATTTTTTTTGTTTTTTCTTTTGGCATTGTGCAACCTCCAAATTGTGTTCTACAGTAATACATAAGAAGTATATAAAACTTTCTATTTCACGAGTACAGTAGTATACAAAAAAGGGCACTAAAAGGAGGGCATTGAGAGAGAGCACAAAAAGGCCTGTATCAAAAAGCGGTGACTCAATGAATACAATACTCTCTCCCAACAGCTCCAAAATGAACCATCACTCTTTTATATTTAAAACTTTACTTTACCATACATTACTAAACTTCATCTTACTCTACCTTACACCGCATTAAAAATTGTTCAAAATATTTCTTTTTCTTTTCTTTTTCCGTTCCAAAAAGCCCAAAGTATATCAAACAAGTCATTAAACTTCCTAGTATTACTAGGCAACAAACCCATCGCAATAGCAAACTGAGCTGTTTGGTTCGCAACCATACCAAAAAAAGCAGGGTTAACAGACTCTTTCTTTAGTATCTCTTCAGTCTTCTTATTCCAGCGTTCTTCTGCCTGATCCACCTTTTTCAAAGTTATGCTTTCAATACTCTTAATAGTATGAAAGCCTTTCTCATTAGTCTCATAATCTATACTAACTTCTTCTCCTTTGCTAAATTTAAGACTTCCGAAACCGTTGTACCAAGCATCACCTACTTTTAACGCGTACTTGTTATTATCTTTAACACTAATTGCTTTAATATTACCTTTCACATTCATTTGTATCACCTTTAAAATTTTAAAACACCTCTTTTAGTTTCTATACTTCACAATGCGTTGCCATACTTCACAATACAACACCTCACCATACCATACTTTATGACGATCTCCATCATTTATATAACCCTCCCCCCCCTTGATTTCCTATGGAACTCTATTTTTTGTTTTAGGGTTGTCTCTATTTTTTCTAATTTATTAAGTTTGATTAAGTTTAAGAAAGTAGGTAAAAAATTATAAGTGATAACATACGTATCTCTAACTATTGAAAATAGAATTCTTTTATTGTTTTCTTCAAGTCTTGCGTCAAGCAATAATACTTTTCTTATTAGGGGTTTACCATGTAGTATAAATATTTTGTGTTCTTTTATATAATATGATGTGTGGTTTAAGTTCTGTAAATATTGTTCTGTTACTTCTTGATCGTTTAGGTATAGTTTATTATTGAATATCCAGAATACTGGTTTTTTGCCTTTGTGTATTCCTTTTTTTCTTTTACATTGTATGATGTATAGGTAGTTGTTATAATAGAATAGATTGTCTATTTCTGCTTTTTTTAAGGTGTATTTTTTTGAAGCGTGTGTTTGTCTTTTTAACCATATGTTGGTGTAATTGTTATTTCCTTCTGGTAATAGTGTTGTTTTTATTTTTTGGTATACTTGTTCTTCTAGAAGGTGGCCTCTTTGTTTATTTATGCGTTGTTTACTTATTTTTAGGCTATTTGGATTTATCATTTTTTTTTTCTCTTTCATTATATATATTATAGTATATGTTTTCTTTTTTTATTCTATTATTACTTTTCCGTTTTCGTTTACTATCATAAAGAATACGTGATCGCTTTCAAAGTCCATATCGTAGTCGTTGTTTGTTGCTATGAAATAGCCTTTTTTTTGTATTTCTAAAGCCATTTCTAAGTCTTCTAGACAACCGTCACAACTTATTTTAATAGTTTTTTCTTCATTCATTTTAATATTTTAAATGTTTTGTTGATAAGTACATCATTGGTATTATATTAATTACTGCGTATATGCTGTATTCGGTTTT
>Ga0180432_10006937_pt1 | contig 14573 bp, 12 predicted proteins | sample SS_ome_10_FD_132414 | JGI IMG/M metagenome (GOLD analysis project Ga0180432, IMG submission 132414) | Hypersaline lake sediment archaeal communities from the Salton Sea, California, USA - SS_1_MS_2 metaG | ecosystem: Environmental > Aquatic > Non-marine Saline and Alkaline > Hypersaline >... | reverse complement strand
ATATTATTGGCCAAGAACCAGATTATGAAAATCTTAGAAAAATCATAGCACATCACAATCAGGCTTTAGAATATCAAGCTGAAATAAACGAATTAAAAAAAGCCAAACCCTGTCCTTTTGAATCTCTTCTATGTCCTGCTATAGCAGGGTCAGTACCCCTCTTGCATGGAAAAGAATTGGCTCAATTTTTTAAGGAAGTTTTGGAGATAGGAAAAAAAAGGCTTAAATCGGGAAAAAGACCATGGGGGGAGGAAAAGATTCGAAGCGTGTGGCCATACATGAGTGTTCTTTTTGATATTGCAATGTGTGAATGGATGGACAGAGAGTTAGGCATGAGCGTGCTTTTTGACATGTTTTCATATTCTTTTTTCGATTCAATTGATATCGAAAGTGATTTGGACACGATATTCATGGGATTGTCTAACCAAGCTTTAAATTATCCTATGACGAGGCAGTCTGCTACTTTCGCTGATCCTTTTATTAACGATAGCGTGTTTCTAGCTAAAGAATATGATGCGAATTGTGCGATATTTACTTCTCATCTCGGCTGTAAGCAATCCGTTTCACTGATCCAAATAATCCGAGAGAGCCTAAGGGAACAATGTGGAATTCCAATGCTAACTATTGATCTTGATGTAGGAGATAAAAGATTTACATCGGCTCAGACAATCAGAAAGGAAATTGAGAACTTTGTTACAGCATTAAATCTATAAATAATATTAAAAAATGTAAGAAAAAATGATGAAAAATTGAGTATAATTAACCAACCACAAGATCTTCTTGGATTAGCTATTAAGAATGTACTAGAACCAATACTAGAAGATGAAAAAATCCTTAAGAAAATTGAAGAATTTAATAAAGTTGTCGTCATGGAATTAACGGGACTATACCCAATAACTATAACTTTTAATAAAGGTTTAATTAGTATCGATTACGGAGAAAAGCCAAAATATGATTTAAAACTAATAGTTTCTGTTGATGCGTTTACAGGAATGGCGGAAGGCAAGGGAGGTTTAATCTCATCGTTCTTGAAGGGTAAAATAAAAGTAAAAAAAATGCATCGCATATTTACGTTGCTTAAGTTTAAGAGCATTTTTTTTCCCGCCATCGAGAAAGCAACTGAAAACCCAATATTAGAAAATCTACATAATTTGCTTTAAAGAGGATTAGAAATGACCGATGTTATAAAAAGAGATATTTTTGAATATGTAGAAAAAGAAACAGCTTTAAATGAATTGGAAAAGATATTTGGAAAGGCCAATGTGTCTGATAAACCACACGATCTTTACCCATATTCTTACGACATGACAGAAAGCCCTCATCACATGCCAGATATGATAGTAATACCCGAAAATGTAGACCAAATATCACGATTTGTAAAATATTGCGACCAATATAGAATCCCCATTATCCCATATGTAAGTGGAAACAATGTTGGAGGATTAACCATACCAGAATATGGAGGGATAATGTGTGACATGGGAAAGAAAATGAATAAAATCATAAAAATTAACGAATCTCTAATGTACGCTATATTAGAGCCGGGAGTCACGTTCGGACAATTAGACGCATACCTTAAAAACCATACAAATCTGAAATACGGTCTTGCATATGCTCCTCCATACGCTAGCGTTGTAGCAAATTCACTTTTATCTGGATTAACCAATTTAAGCTGTTGCTATGGCGGTATGTCCGATTGGCTTAATGGTTTAGAAGCCGTTATACATACTGGTGAAGTCGTACGAACCGGATCTTGTTTTATCTCAAAAGAATATAGAGAAGACAATTGGTTTGTAAGGTATCCTATTCCAGATTTAATCGGCTTGTTTATGTGTTGGCAAGGAATGACTGGAATTGTAACCAAAGCAGCCGTGCAACTTTGGCCAAGGAAAAAATACAACACGGCATTAGTTGCAATTGTTTATGGTTCCGAGGCGTGTGCTGAACTTATTAGAGAATTTGGTCGTACAGAATGTTGCGAAGATGTCTCTGCTGTGCCTCCAGATGTTGTGAAAATGACCTTTGGTATTGAATACCCAGAAAAACAGCCAGAAGAACCAGATTGGGCAATTATTATATCAATGTCTGGAAACTCTGAGGAGTTATTGAGAGCAAAAGTAAATTATGTGAAGAAAATTTTTGAGGAGATTAAGAAAAAAAACAATTATAGGATATTTTTGTCGAATTTTGGTCCATTTGTAAATGTCTTAGGAAAAGAATTTGCGATATATTACGACTTACCTAATATAATTACTCCACTTTACGAATGGGACGGATGTACATGGATTGGATCTTACGCCAATCCAGACAATTTAGGTCCACTCATGGAAAAATGCTATAATTTGTTTAAGAAATACGAAATTGGCCCTATAATTTACATGAAAAGCATGAAAGCAAGCCATTACGCAGTTTTTCGCCCTATCGTCAGGTATCATAAAGGGAGAGAAGAAGAAAAAGTAAAGGAATTACAACACGAATTCTTAGAAGTCATGCTTGAATATCAATGTGTACCTTATAAAACTCCTCGATGGATAACGGAAATTGTTAGAAAAAGATGCGATCAAACCTGGATAAAATTACTTGAAAATGTTAAAAAAATGATGGATCCAAACGGGATTTTTAATCCTGGTAAATGGTGTCTTTAAAAGCTGAATTGTCCATCCATCGACCTGCCAACGGGTATTATTTTGATAGAGTTTGTAATGAGAAGCGTTTGTCGAAAACATGTGAATGTAAATAGTGTTTAAGAAATAATTATTGAAGAAATTCAATCTTTATTTTAAAAAATAAAAGAAAAAAATAAAAATAATGTTTTAATCTCCCCTTTCCGCATACTCTTTCATAAACTTCTCAGGATCCCATTGAGTGTCCATGTATTTAGAGATTCCAGAACTATCTCGTGGACCAACTATAACAACACAATCTGCTTCATCCTCTAAGGCTCCACTCAATCGTGCTGACATTCCCGGAATGATGAGGATTCGATGCTTTACTTTATCGAAAACCTTAAACTCGTTAGCCGCCTCTGCTATTGACCCAGCGTTAAACTGACCTCCAGCAACAGCGCTCTCTATGCCTATCCCTTCAGAATCGACAACTAAAAGCCAACAATTGATGTTAGCACCTTGTAAATCTTGCTCTACTGGGATCTTAGTCATCCTGTAGTTGCTCGTAACGAATATAGGGGCCATATCTCCTGGTTCTCCAATTTTGTATGCTCCCGGATCAACAGCTGGATAAATTCTTGGATCTGCGAAAATAGTTTGGCTCAAAGTCAGTAACGCCATTAACGCCCAAATTTCGTCTTTCTTTTGGCCCGTGTGAAGAACGATAAGAGAGGTGTCAATTGCTAGCATTATAGCACCCATGATGATCTCTTGGTATTGATGCTTCCATAAATCACCCTCAATATTCGTTTGACTCCAATATGCCGCTGGAACGCCCATCACTGGCCATCCTGCGTTTGAGTCCTCTTTTTCGATACCTGCGATCCTTAATTGCATTATCTTATCGTAAGTCACGGATTGAGCCCCCGGCCCGAATAACGTGCCAGGATCTAAAACGATTTCCTTGACCCCCAATTTTTGTAAGGTGGCACTTAAAGATAATAACTCATCTATATCAACTGAGCTTACAGCAACTGGTAAATTATTTTGTACTGCAAACATGCCTACTTTCTCCCAATTCTCTTTATTAGCTGCGTATAAAAGGGGCTTTTTATCTTTTATTTCGCTTGCAGCAGCTGTTAGAATATCCGCGTTTAAACAACATAACATAATAGGAAGATCCGTCATTCCTACGACTGCTTTAGCAGTTGATTTAAAAGTTTCCGCATCACCAGATACACATCGTAAGGCGATACCGCTTATTGTAAGCGTGTCTCCCATCCTTTCGATTTTCACTTCGTTTAAATATTTAACCGTTTCTTCTAAATCGTTGTCAACACCATCCGCAACTTCGATAATAATCCCCGTTTTATTGTAATAGGTTAATTGATGCCTCATCAAAACCTCTTCGCCGCCAATTATGCATTTTCGATCGCCTACTCCTATAATTACTGGTCTCTGTGGAGGGCTGGTCATCACTCTTAGTTTATTTAGCTTTTTTGGAGTATCTTTCAAGTGAGTGCAATCGTCTAACGTGATTTTTCTTTCTAACAAATCCGTAGCGAACGCCATGCATGTATCGTAACCGCATTCCTTACAATTTGACTTGTCGAGAAGTGCATATATGTCCAATGGACTTGCTCTACCCATTTTTTTCACTAGTATTATATTTTTAAATTGTTCTAATGAGAGAGATAATTGTAATTAGCATTAAAAATTTATTTTTTTACATGATATTACTAAAAAAATATTTACGATTTAAGGCAAGACTAGATTTTCGAAAAAATAAAAAATCCTAAATAATTTGAATATTCAATGACAGATAGATCGTACGACTTCGAACGATTCGATTCGCTTTTTTATCCTAAACATATAGCGTTTATAGGTGCTTCCGAGAATTCAGCGCTGGGATCGATGCTCTTTCTTCCCGCTTTTAAAGATTCTCTATGGGAGGATACATTCTATCCGGTAAATCCTAAGCGCGAAAAAGTTTTGCACTGGAAGAGCTATTCATCAGTATTAGACATCCCATATCCTGTTGACACGGCGTATGTGTCTTTAAAAACAAAATTTATCCCTCAAGTAATGAGAGAATGTGTGGAAAAAAAAGTAAGATGGGTAATTATCTTTGCCTCCGGATTTTCTGAAACGGGTAATCCCGAAGGAAAGAAGCTCGAGCAGGAAGTATGTGAAATAATAAAGGATACTGAAACGAGAGTAGTGGGACCTAATTGTTTAGGGCCTTTTAACGGTTCAACTGGCATGACATTCGCTTTTAATGCAGTGAAAGGTCTTGAAGGATCAATTTCTTTTATGTCTCAATCGGGAGGCCATTTGAATCAATTATTAGATGTCGGTTATAAAAGAGATATTAGATTTAGGTACGGAATATCGTTTGGAAATCAAATAGATATCAATTGCTTGGAAATGATGAGGCATTATTATTACGATCCAAAAACAGAAATAATTGTTGCGTATTTAGAATCGTTTGGTTCCGCTAATGGTCATGAAGTTTTCTTGGAGCTAAAGAAAATCGCTAAGGAGAAACCTGTGATTATTTGGAAGGGCGGACACACTGAGGACGGTTCGCGAGCAGCATTTTCTCATACAGGGGCAATAGCTTCCAATGCCCGATTGTGGGAATCGTTATCCAAGCAAACTGGGGCAATAATAACTAAAGACAACGAGGAATGGTGGAACACCATGAAAACTTTCGAACTTTTATATCCCAGATACATGCCAAACGGGAGGAATGTAGGTATTATAACTCCTGGGGGAGGCTCTTCTGTCAATATGACTGATTTGTTTGCTTCACACGATCTTCGCGTGCCTACTCTCACTCAAGAATCTCAAGAAGAGATTTCCCGGATTTTACCGGATGTAAATGTGATTGTTGAAAATCCCATTGACTTAGGGGCTTCAGGATTTGTACTAGATATGTTTCTAGAATGCGTGAAAGTAGTCGTTGAAGACCCTAATATCGATATCATTGTTATTCCCTTGTGGTCCAATCATATATACCACTATGTATTTAAACGAATGACCGAGATTCAGAAGAGCACGTCCAAACCCTTTGTTTTTTGCTTACCGTCGATGGCTGATGATGAGGTCCTATCGACTAAATTCGCAAAATGTAAGAAAGTACTGCACAAAAATAGATCGCTATATTTCTTAACTTTAAGAGACGCCGGAATCGCGTTGAGTAAATATTGCGATTATATTGAATTTTTAAAATCTCGAGATTTAATAAAGAAATAAGAAAAAATTGATTGTTTTTTATTTAGTAAAATTCAGACCTTGCTAATAGGAGTGTGAAACAACCGTAGAAAAATGCGGTTACCACGCCACCTAAAATTATTCCCAACAAAACAGAAATTCCTATCGAGAAACTATTTGCAATGAGTTCTAAGACTAATGCAACTGCCATTACTATCATTGCTGTTAAAAACCACGCTCCAAAACATTCACCTCTACTTTCTCCCATTCGTCCTGCGATAATTGCAGCTAATAATGGTGCAACAATGTAGAAAATATAGGTTAATACAGTTGTAATAGAAATAGTTGATTCAAAGAAAGATCCAACCAAGCTAGGAGTGATGCCATAATTTCCTATAACTGTTCCAGGATAGAGTGATATTGGTCCACATAAAGCATTAGCAAGAACGGTCATGTCCGCTAATGAGGTAAAGAAAGTCCCAATAGTTCCTGCAAGAGCAGCAACTATTACTGCAAAGCCGAAATTTAATCCTATAAATGCAACTAAGGACAAAATGAAGGTTTTTCCAAATGCCATGCTATTTTCTAACTCCGAAATAAGTTTTTAAAATGATATTTTAAGGTATCAATATATTTAATAGAATAATAGGATTTAAAATATAATAAATTTATTTACACGCGAATTTTTATAAGCATTGAAAAAATCACAGTAAAATGTTCATAGATGGCACAATGTTAATATGGCTTTTGATATTATTTATAATGACTTTAGAAGGATTTTTACTGATTTCGAAATAATTTATGGCAATAGTTGGACCATTCAAAAATGAGTAATGATAAAAAGAAGTTTGTTCTCGGAAAGATTAAACACGAATTATTAGATAAATTGCTAAAAGAATTTACGTCTGGTGTAAGCGATGATCGAGTAATAATGGGCTCCAAGATAGGAGAAGATGCTGCCGTGATTGACATGGGTGATAAGTATCTGGTGGCAAAAACTGATCCGATTACTTTTGTTACAGATGAGATAGGATACTATGCTGTTAACATCAATGTTAACGACGTGGCGTGTACAGGAGCAATACCAAAATGGTTTCAATCAACTATATTATTACCCGAAAAAGATACTGATGAGGAGCTTATTAGAAATATTTTTAACAATATTCACGAAACATGTAAATCAATGAATATTGCTGTTATTGGAGGACACACGGAAGTAACTGCGGGATTAGACAGGCCAATCGTCGTGGGATCTTTACTCGGTGAAGTAGAAAAAGAATCTCTCGTATCAACCTCTGGAGTAAAACCAGGAGACGTTCTACTTTTAACAAAAGGTATATTTATAGAAGGAACTTCGATTATTGGCAGGGAAAAAGAACAATACTTGATTGAAAAAGGATATGGCTCAGATTTTGTGAAGAGATGTAAGAATTATTTATTCGATCCAGGAATTAGCGTTTTCAAAGACGCTCTTTTAGCAAACCAACATTTCAACATTAATGCCATGCATGACCCCACGGAAGGAGGACTTCTTACTGGCATAGCTGAAATGGCCATTGCTTCGGATACTGGTGTTGAAATATTAGAAAAAGAAATAATCATACTCCCTGAGCCATTGGAATTGAGTAAAATATTCAAACTTAATCCATTAAATACAATTTCATCTGGTTCCTTGCTAATTGCCATGGATAAGAAGGAATCTCCAGAATATATTGATTTATTAAAAAAAAATGGAATTACCGCCGCAGAAATTGGTTATTTTCAATCAAAAAGCAAGGGACTAGTCATCAAGGATAAGAATGGAAAAAAATCAAGAATGGTATATTCTGAAATAGATGAAATCACGAAGATTTTCTAAAAAATCTCATTTTTACTTGTATAGACTATTGCCGCTCGTATCTTGAGAAACTATGAGTGGACCAAACTCTTTCACTTTTATAAACCACACGGCTTCGCAGGTTCCTAAGTCTTTCCACTCCACATTGACAATCTCTTCAATTTTTTTATTTATAATGGCGCCACATCCTCCAGCATAGCTTAAATACACGACTTTATTACCTGTAGTATCCAAATTTTTCATTCCTCCCTTTCCAATCACGAATTTAACGCCTAAGGCTTGCACTACTTGATTTTCTAAAGCATCCATTCTTTGACTCGTGGTAGGCCCTCCAGAAATTACTTGATATTTTCCCCCAGATTCCTTTATGATCGGGCCGCAATGATAAATCGCACTTCCTTTTAAATCTTTAAATGTATCTGGTAACTCTTTACCCTCTTTAATGTAGTCCATGATTCTTTTATGTACTTGATCTCTTGCTGTAATTAAAACACCATCTAAATAGACAATATCGCCAATCTTTAATTTTTCTACATCTTTTTCCATGACGGGAAGATTTAATTCATGCTTCATCGATAATATCCCCCTTTTCATTCATTTCAAAAGAAGCCCATCTATGTGCATAACATTGAACGATTAAACCAACGGGAAATGAGGCAGGATGGCGCATTGCAACCTCCACGTGAACGTCTAAACAGGTTACTTTTCCCCCCAATCCCATTACTCCTATATCAAGGTTATTTATCTTTTCCATTAGTTCAATTTCGATTTTTGCTATGTCTTTTCTCGAATGTCGCTGATTTAATGGCCTTAATAAAGCTTCTTTTGCTAATTTCATGCAAGTCGTTGCATCTCCACCAATGCCTATTCCAAGAATTACTGGTGGACAAGGCATTCCTCCAGCTTCTTTGATAACCTTGACTATTTCTCTTTGAAACACTTCTAATCCGCTTGAAGGATTTAACATGAACAATTTTGAGATATTTTCTGCCCCTCCCCCCTTTGGGAGAACAGTTATTTTTAGATTGCTCGAATTCTCTGAGATAGAAAGATATATTGGGGGGACATTAGCACCGAGATTATTTTCAGGATTCTCATTGGTAATGGGATCGACGCTGTTGCCTCGTAATGGAATCAATTTTGTGGCAGCATCAACAGCACTGTTAATGACCTCTCTAAAATTTGAAATTATTGGAAATTTATTACCTAAAGTGATAAAGAAATTTAACACTCCAGTGTCTTGGCAAGTAGGGATTTCCTTCTCTTCACCATACTCAAAATTTTCAAGCATTAAATTTAATTGCTCAATGGCTAAATCTGATTCTTCTTCTTTTACGACTTTCTGTAAAGAATTTTTTAATTCTAATGGAGCTCTAGTGGTTGTTCTTTTGATTGTTCCAATCAGGGCTTGTTCTATTTTTTTCTCCAAGTCAGACTGAATGGTTGCCATTATTTACCGAAAATTTTAATTTTCTTGAGTTAATTTAATATTAGTCGTATATAATTATTATAGTGATTGTTAATTAATATTGAATATAGAATATAATAGGATTAAAATAATCTGGTTTAAAATTGGTAAATAATGAATTAGAGGAGATCATTAAATTTCTCGATGACAAAATCGAGGGAAAAGAATTAGTCTCAGTTTTTAACAATAAATGTTTCTTGAAAATTTTTGATCGTAAAAAAAAAGATTATAACGAATTTAAAGAGATAATTAATTCAAGATATCAAGAATTCCTCTTAAATAACCAAAAAAAGGTAGTGAGAAAAAATTACCTCTCCTTTTTATACGATAATTTAGATGAGTTCCTCAAGATAACATTAACTAACTTCTTTGGATTAAACGAGAGTTCGCTAAAATTCATTCAAGTTGAAAAAATTTCGGATTCAGATTTAATTATAGAACATGAATACGCATTATCTACAGAAGAAATATATATTTTTAAAGAGCTCGCTATTCAAGCTGGTGAAGAACAATATCCATTTGAATATTATATAGGGTATCTTTTTTTTGCGATTTCATGCCTTGGGTTGATCTCTAAATCGATCATCCAGGAGAATTTCTTTATTCTACTTGACGGAGCCGTATTGAAAATTAATAAAGAAGGCCCTAAATTATATTTGATGATTATTGTAAGAGATAGTAAAGATGAGTTTTATGAAAATTACTTAAAAATGAGCTTGATATATTTCCTCAAGCAATATCCCGAAATTCCTAGGGTTTTTAAGGATAGATTGATGCAAGGTAGAGAAAAGTTGTATCAATTAGCCTTGAAGAATTATTCACAACATGTCCCGGAAAGATTGACCGAACTGCTGTATTACCTTTATAAAAAATCTAAATTAACTCAGAACTTCACTCCTCTATTAGATTTTCTAAATTTCGTGTGTTCAAGAGTAGAAGATTCTATTTTTTCAAAAATTGATATTATAAGAAAAGAATTTTTAGCAAATATTGATTACACTGACGAAAAAAAGAATTCACTCATAAAATTTTTCGAATTTCTAGATTCTAAAAGCTCTCTCTACTCAACTTTTGCTTCAAATAACCTACCATCTCCTCGAGAGCAATTCAACTTATTCATGCTAGTAATGAAGTATTATTTTGGGAGCGGTCTTGAAACTTTAGAAGCAGGGGATTTGTTATTTCTTCCAAAAATCTTTAAAAAGAACCTTAATCAATATAATAAGAACTCTACTAAAGTTATCGATGCAAAAGCCATTAATAAAATAGGTGAATTCCTCAAGCGATTTTCAATTGTAAATAATATCGAAGAAAATTACATATTTTTTCATAAGATATTCCAAAAATCTGTTACAGATATAAATTTTTGGTTCTTAAGCACGTTTTTGATAAGCCTAAACACAAAATTTTCTGAATTAGTGAATGAAGAAAATAAAAGAATATCTGAAAATCCTGAAAATGCTCAATTTACTTTTAATATCATCGTAGATCACATTTGCCGGATGCTATTTGTGTTAATAGAAAAAATTTTCATTAGAAAAACTCCCGAGGAAGCCTCAAAAAATTTTATTGACCCTCGCGGGAGATATACTGGAAGAAATATTGCCTTAAGGGTTAGTGAATTATTCATCTTCCAGGACATGAATTTTTCTGACGATGTGTGGCCTCTGTTTCTCATTAGCTTAAATAAAGAAAGAGTTAAAAAAGAAGTTTCTTCATTTATCGACATCCCAAAAGAAAATTTTTATAGAAATAAGGATATTTTAAAATTCTTGCTTTCCTATAACTTTAGATCGTTCTCTGATTCATCTTTTTTGGAAGAATGGTTGATAGATGGTATTATTTTACCATTAAATGATTTCATCTTAAATATTACTAGTTCTGTTGAAAATCCATCAAATAAAATTGAAGTGTACGAGAAACTAAGCGAAATATTCCTTGACGGTGTTGAAGATAAAGAATTGATAAAGATGATTAAGTTCATTTGCCAGGAATTGGCATCTTTTTGGGAGCGCATTGAGGATTTCGACTAAACATCTTCTATTTAATACGAAAAATCTTCAAAAATTTTTCAAAATGCTTTTCTATATCTATTATTGGGAGTTTTAAATCATGGTCTTCGGGAATAGGGCTATTTAAAATCAGTCCAGAAATCATTTTAACGTCTTCTCCTAACTGATTTTCAATATCTGGAAATTTCTCTACACATAGTATAGTAGGGTACTTCAAGTTTTTGAAACCTTCGATGAAGACAAGATCAACTTTAAAAGGACCAAGTCCAAGCCACTTAGTCAATTCTTCCACATCAATTTTTCTTTTAATAAAAATTGTATTTTCGTCATAGATATTTTTTGTTATCGAATATACCGCTCCTGCTTCGCAGTATTTATAAGAATCCTTTCCCTTTTTGTCTATTTGATGTTCGTGAATGTTTTTTATAACCGCAACCTCATAGTTTAAGTGCTTTTTTAGTAATTTTATGGCATTTGTAATAAAATGCGTTTTTCCGCTCCCTGAAGTTCCCATGAGTCTTATAATCTTAATATTTAATCACGCAATCCATGTTTAAAAATTAATTAATAGAAGGAAATATATTTATAAATATAAATATTAACATGACTTCTCTCTTGATGTAGCATGAAAGTTGATAAAAAAATCATAATTGGCTCGCTCCTCCTTATAATCGGATTGATTTCTTTGTTAATCTCTGCTTTAAATAAGAATCCTCTCGGAGAGGTATTCCTTCTCGTTTTAAATCCTTATGTGTTTACTTGTTTTAGTATCTTGTTTTTTTATGTAGGAATGAGCCCAGAACATAAAAATGACATATTCATAATCATTGGCTTGATTTTTAGCGTGTTTTCATTAGTTCTGATTAACACGACAATACCATGGGTCGAAGCCGCAGCAGTATTATCCATCACAATCGTAATTTTTTGGACTTTTATCTTTATATTCCCCGTGTTTTTCACGAGAAATAGGGCTTATGGACTAAACAAGAAACAGAAATACCGATATGCAATACTCCCGCTTACAACATTTTGGTTGTTATTATTTGTGGCTGTAAACATTGCTTTCGGGCAAGCTGATTTCTGGTTCCTTTTTACCCACTTTTTCGGAGTTGCGTTGTTTCTGAGTATTCTAGGAAGTAGTATCATCATGACTCTTTTTTATTTTTTCTGATATTGACGGTTAATTACTTTCAAATACAATAAATAAACATAATAATGGTATATCGTTTTATGATCTTATTATTAAGTGATACTTATTCTAATCAAATTCGAAATGTGAAGCTATGCCCGGAAAGAAAGAAATAATCGTGTTTGATGCCAATTTTTTTATATGCTGCCTGTCAGTTAAAGCTCGCGATTTAACCATCAATTTAAAAAAAGCCGCAACCGATACTGGACTTGATTACTACATATCGGATGTAGTATTTAATGAAGTTAAAGCGCCAGCAACGTTTAAAAATAAACTAAAACAGATCATGACTGTCGTAAAAATTGATCAAGTTGAAGTCGAGAAAATAAAGGAAAACCTCGGAAGTCGAGGAATTAGATTTCCAGCACAGGATCCAGACTTGACTCTATTGGTTTTATCAAAACAGCTACTTGAAGAAAACAAAAACACTCGTGTTCATCTTGTAACAGACGATTTCAAGCTTGCAAAAAACTCGGCAATGTTCATGAGCAAGATTGACGTGCTCTCGCTTTCAAATTTCCTCTTAAAATTGCAAAGAACCGTATCAAAATCGCAAATGCGGAATTATTTCAAAAATCTCTGGCAAAAAAGCTTGGATTATACCTTAAAATACATGATAGAACGCTCAAAAGTGTATCCCGCTGAATCTAAGATACAATGGATTATTGAGAAAACAATTTCTGTCACAGAAAACAGCATAGTCAGCTGTGATGCAGAATTTAATGCTCCCGAAAAAGGCGTGAGATTTGAGATTGGCGCTACTAGGTATTCCGAAGAATTGGAAATAGCCGAAAAGTATATAGAAAACCAAAACCTTCCTGCAAGCAAAGAAGAGATGATTTCTGACATCGTTTCGTTTTTAGAGAATTTAAAAATCTCTCGTGAATATATGAAGCGAGCAAGGGACGCAATCGTGAAGAACGAATCTATAGAAGCCGTGAAGCTCTTGAAAAAAGGCAATGGATTTTTAGTCTCTTTATTTCAAGTGGCTTCAGGGCAGTTGACAGTGAGAAAGGACTACGATCTCGTCCAAATCTTGATTTGCTCGGAAATTAGCAAGATGGAATTCCTTCGCGCGTTTATCTTAGTTTCGTTGGGTCGAGTAAGCACCGCAATTGATTCTCTCGAAAGGGCAGCGCTTTTCTCTACGATTATTCATAATTATATGACATGCCTAACGCTCAATTACGTGAAGGCGTTAATTCTTCTCTTCCACGGTCTTTATAAATCTGCCATTATGCAATATAACTTCACGGAAGAATTGGCAGACATCTACAACGATGAAAGATTGAAACTAAAATGCGGAATCGGGAAAGCCATCGCAATTTACATCCAAGGCGAAGATAGGGATATGGCCATGGGCATAATGGAAGAAATTTCGAATATGAACCTAGACGAAAATCATTTAGATGCTATTACCGTATTCAGCGAGCTTGGCGATTACTTCTTGGCTCTCGGACATTCTCAAATTTCGGCCAATTTATATAATCAAGCATTAGAGATTTCAATAGATTACAAGTTGGATTTTAAGAGCGAAACTCTAATAGAAAAATTAAAGCGTGCCTATATTTCAACTGTTTTAGAAGGATATTCCGCCGAAGATATGGTTGACAAGTTAGATGTCTTGTTAGATAAAGCATATTCAGTGAAGGACGTGGAGAAATATAACGAACAAATTAAAAAAATTGCGAGCTTCAACATTCTTTTTTATACGCCATTCGAACACATTTCAGGGAAAAAAAAGATTATCCCCTTTTCGAAGCTTCCCTCTGAACTCAAGGACGATTACTTAGAAGTCGTGTATTTTGAAAAACAAGGCGAAGAATCAGTTCAATACATGTTTATCGTTTCTCACTACGAGTTGGGCTTGTTAGGACTTAAGCTAAAAACCGATCAAAACATTACAGGAATTGCCGAAAACTATTCCCTTAAGATAAAACCTTCAGCAAAAGTCAAGATTTACGAGCCAGACGCATCGTTAAAGGACGAGTTTTTAATTCGGGCAATAATTGAAATAACTGGTAAAGATCAATGCGAGATCGTTCACACTCTGCCTTCATTCTTTAAACAATTAAATCTTTAATCAAGAATAAAATAAGAAAAATAAGAGAGATTGAAAAAAATTTACCCGCCTTTCCGTAAACTTTTATCGCGTTGAGAAATTTGGTGTGAGTGAACGGCACAGCTAATGCAATAATACTTTTTGTTTTGTCCGCCCATTATAATGGTGCCGGCTTTCTTTAGT
>Ga0180432_10006936_pt1 | contig 14573 bp, 12 predicted proteins | sample SS_ome_10_FD_132414 | JGI IMG/M metagenome (GOLD analysis project Ga0180432, IMG submission 132414) | Hypersaline lake sediment archaeal communities from the Salton Sea, California, USA - SS_1_MS_2 metaG | ecosystem: Environmental > Aquatic > Non-marine Saline and Alkaline > Hypersaline >... | reverse complement strand
CCTTTTGCCGCGAGAACCTGTGTTATGGCGCTCGTAAGGCAGGTCTTTCCGTGGTCAATGTGCCCTATCGTGCCGATATTTACGTGCGGCTTTGTGCGTTCAAATTTTGCTTTGGCCATGATTTACCTCCTCATACTTACTTACGAAGGGCGAATCGGCCATTTTCCAAAATCTTTCGCCCATCGCAAATTTACCGAGTTTCATCTTTGAGTTTCTCCGTGAATTAACTTCTCTACTATATTCTTAGGCACTTCCTGGTAAAAGGAAGGCTCCATCGTATAGGTTGCGCGTCCCTGCGTAAGGCTTCTCACTACCGTTGCGTAGCCGAACATTTCAGCCAGGGGCGACAGTGCCTTTATAACTTTTGTGCTGCCTTTTTGCTCAATTGACTCTATTCTGGATCTACGTGAATTTAAGTCCCCAAGGACTTCTCCGAGATATTCTTCCGGAGTGGTAACTTCCATGTCCATAATGGGTTCCATCAGAACGCAGGCGGCTTTTTTCAGGGCCTGCTGCAAAGCGATGGAACCGGCCATCTCAAAAGCGATATCCGATGAATCCACATCATGAAACGATCCGTCGTAAAGAGTTACCTTTATATCTATGACGGGAAATCCGGCCAGAATCCCGCTTTTTGCGCCGCCATTAATGCCTTTTTTTACGGAAGGAATATATTCCTTTGGTATTTGGCCTCCCTTGATTTTATTTTCAAACACAATTCCCTCACCTTTTTCAGACGGCGAAAGTTCTATTTCAACATGTCCGTATTGCCCCCTGCCGCCCGACTGCTGGATAAATTTGCCCGTGGAAAGAACCTTTTTTGTGGCAGTTTCTTTATAGGCGACATGCGGTTTTCCGATATTAGCCTTGACGGCAAATTCACGCGTTATTCTTGTAACTACGACGTCAAGATGAAGCTCGCCCATACCGCTTATAAGGGTTTCGGCGGTTTCCCGATTATATCTGACTTTGAAAGACGGGTCTTCTTCCTGCATTTTTTTAAGGGCATTCGCGAGTTTTTCCTGGTCCGCCTTCGTTGCCGGTTCAATTGCCATGGATATCACAGGGTCTGGAAAATGTATTCGTTCCATATTAATCGGCTTTTTTTCCTCACAGATAGTATCGCCCGTCGTTGTTTTTTTTAAGCCGACTACCGCGACTATGTCACCGGCAGAGGCTTCTTTTACGATTTCCTGTTTATCAGCGTGCATACGGACTATTTTGCCGACTCTCTCCTCCGCTTTCTTGACTGAATTATATACATATTCACCTGTGCGCAGTGTTCCGGAATAAATTCTTACAAAAATCAGTTTGCCGACAAATGGATCGGCCATTATTTTAAAAGCGAGGGCACACAGGTGTCCATCCGGATCCGGTTTCCTGGTTTCCGCCTCCCCCGTATCCGGATTTATGCCCTGGGCCGAAGGAATGTCCTCCGGGGATGGCAGAAAATTCGCAACACCATCCAGGAGAAGTTCCACACCTTTATTGCGAAACGCCGTTCCGCAAAAAACAGGCACGAATTTATTCTGTATGGTAGCGTTTCTTATGTATCCTATCAATTCGTGCGGATATATGCCGCCATCGTGAATATATTTATCCATTGCCGCTTCATTAACCTCGGCTATTTTCTCAATCAGATTATGCCTGTAATGACTTGTTATTTTTTTCATATCCGGGGGTATCTGGCACTCCTTGCGTATTATTTCGGTGCCCTCGCCAACAAATTCATAGGCCTTCATTTCCACAAGATCGATTATGCCTTTAAAATCTGCCTCATTTCCGATAGGTATCTCTATTGGCTGCGCGTTTGCGCCAAGTCGATGTTTAATTTGTTCGATGGTTTTAAAAAAATCACTGCCGGTACGATCCAGCTTATTTATGAAGGCGATTCTTGGTACCTCGTACCGGTCCGCCTGGCGCCATACTGTCTCGGATTGCGGCTGAACCCCGGCCACGCCACAAAAAACAACAACGGCACCGTCAAGGACTTTAAGCGAACGCTCAACTTCTATGGTAAAGTCGACATGCCCCGGAGTATCGATAATGTTCAGGCGCTTGTCTTTCCAAAAACACGTTATAGCTGCGCTTGTTATCGTAATCCCGCGTTCCTGCTCCTGTTCCATCCAGTCAGTAGTTGTGGTCCCGTCGTCCACATTTCCTATTTTATGAATTTTACCGGCATGATACAGGATACGTTCGGTAAGCGTGGTTTTACCCGCGTCTATATGAGCGATTATCCCTATGTTTCTTGTTTTCGCAAGCCCTGTCGTTGTTTTATTACTCGTCACTTCCCGTTCCTTTATTGCTATATTCATTCTTACTTACAGCGTGCTGCTTTTCCTGCTTACCCTCGTTCCACTGCGTCAGTGGAACAAATGTTCCACTGACGCAGTGGAACGGTGGTTTACTACCATCTATAATGGCTGAAAGCTTTGTTTGATTCGGCCATTCTATGCGTGTCTTCCCTCTTCTTTACGGCACTTCCCGTTTTTTTGTACGCCTCTAAAAGCTCGCCGGCCAGCTTATCTTTCATCGGTTTTCCTTTTTTGGCGCGCGCAAAATCCCTGATCCACATCATTGACATGAAATTTCCGCGGCTTTTCTCCACTTCCATCGGCACCTGGTAAGTGGCACCGCCTATCCTGCGAGGCCTCACTTCCAGAAGCGGCCTGGCGTTATCTATGGCTTTTTCAAAAATCTCCAAAGGATTTTTATTTTCGGTTTTTTTTGATATAAGTTCAATGGCGCCGTAAACAATCGATTCCGCCGCCGATTTCTTCCCTCTTAGCATTACCATGTTTATAAACCTCGAAACCAACGCACTGTTGTATTTGGGGTCCGGTATAATTTTTCTTTTTTCCGCCCTTCTTCTTCTCATGTATTTGCCCTCTTATCGTCTTAACTGATAGCGCATAGTTACTATTGCGTTACTTCTTAGGTTTCTTTGCCCCGTACTTGGAGCGCGATTTCTTGCGATCGACTACGCCGGCTGTGTCCAGCGTACCCCTTACAATGTGGTACCGAACCCCCGGCAAATCCTTAACCCTTCCCCCTCTTATGGTCACGATTGAGTGTTCCTGGAGATTATGCCCAACACCCGGTATGTAACCGGTAACTTCCACGCCGTTGGTAAGCCTTACCCTCGCCACTTTTCTTAGGGCGGAATTAGGCTTCTTTGGCGTTTGAGTCTTGACCTGTAAACATACACCCCTTTTTTGAGGACATGATTCAAGCGCCCGCGATTTTGTTTTTTTCTTGAATTTTTCCCTTCCCTGCCTTACCAGTTGATTTATTGTTGGCATAAAATCCTTATTTGCCCTTCTTTTTTGTTTTTTTCTTCGGTTTTTTTTCTTTGGCCGCGCTATTTTCATTCTTGGGCCGGGCCGCGGCGGGCTTCTTTTCCGGGTGTTTTTTATCCTCAAAAATATTTCGTACTATTTCTATGTTCCGATGCGCCTTGAAACCCGTTCCGGCCGGGATAAGGTGGCCCATTATGATGTTCTCCTTAAGGCCCATTAACTTATCTGTCTTACCGCTTGCGGCCGCTTCCGTCAATATTTTTGTTGTTTCCTGGAAACTCGCCGCAGAAATAAAACTTTCTGTTGTAAGCGCCGCTTTTGTTATTCCCAGAAGTACCGGAGTCGCGCTGGCGGGTTTCGCTTTTCTTTTCAGGACTTTTTCATTTTCTTCCTTGAACATTGTCCTGTCTACCTGATCCCCTATTATAAAGGACGTATCGCCGGAATCCTCTATTTTTACCTTTTTCAACATCTGCCGTATCATAACCTCAATATGTTTATCATTAATTTTAACCCCCTGGAGCCGGTAGACTTCCTGCACTTCATTTAAAAGATATTCCTGCAGCTTTTTTTCTCCGGAAACTTTAAGTATATCCTGAGGTACGATCGGCCCGTCTATCAGCTGTTGTCCGGCGAAGACATGGTCGCCTTTATAAACGTTCAAATGTTTGCCATGCGGTATTACGTATTCTTTTGTCATGCCGGTAGGGCTCTTGATAAGAACTCTTTTCTGGCCTTTCTTGGATTCTCCGAATTCGACTGTGCCGTCAATCTCGCTTATTATAGACGGATCTTTTGGTTTCCTGGCCTCGAAAAGTTCAGCAACGCGCGGGAGCCCGCCTGTAATATCTTTTGTTTTTGTGATCGTGCGAGGAGTCTTAGCCAGCATATCACCCGCGCTAACGCCCTGTTTATTATTTACCGTAATCACGGCGCCGGAGGGAATCGGGTATATGGCCAACACCTCGTTTTGCTTGCCGGTAACAACAATCTCCGGATGGTAGTCGCCTTTATGCTCAAGTATTACCTTATTTTTTATCCTCGTGCTTGGATCCAGCTCCTCCTTCATGGTAAGGCCTTCTTTTATATCCTCGTACCTGATAAAGCCGTCCATTTCCGTAAGTATGGGAACCGTATAGGGGTCCCACCTGACAAAGATCTCTTTTTTATTTACACTTCCGCCTTCGGCAATAAGTATAAGCGCTCCTTGCGGTATTGTGTGCCGTTCAAGCTCCCTTCCCGACTTATCCTCTATGCTTATATGGCCGTTTCTGTTGAGCACGATATAGTGAGGCTGCTTCTTTTTTTGCACTGTTTTAAGATTGTGATATTTTACTATACCTTTATTGCGCGTTTCAATATATGACTGCTCAATTACGCGGCTCGCAGTGCCGCCTATGTGAAATGTTCTCATTGTAAGCTGCGTACCGGGTTCACCTATTGATTGAGCCGCGATAACTCCGACAGCCTCCCCTACTTCCGCCATTTTTCCCGTAGCAAGGTTTCTCCCGTAACACTTTGTGCATACGCCGCGGGCGGATTCACAAGTCAGGACACTTCTTATCCTAATGCTCTCTATGCCCGCCTCCTCGATTTTTTTTGCCTTATCTTCCGTTATTTCCTCACCGGCTTCCGCGATTACTTCGTCGGTAACCGGATTAACTATGTTATCCAACGCCACTCTACCGTCTATACGCTCCGAAAGTGTCGCCACAACCTCATCGCCTTCGACAATCGCGCTCGCAAAAATGCCGTTCATGGTACCGCAGTCCACTTCGCTCGTAATCACATCCTGGGCAACGTCAACCAGGCGCCTGGTAAGATATCCCGAATCAGCTGTTTTGAGCGCGGTATCCGCCAGGCCTTTTCGCGCGCCATGGGTCGAAATAAAATAATCCAGCACCGTAAGGCCTTCCCTGAAATTTGCTATGATGGGTATCTCTATTATTTCGCCGGAAGGTTTCGCCATGAGGCCTCTCATCCCCGCGAGCTGACGAATTTGTTGCGTTGAACCCCGCGCGCCGGAATCAGCCATCATAAAAATAGGATTGAACGGATCCAGTTCATCGAAAATAAAATCAGCGACAGCTTCCGTTGTGTGCGTCCATAAGTCAATGATCTTATTATATCTTTCCCCGTCAGTTATAACGCCTTTTTTATACTGATCGTCCACGCGCGCCACTTCTTCTTTTGTTTTTTTTATGTATTTCTCTTTTTCTTTCGGAATATTTAAGTCGCTTATGGAAATCGAAAGCCCGGCCAGTGTTGCCTCCTCAAATCCGACCTCCTTCAACTTATCGAGCAATTTTATTGTTTCCCCATGCCCTTTTATCCTGTGGCAGTTACATATAACCTCGCTTATCCTGGATTTATTCATCAATTCATTAATAAAAGGAACACCTTCCGGCAAAAGGGTATTAAAGCGCACTCTTCCTACGGTCGTATTAACTATCTTGCCGTTCAGGCGCACTTTTATTTTTGCATGCAGCGCGACCTGTTCGTCCTGATACGCCGTGATAACTTCATCAGGATCCGCGAAAGTACGCCCTTCGCCCTTCAGCCCTTCTTTTTCTTTCGTCAAATAATAACATCCGAGAACTATATCCTGCGAGGGCACTGCGATCGGTTTTCCGTTAGCTGGTGAAAATATATTATTGGTGGAAAGCATCAGAAGCCTTGTTTCCATTTGAGATTCAAGTGAAAGGGGTACATGAACTGCCATCTGGTCACCGTCAAAGTCCGCGTTAAAAGCGGCGCAGACAAGAGGATGCACCCGTATCGCTTTGCCCTCTATCAGTATCGGCTGAAATGCCTGGACGCCGAGTCGATGCAATGTCGGTGCCCTGTTAAGGAGAACCGGGTGATCCTTGATAACCTCGTCAAGTATATCCCAGACCTCAAGTTTTGCCTTTTCAACCATTTTCTTTGCGCTTTTTATGGTATGAACAAACCCCTTCTCTCTTAACTTACGGATTATAAACGGCTCAAATAGTTCAAGTGCCATTTTTTTTGGCAATCCGCACTGGTGGAGATTAAGTTCAGGCCCTATTACGATAACGCTTCTTCCGGAATAATCAACTCTTTTTCCGAGCAGATTTTGACGGAACCTGCCCTGTTTGCCTTTTAACATGTCCGCCAGTGATTTAAGGGGCCTGTTACCCGGGCCAAGAACGGGCCTTCCGTGCCTTCCGTTATCAAAAAGCGCGTCAACGGCTTCCTGGAGCATTCTCTTCTCATTTCTTATGATTACCTCGGGCGCCTTGAGCTCAAGAAGTTTTTTTAGGCGGTTGTTCCTATTTATTACCCGCCTATACAGATCATTCAAGTCGCTCGTGGCGAATCTGCCGCCGTCAAGCGGTACCAACGGCCGCAGGTCCGGCGGGATCACCGGCACGATATCCAGCACCATCCATTCCTGTTTATTTCCGGATTTCCGGAAGTTTTCGATAATTTTTAGTACTTTAATATTTCTTTTCTGCGAATGGGTTGTTTTTGATTCATGTATTTCTTTTTTTAGTTTCTGGGCCATTTTATCAAGATCCACTTCTTTAAGGAGATCTTTTATGGCTTCTGCGCCCATTTTGGCCACAAAATCATTGCCATATTTCTCTCTGTATTCAACGTACCTTTCTTCATTCAGTAACTCTTTTTTCCTAAGCGGAGTGTTACCCGGATCCACGACAACATATTCCTCGTAGTAAAGCACCTTTTCGAGTTCCCTGGCATTGAGCTGAATAATGTTTCCTATTCTTGAAGGAAGGGCTTTAAAAAACCATACATGCGAAACCGGGCACGCAAGCTCTATATGTCCCATTCTTTCCCTGCGAACACTTGAACGGGTAACCTCAACACCGCAACGATCACAGATAATCCCCTTATGTTTTATTCTCTTATACTTGCCGCAGTTGCATTCGTAATCGCGTGTTGGCCCGAATATGCGTTCACAAAAAAGCCCGTCTTTTTCCGGTTTAAGGGTCCTGTAATTAATGGTTTCGGGCTTTTTAACCTCTCCTTTTGACCAGGCCCTGACTGTTTGGGACGAGCACAGGTGTATGCTGATGGTGTCGAATCGGTTTACTTCCGGTATCATTTTACTTGTTATCCTTTTCTGACTTTTCCATTTTAACGTCAAGACACAAGCTTTGTAATTCTTTCACAAGAACGTTGAACGATTCAGGCGTTCCGGGCTGGAACGCGCTTTCACCCTTAACTATCGCTTCGTATATCTTGGTCCTACCTGTTACATCATCGCTTTTTACCGTTAAAAGCTCCTGGAGGGTATACGCGGCCCCATAAGCCTCAAGCGCCCATACTTCCATCTCGCCGAAGCGTTGGCCCCCAAACTGCGCTTTGCCGCCAAGGGGCTGCTGTGTAACAAGGGAATACGGCCCGATACTCCTCGCGTGTATTTTGTCGTCCACAAGGTGTATGAGTTTCATCATGTAGATGTAGCCTACCGTTATATTCTGGTCGAAAGGCTTACCCGTTAACCCATCATACACTTTTACTTTTCCCGTTTCCGGAAGTCCGGCCAATTTCATTTCTTTTCTTATTTCATTCTCGCGCGCGCCGTCAAATACCGGCGTTGCGATGTGAATTCCCAGAATCTTTGTGGCCCATCCAAGGTGTGTTTCCAGAAGCTGGCCCACATTCATTCGGCTTGGCACGCCAAGCGGATTGAGAACGATTTCTACGGGCGTTCCGTCATCCAAAAACGGCATATCTTCTTCCGGCAATATTTTTGCTATGACACCTTTATTGCCATGCCTTCCCGCCATCTTATCGCCCACCGAAATCCTTTTTTTGCTTGCCACATAAACCACAACTTTTTTAAGTACGCCCGGGGGCAGCTCGTCGCCTCTCTTAACGCGGTCAATTTCTCTTTCCTGCTCGTAAGAGAGCTCCTCTATCTGGGCATCCAGAAGGCGGATAACCCTGTTTATCTCGTTTTCTATCTGGGCATTGTCCGTGACTTTTATGTTGTCCAGGTCCGCTTTTTCTATCTTAGAGAGATCCTTTGCCTTTACAACGGTGTCATGCTTTATCAAAACTTTGCCTGTCTCGTTATCCAGAAGACTCGCGGCCATTTTTTGGCCCAGTAGAAGTTTATATAATTTTCTCGCCTTTTCCTCTTCAATTTTTTTTATCTGGCCCGAATAAAATTCCTCTATCTTCCCGATTTCCTTCAATTCTTTTGAGCGTTCTTCTTTTGTTTTTGAACGTGCCTCTTTACGCGAAAAAACCTTAACCTCAACCACTATCCCGTCTATACCCGGCGGAACGGTTAATGAGGCGTCCCTGACGTCACCCGCTTTTTCGCCGAATATGGCGCGCAGAAGTTTTTCTTCCGGTGAAAGTTCCGTTTCGGATTTAGGCGTAACCTTTCCGACCAGTATATCGCCCGGCGTAACTTCGGCGCCAATTCGGACGATTCCGTCACTGTCGAGGTTTCGCAGGACTTCCTCGCCTACGTTCGGAATGTCGCGTGTAATTTCTTCGTTGCCAAGCCTTGTGTCCCGCGCCTCAATCTCGAATTCCTCCACATGCACAGAGGTATATTTATCCTCTTTTACGAGTTTCTCGCTCATTAAGATCGCATCCTCGAAGTTATATCCCCGCCATGGCATAAAAGCTACCAGAACATTTCTGCCGAGAGCCAGTTCACCGTCTTTTGTAGCAGCGCCGTCAGCGATGATTTCCCCCTCTTTCACTTTCTGGCGCAATTTAACGATAGGCCGTTGATTTACACAGGTATTCGCGTTTGAGCGTTCAAATTTTCTTAAGTGGTATTTTTTTCCGCCTATCGCGATTTCCTCAGCATCAACGTAGCTTACGGTACCCTTCGCTTTGGAAACCAGAACGGTCCCGGAATCCTTCGCCGTTCTGTATTCCATACCCGTACCGATTAGCGGGGCTTCCGTTTCCAATAAGGGTACGGCTTGACGCTGCATATTGGAACCCATGAGCGCCCTGTTTGCGTCGTCGTGCTCCAAAAACGGAATAAGGCTTGCGGCTATACTTACGAGCTGGCATGGCGATACATCCATATATTGAACGGTTTTCGGGTTTGCAGAAATAAAATCCCGCTTATAACGGCAGAAAACTTTATCATTCATAAAAAAACCGCGCACGTCCAGCCTTTCGTTTGCCTGCGCGATTATATACTCGTCTTCGATATCGGCGGATAGGTATTCTATCTTTTCTGTTACCCTTCCATTTTCAACCTTTCTGTATGGCGTTTCCAAAAAACCAAACTCGTTGGCAAGGGCATAAGTGCTAAGCGAAGTAATAAGCCCTATGTTCGGGCCTTCCGGTGTTTCAATGGGGCACATCCTGCCGTAATGAGAATAGTGCACGTCTCTCACTTCAAAACCGGCCCTTTCCCTATTTAAGCCACCGGGCCCCAGTGCGCTCAAGCGTCTTTTGTGCGTAAGCTCGGCAAGTGGATTTGTCTGATCCATAAATTGCGATAGTTGACTTCGTCCGAAAAAGTCTTTCACGACACTGGAAATAAGTTTAGCGTTTATAAGGTTGTGAGGCATTATGCTATCGAGGTCATATATATTCATACGTTCCCTGATAGATCTCTCAAGCCGCACGATTCCTATTCGGAACTGATTAAGTAAAAGTTCCCCCACCGACCTTACACGCCTATTGCCAAGATGGTCTATGTCGTCTACCGGACCCCCTTCGTTCTTTACCTTGATGAGGCGTTTTATGGCCTTTACAAGCGTGTCGCTATCAAGGGTCATCCTGTCAAGAGGCGCGTTCATGGAAAGTTTTCTATTGAGCATAAACCTTCCGACTCGGCCAAGGCTGTAGCGCTTGGGGTCAAAAAATAATCTTTCAACAAGACCAAGCGCTGAATCCAGTGTCGGCGGATCACCCGGTCTCAATTTTCTGTAGATTTCCAGCAACGCTTCCTCTTTAGACCTCGAATGATCTCTCTCGACGGTTTTAACGATTTCAGGAAGCTCTTCACTTAAAACCGAGAGATGCCGGATTTTTGAATTCCAGATTCTTTTCGCCATTTCTTTTGATAATCTTTCGCCTGATTTGGCAAGGATAGAATTGGATTCTTCATCAATAATATCCTCGGCTAGTACGAAATTCATATAGTTCTCGAGCTGGCTTTCCCGTGTAAGCTTTATTTTCTCGATTCCGCTAAATGCCTTCAAAATATCCTCATCTTTTGACAGGCCAAACATGCGAAGGAATACAGATCCGATAAACTTTCTTCTCCTGTCAAGATAGACATGCAGGGTGTCCAGGGGGTCAACCTCAAATTCGACCCAGGCCCCTCTGTATGGTATTATTCGCGCCGAAAATATTCTTTTACCGCTCGGATGCTGTGATTCTTCGAAAGAAATGCCGGGTGAACGGTGAAGCTGACTTACCACGACGCGCTCATCACCGTTTATAATAAATGTGCCTGTCGGTGTAATAAAGGGAATGTCGGAAAGATATACTTCTTGTTCTTTTGTGTCTTTCGGCGTCTTCAATCTTAACCGTACGCGCAGTGCCCCGGCATACGTCATACCGGTTTTCAAGCATTCCTCAATGGTGTATTTTGGTTTTCCGATAGCGTAATTCATGTATTGCAGTGAATACGCTTTATCTGGCGTTTCGATCGGAAACATCTCCTCAAGCAGCCCGCTTAGCCCAATCGATTTTCTTTTATTCTTGTTAACGCCGAGTTGTAGAAATTTCTCATAGCTCGAAAGTTGAATTCCGATTAGGTTAGGGAAATCGAAACACTGCTTTATTTTCGCGTAATTCTTGCGCTTTATCATTTCTGCTTCCTCCACAGGTTCATACCTGCGGCATCCCTCCTGTATTTCCGGCAGGAAAACACAGGATTACTTCAGTTCTACTTTGGCACCCGCTTTTTCAAGCTGAACTTTTACTTTCTCCGCTTCTTCTTTCGTGATACCTTCCTTGACGGGTTTTGGCGCGGCTTCCACGAGATCCTTAGCCTCTTTAAGCCCAAGGGTTGTTATTGCGCGGATTTCTTTGATTACTTGAATTTTGTTTTTCCCGATGTCTGCGAGCACCACGGTGAAAGTTGTCTTTTCTTCAGCCGCCGCGCCTCCCCCTGCGGCACCGGCTCCGCCCGCCATTGCCATTCCGGCCATAGCCACAGGCGCTTGCGCGCTCACACCAAATTTATCTTCCAGTGCTTTGACAAGGTCCGCGAGCTCGAGAACCGTCATTTTTTCAAGCGTATCCACTACGCCTTTCATCTTTTGGGTAAGCTCAACTTTTTTTTCTTTGTCCGCCACGGCATTGGCGGAGACTGTTTCCTTCTTCTCATCCGTCTTCGCCGACTCGACTTTAGTTTCTTCCTTTTTTTTCTCTTCCGCCATTTTCTTTACCTCCTTGATGTTCCTCCACGCTATTTCTCGCGCGGCATCTTTCCTTTTTTTGCTATTCCCCGCGCGAAAGCACGGGGTTACTTATCCCGTTTATTTTTTATTTCGCTGATCGCCCAAACCAAATTTCGCAATAAACCCGATAAAACACCTACAAAACCCGTAACCGGGCTTTTCATGCGGTTTAATGCCATGCCCAGCAATATGTCTCTCGAGGGAAGCATTGCCAGTTGTTTTATCCTGTCAAGTCCTTCAAGCTTTCCGTCTATCATCGCGCAGTTTAATTTGAAAGAATCGTGGCTTTTCGCGAAATCAACAAACGTTTTAGAGGCAGCTATAATGTCGCCGGCAAAACCTATGCCGAGTTCACCTTTGACGAATTGAGCCATTTCATCCATCTTCATCCTGTCAAAAGCGCGTTTCGCGATAGAATTTTTCACTACAAAATATCCGGAAGCCGAGCTTTGGAGATCTTTTCTAAGCTTTTCGATCTCAGCCGACCGCAGCCCCTTGTAATTGGTAACAATGAAATTTGGAGAAAACTCAAACTTCTCAAGGAGCTCCTTAAGCATGTATGTTTTGGTGGCTATTCCGAATTTTTCTTCCTGCATGTTAATATTTCCTGAATTCCGAAATGTCCAGTTTAAGACCCGGGCCCATTGTAGTAGAGAGCGTTGTCGATTTTACGGCCTGCGGCTTTTGGAGGTTTGGACTTGACGAAAAAATCGCTTTTATGATTTGTTTTATGTTTTCACAAAGAGCTGCTTTTTCAAACGACAATTTCCCGACTCCTATGCGTATGCCGCGCTGTTTATCCATTTTAAACTCGATTTTTCCGGCTTTTACCTCTTTCACCGTTTTTTCTATGTCGTTAGTAACAGTGCCCGTTTTCGGGTTTGGCATCAGGCCTCTGGGGCCCAATACCCTTCCGAGCTTTGCTATGTCGCGCATTATGGATGTGGATGCTATCGCTACGTCAAAATCGCACCATCCGGCGGTAACTTTTTTTATCAACTCATCCGAGCCTGCGAAATCAGCGCCAGCGTCTTTGGCTTTTTGTGTGTTTTCCTCTTTGCAGAAAACAATGACCCTGACGTTCCTGCCGGTCCCGTGAGGAAGAACCGCCGTTCCCCGCACAGGCTGCTGCGCCTCTTTCTGATTAATGTTCAGATCTACGGAAATCTCAACTGTTTCGTCAAATTTCGCTTTCGGCGCCTGCTTCAATATTGTCACGGCTTCCTCGAGCTTATACTGCTTATTCTTTTCGAACAGTTTCTCCAGCGCCTTTTTCTTCTTGCTCATCGCCTTCACCGGTTTTTTTCACGTATTTTTTTTCCACCACATCTATCCCCATGCTGCGCGCGGTGCCCTCTATTATTTTTACGGCACCCTGGATATCGTGCGCGTTCAAATCCTTCATTTTTATTTTGGCTATTTCCTCAACTTCCTTTTTAGTGACCTGCCCAACCTTTTCTTTATTGGGTTCACCGCTTGCCTTGGCAATGCCGCAGGCCCTTTTTAAAAGGACGCTTGATGGAGGGCTCTTTATTATAAAGGTAAAAGACCTGTCTTCGTAAGCGGTAATCACAACCGGAAGAGTGAGCCCCTCCTGCCCCTTTCCCCTGGTTTTATCATTGAAAGTTTTACAAAACTGCATTATATTAAGGCCGTGCTGTCCCAGAGCCGGCCCAACCGGCGGCGCGGGGTTAGCCTGTCCCGCAGGGCAATAAAGTTTTATAATTGTTTTTATTTTTTTGGCCATCTTAGCTCTAAACCTTTTCGACCTGCCACATCTCGAGTTCAACCGGCGTGGCTCGTCCAAAAATAGAGATGGAAACTTTTACCTTGCCCTTCTCATGGTTAACGCCTTCCACCACACCGTTAAAATTATTAAACGGACCCTCTTTCACGCGTATCGCCTCTCCTTTTTCAAATAAAACCTTTGGTATGGGTTTTTCTTTCGTTGTCTCCGACTGTTTTAATATGGTCTTTATTTCTGAGTCCGTGAGAGGGGTTGGCCTGGAATGGGGCCCGACAAAACCGGTAACACCCGCCGTACGTTTTACAAAATACCAACTTTTGTCGTTAAGTTCCATTTCCACGAGAACGTAACCCGGAAAAAATTTTCTCTCGGTTATTTTCTTCTTGCCGCCTTTGATTTCGGCCACCTGTTCCGTTGGCACGATAATCTGCGCGATAAGGCCTTTTGTTTCCGGAGCCTGCTCAAGCTTCTTTTCGAGGCCTGTCTTCACTTTTTCCTCAAATCCCGTCTGTGTATGTATCACGTACCACTTCTTTGCCATTTTACCTGATAACAAAATTAATGATCGTTGACCATATCAGATCGCAAAAGCCTATAAAAACCGCCAGAATCGCCACTGATATGATTACAACAACGGTCGAATTAACCAGTTCACGCCTCGTCGGCCACGATACTTTTTTTAACTCCAGTTTTACTTCGCTTATAAATTTCGCGGCTTTATTCATATACTTCGCTGTGGCAGGAGCGGCAGGACTCGAACCTGCAGTCACGGCTTTGGAGACCGTTGGTTTGCCAGTTAACCGACGCTCCTAACCAACCTGCGTAATTTTTTCTTATTTGCATAATCAAGTTTTTTTAAGCTCTTTATGATCGGTGTGCTTCCTGCAAAACCTGCAATATTTTGAACGCTCCAGGCGGTTCGGATTCTTTTTTTTATTTTTTAAGGAATTATAATTCCGCCTCTTGCAAACGGTACATTCAAAAGTGATGATTTCTGCGGGCATATTACTCGTTTATCTCCGTTATTACGCCCGCGCCCACGGTATGGCCGCCTTCGCGTATGGCGAACCTCAGGCCCTTCTCCATCGCGATGGGCTCTATGAGGACTATGTCCATCGTAACATTGTCGCCGGGCAT
>Ga0180432_10006935_pt1 | contig 14574 bp, 10 predicted proteins | sample SS_ome_10_FD_132414 | JGI IMG/M metagenome (GOLD analysis project Ga0180432, IMG submission 132414) | Hypersaline lake sediment archaeal communities from the Salton Sea, California, USA - SS_1_MS_2 metaG | ecosystem: Environmental > Aquatic > Non-marine Saline and Alkaline > Hypersaline >... | reverse complement strand
TGACGGGATCGCCGTCCCCGGCGGTCATTCGTCCTGCTCGCGCTCCTTCTGAGCGCGGCGCTTGGCCTCGAGCAGTCTCGAGGTCGTCAGCTCGTCCTCGGCTTCCTTATCTTGTGCCGCGGCCGCTCGCCGGCTCGGCTCAGCCACGGGTCCGGCCGTCTTGGCGCCGCCCACGGCCTGGTCGAGATTGCCCACGACCCGGTCGCCGCCCTCGCCCAGATCGAACCGGGCCGACGCATCGACCGCGGGCAGGTCGGGCGGCGGGGCCTCGCGCTCGTCCCGCTCGGCCATCTCTTCTCGGATCCGCTCCCGCAGGCCCTTCAGGCGCGACACCGACTCGGCCGCTGCCTCCGCTGATCGCAGGCCACGCAGCTCAGACGCGATCGCATCTATTACCCGCGGGATGCTCCGCCACCGGACGGCCCAGCCGACGGCCTCGGCCAGCAATAGGGCCGCCAGCCAACCCCACCAGTGCGCGTACCACCCCGCCGCGCCGAGCAGCCACACCACGATCACGATCTCCACACACACTGAGATCGCCACCATCGACGCCAACCGCCGACCGGCCACGTCCAGCAGCAGCAACGGGATCACGAACCACGCCAGGATCCAGGGCCAGATCTGCCGCCGGTCGATCGACGGCTGGACCGGTCTGCGAAACACGTCGGCCCGCTCGGGGTCCAGCTCGAGCACCTTGCCCCCCGTCTGCTCGGCGAGCTGACGGAGCACCCCCTCGTTGCTGCTCAGCTCGCGATACTCCGGCGAATACGAGACCGACAGGCCCGTCGTGATCGAGCCCGTCTTGCCGTCGGCCCTGTTGTAGTTCAGCCTGGCCACGTAGTGACCGTTCGCCGACGCGGGAAACGTCCCCTCGTACCGGCCTGGACCGGTCTGATGCAGACGAATGGATCGTCGCTCGGCCCCGGGCATCAGCACCCGACCGGCGATGCTCAATCCGTTCAGGAACGACGCCCCCTTGTCCAGCGCCTCGACGACGATCTTACCCTCGTGCCCGACCAGCCGCGCCGAGACGTCGAAATCCGACGATCCGGCTTGCCGCATCACCCATCGGACCGTCTGGGCCCATAGCTTGCTGAACTTCGCCCAGTTGACCCACTGACGCCCCCACCGCGTCCACCACCCGCTGGTGAACGCCACGCTCTTGCCCAGCTCGCAGTGCCGGACCGCCAGCAACGGGTCCTCCTTGTCGCTGGCGACCAGCACCCGGCTGAATTCCTTCGCCGCCGATCGCGGCGTGGTCAGGATGTGCCCGTACAGCAGCGGCAGCTCGGCGCTGGTCACCCCGGCGGTCACCTCGGGCATGGCCACCCGCAGCCGTGGTTTGAACCCCTTTTCCGTCTCGCGGATCAACGGCCGGCGAACGACCTTGGCCTCCTTGATGAAGATCTGCGGCAGCTTCTTCGGGTTGTTCACCATGTAGTATCGCCCGCCCGTTACATTGGCGATCGTTCTCATCGGGCCGGGCGTGACGTGGGCTCCGAACCCGATGGCCACGGTGCTGCACGTGATCTTGGCGGCCTTTAGCTTGTTCAGAAGCGTCCGCGGCGGCGCCATAGCGTCCCCGTCGCTCGTGATGACGATGTGCTTCTGGGCGGCGTCGGTCACCCCCTTGAGCGCCTGGTAGGCCAGCTCCATCCCGCTCGCGAAGTCCGGCATGTCCCCGATCCGGTTGCTGATCTTGTTGATCCGGTTGATGATTCGCTTCTTCGCCCTGGCCACCTGGAACGGGATCTCCCAATTCGTCCCCCCCGCCATCCCGCTGAAGGCGACCAGACCGATGTAGTCCAGCGTGCTGATCGTCTTGACCGCCGAGATCGCGATCTGCTCCGACCAGTAGTTCGCCCGAGCCATCTCGCACGTGTGCATGATCAGCACCAGCGCGCCCCGCGGGATCTGCTTGCGCTGCTTGACGTCGAACTTGACCGGCATGACCTCCTCGACCGGCGAGCCCAGCCACCCGCCCGCGCCGAACCCCTCGTCACCCCCCGTCATCACCAGCCCGCCCCCCATGTCCCGAACGTAGGCCGCCAACTGCTGCTTTTGGTCCTCCGTGAACCGGTCCGCGGGGATGTTCGACAGGATGATCGCGTCGTAATCGAGCATCCCCAGCATGTCTTCCGGCGCGTCCTCCATCGACATCATCTTGACGTTGACGTTCTCCCGCTTCAGGGCCGATTCCATCGCCGCGTCGCAGGACGCGTTCCGCGTCAGCAGCAACACCGACCCCTCCCCGTGAACGAACGTGAACCCCCGGGCCACGTTGTTCTGGGGCACCTCGTCCATCTTCGGATCGTCCGGCTCGAACCGGGCCTCGAACTGGTGCACCCCCACGCTGTTCAGCGGCACCTCCTGGAACAACGGGTTGATGCCCGGCTTCAGTTGGACCGGCGAGGTGCTCACCCGCTCGTTGTTGTGATACAGCACCACCTTGCCGCTGGCGGGCTGTCTCGATCGCAGGATCATGCGGAGCGTCACCCGCTCGTCCAGGTTGGCCTGCGCCGGCACGACCAACCGGTCGAACATCACCTCGTTGGCGTGTTCGTACTCCAGGGGGATCACGTCGACGGCCACCCCGCTCGCGGCCGCCTCGGCCGCCTCGGCCAGCGCGTCCCCCGCGTTCTGGTTGCCGTCGCTCAGCAACACGATCCGCTTGGCCAGCCCCTGCGGGAACATCGCCAGCGCCAACCGGATCGCCCCGGACAGGTCCGTGCGATCCGGCTCGGTCCCCGGCGTGACCCGTTGGATGAACACGCCCCGCATCGGCACCTGCTCGATGTTGCTCTTGCCGTCGAAACTGATGACGGCCGTCTTGTCGTCCCGCGGCCGATTCCCCGGCTCGCTGACCCGGCGGATGAATTCCTCTTGCTTGACTTGCAGCTGGCCCGGGATGCTCCGCGACCGATCCAGCAGGTAGATCACCGCCAGGTCTTTGCTCTCACGGACCCGCTGCGCGCCCGCCATCGCCAGGATCAGCGCCACCAGCAACGCCGTCCGCGTCGCCAGCGCAAACCACCGGCGCCCCGTTGGCAACGCCGCCAGCGACCGGAACACTAGCGGCCCGACGGCCACCACCGGAACGATCAGCAGCAGCCACAGCCAGTCCGGCCGCTCAAACGACAATGGCATGACCGCCAGCACGAACCGCGTTCCTCCCGTACGAACGGCGTCGGCCGCGCCTGACCCGCATTTCCCCGCGTCACATCATCACGATCTGGATCCGGTTGTTGCCCGAATCCACCACGTACACCTTCCTGTCCGGTCCCACGGCCAATCCCCATGGATAGGCCAATTGGCCGACCCGCCTGCCCGCGATCCCCCACGTCCCCAACGACCGACCCGAACGGTCGAACCGTTGCAGTCGGTTGTTGCCGTACTCGCAGACCAGCAGCGTCCCATCATCTAACAGGTCGATGTCGTACGGATAACTCAGCCGACCGGGACCGTCGCCCAACTCGCCGAACGTCCCCAGCAGCCGGCCCGACGACCGATCGAACCGGCAGATGCGATGGTTGCACGCGTCCGCTACCCACAAATCGCCACGATCGTCGAACAGCAGCCCCGACGGCCGCGCCAACGCCGCGGTGTCCGAGTCCGGCCCGCCGAAGCTCATCACGTATTTCCAGTCCGGCGTGAACTTGCTGATCCGGTCATTGCCCCCGTACTCGCTGACGTACACGAACCCCTCGCCGTCGATCGCTACGTCCGTTGGCAACTCGAATTGCCCGTCCCCTCGTCCCTGCGTGCCGAACTGACCGATCACCTTGCCGTCGCGATCGAACACCATCACGCGGTTGTAGTGGGTGTCGGCCACGAACAGCCGGCCGGCCTTGTCCACCGTCAGGCCCGTCGGCTTGCCCGCCTTGTACTTGGGCATCGACCATTGCGTCTGCCACTCACCTCCCGCGTCGAACCGCTGGATCCGGCCCGTCTTGTCGACGACGTAGACCAACCGGTCGGGGCTGATCGCGATGGCCCGGGGATAGCTGAACTCGCCCTGCCCGAACCCCGTCTCGCCGAACACCCCCACCGTGCCGCCCACCTGCCGATCGGCACAACCGAATACCGCTAGACCCGCGACCACCGCGACCCCCCAGCGGACGATCTGCCCGCGCTGGGCTTGGGCACCCCACGCCAGCAGCGGGGTGGCACGGTCAAGCGCCAGCTTAGCCGTGGTCTTGGGAACGGGCATCACGGCCAAGCGCCGCCTCGTGCCTCGGCGGTGCTTGACCGTGCCACCCCGCCGTTTAGCCCCGTCGCGTGCGACGGGGACGGCGCCGGACGAACCATCGTCGAGCAGGAAACTCATGCCCCCCGCACCCGCCACGCCAGCCATCCCAAGACCACCGCCGGCACCGGCGCCAACGCCAGCACGAAACTGATCGTCACCAACATCTGGTCCTCGAACCGATGGAACTTCTCCATCAGCGTCATCGCCATCCACCCGACGCCCGGCGGGCGAACCATCGACATCGCCGCCACCTCCGCCAGACACATCGCAGCGGCCAGCGCCGCCGCGGCCGCCAGGATCGGCCAATGGTGCCGCCAGCCGATCATCATCCCGGCCGCAGCCCGACCCGCGCCGTCCGTCCGGGCCTGATCGATCAACCCCGTCGGCGTCGAACGCTTGATCAGCCAACCCGCCACCCAACCGATCCACCCCCAACGCGCCGTCTGCGTCAGGACCATCACCGGCCACTGATCGTAGATCACGCCGACGTGACGGTACGCGACCACCATGGCCTCGCCCACCAGTCCGGCCGGCATCAGTCCGAACAGGATCGTGGTCACCGTCGCAGCCCCCCGGACCCGAACCCAACGATCCTCCCCCGCCAGCCACGTCCCCAGCCAAACCACGGCCACGCCGGACGCCGCCGCGATCGCGATCGACTCGGCCAACTCCCCGCCGTATACCTGCCACAGCGCCACGAAACTCGTCCACGACGCCAACCGTACCGCGAGCCCACAAAACGGCGTCCCCATTGTCAGTGCCAGCACGGCGACCACCGGCCACAACGATCGCCATCGGCCCACGCCGACCTCGGCCGGCGGCGGGTCCTGCTGGTCGTCGCCCCCGGCTGAACCACGCCACACGATCAGCCCGCACCCCCCGGCCGCGACCATCACGACCAGCAACGGCACCGCCGGATACACCACGTCCACCGCGTGACGCGACGACTGGCCCCACGCTAGCAGCTCCGTCGCGAACACCTGGATCGAGCACGCATGCGGCACGTTGTACTCGATCATGAACAGGACCCACAGCACTACCATGGCGGCCGCACCGTGGCCGGCCAGGATCGGCAGAACCGCGCGGCGAAACGCCGTCCGCGGATTCGCCTCCAACAACGCCGCCCGGTACGCCCCATGCCCCACGCGGACCCATCCCGCGGTCAAGAACAACGCGGGGATCGGCCACGACCAGCCCGCCCACACCCACACCGTTCGCACCATCCCTGCCCACGAACCCAACCACGCCGTCAGCCGAGGCGCGATCAAACCGTCCCACCCGAACGCGTACACGTACGGCGGCAACAGCAACGCCAGACCCAGAATCAACCATACCCAACGATCGCGTCCCCTGCCGCCAACCCAGCCTAGCCCTCGAACCGTCGGCAGCGCGACCAGAAACGTCACCACCGTCGCGACACCCGCCAGGCCCGCTGTCTTGCCCAGCAGCACGAGCTGCCGCGACGTGAACCACCAACCCGCCTGCGGCCCCGGGCCCGTCGCCAGCGCAATCAGCAGCCCGACGAGCGGCACCAACACCGCGCCGACCCACAGGCCCGCGCCGACAACACGCCACCCCACCACCGCCGAACCGTCCATCGACGTACCAGGCCGACCCATCACCGCAACAGGATCTCCCGGGCACGCTCGATGGCGATCGGCATCACCTTGGCCACCGCGGCCAGATCGACCGACCCGGCCCCCGTCGGCCCATCCATTCCCAGTTCTTTCAATAGGCCCGGACGCACCGGCACGTTCCGCGAATCACTCCTGGCCAGCAGCCGCTCCACCTCGACCGATGCAAGATAGTCCACCACCTGCCGCGCCGCCGCCGCGCGCCGGCAGCCCGTTACGATCGCCACCGTGTTGGGGATCCACAGCGTCCCCAGGCCCTCGCCCATCGACGGGTACACCAACTCCACGGGCCAGCCTCGCTTCTGCGCCACCCACACGTCATCGGTGTCCGTCATGCACAGCGCGGCTTCGCCCTTGGCGACCATGCGAACGGCCGTCGAATTCCCGTCGGCCAGCCGAACGCCTCCCTCCCGCAGACGTTTCAGGAAATCGACCGCCTTGGCCTCGCCCCACAACGCAAACATGGCCGCCACGTGCCCCCGCGTCGTGCCGAACTGCGGATTCGCCATCACCAGCTTGCTCGCCCATTTCGCGTCGGCCAGGTCGATCCACCGTTTCGGAACCTGCTCGCGCGACAGCTTGCTCGTGTTGAACCCGATGACCCGACCTCGCAGCCCGAACCCCGTCCAACGGTCATCGGGCGATCGGAAACGGGCCTCGACGTCGTCCGCCGTCCCCGGCCGGTACGGTTCCAGCAGCCCCTGCTCGGCCAGCCGGATCGTATTGAACACCTCGCTCGACCAGAACACGTCGGCCCGCGGCCGGTCTCGCTCGGCCTCGATCTTGCGGACCAATCCCGTCGTCTTGCCCGCCTCGGTGTCGAATAAGACCTCCGCCTTGACGCCCGTTGTGCGTTCCAGCTCGGCGAACACCTGCCGGGCGAACTCCTCATCGGCGCTGCAATACACGACGGGCCTGTCCCGATCACAACCCACGCCGAGACACAAACTCAGCGCGAACACCACCACGCCGCACGCGCAACTGATGCATCTCATTTTCGACCTCTGCTGGGGGATCGCCATGGAAGGGTCACGAGGTCCGGCGCGACGAGCGCGCACCCAACGCCCACGGCCAACGGGCGCAAGCGCGGGCCCGCATTCGACCGCACGGTTGACGTACACGTTGTCTCCTCGATCCGTCGGCTTACGGACCCGTCGCGGGTTTGGGCTTGGTCAGCCCTTCTTGAATCTTACCAAAGTACTGCTTGACCGCCTTGTGGTACACCCGGGGCACGCGGTCGCGGTCGACGGCCTCGGTCGCGTCCCGGGCGGCAGCCGTGGCGGCCTCGACCGCCTTCTCATACGCCTCGCCCCGTAGCTGCTGGCCGTCCACGAATGTCTGGCCGATCATCGCACCCGGAGACTGCTGGCCACGCAAACGTTCGGCCTTGCCCCGGAATTTCGTCTCCTTCCGAGGTGCGCGTCCGCCCCGACCTCGGCCCGGCTTCGGGCCCATCCCCCTTCCGAACTTGCCTTGGAGACTCCCATAGTCGTCCGGACCGCCGCCCAACCCCTCTTTGGCGCTCTCCAACTCCGCCAGCGTCGCCTGCAGGTCGTTCATCTCCTGTTCCAGCATCTCCAGGGCGCTGAGCTGCTCGGCGGCCTGGCTCAGCCCTGACGCGGCCTGGCCCGACTCCATATCCCCCGAGCCCTTCATGCCCTGCGCGGCCGCCCTCAGACTCCGACCCAGACCCTTGCACTTCGCGCACGCGCCCTTCGTCTTGGCGATCTGCTTCATCAGCTTCTGGACCTGCTCCTTGCTCAGGCCCTTCTTCTCCAGCGCCTTCTTGATCGACGCCGCGTCCCGCTTCGAGAGGTTCTCGAGCAGCTTCTGGACGTCCTTCTCGCTCAGCCCCGCCCGCTTCATTTCGTCCTTCAACCGCTTCTGGCTTGCCGCCTTTTCCAACTGGCTCGCCAACTTGGCGAGCTGCTGCTGCATCGCGGCCACCTGGGCCTCGTTGCCCGCCTTCTTCGCCTTAGCCAGTTGCTCCTGCATCTGGTCGAGCGCCTTTTTGGCCGCCTTGAAATCGCCCCGGGCTAGGCCCTGACGCAGCTTGTCCACCGGCGTCTCCGCCTGCCGCGGATCGGTCAACCGCTGCAACATCTTCTTGATCTCGTCGAGCTGGTCACCCTCGGCCGAGTCTCGCTGTTGCTGTAGCTTCTCCGACATCCGGTTCAGCGTCTTGATCGCGTCACGCTTCAACTGGTCCGCATCGAACGGCTCGGCCGCGGCGAGCTCGGCCAGGTCCTCGAAACCCCCGGTCTCCTTCAGGGCCTTGCTCTGCTCGGCCAGTTGCTTGACCTGTTGGACGGTTTGTTGAACGGCCGCCTGGGTCGTCTTGATCGCCTGCCGCTGCTTCTCTTGTTCCTGCTGTTTTGCCAACAGCCCGAGCAGGTCGTACCTCGGCATCAGCCACAGCACCAGCAACGCCGCCACGACCGTGCACGTGGCCCAGTTGAACGATCGCGGGTATCGCACGGACAGATGCCGGCCCACCGTGATCCGCCGAGCCGTGCGAACCGCGTCGGCGTAGCAGGATCGGGCGAACGGCTCGTCGCTGTCGGCACAATACAGCCCGCTCGTGACCCGCTCGCGCAGCCCCGCCGCCTCGTCCAGCGCCTCGGCCGACGCCAGCCGATCTTCGTGTCGAATCGCCAACCACACGATCGAACCCAGCGCCGTCAACACCGCCAGCGCCCCCACCACGTTGACCAGCCCGATACCGAATTGACACAGCCGCTCGACCATCACCACCACGATGAAGGCCACCGCGCCCAACGTGATCGTCCAACCCACTTGCCGCAGCCACCGGTTTAGCCACAGCCGGTGGCGGGCGCGTCTGACCTGCTGTTCTAGCTCATGGGTCTTCATCGCAGGCGCCTCCTGCCAGGCGGGAACGTTCCACACCTGCTGATTTTACAGCGGATCGCCCCGTTGGGGCAACGCTCGGTGTGCCTTCAATCTCCCTCACGTGCCGGTTCGGGGGTTCGATCCCGCCACCGCTTTACGGCGCCGTCGGCCAGCCGACATAGCGACTTGCGGTATTGCCCCACCTCCCCCAAGCGCCCCGGTCGGGGGAAACACACCAGGTCGAAACCGGACGGCAGCGCCCCTTGCTCGATTCGGAACGCCTCGCGGATCAGCCGCTTGACCCGGTTTCTGCGGATGGCGTTGCCGAACTTTCGGCCCACGGGGATTCCCAAGCGGGGATGGTCCAACCCGTTCGGACAAACGAACACGGTCAGGTACCCGTCGGCTGCGCGCACCCGCCCTTCGAACACGCGTCGGAAATCCCGCTGCCGATACAGCCGCTTCGACTTGCCAAACGCAAACCGCCGTGACATCCCCCCGATTATACATCCCCCACCCGATCGACCAATCACGGCAAGGACGGCCGTGAAAGACAACCGATCGTCCTCCGCTGTCTCGCGCTGACGGACGAGGTCACCGCGCGATCTGCTCACGAAGCCATTCGAGGCTCTGCTCGACCTTGCCCGGCACGGCCTCGCACTCGATCGATAGCACGCCGTCCCAGTCGATCTCCTTAAGCAGCTCGATGCAGCCGGCGATGTTGTCGGCGTTGACGCCCTCGCCGATGGCGACCACCGACGTGGCGATGCCCGTCTCGCCGCCGCGGACCTTCCGGGCCAGCTCCTCGCTGACGTCCTTGATGTGGCAGTGCGAGACCTTGTGCCGGAACCGCCGCAAGAACGCGACCGGGTCGTTGCCGGCGATGAACGTGTTGCCAGTATCGAAGTTCATCCGCAGGTACGGCGAATCGTGGCAGGTCAGGATCTGCTCCATCGTATCCGGGTTGGTCGTGTAGGGCCCGTGCGGCTCGACGTTGATGATCATATCGTATCGCTCGGCCCACTCGAGCACGACGCGGTAGTACTGCTTGATCAGCGCCATCACCTCGTCGTCGGTGTATCCCTCAGGTTTGCGCGAGCCGTCGGTCGTGTCCACGCAGGGGCAGCCGGCGCCCTTGGCGAACTGGATCGTCCGCAGCGTGTACCCGATCCCGCGATACTGCCCCTCCGGCAGCGACATCGGATAGGCCGCGTCCAACTGCGACAGCTTCAGGCCCATCGAGTCCAGATACGCCTTGAGCTTGAGCGGGTCGGTGTGCAGCGGAATGTGCGGGTTGTACCCCAACGCGTGCACGAAGTAGTCCCCGTCGATGGTCCCGAACTCGATGTACTCCATCCCGTTGTCCTTCGCGAACTGGCAGGGGACCTCGTACGTCACGTCGAAGTGTCGCCAATTGTCGGTGTGCATGCCCAGCTTCATCATGGATCGGTTCCTTTCAATTGGGGTTCACACGGTGGGCCCTACAACTGTCGGCCGACCGCCCAACGGACGCCGCCTCGCGGGAACGCTACCTTGCTCAGGCCGTCCAGATCGTCGTAGGGGCATCCGTACAGCGTCTTGTACTCGGCCTGCATGCGCCGTTCAAACTCCGTAGGTTCGGTCAGCGGCAGGTCGATCCAGGCGTTGTCGCGCAGGGCGCTCTGGCGGATGGCGATCCACGTCTCCTGGTCCGGCCAGGCGCGTTCGGGGCCATACTCGGCGGGCAGGTCTTCCACGATCGATCGATGAAAGCCCGCCAGGATGTCGACCCGGGCGACCTCGTCGTTGTCGCCGACCGCGTACCGCTTGAACGGGTTTTCCCACACGATCGGTGGCTCCGTATCCACACGAACGTGGTCCAAGACCTTGCGATCGCCCTCCCGGCTGTATTCCCACTGGAACGCAAACCGTTCGCGCGAACCGCCCGTGCCCAACAACAGCTCGTCGCCCACGAGCGCGCCGTCGGTGCCTTCGATCTCCCACGTATTACCCCGATGGCCCGGCGGCGGGACCTCGTAGACACAAACCAGGCCTGAATCGAACTCGACGATCGCGCCTTCCCACGACCGTTCGGGAAACGTCTGGTCCAGGTAGTCGACGTGCCAGCTTTCGGGGATCGTACCAACGTATCCAAGCACGCGAGACGGGTTGGCCCGGACCAGCTCGCGGACCGCGTTGAGCCCGTGATAGCTCCCGCACGTGTACCACAGCCGCGCGTGCGTCGGCCGACCGACGATGCCGGAGCGAATGATCTTCTGCTTGAGCCGTTCGCTGGCCCATCGGTAAGCGTTCTCGGCCACCTCGAGCTTGACGCCCGCCCTGCGCGTCGCCTCGATGCTCATGTCCGCGATGGGTCGGGTGGGGGCCAGCGGGATCTCGCTGATCACGTGCGCCCCGCAACCGGCCGCCTTGCACGCCACGACGTGATAGGCGTCCGTGGGCGTCGCCGCCAGCACGAGGTCGGGCCGCTGCTCGGCGAGCATTGTGTCCAGATCCGTGTAGACCCGCACGCCCCATCGCCGCTCGTTCTCCGCCGCCCGCTCCGGCACCGGCTCGCACAGGGCGCACAGCTCGTACAGGTCGTCGAGCTTCTTGACCGTGGCGGGCCAAATCTGCCCGCGCCCCGGCCCCGCCCCGGCGATGGCGATCCGTAGTCTCCTTGGCATGTCGGGCCTCTCCTCGTCCGGACTCCACACGAGATCAGCCTTGGAACAGGTTTCAGCGATCCTGCGATGTCCCGGTTCCCGTCCTCGTGCCCGCCTTGGTCCTCTCGGCGGGACCCAGGATGCTGCCGACGGAGATGGCGCCGCAACGCGTGCAGTCCAGGCAGCGGATGCAGCGAGCGGCGTTTACGCCGGGCTCGGGCAGCACGCCGTACTTGCACAGCGCGTCACACTGATCGCACGCCTTGCACTCCTCGCGGTTGTATCCGAGGAAGAAGACCGACGCGCGGTTGAACAGGCCGTACACCGCGCCGAGCGGACACAACAGCGTACACCACGGCCGCTGTGTGAAGAACATGGCCACCACGACGGCACCGAGGATTACGAGCTTGACGGCGTTCGGCCAGACTACCTCGTTGCCGGCAATGGCTGCGCTGATTGCGTTGGGCACCGCGCCTTCCAAGGCGCCGGCCGGACACAGACTGCAGAAGAACAGCGGATGGCCCTCGCCATACAGGTACGGGATCACCAGAGCGAACGCGATCAGCACGACGTAGCGGACGTGACCGGCCCAGGCGGGCAGAACGAACTTCGGCGTGGGGATCTTGCCGACCAGGTCCTGGAGGAAACCGAACGGGCAGGCGTAACCGCACACGAAGCTTCCCAACACGCCGCCGACGAGCACCACCGTGCCGATCGCGATGAACGGAAAGACGTGCAGGGCGCTGAAGTTGGCCAACACGCCGACGGGGCACGCGAAGGCCGCCCACGGGCACGAGTAGCAGTGGAAGACGGGCGAGCAGACGTTGTGCAGGCGCGGCAAGAACGGGCCCAGCCAGATCGTCAGGAAGATGGCCTGAATCCAAGGCCTCTCCCGGGCAAGCCGGACGGTGAACGGTTTGCGTTTCTCGTTGGCCATGGCCACCATGACCGGCTGTCACCTCACTCAGGTCGGGCAGCCGGACGGCGGCGCCCCGCTGTAGGTCCGTTTGAGCTGCCCGGTGTCGAGGCGGGTCAGCCCCCCGATGGTGACCTCGTGGATCATCTGCGGCTCGGCCAGGGCGATCAGCTCGGTCTTTGGCGGTGATGGGGCCCCCGGCGGCATGTCGACGAAGGGCGGGGGTGCGAAGTCCGCGGGACCCCCGTCCGGTCCAATGAAGGAGGGCGGCTCAAAGCGCCTCGGCATCGGTGGCGGCGCGTCCGGCTCCTGCTCGATCAGGATCGATTGCGAGTGGAACCCCGCGCCGTAGATCAACTGGCCCAGACCGATCAGCATCAGGACCACCGGGACCAGCGCCCGTTTGCCAATCGCCCGCATCACCCGCTCCTCGCTCGGCGGTCATCAAAAATGGCGGAGGTGCATGGGAATCGAACCCACCAAGGACCCTTGCGAGCCCCACACTGGTTTTGAAGACCAGGGGCACCACCAGGCGCCGGCCACCTCCGCGTAGGATTCTCACGATCCATCCGAGGTCCTCCTCAGCGCATTGTAGAACATCATGGTGGGTGAACCGCCGAAGGAGATGGCGATCCAGGCGGCCTCGTCGATCTCCTCTTGTGTGAAGCCCATCGATCGAGCCTTCTTGATGTGGGTCTTGAGGCACGGTTCGCACTTCGCCAGCGTCGACAGCGCGATCGCAATCGCCTGCTTCGTGGCCACGTCCAGGGCGCCCGGCGCGCCCGCGAGCTTCATGAAGTCCTGGAACCTCTGCTGGATCTCGGCAACGCCTTGCTGCCCGGTCGCAGCGGCGGGTGCCGCGCCGTCGCCATCTTCACAGCAGGCCATCTCGGTGTCCTCGTGTTCCGGGCAGCAGCGTTCTTCAGATTCGGCCTGTTCGATCGCGGGTCGGGCCGATGCGGCCGGGGCCCGCTTCGCATCGTCCTTGTCATTGTACTCGGGGATCGGGCGGGCGCCCCTGGTCTGCAAGAAGACGCGGCCGGCACCCTCGGCGAGCACCTTCCCGATGGCAGCCGCCTCAGCAACGCCCGCCTCGTGAAGGCGGGCCAGCAGCTTCTGCGCGCCCGCCTCGGCGATGGCGATGAGCAGCCCGCCGGAGGTCTGTGCATCGCAACAGACATCGAGCATGGCCGGTTGCACGCCGTCGCCCAATACCACGCGATCGCCCACGGATTCCTTGTTTCGCTCGACCGCCCCGGGCACGATGCCCCGAGCCACGCAGTCGATCACGCCCGTGAACAGCGGGACGTCGTCCCAGACGACCTCGACATCGACCTCGCTGGCCCTCGCCATCGCCGCCAGATGACCCATCAGCCCGAAACCGGTCACGTCCGTACAGGCATGCGCACCGAGCTCGACCATCAGCTCGGAAGCAATCTTGTTGAGCGTGGCCATCGACGCAGCGGCCGCTTCAACGGCCTTCGCCGGCGCCCGGTCGATTTGCGCGGCGAAGGCGATCGTGCCCGTGCCGATCGGCTTGGTCAGGATCAGCACGTCCCCCGGCCGGGCGGACGCGTTGGTGACGATTCGATCCGGATCGATCAGGCCCGTGACGGCGAAGCCGGCCTTGATCTGGTTGTCGTTGATGCTGTGTCCGCCGATGACGGCCACGCCGGCCTCGGCCATCTTGTCGATCCCCCCTCGCAGCATCTCGTGCATCACTGCGTCGGGCGCCTCGCGAATGGGAAACCCCACGATGGACAGCGCCGAGAAGGGCCGACCGCCCATGGCGTAGACGTCGCTGACCGAATTGGCGGCGGCGACCTGACCGAAGACGTACGGGTCGTCCACGGATGGCGTGAACACGTCGACGGTCTGCACCAGGGCCAGCTCGCCGTTTACCTTAAACACGCCTGCGTCGTCGCCGGCTGGCACCCCGACCAGCACGCGCGGGTCGTTGACGGGCGGCAGGTTCGCCAGCACGCCCTCGAGCGCAGCCTGATCGATCTTGGAAGCACACCCCGCCTTATCGACCAGGCGTGTCAGACGCACGGGCCCCGGCGGCGGCGCCAACCGCTCGCCCGCGCAGGTGCAGATGTCCTTCTGGCGAAACGTCTCGCACGGACAGGGCAGCTTGGGATCGCAGATGCAGTGTCCCAACCGCATGGACCGGGCCATGACGCGCTTTCGCTTCTCCAGATTCTTCACGCAAGTGCCCTCAAACGGCGTGAGTCCATCGCCCAATTTCGATTGTATGGACGGACGGACCCTCCTGCAAGG